>RCMY010000477.1_pt1 | contig 43980 bp, 38 predicted proteins | sample 2041341 | NCBI WGS metagenome assembly RCMY01 (sample SAMN09708234, study PRJNA481090) | Marine sediment metagenome, whole genome shotgun sequencing project. | reverse complement strand
ATGCTGCCTTCTACAGTTAAGAAGCAGCTGTCTAGCGTTTTGCAAGATGGGTTTGTTTTGAAACGTTCGGTTTTTCAACCATGTTTGGAGTTGTACCCAATGAGCGAATGGAATATTTTAATGGAGAAAGTGAACAAACTAAATAGGTTCGTAAAAAAGAATAATGATTTTATCAGAAGGTTTACCGCCGGAGTTAAGGTGGTGGAGTTGGATGTTTCGGGACGAATGTTGATACCAAAAGATTTGCATTTGTTCGCAGGTATTTCTAAAGACGTTGTTCTTTCTTCTTCGGTGAATATTATTGAAATATGGGATAAAGATAAATATGAAATTGCTATCGATGAGGCTGCCGGAGATTTCGCTGATTTAGCAGAAGAGGTGATGGGTAATCTAAATGACGGTGGCGATGAGTTATCATAATCCTGTAATGCTCTTTGAAAGTGTTGATGGTTTGGCTATTGAGCCTAACGGTGTTTATGTCGATGTCACTTTTGGTGGTGGAGGTCACTCTAAGGAAATTTTAAAGAGATTAGATGCCGAAGGAAAATTGTTTGCTTTTGATCAAGATGAAGATGCTTTGCAAAACATAATAAAAGATGACCGATTTGTTTTAATTCCAGAAAATTTCAGACATCTAAAGCGGTTTTTACGCTTGTATGGTGTTAAAAAAGTAGACGGAATTTTAGCAGACTTAGGTGTTTCTTCACATCAATTTGATGAAGCGAGCAGAGGGTTTTCTACTCGTTTTGATGCTGATTTAGATATGCGTATGAGTAAAAATGAAGGCTTATCGGCTTATGAAGTAATCAACTCTTATAATGAGGAAGACTTGAGTTCGATGTTTTTTCAATATGGAGAATTGCGTAATTCAAGAGCGCTTGCAAAAGAAATAGTAAACTCTAGAGCGGAAAAAGAAATAAAAACAAGTTTTGATTTAAAAGAGGTGTTGAGAAAGTTTTTGCCAAAACCTAAAGAGCATAAAATTTTAGCACAAATATTTCAAGCAATTCGAATTGAGGTGAATCAAGAAATGGAAGTTTTAAAAGAATTTTTGCTTCAAACACCAGACTTGCTAAATGAAGGGGGGAGGTTAAGTGTAATTTCTTACCACTCTTTAGAAGATAGATTGGTAAAGCGCTTTTTACAAAATGGATTGTTCGAAGGAGAGCCTGAAAAAGATTTTTATGGAAATATAAATGTTCCTTTTAAAAAAGCGGGAAAACTAATCATACCATCTGCACAAGAGATAAAAGAAAATAACAGAGCAAGAAGTGCAAAATTAAGAATAGGAATAAGGAAATAAGTTAGAAGTGGGAAGTTAAAAGTTAAAAGTGGGAGTTTAAATAAAATTAATAAACAGCCATAAACCAACAACTAACAGCAAAAAACCAAATCCAATGGCGAAAAGCAAAGAAATGCTGTATAATATTATAAAAGGAAAATTCCTTGTAAATAAGGATTCTCAAAAAAATTGGGGATTTATCATTTTTCTTACAGCACTTGCTTTGTTTATGATTACCAGTTCCCATCAAATAGATCAAAAAGTTCAAAATATAGCCGAATTAAATAAAGAAATAAGGGAATTGCGATCTCAATTTGTTGCAACGAGATCTGATTTGATGAAATTAAAAATGGAATCTACCATTTCAAAAAGATTAGAAGAAAATGGTTTGTATACATCACAAACTCCACCAAAAAAAATAAAAGTAAAAATCACCAAATAAAATGGCAGTTGAAAAAAAACAAATATTAAACAAGGTATACTTGCTTACCGGTTTTCTCTTTTTGTTTGCGATTGCAATCATGTATAAATTGGTGCAAATTAATTTTATTGATGGCGAAACTTACCGTGCAGAAGCTGAGCAAGGCACTATAAAAACATTTGAGATTGCTGCTAACAGAGGTAATGTTTATACTGCCGATGGTAGTTTGTTGGCCACCTCAGTTTCTAAATTTGATATCCGCATGGATCCGGTTTCTATTTCTAATGAAGATTTTGAAAAAGGAATTAAAAACCTCAGTAAAGAACTCTCTAAAATGCTCGGTAAAAGTGCTGGTTTTTATGAGAATTATATCCGTAAAGCAAGAGTAAATAAAAATCGTTATTTATTCATAACTAGAAACTTAAGTTATAATGAATACCTCACTTTAAAAAGTTTTCCCATTTTTAAACTAGGCACATATCGTGGTGGTTTTATTGTAGAGCAACGTACAGAAAGGGAGCATCCGATTGGTAAAATTGCCGAACGCGCAGTTGGTTATGATGACTATCGCGGAAAAGTGGGAATAGAAGGGAGTTTTTATGAATTTTTAAGAGGTAAAAACGGAAAGAGATTAAAGCAAAAAATAGCAAAAGGGCAGTGGAAACCAATTAGTGATAATAACGAAATTGAGCCAATTGACGGGCGAGATATCATTACAACCATTGATTTAAATATTCAAGATGTAGCACATCATGCCTTACTAGAACAATTGGAACAATTCAATGCCGATCATGGTTCTGTAGTGGTAATGGAAACCAAAACAGGAGAGATTAAAGCTATTTCAAATCTGGGGAGAACCTCTGAAGGCACCTATTTTGAGCAACGAAATTATGCAATTTATGAGGCGCAAGAACCCGGTTCAACTTTCAAATTAATGAGCATGGTCGTTGCTTTAGAAGATAAAGTAATCGACACAGCAACAGTCGTCGATACCGAAAAAGGAGTGATTACTTTTTATGGTAGAAAAGTTCGTGATTCACATCATGGTGGTTATGGTAAAATATCAGCCTCTAGAGTTTTTGAACTTTCTTCTAATGTAGGCATTGTAAAAATAATCAGTGAAAATTATAAGGATAATCCTCAAAAATTTGTTGACGGATTGAGCAAATTGAATATTGGAAAAAAAATTGGCTTGCCAATTAAGGGAGAAGGAGAATCTATGATTCCTGATCCGAAAGATAAAAATTGGAGTGGTTTATCCTTGCCGTGGATGGCTTATGGTTACGGACTTACCATTACACCTCTACAAACTCTTACTTTTTACAATGCTATCGCCAATAACGGCGAAATGGTTAAGCCTCGATTCGTAAAAGAAATTAGAACACAAAGTAATTTAATTACCAATTTCGAAAAAGAGGTAATCAACCCGAAAGTGTGCTCGCAGCAAACCATTAATTATGTAAAGGATATGATGCTAAATGTGGTGAAAAGAGGTACTGCTTCCAATATATACGATGAGAATTTTTCTATGGCCGGAAAAACTGGTACTTGCCAAACTGACTATTGGAAAGGCGATACGCAATACGTTTCTTCTTTTGTAGGTTATTTTCCTGCTGAGAACCCAATGTATTCTTGCATCGTTGTGATTCATAAACCGGATAAAAAAATTGGATACTACGGTAATATTGTCGCCGCACCTGTTTTTAAGCAAATTGCACAAAAAATTTATTCTGAAACACCAATGCAAGATGAGGTAGAGTTTCAATCTGAAAACGCTGTTGTTACCAAAACTTTCGAAAGTTATTATCCGAAAGCAAATGCAAAATATAAAACGGTTCCGAATGTAACTAAAATGCCAGGAATGGATGCGGTTTCCTTATTGGAAAACCTAGGTTTTAAAGTCCGTTTTACTGGTGCGGGAAAAGTCAAATCACAAAGTATCAAGCCAGGAGTTGAATTAAAAAAAGGAACAGAAATAGCATTGGATTTATCCTAAAAAAAAATTAATAAAATTGCTAAATTTAAAAGACATATTATATAAGGTAGCTGTAGAGAAAGTGGTAGGTTCTACCAATATTTCCATTGACGACATTCAGTTTGATTCGCGAAAAGTGAGTTCAAACGCCTTGTTTATTGCTCAAAAAGGCTTGCATTTTGATGGTCATCAATTTATCGATCAAACCATTGATAATGGTGCTGTTGCAATTGTTTGTGAAGATATTCCTGAAAAGAAAGCTAAAAACATCACCTATGTCCAGGTGTTAGATAGCAACGAAGCTTTGGCTATTATTGCAGCTAATTTTTACGACAACCCATCCGAAAAGTTACAATTGGTTGGTGTTACCGGAACCAACGGAAAAACAACTATCGCAACCCTATTATATCGATTATTCAAAAAGACTGGTCATAAAGTTGGTTTACTTTCTACTATAAAAATTATGGTAGACGCTCAAGAAATACAGGCAACACATACCACGCCAGATTCTATAATTATTAATAAAGTTTTACATGAATTGGTAGAGATCGGAGCAGATTATTGCTTTATGGAAGTCAGTTCTCACGGAATTCATCAAAAACGAACTTCCGGATTGCATTTTGCCGGTGGAATTTTCACCAATTTGACACACGATCATTTAGATTACCATAAATCTTTTGCTGCTTACCGAGATGTGAAAAAAACATTTTTCGATCAGTTGCCAAAAACTGCTTTTGCTTTAGTCAATGTTGACGATAAAAATGGCATGATCTTATTGCAAAATACCATAGCAAAAAAATATACCTACGCACTTAAAACAGTTGCCGATTATAAAGTTAAACTAATAGAAAATCAGTTTGACGGTTTGCATTTACACATAAATAATCAAGAAATATATACCCGATTGATTGGTGAATTTAATGCCTATAATTTAGTGGCAATTTACGCTGCCGCGGATTTACTTGGTTTGGAAACTTTAGAAAACTTAAGAATTATCAGTGAGCTCACCAATGTCGATGGTAGATTTCAACATACAATTTCTAATGGTGGTATAAACCTCATTGTAGATTATGCGCATACACCGGATGCTTTAAAAAATGTTCTAGAAACGATCAATGCGATTCGTAGTAATAACGAGCAATTGATTACAATAGTTGGTTGTGGTGGTGATAGGGATAAAACCAAACGACCAAAAATGGGTCATATCGCATCGGCTTTAAGCAATCAGGTAATTATTACTTCGGATAATCCGAGAACTGAAGATCCTGAGCAAATTATTAGAGAAGTTGAGGCAGGAGTTTCGGCTGAAAATATAAAAAAAACAATCTCTATTACCGATAGAAAACAAGCCATAAAAACGGCCTGTAAATTGGCTAATAAAGAGGATATTATTTTGATCGCAGGAAAAGGTCATGAAACCTATCAAATTATTGGTACGGTAAAATCTGATTTTGATGATTTTAAAATTGCGAATGAAATATTAACAGAACTAAAAAAGTAAAACTATAGAGAAATGTTATACTATCTTTTTGAATTTTTAGATAAACAATATAGTCTGACTGGAGCCGGATTGTTTCAATATATCTCCTTTCGATCTGCACTAGCTTTTGCTTTTTCATTGCTGATATCAACCATTTATGGAAGAAGTATAATCGATAAACTTCGTCGCTTGCAAATTGGTGAATCTGTTCGTGATTTAGGATTGAAAGGTCAAAAAGAAAAAGCAGGTACACCAACTATGGGTGGAATTATCATCATTTTGGCAACTATTATTCCGGTGCTATTATTTGCAAAATTAGGCAACATTTATATCATTATTTTAATTGTTACCACACTGTGGATGGGTACTATCGGATTTATAGATGATTATATAAAAGTTTTCAAAAAAGACAAAGAAGGACTGAAAGGTCGTTTCAAAATAATCGGCCAAGTAACTTTAGGTGCATTTGTTGGTTTCATGTTGTATTTCAATCCGGATGTTGTGGTGAAAGAAAAAATTCGCAATGTGCAAGGACCACAAGTTATTGAACAAACACTTCCGACAGCTAATTTTTCTGAAGCACATAAATCAACCAAAACAACAATTCCTTTTGTAAAAAATAATGAATTTGATTATGCCGATTTAGTGAATTGGATGGGTGATAGCGCCAAAGATTATGTGTGGATAGTTTTCATGATAGTAGTCATGGTTATTATTACGGCAGTTTCTAACGGAGCGAATTTAACCGATGGAATTGATGGGCTGGCCGCTGGAAGTTCGGCAATAATTGTGCTCACGCTTGCCGTATTTGCATGGATTTCGGGTAATATTATTTTCGCCAATTATTTAAATGTAATGTATATACCAAATTCTGGTGAAATGACCATTTTCATCAGTGCTTTTGTTGGTGGTTTGGTTGGATTTTTATGGTATAATACATTCCCGGCTCAAGTATTTATGGGCGATACCGGTAGTTTGACAATTGGTGGAATCATTGCGGTACTGGCTATTGCAGTTCGTAAAGAATTGCTTATCCCAATTTTGGCAGGAATATTTGTAGCAGAGAATTTATCGGTGGTAATGCAGGTTGCCTATTTTAAATACACGAGAAAGAAATATGGAGAAGGAAAACGCATTTTTTTAATGTCGCCATTGCACCATCATTTTCAGAAAAAAGGATATCACGAAAGTAAAATAGTAACCAGATTTTGGATTGTGGGCATAATGCTTGCCGTAATCTCTATTTTAACTTTAAAAGTAAGATAAAAACAATTTAAACAATCATAAATGAGTATTTCAACTTTTGCTTTGCAAACCAATTTCAATGTCAAAAACGCCATGGCATCGAGCACTTTAATTGATTTGATGCGTGTGCGTATTGATACCATTAGAGATAGTTTTTCCGATTTTGAAAATGAAGAACATCGTCTAGAAAAAGTGTTGCGAATCAATGGAGTGCAGTATATAAACGACTCGAAAGCGGTAAATGTCAATGCGACTTTTTACGCTTTGGAAACCATGGATAATCCTACTGTTTGGATAGTTGGAGGTGTCGATAAAGGAAATGATTACGAGTCTTTATTGCCTTTGGTAAATGAAAAAGTGAAAGCGATTATTTGTTTAGGTTATGACAACCAGAAAGTAATTGAAATGTTTAGCAATGTTGTCGAATTTATGATAGAAACTTCAAGTATTGAAGAGGCTGTAAAAATTGCCTATAAACTAACCGCAGAAGGAGATGCTGTTTTATTATCACCGGCTTGTGCGAGTTATGATATGTTTGAAGATCTAGAAGATCGTGGCAAACAGTTCAAACAAGCAGTAAGACAATTGTAAAAGAAAAAATATTTATGTTACCAATATTAGAAAGAATTAGAGGAGATAAAACCATATGGGCGATCATAGGGGTTTTGGCTATTTTTTCCTTTCTTCCCGTATATAGTGCGAGCACAAATCTGGTTTATGTTGCAGGAAAAGGTACCACTTTAGGTTACTTATTAAAACATGCAATTTTACTGGTTTTAGGTTTTGTAATTGTATATGCAACGCATAAAGTGCCTTATCGTTACTTTAGTGGCTTGTCGGTTTTAATGATTCCAATTGTCATTGGATTGTTGATTTTTACCTTAACACAAGGCACGGTTATCGGCGGAGCAAACGCTAGCAGATGGATTTATATTCCTATTGTAGGAATCGGATTTCAAACATCGACATTGGCGTCAGTGGTGCTTATGATGTATGTTTCTCGCTATTTGGCACGAAGCAAGGATACCGTAATTAATTTAAAAGAAAGCTTGTTTTATCTGTGGTTACCGGTAGCAATTGTTCTGGTTTTGATTTTGCCTGCAAACTTTTCTACTACGGCAATTACATTTGCAATGGTTCTTTTATTAACTTTTTTAGGAGGATATCCTATAAAATATATATTGATGATTATTGGTGTTGGAGTGGCTTCTCTTGCCTTGTTCATTCTTATGGCAAAGGCTTTTCCAGATTCCATAAAAAATAGTCGAATTTCCACTTGGTCGAATCGAATTGAAAACTTTGCATCGGGCAATACCGAAGATAATTATCAGGCAGAAAAAGCGAAAGTAGCATTTGCGTCAGGTGAAGTTTACGGAAAAGGTCCGGGTAAAAGCGTGCAGAAAAACTTTTTACCACAATCTTCTTCCGATTTTATTTATGCCATCATTGGAGAAGAGTTTGGCTTAATTGGAGCCATCCTGATAATTTTATTGTATTTGGGATTGTTATTCCGAATCGTAATTATTGCCACTAAAACAGAAACCATTTTCGGAACCTTATTGGTACTTGGGGTTGGTTTTCCGATCATATTTCAAGCTTTAATCAATATGGCGGTTGCGGTGGGTTTATTTCCTGTTACGGGACAGCCATTGCCATTAATTAGTACTGGTGGAACTTCCATTTGGATGACTTGTTTTGCTGTAGGAATTGTTTTAAGCGTAAGTGCTTCTAGCGGAAAAGCAGAAATAAAAACAGAAGAAAAAGAATTAGAAAATCCTTTAGATATTTTACATGAAGCAATCGGTTAACATATTATTGAGCGGAGGAGGAACAGGCGGACATATCTATCCGGCCGTTGCAATTGCAAACGAGCTGAAGCATAGATATCCGGAGGCTAATTTTTTGTTTGTTGGTGCGAATGATAAAATGGAAATGGAAAAAGTACCACAAGCAGGATATAAAATTATAGGTCTTCATATTGCAGGATTACAACGGAGTTTGACATTGAAAAATTTGTCATTTCCATTTAAATTGATAGAGAGTTTGTACAAAGCAGGTCAAATAATTAAAGATTTCAAACCCGATGTGGTAATTGGTACGGGTGGATTTGCATCTGGACCGACCTTGTATATGGCAAATAAAAAGAAAATACCAACTGTTTTGCAAGAGCAGAATTCTTTTCCGGGAATAACAAATAAGTTATTAGCGAGTAAAGCGAAAAAAATATGTGTTGCCTATGATGGTTTGGAAAAGTTTTTCCCGAAAGAGAAAATGATAAAAACGGGAAATCCGGTTCGTCAAGATTTATTATCCGTAACGGAAAAAAGAAAAGAGGCCATTGAATTTTTCCATCTCGATGAAAATAAAAAGACTTTAGTAGTTCTTGGCGGTAGTTTGGGTGCAAAAGTAATCAACCAAACCATTGAAAAAAATCTAGATGCCATCTTGAAAAATGAGGTTCAAATAATTTGGCAATCTGGTAAATTATACTTTGAAACCTATAAAAAATACAATGATAAAGTTGGTGTTCAAGTACATGCTTTTATTCAAAAAATGGACTTGCTTTATGCAGCAGCAGATCTAATTATCAGTAGAGCAGGAGCGGGAACAATTTCGGAATTGTGTATAGTTGGCAAACCAGTACTATTTATTCCGTCACCGAACGTAGCGGAAGATCATCAAACGAAAAACGCAATGGCGGTTGAACAAAATAATGCAGCTATCATGCTCAAAGAGAGTGAGATAGAGAAGTTTGAAAGTATTTTTACGGATTTGATAAATGATGAAGAAAAGCAAAATCGGATAAAAGCAAACATTAAAAAAATGGCTTTGCCGAATGCAACAAAAGAAATAGTGAACGAAATAGAAAAATTAATACATAAAAATTAAGTGCTAAATACTTTGAGAACTATGGTGATGCAATATAAATTAACGAGGGGGTTGATTTTTGTTATTGCCATAGTTTTAAAACAATAAAATAGTGAAAAAATATAGTATACATATCAAAACTTTATTACTGCTTTTTTTAGTGGTTTTCTTGTACGGATTTGCATCCAAAAGAAATACAACAAAGAAAGTAAGAGAAATTGATGTGGTTTTTGAAAATGGAGAAAATCTGTATATAAGTTACGAAATGGTTAATAAGTTGTTGATACAAAATTTAGACTCCACCAAAAATCAAGCAAAAGAAAATCTAAATTTGAATATTTTAGAAGAATTTGTGCAATCGAACGAAATGATTGAAAATGCGGAGATTTTTCTGTCACTAAGGGGGGAATTAGGAGCAATAATTACACAACGAACACCAGTTTTACGCGTGGCAAATAATATGGGCTCGTATTACTTTGATCAGCAAGGTAAAAAAATGCCACTATCTGATAATTATTCTGCCAGAGTTCCAATCACATCAAGTGAAATAATTGAAAATAATTGTAAGGATATAGTCTGTTTAGCAAATAAGATCAAAAATGATAGTTTTTTGCGAAAACAAATTATAGGAATTAACCAAATAGGAAAGGCAGATTCGAACCAATTTGAGTTAAAAACGCGTTTGGGCGATCAAACCATTTTATTTGGTGATTTGAAAGGCGTGGACGAAAAGATAAAAAAATTGAAAGTGTTTTACCAAAAAGCGATTTCAGATAGCACTTTAAATACATATATGACTATTAATTTGAAGTTTAAGAATCAAGTTGTTTGTGCAAAATATTAAAAGATGGAGGAAAACAATAACATAGCGGTTGGATTAGATATTGGAACCACCAAAATTGTTGCTATGGTTGGTAAACAAGATGCCTACGGTAAAATCGAAGTTCTTGGTACTGGTAAAGCAAAAAGTTTAGGGGTACACCGTGGGGTGGTTAACAATATTACCCAAACTATTCAGTCGATTCAACAAGCTGTTGATGAGGCCGAAAGTGCTTCTAATGAAAAGATTAAAAGTGTTGTTGTTGGTATTGCAGGGCAGCATATTCGAAGTTTGCATCACAGTGATTATATCACTAGGCCAAACTCTGACCAGGTTATTGATGAAAATGATATCGAGCAATTAATCAACCAAGTATATAAATTGGTGATGTTGCCTGGCGAAGAAATTATTCATGTTTTACCGCAAGATTATAAGGTTGATGGTCAAGCCGAAATCAAAACGCCTATCGGTATGTACGGTGGTCGATTAGAGGCTAATTTCCATGTGGTTGTAGGTCAAGTTTCTTCTATTCGAAACGTGGGTAGATGTATAAAAAGTGCCGGATTAGAATTAGGTAATATCACTTTAGAACCTTTAGCTTCCGCGGATGGAGTTTTGAGTCAGGAAGAAAAAGAGGCAGGAGTTGCATTGATTGATATAGGCGGTGGTACCACGGATTTAGCCATTTTTAAAGATGGAATTATTCGACATACTGCAGTAATATCTTTTGGTGGTAATGTGATTACCGAAGATATTAAAGAAGGCTGTTCAATCATCGAAAAACAAGCAGAGCTGTTAAAAACCAAATTTGGTTCAGCATGGCCAGGAGAAAATAAAGACAATGAAATAGTTTCTATTCCGGGCTTACGCGGAAGAGATCCGAAAGAAATAACCTTAAAGAATTTATCTAAAATTATTCATGCTCGCGTGGTAGAAATTATCGAGCAAGTATTTTTAGAAATAAAAAATTACGGACACGAAGAGAGCAAGAAAAAACTAATTGCAGGAATTGTTTTAACTGGTGGTGGTGCACAATTAAAGCACATCAAACAATTGGTAGAATACATTACAGGCATGGATACTCGAATAGGATACCCTAACGAGCATTTGGCAAGTAATTCTGACCCTGAATTATCAAGTCCGGCATATGCAACCGTAGTTGGTTTGTTGATGAAAGGTTTGCAAGAAAATGAGAAAAAGAATCGGGTTAAAAAGCCGGCACAAACGTATTCCGATGAGCATACTCCTACTCAAAAGGCAAAAGAAGTAAAAAGGAGTCCGAAAAAGTCCATTTTTGAAAAATGGGCAGAGAAGTTTAGAGACTTTTTAGATAATGCAGAATAAAAAAAAATTGAAAAATAAAAATCCCCAAAAAAAAGAAAAGTTATGAGTATAGAATTTAGCAACATATCTTTTGATTTGCCGAAAAATCAATCTAACGTTATCAAAGTAATCGGCGTTGGTGGCGGAGGTAGTAATGCTGTTAATCATATGTTTACCAAAGGAATAACTGGTGTAGATTTTGTGGTTTGCAACACCGATGCGCAGGCATTGCAAAATAGCCCGGTACCTTATAAAATTCAATTAGGTGTATCGTTAACCGAAGGCTTGGGTGCAGGTGCAAATCCGGTAGTAGGTGAGCAATCTGCCATGGAGAGTATTGAAGACATTAAAAACATGTTGAATACTAACTCAAAAATGCTGTTTATCACCGTTGGAATGGGGGGCGGAACAGGTACAGGAGCAGCTCCGGTAATTGCAAAAATCGCAAAAGAATTAGATATTCTAACCGTTGGTATTGTTACGATTCCTTTCTCTTTCGAAGGAAAAATGCGAAATGAACAAGCACAGTTAGGTATTGAAAAATTACGCCAACATGTAGATTCTTTGGTGGTAATTAACAATAACAAACTTCGTGAGGTTTACGGTAATCTTGGTTTCAAATCCGGATTCTCGAAAGCGGATGAAGTATTGGCAACTGCGGCTGCCGGCATTGCAGAGGTTATTACACATCACTACACACAAAATATCGATTTAAAAGATGCCAAAACGGTATTGTCAAACAGTGGAACTGCCATTATGGGGTCGGCAATTTCTTCCGGTACCAACCGAGCGCAAAATGCAATTACAAAAGCATTAGATTCTCCGTTGTTGAATGACAATAAAATTGAAGGTGCTAAAAATGTGCTCTTATTAATCGTTTCCGGCGCAACCGAAGTAACGATTGATGAAATAGGAGAAATTAACGATTATATTCAGTCTGAGGCAAAAACAAATGTTGATATTATCATGGGAGTTGGTGAAGATGAGTCTTTAGGAGATTCTATCGCGGTAACTATTATTGCTACGGGTTTTAATGCCGATCAACAAGATGAAATTGCGATTAGCGAGTCAAAAAAAATTGTACATCGTTTGGTAGATGAACAAGAGAATAGAAAAAGACAAATAACACAGCCTGTTGCGCCAACAAAACCAGTTAGTACAACACCAATTGCGCCACCGGTTACCAAACACGTGTTGGAAATGGAAGAAACGGTTCCGGAAGTTAAAAAGCCGGAAAGCAAAGCTTCATTTCACGATATTCAAGTAGATTATGAAGAGGTTTCTTCAAGTTTGGAAGATGATTTTGTGATTACCAATATACAGCCGAAACAAGAAGTTGTTACCGAAGAGGAAGAAGAAAAAGATCAGTTTTCGTTCACTTTTGATTTGCCAATTCAAAATGAAAACTTTCAGTTTGAAGAAAAAGCAGACACGATACAAGATATTAATATCAATGATATAGAGATTATTGGTTTAGAAGAAATTATACCTCAGGCTTCCAATGATGGTAAAATTCGTCATATTTTAGAAGATGAATTTGAAAAAGAAATCAAGGTTTTAAAATCTATTTCGAAAGACGAAAAAAAAATTGATGAAAATTTAAAAATCGAATTAAAGGTTTCAAAAAGAGAAAATATTGTGAATGAGGTAAAAGATGTGGTCGAAAGCGGAGAAGTTTCTCCGATGAATTTGACCATTGCCGAATTGCGCAATAAAGCCGATGAGAGAAGAAATAAAATGAAAGCATTCAATTATAAGTTCATTAATAAAATGAATCAAAATTTGGATGAAATTCAAAATCAGCCTGCTTATAAAAGAATGGGCGTGTCGTTAAGCGATGTGCCATTATCTTCTGAAATGGACAAAAATCAGTCAAGAATGAGTTTGGGTGTGGATGAGAAAGAAGGAATTCAACTTCGTTCTAACAATTCATTCTTACATGATAACGTTGATTAGTTTTAGTTTTAGTTAGTGGGAAGAATCCGGAATAAGTTTTTTATTCCGGATTTTTTTTCGGTAAAAGAAAAAGGTTCGTATGTCCCAAAATAACTAGGGATAAATAATTACTTTTATGGGAATATAACAAGTTGAATGCAATACGGAATAACTCCCAAACAACATAGTCTAAGCGGACAGGAAGAGGATTGCTAAAGGGAAAAACGCGAATAGTTTTATCAACTTTTTTGACGAGATTCGGTACATTTGTGCAGTAAAATATAAGAAGATAAAGGAATGAATTTAACGATTGAAAATATACTATTAGTTGGCTCTTTATTGCTTCTTGTGAGTATTATTGCGGGTAAGACTTCTTATAAATTTGGAGTGCCTACTTTATTGCTCTTCTTGGTAATTGGGATGTTGGCGGGATCTGATGGCATTGGAGGTATTAATTTTGATGATCCGAAACTTGCTCAATTCATTGGAATAGTATCTCTTAACTTTATCTTATTTTCAGGTGGACTTGATACCAATTTTGCAGCCGTAAAACCCATTCTTTGGGAAGGAATTGCATTATCAACCATAGGTGTTTTATTAACAGCTATGTCTCTTGGAACTTTTGTTTGGTTAGTTACTGACTTTACCATTTATGAGAGTCTGTTATTAGGTTCTATTGTATCCTCAACTGATGCTGCTGCCGTATTTTCAATTCTACGTTCAAAAAGCCTTGCGCTAAAAACCAACCTAAGACCAACTTTAGAGTTGGAAAGCGGAAGTAACGACCCAATGGCGTATGTTTTAACTATTGCATTTTTAACTTTGGTAATTAATCAAGACCAAAGTTTTGTATCCATAATTCCGTTGTTTTTGCAACAAATGATTTTAGGTGGAATCGCAGGTTTTGCCTTTGGCATGCTTAGTAAGTACATCATTAACAAAATTAAACTTGACTTTGAAGGACTTTACCCTGTTTTAGTTATTACCTTAATGTTTATCACATTTTCTGCTACCGATTTTTTAGGTGGTAATGGGTTTCTTGCCATTTACATTTGTGCAGTTTACCTAGGCAATCAAGACCTAATTCACAAAAAGACTATTTTAAAAATGTTTGATGGTTTGGCTTGGCTCATGCAAATTGTTTTGTTTCTTACCTTAGGTTTACTTGTTTTTCCTTCTGAAATTATACCATATATGGGTATTGGTTTGCTAATTTCATTGTTTTTAATAGTCATTGCGCGACCAATAGGCGTATTTATAAGCCTTATGTTTTTTAAAATGAAACTTAGAAGAAGATTTTATATTTCTTGGGTAGGGTTGCGTGGTGCTGTTCCGATTGTGTTTTCCACGTATCCGCTTTTGGCAGGAATAGACAAGGCTCATATGATTTTTAATATTGTGTTTTTCATTTCTGTGACATCCATATTAATTCAAGGAACTACACTTACTATTGTTGCAAAATGGTTAAAAGTTGGATTACCAGAAAAACAAAAGAAATTGAATGCAACAGAATTGCTATTGGCAGAAAATCCAAAGGCTGAAATGAAAGAACTTTTGATAACTTCAGACTGCTTTGCGGTAGATAAGAAAATAGTGGAATTAGGCTTTCCAAAAAATGCAATAATAGCTATGATCAAAAGAGATGATAGCTATATAATTCCAAACGGATTAACAAAAATTGAAGCACAAGACATATTGATTGTCCTTGCCGATAGACCTAAAATTTTTGATGAAGTTTACAAAACACTTAAAGCACGGAATATTTAAGAGATCCATGCTTTACTATTTATCTTTTGTAATTTAAGCTTCTTAGAATATTTTTGAATTTCAAAAGGCTTTACTACTTTCTTCTGATAAAGTGTCTTTAGCGCTAATTTTTTCCTTTACTAATCTTCAATCTAAAGTGTTTGGCAGATTTTCTATAGATCTTCGCAAATTAGTTTTGATTTTTATTTGCTACATTAGGAGCTTAATTAGCCCTGTGAATCATAACCCTTACCTGATGTAACACATGTAAAGAAATCTAAACCTAATAATATGATTGAAAAAATAAATACATTCAAAGGAAATTCACTTGCATTAGAAGTTATAGACGGGTTCACTAAAACCGATGAGAAATTAGCCCAAAAGTATTTTAAAGAGAAAGTTGATCAAGGCTATGACTATGTGAATTTACTCATTAAGTTGGACGAGATGAAAATAAGTCATAGTAAATTGAAGGCATTTATGGAAGATACTCTATGGGCACTAAGAAATTATAAGCAAATGGGCAATATTGCAATTGTGGCAAACGCTAAAATCTTAAAAGCTTTGGTTCCTATTGATAATTTTTTCTATGAAAAGTTACGGAAAGGATTTGAAGAACGTTATTTTGATATTTCTCAATTAGAGGAAGCATTAAAATTTGTAACTCCTAAAGAATAACTAACGGGCAATTCATATTTTTAACATTGTAAAAAAGCAGAACAATAAAAATATTTTATGAAAAGAAAATTAATAAGTTCAGGTTCAAGTTTTGAAAAAGAAGTAGGATACTCAAGGGCAGTTGTTGACGGAAATTGGGTCTTTGTTTCTGGCACAACAGGATATAATTATGATACTATGACTATCGAAAATGATATTGTTTCTCAAACAGATCAGTGCATGAAAAATATAGTCTCTGCATTAGAAAAATCAGACTCAAAGATAGAAGATGTAGTGAGAGTAACTTATATTTTACCTGATGCTTCTGATTTTAAAAAATGCTGGCCAATTCTTCGAAAATATTTTGGAGAAGTAAGACCTGCTGCGACAATGTTTTCTGCAGGATTAGCTGATCGTAAAATGAAAATAGAAATACAAGTTACAGCATTAAAAAAATAAAAACTATTTCAACAAAGAACAGTTTTAAAATCCAAAGAACTTCTAAGGTAAATATTATTTAGAGTGTATTATTAATTTTTAAGCAACTGCTTTAGGTAAGCAACAGAGTGGTACTATATATGGTTCGGGAACCTTGACCATCACTGAAATCACGGATGTTTATGTAAAAGGCACCTTTAGTTTTATGGCAGATATAGCAAGAGAAGATGACCCAGAGCAAATAAATGAAGTGACTGAAGGCATTTTTAAGGCTAAAATCATGCAATATTAATAAAACGTTGGAAGCACTATAACATAGATGAATTCTGCTGCACCTATTCAAAAGTATCGCTAAATCCATTTTATTAATCATAATGCTTATTATAAGTATTTTAATATTACTTTTGAAAATACGAATACAAAATGCTAACTTCGTTTATCATTTACTATAAAATCTCTCTGAACGATTCATATTTGAAACGTCATGGGTAACAAAAGTCTGAATAGTAGGATTAGGCGTTTAACTTAAATAAGAATAAAATGATTGTATGGTCAGGAAAGGGATTCCTTTCATTAGTAGTATTAATAGCGAGTATTGTTTTACTTACTTCCATTTTTCCTAAGGAACAAGCAAATTATGGAATTATCATTAGCCTTTTAATTGCTGGTGCATTTAGTTGGTTTATGGGAAATAAATGGAACGAAAAAGAAGGACAAACATTAATTGATAAGGCAACAGGAGAAGAAATTATTCTAAAACCGAACCACAGTTTATTTTGGATAAAAATGCAATATTGGGGACCAATTTTTGGTGTTTTAGGGCTAATACTTTTAGTTCGACAATACATATAAAACCTAATTTGACCTAAGGATAAATAAAAGTGTAAAGTCAAAATTTGAAATAATTAATATTGCTATCCTATTTTGCCGAAACATTTGGAATTTTAGATTTGTAAAATTTGTAATTCAACAAAGAACTCATTTAAATTACAAATAAATTCTACGTTAAATTTTGCATTATTATTTTTGTATATATAATTTACCTTAGAATAGCTACAAAAGCAAACGCATAAGGTTTTTCTGATTTTGCCATGGCAAAGCTTGTTGGTACAGTTTATTGGCATCAGTAATTTGAATCAATTTGTGCTATAATGCTTGTTCGAAAATTAACGATTTTTCGCTCCAGTTATAACCAAAGCAGTTTTAAAAATAAGCATCAAACTTATGCGACAACTAGTATTACTATTAACCACAATTACACTTTTTTCTTTTGGAAATCAAAAAAAAGAGGTTTGGACGAATTTATTAGACGAAAACCTTTCCCAATGGGATAACTATTTAAGCTTTCGTTATGACGAAGGTTATAGTGGTGATATTCCAAAAGATGAACACGGAAACGATCTTCTCCCAATAGGAGCAAATAAAGACACATTCGGCGTTTTTACTGTAGTTGAAGAGAATAAGGAACAGATTCTAAGAGTAAGTGGAGAGATTTATGGATGCGTTTCTACCAAAGAGGAATATGAAAATTACCATTTTAGATTAAAAGTTAAATGGGGAGATAAAATATATCCACCAAGAAAAAAACTATTAAAAGATTCCGGTATTTTATACCACTCCATAGGTCCGAATGGAGCTGAAAGCTGGAGGTCATGGATGCTATCTCAAGAATTTCAGGTAATGCAAGGTCATATGGGAGATTTTTGGTCACAAGCAAACTCTGCGATTGATATAAGAGCATATCCTTCAGAGTATATTATGAGTCCGGTAGCAGATAAGAGCCAACCCTTTTTACCAATAGGAACGGGTGAAAAAACGAAGGGTTATTGCATGCGAAGTGCAAACTTTGAAAAACCTCATGGCGAATGGAATACTCTGGAATTGATATGTTTTGAAGGTAAAAGCTTACATATTGTTAACGGAGAGGTTGTGATGATTTTGATGAACTCCAGATATGTTAAGGATGGTGATAAAATTCCTTTAGTTAAAGGGAAAATTCAACTTCAAAGTGAAGCGGCAGAAGTTTTTTATAAGGATATTCAAATTAGAAAACTGGAGACTCTTCCATCAGAATATGAACTATATTTTGACGGATTAAAATAGAAATAATGCAATTAGTAAGTGATCCAAAAGTAGCAAACGTTTTTAGGAACTATCCAAAAGAGGTGCTACAGCAATTAATGCATCTCAGAGAGCTGGTTTTGAAAACAGCAACTGAAATTCAAGGACTTGAAAAGTTGGAGGAAACACTTAAATGGGGAGAACCAAGCTATCTCACTAAATACGGAAGTACCGTAAGATTGGATTGGAAAGTGAAAAAACCAGAGCAGTATGCCATTTATTTCAAATGTACCTCTAAACTAGTTCCAACATTTAAAACATTGTATAAAAACAAATTCGAATTCGAAGGAAATAGGGCAATTGTTTTTAAAATCAAAGACGAAATTCCAGTGAAGGAATTAAAGCATTGTATTGAATTGGCTTTGAAATATCACAAAATAAAACACTTGCCATTATTAGGTGCATAGTTGTCAAAACTAATAAAGCACAAAAAATAAGTCCAAAAAATCGAATTTTCTTAGGGTATTTTATGGCTTAGATTTCCTCGAATTTTAATCCATCAATTTGGGATTACTTAGAATCAACTCAATTTTTTTGATTATCACCGTAATCTGATTCATTTGGGATTCTATATTTCTGAAAAATAGGCTAATATCTCTGTTGACCCAGCTTTCAGAAATTACCCTTGCGCCTAAACTAATTCTTAACACTGCGCTTTGAAAATCAGTACCGTATTTTACATCAACTGCTTGCCCTATATGGCATTTTTGTGCAGCAAGACGTATAATTTCTAAAGAAGATTCTTCAAATTGATCCGAGATGTCAGAATTTAATAAGGTATAGAGCTTTTTTACATGATCAGTAGTTAAAGCCGTATTATCTTTAAGGATAAAGAAAGGAAATATTGTTCGAATATTCCGGAGTCCGAATTTTTCACTGGTAGAGGTGTTAATTTTTGTTTCATCTCCAAAAAGTGGTTCTAAAAAAGTAGCGTCTTTAATAGAATCTTCAACAAAATTACAGAACATTTCAATGCCTAAATTTCTATATAAAATAGGTGTTTTGTAATACCTGTCCATTTCAACGATGGCAGCATTCCAACGCATATAAGAGCCGTAATTAAAACCTTCGGATAAATCTTTGGAACAGAACCATGAAGTTGGCCAATCGGAATGATTGTAATAGTAGTTCAAACCTTCCGGTAACGTCGTTTTTATCGAATTAATAGATTGACTTACACTTTTAGGCACAATTAATGCGCCGGAATAAGGAGGGCCAGTAAAATATTTACTTCCGGTTATGGTAACGATATAGCCTTTACTTAAATAATTTTGAATGTCTTCCGGATCTAACCGTAGTTGTGAACCATCCACAATAATTTGCATCGATAGATTGTTCAATGTCTTCAAATTGGCTAACATTTCTTCACTAGGCGATTGATAACCTAATTTCGATTGATCCATTGCGTGCAATACAATATGTCTTCCTAAATCATTAGTTTTTGAAATGGCAGTAAAAACTTCTGTATCTAATTGCTTAGTTGGTTTTAAAGTGCCATTTTGATCTCTTAACGGAATTTTAATTAAGTCAATGTCTCTAAACCCTTCAATTTTATCACCTTTTTTAACCGGATAATTCAAAGCACTTGTATTTTCAAAATGGCATCCTTTTAATGCAGCAGGCACACCGCTGCCGGTTTCATCAGACGCTACTAAAACATGTGTTATTTCTTTTTTGGAAACAATTTGCGTAATGGCTGCAATTTGAAGAGCAGAATCAGTTCCTGAAGGTGAAAAAATTATTTGAGATTCATTGTTTATTTTAAGTGCTTTTCTAAGATTGTTTTTAAGCAATTCTGCAAATTCAAGGGTAGTATTTTTGAAACCTTTTTTTAGGCTGTTTTGAATTAATATAGATCTAACTTTGTCTGTTTTATCAAAAGCAAAATTCGATACACTCGTTGCTGTTGATGAGGCAAAAGTAAAAGCTTCTGGTCTCGGAAACGGTCGACAACCATATTTATTCAACAATTGAAATTCGTCTATGTTTAATCGAAGATCACCCCCCGACATTAATAAATATTCTGTTGGTTTTGCAAGATTTTCAAGAATTGGTTTCCAAGATTCTTTCCAAATCGTATTTGAATTATTCAATCCGTGAAAATGTTGTAATTCTTTATATTCTGATAGGGTTTCTGTATGTAAATCTTCATTTTTTTTAGCCAAATCGATTAAAAAATTATCGATATTTTTTAATTTTTCTTTATCTTCTTTTGGTAATAATTCATAAAAAACTTGAGTTACTTTAAGAGCGGCAAGATCACATAAAATAGTATCTGATTTTTCTTTGCCTAAAGCTTTGTGCCAAAGTTGCCATTCAATTCCGTATCTTAAATAAATTAAGGCTAAAACAGGTTTGTCTAAAAATGCAGAACCAATTTTAATAGCTTTGTTGGGAATAATTTTAAATAGATTAGGCTCTCTGTTCGAAGTAATTATATTGATATTGTTTATTTTGGGAACGGTATTGAACCTTTTTAGAACTCTAACCAGATAATTCACATTTTCTTTTTCAAATAAACTTGTTCTTTTATACTGATCTTCAATAAGTATATTGTTTGCCATGGGGATATCAATTATTACGAATACGATAAAATTATGAAAAAAATCGCATCGTACTGAAAATTAAGGTTTGAATAAAAAATCAATTTGTAAAAATATGTTTTTTTTACCTATTATTTTAAAATTTGAAGATCATAGTTATGTAACTTTTGCAACCTTTTAAAAAGAATGGATGATAAATTTACGGCATAAAAAAAGGGCTTAACCTTGCGGTTAAACCCTTTTTCGTGAAATATATTCTTTTTATAATTTTACAACTTCTTCCTCTTCCGCTAACATGGCGAAAAATTTATTCAAATTAGGAATAATAATAATATTAGTTCGTCTGTTACGAGCTCTGTTTTCTTTAGTGTCATTATCTGTCAAAGGTGCATAACTGCTTCTTCCTGAAGGAATCAAACGAGAAGGATCAACTTGATATTTATTTTGCAACAATCTCACAATAGAAGTAGATCTTTTTACACTTAAATCCCAGTTGTCTTCAATAGTTTCTGTATGAATTGTTCTTGAGTCGGTGTGACCTTCAATCATTACATCCATACTTGGCTCAGAATTGATAACAGAAGTTAATTTCTCTAATAATGGATATGCTTGTGAATTCACTCGGTAGCTACCAGAACGGAATAATAAACTATCCGCAACAGAAATCATTACTACAGTTTTATCAATATTTACTTTAATATCGTTATTTCCGTCGCTGTTTAAAGCATTTTCATTGATAGACTTTTTCAATTTATAAGATATTGCCAAGTCCATAGAGTCTTTCAAAGTTTTTGCTCCTGCTACTTCACTAGGATCCATTTTTGAAAGTGTTTTGTTGATATTATCACGCATGTTTTTTGATAGAACAGTTACGTTATTACCCACAAAAGCCATTTTTTCATTATTGTCGCTTTGAAGTGAATTAATTTTTGAATTGTATTCATCAACGCGTTGTTCAATAACAGCAAACCGAGCTTCAAGGTCTTCTTTTTCAACAGTAGTTTTTTGAAGTTCTCCTTTAGTATTCATTAAATCCTGTTCTAATTGAACATATTTTTTCTTAGAAACACAAGATGTGAATACTACAGATAAAATTAGTAACGTGATAATTTTTTTTGTCATGATTGAAATCTTTTTTGTTAGTTTTAATTTAGATTTGTTTGTTTTTATTTCGGGATAAAAGTAGGGGTGAAATCTAAAGAAATTCTTAACATTTGAAGAAAAGAGATTTTATTAAAATAATAAGTGTTTATATCTGGTTTAAGTACATAAGAATTCAGGTCTCATGAATTATAACACACAAAATATAGAGCAATAACTATTTGAATTTATTAGTGGAGTTCAGAATCCACTCTAAAAAACGGGGAGTTACTGAAAAGCCTTAAGAGTAGGAAGATATATTCTATAAGAAATGAGAAAATTAATTGCGAGCCTTCTATTCATTTTAATTGCATCGGCTGTTATTGCACAACAAAAGATGCAAGATGTAATTTACCTGAAAAATGGAAGCATTATTCATGGCTTAATTTTAGAACAAATTCCAAACCAATCCATAAAAATTGAAACAACAGATAAAAATGTATTCGTTTATCAAATGGATGAAGTAGATAAGATTACCAAGGAAGTGGTCACAAAGAATAACAATACTTCCTCAAAAAAAAGAAAGGGATATATCGGGCTATCTTTTGGTGCATCAATTCCTGTTGGTGATTTAGCAGGTAAATCGTATGGTGGAGCAAAAACTGGTGTGGAATTAAGTCTAGTCGATTTTGGTTATCTTTTCTCTGAAAATCTGGGTATTGCAGCAAGATGGTTTGGAGGTGCAAATCCTTTGGATAGTAATTATGATCTCGACCCTTGGTCTTATGGTGGTGTTTTAATAGGGCCGCTGGTTTCATATCCCATTTCTGAAAAAGTAGATTGGGATCTAAGACCTATGATTGGTTATGCAGTAACCTTTATGCCAGATTCTGGTGCATACTACAATGTTGATCCAGCTATGTCGATTGCTTTTAATTTTGGTACCCAGTTTCGTTTTCATGTTGGTGAAAAAATATCACTTTTACTACATGCTGATTATTTTTCTACCAAAGCAAAGTTTGATGATTTTGGAATCGAGCAAAAAATTTCTACCTTCTCATTAGGTATGGGAGTAGCTTATAGATTAGAATAAAATGGTAACAAACAAAAAAAGCTCGAATTTTTCAATTCGAGCTTTTTTTACTTATAAAGTTTTTGAAGGTTAAACTCCAGGTAAATCTCCGGTACCTTTTGTTTGCAGATTACTTTCTCCCATCAAATACAAGTCAACTTCTCGAGCAGCTTCTCTACCTTCGTTGATAGCCCAAACAATTAGAGATTGACCTCTTCTCATATCACCTGCAGTAAATATATTCGGAATATTGGTTTGGTAATTGTTGGCTTTAAAATTGCTTCTAGCATCTAATTCCAATCCCAATTGCGAACTTAACGTTTTTTCCGGTCCGGTAAAGCCTAGCGCCAATAAAGCTAAATCACAAGGCCATATTTTTTCTGTTCCGGCAACTTCCAATAATTGAGGTCTTTGACCAGGAATCATTTTCCATTCAACCTTTACTGTTTTTACTGCGGTTAATTCACCTTTTTCATTTTTTATAAATTCTTTGGTATTGATCAACCAATCTCTTTCACAACCTTCTTCATGAGAACTCGAAGTTTTTATTTGTAAAGGCCAAAAAGGCCAAGGTGTGGTTTCACTTCTGCCAATAGGAGGTTTCGGCATGATCTCAAAGTTGGTTACGGATTTTGCTCCCTGACGATTTGAAGTTCCGATACAATCTGAACCAGTATCACCACCACCAATTACAATTACATCTTTACCAGTGGCAGAAATAGTTTTTCCTTCGTATTTTTTACCAAATAAAGTCTTTGTTTGTTGGGTTAAAAATTCCATCGCTTGCTCAACACCAATGGCATCAATTCCTTCGGTTGGAAGACTTCTTTTTTCGGTTGCTCCACCACATAAAACTACAGCGTCAAATTCTTTGAGTTTTTCAACGGAATAATTTACGCCAACATTCACGTTTGTTTTAAAAACGATTCCTTCTGCTTCCAAGATAGCCAAACGACGATCTATTAATTCTTTTTCCAATTTAAAATTCGGAATGCCATATCGCAATAATCCACCAATAGCATCATCGCGCTCTAAAACAGTTACATGATGCCCAGCTCTATTCAATTGCTGAGCAGCAGCTAATCCTGCAGGACCCGAACCTACAACAGCAATGTTTTTTCCGGTACGTTCTTTTGGTGGTTTTGGTATTATCCATCCTTCTTTAAAACCTCTTTCGACAATACTTTTTTCAATATTTTCAATAGATACTGGATCTTCAATGATACCTAAAACACATGCTTTTTCGCAAGGTGCCGGACAAAGACGACCAGTAAATTCAGGAAAGTTATTTGTGGCATGTAAAATCTCCAGCGCTTTTTTCCATTCATTGCGATAGATTAAGTCGTTAAAATCTGGAATAAGATTCCCTAATGGGCAACCGCTATGGCAAAAAGGTATCCCGCAATCCATGCATCTTCCGCCTTGCTTTTGCATGGCATCTTCTTTCAAAGGAATGGTAAATTCACGATAATTTTTCAATCGGTCTTTTACTGCTTGGTAGCCTTCATCTACTCTTTCATATTCTTTAAATCCTGTTATTTTTCCCATAATTATACGGTTACTAATTCTTGCTCTAAGGCTAATTTTTCTAATGCTTTTTTGTAATCTGTAGGAATTACTTTTACAAAGTTGGCGAGATTTTCTGTCCAATTTTCTAAAATATATCCTGCTTTTTCACTACCGGTAAAATCTGCGTGATTTTTAATAAGTGCGTGAACTTCTGCTCTATCTACTTCATCCATGGCTTCTAATTCGACCATTTCCATGTTGCACAATCCGTTTCTAAATTTTTTTGTTGGATCAAAAACATAAGCGATTCCGCCACTCATTCCGGCGGCAAAGTTTCTACCTGTATTGCCCAAAACAACCACGCGACCACCTGTCATATATTCACATCCGTGATCTCCAACACCTTCAACAACTGCTGTTATTCCAGAGTTTCTTACACAAAAACGTTCTCCGGCAACACCGTTGATATAGGCTTCACCTGAAACAGCCCCGTAAAAACAAACGTTTCCAATGATTATATTTTCATCCGATTTAAAATCAGCTTTTGCTGGTTTTTTTACAATTATTTTTGCTCCCGATAACCCTTTTCCGAGATAATCGTTACTATTACCATCTATAATAAAAGTTAAACCTTTGGTGGCAAATGCTCCAAAACTTTGGCCGGCAGAACCGGTAAAGGTAACCTGTAGAGTATCTTGTGGCAATCCGAAAGCACCGTAAATTTTAGAAATTTCATTACTAATAATTGCACCAACAGATCGATCGGTATTTGCAATTGGATAACTCAATTGCATTTTCTCTTTTCGGTAAATCGCTGGATGCGCATCTTGAATAATTTCAAAATCTAATGCATCTTCTAAATGATGAATTTGCTTTTCTGTATTTGAAATAGAATTGTGTACAGAATTCAACGGCTTAAACAAAATAGGAGATAAATCAATTCCTTCTGCTTTATAATGTTTTATTGCTTCGTTGGCACGTAGTTTTTGTGATTGACCAATCATTTCATTGATGGTTCTGAATCCTAAAGTAGCCATAATTTCTCGTAACTCTTCTGCAACGAAATACATAAAGTTAATGACATGCTCTGGGGTTCCTTTAAAGTTTTTACGCAGTTCAGGATCTTGTGTTGCGATACCAACTGGACAAGTATTCAAGTGGCATTTTCGCATCATAATACAACCTGAGGCTACCAAAGGAGCAGTTGCAAAGCCAAATTCTTCTGCGCCAAGCAAACAAGCAATAGCAACATCACGACCTGTTTTTAACTGACCATCACATTCTAAAACAATTCTACCACGCAAATTATTTAAAACCAAGGTTTGTTGCGCTTCTGCGATACCGAGTTCCCAAGGTAAACCTGCATGTTTCAAAGAAGTCAAAGGTGAAGCTCCGGTTCCGCCATCATAGCCGGAAACCAAAATAACATCTGCTTTCGCTTTTGCAACACCGGCAGCAATGGTTCCAACCCCAACTTCAGAAACTAATTTCACATTGATTCTTGCTTCACGATTTGCATTTTTTAAGTCGAAAATCAATTGTGATAAATCTTCAATCGAGTAAATATCGTGATGTGGAGGAGGCGAAATCAAGCCAACATAAGGGGTTGAATTTCGAACTTCGGCAATCCAAGGAAACACTTTTTCACCAGGTAATTGTCCTCCTTCACCAGGTTTAGCTCCCTGAGCCATTTTTATTTGAATTTCTTTGGCGTTGGTCAAATAATTACTCGTTACACCAAATCTACCCGAAGCAACTTGTTTTATAGCGCTGCTTCGACTATCACCATTTAAATCTTTTCTAAATCTGTTTTGATCTTCACCACCTTCACCTGAATTGCTTTTTGCTCCAATCCGATTCATCGCAATAGCCAAATTCTCATGCGCTTCTTTGCTTATCGAACCATAAGACATTGCTCCGGTTTTAAAACGCTTCACAATTTCAGTCCATGGTTCTACTTCTTCCAGTGGAATTGGATCAATATTTTGAAATTCCATCAAACCGCGTAAGGTCATTAAGCTTTTGCTCTGGTCGTTGATGGTTTTTGCGTATTCTTTATAACTATCGGTGTTGTTTGTTCGAACAGCTTGCTGTAATTTAGAAACTGTTGTTGGATTGAACATATGGCGTTCACCATTTCTTCTCCAGCGATAATCACCGCCAATTTCTAGTTTTAAATTATTTGGGGTGCTATCTTTAAAAAAGGCACTTTTATGTCGTTTTGAAATCTCACGTTCAATTTCATACAAACCGATACCTTGAATTCTAGACGCTGTACGAGGAAAATATTTATTGGTAAAATGTGTATTTAAACCTAAAATCTCAAAAATTTGTGAGGCGCGATAAGAGTGTAAAGTCGAAATACCAATTTTATTCATGATTTTCAACACACCTTTTCCGATAGCTTTATTGAAATTTTGTACTGCTTGTTCAGAATCAATACCAGTAAAGATACCTTTTCTTACTTTTTCTCGAATAATTTCATTTACCATATATGGATTGATGGCACTTGCGCCATAACCAAATAAAGTAGCAAAATGATGAGGTTCTCTTGGCTCGGCAGATTCAATGATGATACCAAATTGAGAACGTTTTTGTAGTAAATTCAACGAATGATGAACATAAGAACATGCTAATAACGCAGGAATAGGGCCGTTTTCTTTATCGGCACCGCGATCGGTTAAAATCATAATATTGTAACCTTCGCTTACCGCTTTTGCAGTTTCTGCAACCATTTGATCCAAAGCCTTTTCAAGAGCATTTAAACCTTTTTTAATATCATAAAGCATCGGAATTTCTTTCGTTTTGAAATCTGGATGGTCGATGTTTTTAATTTTATCCAAATCATCATTAGAGATAACCGGATTTTGGATTTTCAGTTTTTTACATTGTTCCGGACTCTGATTGAAAATATTTCTGTCTTCACCAATTGCCAAGCTAATATCAGTGATTATTTCTTCCCGAATCCCATCTAAAGGAGGATTGGTAACTTGAGCAAATAATTGCTTGAAATAGTTGTACAATAATTGTGGTTTATCCGATAAAATCGCCAATGGCGTATCTGTACCCATTGAACCTAAAGTCTCTTTTCCTGTTTTACACATTGGAGCGATAACGGTATCAATATCTTCCATGGTGTAACCAAACAATCGTAGCCGAGTATTGAAAGGGGTAATCTCAATCGGACATTTATTACCGGTATAAGGCACTTCTGCTAATGGCAATAAGTGTTTATTTAACCATTCCCGATAAGGCAATTTAGAAACAATTTGTTCTTTAATTTCTTCATCTTCAATGATTCTTCCTTCGTTCATATCAACCAAGAACATTTTTCCTGGCTCTAATCGACCATGGCGAACAACATTTTCTGGTTTTATATCGAGAACACCAATTTCCGAAGACATCACAACATAACCACCTTTAGTTACGGTATATCTTGAAGGTCGTAATCCGTTTCGATCTAATAATGCGCCAATAAAATTACCATCAGTAAAAGGTACAGAAGCAGGTCCATCCCAAGGTTCCATAATACAAGAATTATACTCGTAAAACGCCTTTTTATTGTCTGGCATACTTTTGTCTTTTTCCCAAGCTTCCGGCACGAGCATCATCATAACTTCCGGTAACGAGCGACCGGACATCAACAATAATTCTACGACCATGTCCATCGAAGCAGAATCTGATTTTCCTTCTAAAATAATTGGGAATAATTTTTTAACATCATCACCAAAAACAGCACTTTTGATAAGCTCTTCACGAGCTCTCATTCTGCTAACATTTCCTTTTAAGGTATTTATTTCTCCATTATGGCACATAAAACGGAATGGCTGTGCTAAGTCCCATGAAGGGGAAGTGTTGGTAGAGAATCGCTGATGTACCAATGCCAAACGAGTAACCACGTCAGGATCAGACAAATCAGCATAATAATTGCGAATATCTTCAGGAATTAATAAGCCTTTATAAATTAGGGTTGTGGTAGAAAAACTTGGCAGATAAAACTGTTTGCCATCTTTTAACTTAGAAGCGATTATTTTATGTTCGGCAATTTTTCTCGCTGCATAAATCTTAGCATTGAATTGGATAGCTTCTAAATCAACTCCGTTTTTTCCTACAAAAATTTGCTTTACTTTAGGTTCGGTTCTTGCTGCAATTTCGCCAATAACTTTTGAGTTTACCGGTACATCTCTCCATCCTAAAATTTCTAGACCTTGATTTTTAATTTCTTCTTCTAAAATTTCAATACAAAATTTATATTGATTCAAATGCTGCGGTAAAAACACCATTCCAACTGCATATTCTCTTGCTTCGGGTAATTCAAAATTGCAGGCTTTCTTGAAAAAATCATGAGGTATGTCAATAAGTATCCCGGCACCATCACCGGTTTTTCCATCGGCACTAACAGCACCTCGATGTTCGAGCTTAATTAATATTTCTAATGCATCGTGAATTATACTGTTTGTTTTCTCTCCGTTCAGGCTGCAAATAAATCCTGCTCCGCAATTGTCATGCTCAAATTCTGGTAAGTAAACCCCTTGCTTTTCGTAAGCCATATTTTATCAAATTTTTACAAAAGTAGCTTTTTTACTAAAAATTAGTCAAGAAAATTTGTTAAAAGGAATAAGAAAAATACTATTAGTAATAAAATATGCAGAAAAATTAAAATTTGCTAATAGGAGTGCTTTTAATTAGAGATTCTTAAATAGTAATGCGCAAAATGCGCTATTTTGCAGGTTGTTTAAAGATTGTAATAATTTTTGTTTTTTTAGAAAATTATTTGGTTGATGAATTGTTAATTATGAGGTTATTAACTCTTAATCTTCATAAAAATTAATCCGGTTTTTTAAACTATTTATTTCATCTTGTAAATGTTGTACTCGATTTAGAAGATTATAGATCACATCAATTCCTTCTATATTCACACCCAAATCATGATGCAAACGAATCATTTTTTCGACATCGCTAATTTTTTCTTTGGGTAAAAATTCTTCTTCTTCAATCGTAGTAATTTCGACCAAACCATATTCGTGTAAAGAGTGAATAAATGAAAACTCAATCTCGTAGTTATAACAAAAGGTTTCTATGGATATTAAATTCTCTGTTTTCATTTTTTTCTGATTTTAGCTAATTCTTCAAAAAGTTCCTTCTCTTTGCTACTTAAATTGCTTGGCATTTTTATGGTGTACGTAATATATAAATCGCCAAAATGCCCTTCTTTTTTATATACAGGAAATCCTTTACCTTTCAATTTTACTTTAGTGCCATTTTCAGTCTCAGGTTTAATCTTCAATTTAGCTTTTCCTTCAAAAGTGTTCACGGTGGTCTCACCACCCAAAACAGCCGTATAAAAATCGAGATTTACATTCGAGTATAAATTATTTCCATCTCTTCTGAAATTGGTATTGTTTTTTATGTTAAAAGTGATGTATAAATCACCATTCGGACCGCCATTAATCCCTGGACTACCATGCCCTGTTATTTTTATGGTTTGCTTATTTTCAATACCTGCAGGGATGGTTATTCGAATGTTTTTACCATTAACGGTTACGACTTGTTTATGAGTTTTATACACATCTGTTAAATTGAGATGTAATTCTGCATTGAAATCTTGCCCTTTGAATTTAGTTTGACCTCCAGCTCTTCCACCAGTTCTCGCACCGCCAAACATCGACTCAAAGAAATCAGAAAAATTACTTTCGTTGAAACCTTCCGAGTGGCTTTGTTGTCTGCCGCTACTACTATATTGGCCCTGTTGTTGTTTTTTGGCTTCTTCGTAGGCTTCGGCGTGTTGCCAATCTTTACCGTATTGATCGTATTTTTTTCTCTTTACAGGATCGCTTAAAACTTCATTTGCCTCATTTATTTCTTGAAATTTTTTCTTGGCGCCTTCGTCTTTTGGGTTGACATCCGGATGGTATTTTCGAGCCAGTTTTCGATATGCCTTTTTGATATCTTTTTCACTAGCAGTTTTAGCAACTTCAAGAACTTTATAATAATCTATAAAAGCCATTTTTTTAAATCGTTTAACCCAAAGATACGCAAGATTCTATCAAATAAAAAGTAACAATTGGATTTTCATTTCAAAAAAAATGCAATAAAAAAACGCTAAAACAACTTCTTTAAATTGTTTTAGCGAATAATAATTTTTATTTTAAAGTAGGAAATTAATCCTGTAAAACAGCCCTTGAAATTACAATTTTTTGAATCTCTGAAGTTCCTTCGTAGATTTGTGTAATTTTTGCATCGCGCATCAGGCGTTCTACATGATATTCTTTAACAAATCCATAGCCACCGTGAATTTGTACTGCCTCAACGGTAACGCGCATCGCCATTTCTGCGGCATATAATTTCGCCATCGCCCCCGACAAATCGTAATTTTCTTTTTCATCTTTGTCCCATGCCGCCTTAAAACATAAAAATCGGGCTGCTTCAATTTCGGTAGCCATATCTGCCAATTTAAAAGCAATAGCTTGGTGTTTGCTAATTTCTTTTCCAAAAGCCTTGCGCTCTTTTGAATATTTTAAAGCCAATTCGTAGGCTCCAGATGCGATTCCTAAGGCTTGAGATGCAATACCGATTCTTCCTCCGGCAAGTGTTTTCATGGCAAATTTGAATCCGAAACCATCTTCGCCAATTCGATTTTCTTTGGGTACTTTCACATCGTTAAACATTAAGGAATGGGTATCGGAACCTCGAATTCCCAATTTGTTTTCTTTTTTGCCAATTTCAAATCCAGGAGTGTCCTTTTCAACAATGAGGGCATTAATTCCGTGGTGTCCTTTTTCAGGATAAGTTTGTGCAATGACCAAGTAAACGCTGGCATTTCCACCATTAGTAATCCAGTTTTTTGTTCCGTTTAATAGATAATGATCTCCTTTATCAATAGCAGTAGTTCTTTGCGAAGTGGCATCGCTACCGGCTTCAGGTTCACTGAGACAAAAAGCTCCTATAATTTCTCCTGTTGCCAAAGGAACTAAATATTTTTGTTTTTGTTCTTCGGTTCCATAAATTTCTAAACCCCAGCAAACTAAAGAGTTGTTTACCGACATGACCACAGATGCTGATGCATCAATTTTTGAAATTTCTTCCATCGCTAAAACATAAGAAACAGTATCCATTCCGCCTCCTCCATATTTTGGATCTACCATCATACCTAAAAAACCCAGTTCTCCCATTTTTTTAATTTGTTCATGCGGAAACTCTTGTTTTTCGTCTCGTTCAATCACTCCTGGTAATAATTCGTTGTTGGCAAAATCTCTCGCAGCATCACGAATCATTATTTGCTCTTCGGTAAGTCTAAAATCCATATCTTTTTTATTTGAGTTTTTTTTAATTTAAGTTCTTCAAATATAAAGAAATTATCAAAATAGATTTGTAATTTTACAATATTATGAAAAATAAAAAATGGTACGTTATTGGTGTCATGAGTGGTACTTCTTTAGATGGAGTGGATTTGGTATTTGCTAAATTTACAAGAGATAAAGCATATTCTTTTGAAATATTACAAAAAGAAGCTATAGAATATTCCGAAAAATGGAAAAAAACTTTATATGATGGATTTCTTTTATCTGGAGAAAAACTCACGAAATTAAACGTGGATTATGGACAATTTTTAGGAGAATTGATTCAAAATTTTATCCAAAAAAACGGGATTGAAAAAGTAGATTTCATTGCTTCACACGGACATACAATTTACCATCAACCAGATAAAAATTACACCTTACAAATTGGAAGTGGTGCTGTGATTTCTGCTGTTACAAATTGTAAAGTTATTTGCGATTTTCGTGTTCAAGATGTTGCGCTTGGGGGACAAGGAGCACCGTTGGTTCCAATTGGAGATCAGTTACTTTTCGAAAACTATGGCTATTGTCTTAATTTGGGTGGTTTTGCCAATATTTCTTTCCAAAACAAGATAAAAAGAGAAGCTTTTGATATTTGTCCGGTTAATATCGTAATGAATCATTATTGCCGAAAAATCGGACTAGTATATGATGATAGGGGAAAATTAGCAGCAACTGGAAATGTTCAACAAGAATTATTAAAAGAATTGAATCAATTACCATTTTATATTGATGACAAACCCAAATCGTTAGGCTATGAGTTTATAGTTGAAACGGTACTGCCAATGATTGAATCGTATCAACTTCCCGAAAAGGATATTTTAAGAACATTTGTAGAACATGTTGCTTTTCAAATAGCAGCAGTAATTCAGAGAAATACCATAGAACCGTATAAGAACACACTATTTATAACCGGTGGTGGAGCATTTAACAGTTTTTTAATTGAAAGAATATCTTCTTATACCTCGTGTGAAGTTATTGTTCCCGATAGCGATATTATTAATTTTAAAGAAGCGATCATCTTTGCATTTTTAGGAGTTTTAAAAGATCAGAATGAAGTGAACTGCCTAAAAAGTGTTACCGGAGCCAAAAAAGATCACAGCAGTGGTGTTGTTTTTGATGTTTAAAAATGAAAAAAATTTATAAATATAAAGCTTAATACTATGAAAGAACTACTCAAAAAATACGAATCCAAAGCCCCTGAAATAGTTTTTCATTGGCGAGACCAAGAAACAGATGCAGAAGGTTGGACCGTTATAAATTCTTTACGAGGTGGAGCAGCTGGTGGTGGTACTAGAATGCGTAAAGGTCTCGACATGAATGAGGTATTGTCTTTGGCAAAAACCATGGAAGTGAAATTTACAGTTTCCGGACCAGCAATTGGAGGAGCAAAATCGGGTATTAATTTTGATCCGAACGACCCTAGAAAACGCGGTGTTTTAGAACGATGGTATAAAGCAGTAAGTCCGCTATTAAAATTTTATTACGGTACGGGTGGAGATTTAAATGTAGATGAAATAAATGATGTTATTCCGTTAACGGAAGATTGCGGTATTTGGCATCCACAAGAAGGGGTTTTTAATGGTCATTTTAAACCGACAGAAGCGGAGAAAATTAATAGAATTGGGCAATTGAGACATGGGGTTATCAAGGTAATTGAAGATGCAAAATACTCACCCCAACTCTCGAAAAAATATACGGTTGCCGATATGCTCACTGGTTATGGTGTGGCAGAAGCAGTAAAACACTATTATAATATTTATGGTGGAGATCTTCAAGGAAAGAGAGCTATTGTGCAAGGTTTTGGCAATGTTGGTTCTGCAGCAGCATATTATTTAACTCAATTAGGTGCTAAAGTAGTAGGAATTATTGATAGGGCAGGTGGTGTCATTAATAAAGATGGTTATTCTTTAGAAGAAATTCGGCAGATGTTTTTAAACAAGCACGGTAATATGCTGGTTTCCGAAAATATGATTCCTTTTGATGAAATTAACGAAAAAATATGGTCGTTACCTGCTGAAATATTTATTCCGGCTGCAGCATCGAGATTGGTTACCAAATCACAAGTACAACAAATGATTGAATCTGGATTGGAAGTTATTTCTCCGGGTGCCAATGTTCCGTTTGCGGATACCGAAATATTTTTTGGTCCCATTATGGAATATACCGATAAACAAATTAGTTTATTACCTGATTTTATTTCGAACTGCGGAATTGCAAGAGTTTTTGCTTATTTAATGGAATCTAGAATTGATTTACCTATGCGTGATGAAGCAATTTTTAGTGATACTTCCAAAGTTATTGAGCAAGCACTTCGAAGAGCGCATCAATTGAGACCATATAAAACAGATATTTGTAAAACTGCTTTTGAAATTGCGCTGCAAGAATTAATTTAATTACTATATTTATCGCCTAAAATAAATCTTCAATATGGAATCATTAGTAGTAATCACATTCGTGCTGGGCTATCTTGCAATTACGTTAGAACATAATTTAAAAATAGATAAACTTATTCCTGCTCTTGGAATGATGGCGATAAGTTGGGCCATAATTTCTCTGGGGCATTTAGAAGTCTTTGAGGTTGATGCCGAATTACACAGTTTAGTACCGTCTCATATTGAAGAGATTTTGTTACACCATTTAGGTAAAACGGCTGAAATACTTATCTTTTTAATTGGAGCGATGACCATTGTTGAGATTATCGATTATTTTAATGGATTTTCAGCAATCAAAGGTTTTGTAAAAACAAAAAGTAAACGAAAATTACTTTGGATCTTCTCGATTTTGGCCTTTATTTTATCAGCAATTATTGATAATTTGACTGCTACTATTGTATTGATTACCATTTTAAGAAAAATTATATTGAACAGAGATGATCGAATTTGGTTCGTTGGTATCATTGTTATTGCCGCTAATTCCGGTGGAGCCTGGTCTCCAATTGGAGATGTAACAACAACCATGTTATGGATTGCGAAAAAAGTGAGTGCTTTCCATTTGGTGGAATATTTGTTGATACCTTCTTTAGTTTCTGTAATAGTTCCTGTTTTAATCGCTTCCCGATTTAAAGTTTTTCAAGGAAAAATTGAAGAAGTAGAAGAGGACGGTTCTGATCAGGTAGATAAATATAGCGGTATTATGTTATATTTAGGATTAGGTTCAATTTTATTTGTGCCATTTTTTAAAACCATTACGCATTTACCTCCTTACGTAGGTATGATGTTGTCTTTATCTGTAGTTGCTATTTTTGCAGAAATTTTTTCAAATAAAAGAATTTCGCTAACGAGTGTTGATGATGATCATCATGAAGATGCCCATTATAGTCCGGTACATAAGTCCTTGTCGGGAATTGAAATGCCGAGTATCTTATTTTTCTTGGGGATTTTATTGGCGGTAGCCGCTTTAGAGTCTTTAGGTTTATTATTTCATTTTGCAGAAAGTTTAGATAATACAATTCCATTACTAGGTACAGAACCAACTACAGCGGGTTATAAAGTTTCCGATTTAGTTATTTTAATTCTAGGCGTAGGTTCTGCCGTAATTGATAATGTACCTCTGGTTGCTGCCAGTATCGGTATGTTTTCAGATCCGATGGATAGTCATTTATGGCACTTCATCGCCTTTTCTGCAGGAACAGGTGGAAGTATGTTAATTATTGGTTCTGCTGCTGGTGTAGTTGCTATGGGAATGGAAAAAATTAATTTTTTCTGGTACCTTAAGAAGATTTCAGGTCTTGCATTAATTGGCTTTTTAGCCGGTGCAGCTGCATTTATGGTGCTTCGAAATTTTTAATATAACTTTCACATTTTACAAGCAATTTTAATCCGGACAAACCGTTAAATTTTAATACCCTTTAATTTATCTCTATGTTAATGATGTTACAAGATTCGGGAGTAAATCCTGAAGTTTTAGACGATGTGGTTTCCGAAGAAAAAACCCTGTCAATTTTAAATTTAATTTTAGATGGAGGTCTTGGTGGCCAAATTATTATCGCTCTTTTATTTGTTTTGCTGCTCATTGCTCTTTACATCTATTTTGAACGATTTTTAGCCATAAAATCTGCCTCTAGAATTGATAAGAATTACATGAATCAAATTCGTGATAATATCCTTAACGGGAATTTGGAAGCTGCTAAAATATTGAGTCAAAACAATAAATCGCCAGTAGCCAGATTGATAGAAAAAGGAATCTCAAGAATTGGAAAACCTTTGGAAGATATTAATACAGCCATCGAAAATGCAGGTAAACTAGAGATTTATAAATTAGAGAGAAATGTAAGTGTGCTCGCTACTATTGCAGGAGCTGCACCGATGATCGGGTTTTTAGGAACTGTAATTGGTATGATTGTTGCCATTCATGAAATTGCAAATGCGGGTGGTCAAATTGATATTAAAATGTTATCTGACGGTTTGTATACGGCGATGACAACCACTGTTGCCGGACTTATTGTCGGGATTATTTCTTATATCGCATACAACCATTTAATTGTACGAACCAATAAAATTGTATATCAAATGGAAGCTAATTCGGTAGAGTTTTTAGATTTATTAAACGAACCAGTATAACTGCCTTTAAGAATTATAAGTATGGAATTTAGAGGAAGAAATAAAATTAGCCCGGAATTCAGTATGTCGTCTATGACGGATATTGTGTTTTTGTTGCTCATATTTTTTATGCTTACATCTACTTTAGTTACTGTAAATGCATTAGATATTCTCTTGCCAAAAGCAGAAGGAAAAACCGAAAACAAAAAATCAGTTGCCGTTAGTATTACTAAAAGTTTAGATTTTTATGTGGATAAGAAAAAGGTAAACGAATCTGAAATCGAACAATATTTATTAGATAATCTTAAAAATCAAGAAAATCAAACGATTGTTCTTCGCGCCGAAGAAGGTGTGCCTATAGAAAAAGCGGTAAAAGTTTTAGATATTGCAAACAGAAATAAAATTAAAGTAATTCTTGCTGTTCGTCCTAAATAAGTAAACATGCCCATTTTAGATACAAAACATAAAAGAGAGTCTGCGGCGATAACCGGTGTTATAGCCCTACTTATTTTGTTTTTAATTTTTAATTTTGGGATGACCTATTTTGACCCTCCTATTGAATATGGTATTGCTATAAATTTTGGCACTTCTGATGTTGGTAGTGGAGATGTGCAACCCACAGAATCTCTAAAAGCGGCAGCAGAAGAAATTGAAAACGAAGAAGAAATTGTAGAAGAAGTTGTTGTGCAAGAGCAAGTTGAAACCGCACCTACGGCGGCCGAAGCAGCAGCTGAAAATGTAATTACCCAAAATAATGAGGAAGCTATTGCGATTAAAAAGCAAGAAAACATCAAAAGAAAACAAGAAGCTGATCGTCAAAAGCAAATTTTAGACGCAAAAAAAGAGGCCGATAGAAAAGCAGAAGTAGAGCGAAAAAAAATTGAAGCGGAAAATCAAAGAATAGAAAAAGAAAAGCAAGAAAAAGCTGCTAAACGAAAAAGTTTGGATGCAATGATGGGCGGACTTAATTCGCAAAATGGGAATGCTTCCGGTGGTGAAGGAAATGATAATCAGGCAGGAGATAAAGGTAAAGTTACCGGAGATCCGAATGCAAGTGGTTATTATGGTAACGGCGGCGGAGGAGGCGGGACTACCAATTAGGAAATCGAAAAGTTTTAACTAAACCAAAACCGACCTATGATTGTAATGAAGAAGGTCGTGTTTTTGTAAGTATTTCTGTAGATACCTCCGGTAAAGTAATCTCTGCTCAGGCCGGGGTTAAAGGAACCACAAATTCAGCACCTTGTTTGTTAACTCGGGCAAAAGAAGCTGCCTTAAAGACAAAATTTAATTCTGATGGTAATGCACCTGCAAAACAAATCGGAACCATTATTTATAATTTTTCATTATCTGAATAACATTGAACTATCCCGAAACTTTAGATTGGATGTTCGGAAAACTTCCAATGTATCAACGCCAAGGAAATTCCGCTTTTAAAAAAGATCTTACGAATAGTATTGCTTTAGCGGAAAGATTACATAATCCTCAAAATCATTTTAAATCCATTCATGTTGCCGGAACGAACGGAAAAGGTTCTACCACCCACATGATTGCCTCTGTTTTACAAGAAGCAGGATACAAAGTTGGTTTGTACACTTCACCACATTTAAAAGATTTTCGAGAACGAATAAAAATAAACGGAGAGCCAGTTTCTAAAGATTTTGTGATTGATTTTATCGAGACATATAAAGATTTTTTAGAAAATCAAAAATTATCCTTTTTTGAAATGACAGTGGGTATGGCATTTGATTATTTCGCGAATGAAAATGTCGATTTTGCAGTTATTGAAGTTGGTTTGGGGGGCAGACTAGATTCTACCAATATCATTCAGCCAATTGTTTCGGTAATAACCAATATCGGATTTGATCATATGCAATTTTTGGGAGAAACCTTGCCGGAAATTGCGTCAGAAAAAGCCGGGATTATCAAGCCAAATATACCTGTAGTGATCGGTGAATTACAAAAGGAAACTTACCCTGTTTTTGAAGCTGTTGCAAGTCAAAATAAGGCTCCTATTTTTCTTGCTGAAAAATTGATTTGGAATGGCTATGCCACAGATTTACAAGGTGATTATCAGTTAAAGAATATAAAGACTGCCGTGCAATGTATAGAAATCCTTAAAGAAGAAGGAGTGAAAATTTCACAAAAAAAATTAAATTTAGGATTGAGAAATGTTGTCAAGAATACAGGACTAAAGGGAAGATGGCAAGTGTTGAAAAAGAATCCGAAAGTTGTTTGTGATACTGCGCATAATAAAGAAGGTTTGGTTCTGGTCTTAAAACAAATACAAAAAGAAAAATTTCAAAAGTTACACATTGTTCTGGGTTTTGTAAATGACAAAGATTTAAACTCTGTTTTACCTTTGTTTCCAAAAAATGCAAGCTATTATTTTTGCAAGCCCAATCTGCCACGTGGTTTAGAAACTTCTGTTTTACAAAAAAACGCCGCCGAATTCGGTCTGTTGGGAGAAACATTTCCAACCGTATTAAAAGCGTATGAAAATGCATTGGGTCAGGCAGCTGAAAATGATTTTATTTATGTTGGGGGAAGTACCTTTGTCGTCGCTGAAATGCCAATTTGAGATAATTGGTTGAAAAGCATTTTTTTTCTTAAAAGAGTTCATTAAGAAAAGAGCAATAATTTGGTGATTAAAAAATTCATATCTTTGTTTAATATCATTTATTCTAACCAATTTTTTAATTATGAAAAGTAAGTTTTCCTTGTTGCTTATTGCTGTTTTAGCCACAACCTTAATCAATTATTTACAAGCGCAAACTCAAGATTCTATTGGTGAATTTGAGCCCTTATATGTTACGGTTAACACCTTGCATGTTGTTGCTGATGCTAATTATGATGAATTGAAAAAATTAGAGCAAGAATACTTTGATAAAGTAATCAACAATAATGATTTGATTTTATATCACGAAACACTTATAGAACAGACTGATTCTGCCATGGTTAAAGTAAAATTCATTAATACTTTTAGCAACTGGAATGATATAAAAAATTCTGAAACCGTAAATGAAATATTAGTTGTTAGGAATTGGCCATATGCTTCAGAACGGAAGTTGTATTTTGAAAAGCAAAATAACTTATATAGTAATTTTCATTCCGATCAAATCTACCTTACCACAGAGTTTCATAAAAACTTTTCAGAAAAAAAAGAGGGAGAAACTCCGAATATGGTGCGAATCGACACCTCAATACTAGCAGATACTAATGATGACAATGCGTATGAAAATTATGTCTCTTATGTTGAGAATGTTATTTACAAAAACCCTTTGCTATATTCCTATCAACCGATACGTCAATATTTTGGAGGAGATAGCCGCGAGTTTGTGGAGGTTTTTATTTTAAATTTGGGAGTCACTTTTGAAGAATTTGAGCAAAATAATACCGAATTGTTAGAGAAATTCATGCCTGAAGCTAAGAAAAGAGAGAAATTTTTGGAAGAAATTCTTAGCTCTACAGAAAGTCGTAGCACCAGTTTTTATAAGATTTTAGACTCACTATCAAAATAGTAAGTTCTATTATTTTTGTAAAGTTGCATCCTATTTTTTTGAATGGATTTTGAACCTAAAAAAAAATAAAAATATTTACTAAAAAATGTTTGTCAGAATAAAAAACTCAATTATATTTGCAAACCGCTTAGGGCAATTAGCTCAGTTGGTTCAGAGCATCTCGTTTACACCGAGAGGGTCGGGGGTTCGAATCCCTCATTGCCCACTGGAAGAATAATAAATTCCACAAAAAAACCCGCAAACATCACTGTTTGCGGGTTTTTATTTTTAAAAATATGAAGGTTTATTCTAAATGTGCTGTGATTGTTTTTATAGTATCCCTAATATTCGGATTTAAGTTGACTCCCTTTGTTTTATTATCTAAAATTAACTTAATCAATAGTCAATATTTACTATGGTTTAATTTCTTGAGTAATCAGTACTATTTTCTAATCAAAAATTCAATATCTACCCGTCTAGCCAATTCATTCGTGGCTGATTCGTAATCAATTCCGTGGTACTGGGTTAGTATTCTGGTGGGGTGAATTCCCTTTGAAACCAATGCTTTTTTTACAGATTCAGTCCGTTGTAATGAAAGGTTTTCATTAAAAACGGGATTACCTTTGTTACTTGCAAAACCTTTAATATAAACATCAAAATTATCATTTTTAGACAAAATTTGAACCAAATCATCGAGGATGACCATCTGATTCAAATCCAGATCACTTTTATTACTTTCAAAAAAAAGTTGTTTTTTGAAATGGGAATAATTAGTTGACAAAGAATCATATATTATTGACGGTTGTACCGCTTTAACATTCATCGAGTTTTTAATGTCTAACAATTTTTTTTGAATAGAATCAAAATTAGCGTTGTATAAATTTGTTTCATTTAGTACTTCTTTAGCTACCACTTTTAATGCAAAATTTGAAGTATCTTTTTCATATTGGTTGATGGGTTGTTCTTCCTTTTTTGATTTATCAACATAAATTATTTTAATCTCATCTTTCTTCGCGGATTCGGAATTCTTAGGAATAACGACAACATTTGGGGTATTTACTTTCGAGTTTAACTGTTTATCCAACGAAGATTTTAATTGCAATATTTCATTTTGCATCGCTCTAATTTGATCCTCATTAACCTTACTTTTATTTCTATAAACCTCAGGATAGTTTGATTGATTTTCTAACTGAGCCAATTGTCGACGTAAATATTCAATTTCATAGGAGTTATCGAATTGAGTAACTTGTTTCAAATTATTATCAGTTATTTCATCTTTAGTCTTTTTGTGCTTTTTTAATGTTTTCGCCAACGATGTTATATCAGCTTCAGACATTACTACTTTGCTATTATTTTCAATTACTTGACTATTAATACTTATCGTATTTAATAAGGCCAATAATCCAAAAATTATTGTAGTTATACGTTTCATTGTTTATGTTTTTTTAGTTTTTTTATATCTTTTCAATCTAAAGCTTTTACACTTTATTCTATAATTATTTTCTCGAAATTAGTCAGAGATTTAAGTTTTATTTCGACTTGTTGAAAATAAAAATAAATCTATACTCCTTTAACACAGGAATTATCATAAAGTCACAAAATATTTTAATTTTTTATGTGACTTAAATGAATTTTGTGTGTTATACAATTGTATTAACTTATTCAACTAATTTAAATTAAGATGAAAGATATATTAAAATTTTGCTTGGCAATGATTTTTATCACTTTTTTAGTAGGGTGTGAGCCTGGGAGCAATGCTAAAAGTATTGATCAATTAAATGAAATTAAAAGCGAAACCTTATCCAGTAAATTTAAGTATCTGGATTCCATTAAAGATGTGGGTTCACAAATTGCTTCTTTGAACTCTTCCTTAGATTATAGTCGTTCGGAAATCAATGGGTTAACTAAACAAAAAGATTCAATCAAAAATTTAGTAAATCAGATAGAGTCGGCTTTAACAAAATTGAAATCGGACAAATTAGATCCAGGAGTAAGCGGGGTAAATGCTAAGTTAAATGAGTTGAAAGGAAAAAAGGAGAATTTTCAAGAACAACTGATTTTACAGAATGAAGAAATTGCTTTAGCTGAAAAGAAAATAGAATTATTAAAGGAAGAAAAATTAGTATATGATGCCCAAAAACAGGCTTTATGGGATAAAGGAGCCGCTCCTGCAGAATTCAAAAATGTCGATTCCTTATTGGCTGAAATAAAGAATAAGTCAACTGAGCAAAAATATAAATTGAAGAATTTAAATAGATCTATTGGTGAAAATAATGAGCAAATAGCCATAATAGATGAGCAAAGAACATTTTTGAGCAAGAAAATTCGTGAAAATTACTCTGCACAAGAAATTTTTGATGATTATTCAAAAGAAGAGAAGGATAGACTTACAAAGAGACTAGTTTCTATAGATGAGAAGCTAAAGAGTTTATTAGAGGAAGAGTCTGAATTGAATAATGAGTTGGCGTTAAGGTCAGGCGAAAAGAAATATTTAGAAAATAAACAAAGTTCAATAATTGAAAATGAAAAAACTGTAAATTCTAATTTAGAATCAACCCAAGAACAACTACAGATTAATGCCGATAAAAAGAAAAGCAGATTGAATATTGCTTTAATAGTTATTGGTTTTGCAACTATTTTAATAGTGTTATTCTACATAGTTGGAAAAAAAAGAAAACAAAAACGAACTAAAAACTCTAAAAACTCTAAAAAATGAAAACAAATAAAACGAAAAAAACAAAACCAAATTTTTTTCAAAAATTAATTGGAAACGTTGCCGAAAATGTTAAAGAAGGGGCGTTACTAGTAGGTGAAAAAGTTACGGAAACTTCTGCTAAAGCATACGTGGCAAGTACTGAATTGGTTACGGAAACTTCAGAAAAAATACATGAATATACAGAGAAGCAAACGTTGCTTAAAGAAGAAAAAATAATTTTAGAGCAACAGCAACAATTGAAATTAAGTTTTGGGGATATTAGCCTCAATCATTATTTAATAAATGATTCATTACATAAAAGTTTTTTAACGACTAAAGCGGTTAAGGTTTTAGTGGAAAAGTATAAATCGAATGAAAAACGAATTGTAGCAATTCATAAAGAAATTAAAAAAATCGAAAATCATATAAAATGAAATACATATTAATTTTTGTTTATTTCGTAGTAAGTATTTTGCTTTTTGTTTTGAATTGGGACTTATTTACCACAGTAGTAAATGTTGATTTGGGTTTTGGATCATACAATCTTTGGCCATTTTTTCTATTGCAAATATTTGGAGCATTGCTATTGGGAATATTTGCCTTAGTTGATGGAATGAAAGATTTAAAACGAGAAGTAAAAATTTCTGAACTTCAAAATAGGGTTATGCAACTTGAAAAAGACATTGAAATTAATTATTTAAAAGAAAGCAGAAAAATTGAACCAGTTTTAGGCCAACCATTGATTTCTAAATCTAAGAATTAGCATAGCCTATTTTTCTAAAATGATTAAACTATTTACGCAAAAAGAGAATGGAAGGTTGTAGACTAATTTCAATTATAAAATTAACTTAAAATGAAAAAATTAAACGTATTATTATTGTTATGCACCTTAATTGGTTTAACAGCAAAAGCACAGGTAAAAGATATAAGTTTAACCTTATCACCAACAGGGGAATATACTTGGTGGGATGACAAAGCAGGATTTAATGACGGAGTTTTAATTGGGGGTAATCTAGGCTTTGGCTTTGGCGAGTATTTGGAAATTCGTGCTATTTATCAGCAGTCGTTAGATTTAAAAACAAATTTTGAAAATTTTGGGTTAACCAATTATAATGCTGATTTATTTACCGAACAAGATGTTACATTAACACGATGGGGTGGAGAGTTTAAAGCCAATATCGGTACAAATAAATTAAGCCCTTATATTACAATTGGTACTGGAATACAATCTTTTGAATTGGACAACATGGATAAATTAGAACAGATTTACGCCAGTTTAGGTTTAGGGATAAAATTTAACATAGCAAAAAGAATAGTTTTTACATTAGAAGGTAAAAACACCACTTATAGATTTGATGCAGGTCAAAACTTACTTACCGATGCTGATAAAAC
>RCMY010000515.1_pt1 | contig 44002 bp, 47 predicted proteins | sample 2041341 | NCBI WGS metagenome assembly RCMY01 (sample SAMN09708234, study PRJNA481090) | Marine sediment metagenome, whole genome shotgun sequencing project. | reverse complement strand
GACAAAGTATAGACCAAAGGCGAACGCAGAAGCCAATCGCCCCGGCCTTTTACAGCCGCCCGTTCAGCTGCAAACGCAACCGCGAACAACCCGACAACATAAAGCAGGCATACGGCGATTAGCTGGTTCAGTGACACCATCAGCTTTGGTTTTCTTGGGTAATCTGGCGCGCAGTGCGGAGCCACAGAAAAATGCCCAGCACAATCATGCCCAGCCACACGCCAAAGATATAGCGCAAAGCCTGCGAGGTGGTGACTGCGGTATCGGCTGCCATATCTGGGACTGGCCACAAAAGCGGTACCATCCAAAAGGCGAGGGCCAAGACTGGCAGCAACCGGACCCCATCCATCAATCGGCGAAATCGATAGCTGCGCCGTGCCAGAAACAGGGGCGATCCGGGCAGATTGGTCATGACGGCGTCGGGGTTGTCGCAGTCAAGGATTGCACCGCCTCAAGCATCTCTGCATTCGAAAACGGTTTTGTCATAAAGCGGCTGACTCCGGCACCTTCTGCCATCTCACGGTCGCGGGCCTGCCCACGTGCGGTCAACATCAGGATCGGAAGATCGGCAAAGGCCGGATCGGCCCGCAGCTCTTTCAGAATTTCGAACCCGCTTTTGCCGGGCAGCATCACATCTAGTATCACCAGATCTGGCTTGGCATTGCGGATCACATCTACTGCCGTCCCTCCGTTGGCCAAGGTCTCGACCCGCCAACCTTCGCGGCCCAGCAGAAACCGGATTGCCTCTGCGATGTTTGTCTCGTCCTCGACAAGTACCACGTGCTTTGCCATCGAGTATCTCTCCCCTGATGGTGCCTGCCGCTTTGAAAAGCGATCTTTGACACCGGTTTAAAGGATGCACCTTATTCAGGGCACTGTCAAAACCATGTTGGCGCTAAATCCGACCATTGGACGGGGTAGTCAAACCCCGTCGTTGAGGATCGACGGCTCGCGGCGTGCGGGGCAGTGATCGCGCGGACATACCCGGCAGGTTGCGCCCACGTCCAGCTTGGGCCCCGTCGCCAACCCTTGAGCGGGCAGGATCAGCATCACCGACTGCACCAAGGGCTGTGCATTATAGCTGTGCGCGGATTGGACCTCGCAGGCGGCGATGCAGTCAAATTCAGCGTGGCTACGGCCTAGTTGTTCCAGCCGTTCCTTGACCACCACACCAGGACATCCCAGCACCGCGAAAAGCGGCCACAGCGGGCAGCCTGCGCCAAAACGTGGCACCACAAACCCTTCGATCGATTTACGGAAAATTACAGTGCCGGACCGGTCGCAAACCAGCAAACCGGCCCCCAGCTCGGGCATTGCAGCCATCCGCCGCAGGACACGCCCAACGGGCTGATGTAGGTGTTGCGCTAAAGTCATCGGGTCGCGGCCCAGCTTTTCCATGACACCCCTCAACTGCGCGACGGGCAAAGCGTCTGCATCCACAGCGACCTGCTGCAATACCGTGCGTGCGATATGGCGGGCCGCGACGCTTTTCAGTTCGGGCGCGGCCTGAGCCAGCGCTTCGATCGCGGTTTCGTCATGTCCGGCTTCTTCCAAGATGGCAAACTCGAACCGATGCGCGGCCAGAAATGCTTCGACCTCTTCTTGAGGAGAGCTGGCAGCGGGCGTGATTTCTGGGTCTGCCTCAAGATACCCGACCAACGCCTGCGCACTGTCAGCCAAACGTCGGCTGTCTTGGTCAATGTTTATATGGAACCGGTCGCGCCATTCGGGCTCAAGCGTTTTGGTATCCGCCAAAATCGAGGCGGTGGACCGGATGGCGGCCGCCGTGGTCAGCAATTCGTGCATAGACGCCGCAAGGTGGGGGTCATGGGCCAGACGGTCGGTCAGGGATTCAATCGTGCGCTCAAGCGTGGCAATCCGGCGTTGGGAGTTGGCCAGAACATCCGCCCAGCCAGGAAAACGTCCGGCAAATTCATCCGCCCGCCCGACCTCGGGCCCGCTTAATCCCGCATCATCCGCCGCTTCTCGCAGGGCTGCAATCAACGCGGCTTCGGCCCCTTCAGTCAGGGCGGTGGGTTCAACCCCAAGCGCTGCAGATATATTCAGAAGCAACTTGCCGCCGATTCTGCGACGGTTGTGTTCGATCAAATTGAGATAGCTGGCCGAAATTCCGATCACATTGGCAAGGTCGGCTTGCTTCTGCCCTGCCATGATCCGCCGCTCGCGAATGCGGCTGCCGGTCAGCGCCTCACGCGACAAAGGTCTTAGATCCTGAATTAGCGCGCGTTTTCAACGGCTTTCTGCAATGCAACATCATTAAATTTACAAACCCCCTCATTCATTTGCGAATATATTTACAGAATAAGTGTTTTTATCAAGGGACTTATTGATTGGTTTTCAGTTTTCCCATCATATCGTATTTGCACCTTTGTGCATCGTGTACATGGACAATAACCATGACGCGGTTTCAAAAATTGGGAGGAAATACATGTCATTTTCGAATTTGACACGTCGCGGTCTGATGAAGACCGGTGCTGTTGCAGGCGCTGGCCTTGCACTGCCGACGTATCTTAGCGCTGCGTCGCACACCGGCTTTACCAACGCGCCACAGGGCGACACGGTAACTCTGGGCTTTAACGTTCCACAATCAGGTCCCTACGCGGACGAAGGCGCAGACGAACTGCGCGCATTCGAGCTGGCGGTCGAGCACCTGAACGGTATGGGCGACGGCGGCATGCTGAACACGTTCAGCTCAAAATCGCTTGAAGGCAACGGCATCATGGGCAAGAAAGTCCAGTTCGTTACCGGCGACACACAGACAAAATCTGACGCGGCACGTGCTTCGGCGCAGTCGATGATCCAAAAAGACGGCGCAATCATGATCTCTGGTGGTTCATCCTCCGGTGTGGCTGTTGCTGTTCAGGGTCTGTGTCAAGAAGCTGGCGTGATCTTCATGGCGGGTCTGACCCACTCGAACGACACAACTGGCAAAGACAAGAAGGCCAACGGTTTCCGTCACTTCTTTAACGCATATATGTCTGCTGCCGCTTTGGCACCGGTTCTTAAGAACCTCTATGGCGATGACCGCAAGGTTTACAGCCTGACAGCCGACTATACATGGGGCTGGACACAGCAGGAATCGATCCAAGCCGCAACCGAGGCAATGGGCTGGGAAACAATCAACGACGTGCGCACACCGCTCGCCGCGACTGATTTCTCGTCCTATATCGCGCCTGTTCTGAACTCCGGTGCCGATGTTCTGGTTCTGAACCACTACGGCGGGAACATGGTCAACTCGCTGACCAACGCTGTTCAGTTCGGTCTGCGCGACAAGCAGGTTAACGGCAAGAACTTCGAAATCGTTGTTCCACTCTACTCCGAGCTGATGGCTCGCGGTGCAGGCAAGAACATTGCCGGTATCGTTGGCTCGCAGAACTGGGATTGGAAGCTCGAAGACCAGTTGGGCGCTCGCTACACAGGCACAAACGCCTTTGTTCAGTCCTTTGGTACCAAGTATGGCTTCCCACCCAGCCAGGCAGCTCAGACCTGCTATGCGCAGACGCTTTTGTATGCTGATGCGGTTGCCCGTGCCGGTTCGTTCAACCCATGTGCCGTTGTCGAAGCCCTTGAAGGCTTTGAATTCGACGGTTTGGGCAACGGCCCAACGCTTTACCGTGCCGGCGACCACCAGTGCTTTAAGGACGTTGTCGTTGTGAAGGGTAAAGAGAACCCAGAAAACGAATACGATCTGGTGGAAATCGTTGAAGCCACACCAGCCGAGCAGGTTACCTATCCTGTCGATCACCCGATGTTTGCGGGTGGCGAATTGGGCAAGTGTAACCCAGGCGCGTAAGCACAAGTCTAAGGCGGAGGGTAACCTCCGCCTTTCTTGCAGGCGGTCTGTTCCGCCTTTCACTCATTAAAAATTCGAGGGCACCGCGATGGACGCCATTCTTTTGCAACTTCTTAACGGGTTGGACAAAGGCTCAGCCTATGCGCTCATCGCGCTTGGCCTGACCCTGATCTTCGGCACACTGGGTGTGGTAAACTTTGCCCACGGCGCGATCTTTATGATCGGCGCATTTTGTGCTGTCACACTTAGCAAAATCTTCAGCCTGAGCCATCTGGCCTCAGAGCCGACAGGCACCGATTTTCTGGGAAAGCCTAAGTACGATAATATTCTCTACATCAAAGAATGGTTTGGCGAGAGCGCTGGCGCATGGATGCTTGACTGGTCCGTCCCGCTGTCGATCCTGTTTGCGATCCCAGTAATGATCGCTATCGGCTTCATCATGGAACGGGGCTTGATCAAACACTTCTACAAGCGCCCCCACGCGGATCAGATCCTTGTGACCTTTGGTCTGGCGATCGTGCTTCAGGAAGTTATCAAGTATTTCTATGGCGCAAACCCGATCCCCACGGCCGCCCCTGAGGCTTTCCGCGGGTCATTCGATTTCGGCGTGCTTTTGGGCTTTGATCCCAACGCGATCATCTACCCCTACTGGCGCCTGATCTATTTCGCCTTCTCGGCCCTGATCATCGGTGGCGTCTTTGCCTTCTTGCAGTTCACCACCTTCGGTATGGTTGTGCGCGCTGGCATGGCAGACCGCGAAACCGTCGGCCTCTTGGGCATCAACATCGACAAGCGCTTTACCATTATGTTTGGCATCGCGGCCGCTGTCGCTGGATTGGCAGGTGTGATGTACGCGCCAATTAACTCGCCCAATTACCATATGGGCATGGATTTTCTGGTCCTCAGCTTTGTTGTGGTTGTTGTTGGCGGCATGGGCTCTTTGCCCGGTGCGGTGCTCGCAGGCTTCCTCCTGGGTATCCTGGAATCTTTCGCCTCGATGAACGAAGTCAAAAATATCCTGCCGGGTATCGACCAGATCATCATTTATGTTGTCGCGATTATCATCTTGCTGACACGCCCACGTGGCCTGATGGGCCGCAAAGGCGTGATGGAGGAATAAGCCATGCTTGGACTAAACAAAAAAGACTTCGGGGTGTTATTGCTGGTGGCTATTCTTGCCATGGCTGCACCGATCCTGCTTAACCCCTTCCCGGCCGACTCTGGCATGGCGCAATTTAACGCCGGTTATCCCGACCTGATGCAGCGCTTTGTGATCTTCGGAATCTTCGCCATCGGCTATAATATCCTGTTTGGCCTAACCGGCTATCTCAGCTTCGGACATGCCGCGTTTCTGGGTGTGGGCAGCTACTCCGCTGTCTGGATGATGAAGCTGCTGTCGATGAACGTTATCCCTGCGATCTTGCTTTCGGTCATCGTGGCTGGCTTGTTCTCGGTCGTGATCGGGTATGTGTCGCTGCGCCGTTCCGGGATTTACTTCTCGATCCTGACACTCGCTTTTGCGCAAATGTCGTTCAACTTGGCCTATTCGGTGCTGACACCAATCACCAACGGTGAAACCGGCCTGCAAATCTCGCTCAGTGATCCGCGTATTCTGGACGGGGCCAATGCACCAAGCTATCCCAACATCTTCGGGGCGCAGATGAATTCCGCGGCCACCATTGATCTTGGTGCTTGGTCCTTTACCTTCTCTGTCGGTTACTACTTGTGCGCACTGCTCATGCTCGTGGCGTTCTATATCTCGATCCGCATCTTCCGCTCGCCATTTGGGTTGATGCTGCGTGCCGTGAAGTCAAACCAGCAGCGCATGAACTACACCGGCTTGAACACCAAGCCTTACACTCTGGCGGCCTTTGTTATCTCGGGCATGTATGCTGGTCTTGCTGGCGGTTTGCTGGCCTCTATGGACCCGCTTGCCGGGGCCGAGCGGATGCAGTGGACCGCGTCAGGCGAAGTTGTTCTGATGACGATCCTTGGCGGTGCGGGTACTCTTCTGGGTCCAGTATTGGGCGCGGGCTTCATCAAGTACTTTGAAAACATCTTTTCCAAGATCAACGATAACGTTCTGCATGGTTGGTTTTCGTTCATGCCGGACGGAATTGAAGACTTTATCATCACGATCATTCATCCTTTCGTGGGCAAAGGCTGGCACCTGACGTTGGGTCTGCTGTTCATGCTGGTCGTGATCTTCTTGCCCGGTGGTCTGGTCGAAGGCGGTCAACGCATCGGTCGCCTGTTCGGCCGCAAGAAAACGGACCCCAACACGCCTAACGCCAAAACAACCCCTGCAGAATAAGGAGCGGACGCGATGAATATTCTTGAAGTCAAAAACGTCAACAAGCGCTTTGGTGGTCTGCAAGCACTTGGCAATGTGAACCTGAATGTTGCTGAAAACACGGTGCATGCCATCATCGGGCCAAACGGCGCAGGTAAATCCACCCTGCTGAACTGCCTTGTGGGCAAACTGATCCCGGATACCGGATCGGTTATGTTCGACGGGCAGTCGGTGCTGGGGCGCAAACCCTACGAGATCAACCAGATGGGGATTTCTCGCGTGTTCCAGACGCCCGAAATCTTTGGCGATCTCAGCGTGCAAGAAAACATGCTGATCCCTTGCTTTGCCAAACGTGACGGGTCTTTTGCGATGAACGGCTATAACTCGGTCGGCAGCCAGCGCGATGTCATGGACAAAGCCGAGGAAATGCTGGTCGAGATGAAGCTTGCGGATAAACGTCACATGCACGCGGCCTCCATGTCGCGTGGTGACAAGCGCCGGCTTGAGATCGCAATGTGTCTGGCGCAGGATCCACGGCTTTTGCTGCTGGACGAACCGACCGCTGGCATGGCGCGCGCCGATACCAACAACACCATTGATCTGCTCAAACAGATCAAAGATGAGCGCGACATCACCATCGCCATCATCGAACATGACATGCATGTGGTGTTCTCACTGGCCGAACGGATTACTGTGCTGGCCCAAGGTACCCCCTTGGTCGAAGACACCCCAGATAACATCAAGGGCCACCCCAAGGTCCGCGAAGCATATTTGGGTGAATCTCAAGACGCTGCATGACGTTGGGCGGGGCTCGGACCCGCACCTCTCGTAAGGATAGAATTATGAACACGACCCCCGATTTTTCCAACAACGCCAACCAAGCGGCGACTGCCCCTGCCTATCTGTCGGTATGGGATATCCACGCCTACTATGGCGAAAGCTATATTGTGCAAGGCGTCAGCTTTAACGTCCACGAGGGCGAAATTCTGGCGCTTCTGGGCCGCAACGGTGCGGGCAAAACTTCGACGCTGCGCACGCTTGCGCAGATCGGCGACCCTGAACTGCGCAAGGGCGAAGTGTGGCTGGACCATAAACCACTGCACAAAATGGCAAGCCACGAGGCCTCCGCCGCAGGCATCGCACTGGTGCCCGAAGATCGCCGGATCATTGCCGGATTGACGGTCGAGGAAAACCTGCAGCTTGCACAGATCGCTCCGCCAATCGGTTGGTCACTTGAGCGCATTTACGAACTGTTTCCCCGCCTAAAGGAACGCCGCAAACAAGAAGGCGTGACGTTGTCGGGTGGTGAACAGCAGATGCTCGCAATCGCGCGCGCACTAGCACGCGACATCAAGGTGCTGCTGCTGGATGAACCCTACGAGGGTTTGGCCCCCGTGATCGTGGACGAGATCGAGAAAACACTGACCTTGATCAAATCCCAAGGCATCACAACCATTCTGGTGGAACAAAACGCCGTACGCGCGCTAAAACTGGCCGACCGTGCGGTGATTATGGACACAGGCAGCGTGGTTTTTGACGGCACGGCCGAAGAAGTTTTGAACAACGCCGAACTGCGGGCTGAATACCTCGCCATTTAAAACCATCGGCAGCGGGGTGTGACGGAATTTACCAAAATCCCCACCCCGCTGCTGCCTTAGGGTTTCAACAAGGTTCGCAATTCCGTCTTGAGGACCTTGCCATAGTTGTTTTTGGGTAGGCTATCGACCCTGACATAGGTTTTTGGCCTCTTGAACCGCGCAATGCGGCCAAGACACAGCGCGTCAAGCTCGACCTCGGACGCGGTTCCCACGAAAAAGGCCACCACTTCCTCGCCCCAGTCGGGATGCGTGCGCCCCACGACCGATGCTTCGGTTACGCCCTCATGCTCCAGCAAGACTTCCTCGACCTCGCGGGGGTAAACGTTCGAGCCGCCGGTGATGATCACATCTTTGCTGCGGTCTTGCAGGGTAACGAAGCCTTCGGCATCCATCGTCCCCACGTCGCCCGTCATCAGCCAGCCGCTTTTCAGCGTTGCATCTGTCGCAGTCTGATTGTTCCAATAGCCCGGCATGACTGTCTGCCCGCGCACCATGATCTCGCCCGCGACTCCATCCGCGACGGGCCCACCGTCAGCATCCCCGATCCGTACTTCGACTGCAGATTGCGCCCGCCCGACAGACCCTAGCCTTGCCCGCCAATTGGGATCGGCGCGGTCGCTAACCATAGCGCGGGGCAGCGCTGTGATCCCCATGGGGCATTCCCCCTGCCCGTAAATCTGTACAAATACCGGTCCGAAATGATCAACCGCATCAATGATATCAGCGTTGTACATCGGACCACCCGCATAGACGATTGTGCGCAGGCCCGTACCACTGCGGCCCAACGTCCGCGCCCCGTCGGTCAGGCGCTTTACCATCGTGGGTGCCGCAAACATATGAGCACGGCCAAAATGCTCGGCCAGATCCAAAATTTCCGGTACGTCAAAGCCACCTGAAGCTGGGCAGACATGGCGCGCGCCAGCCTGCACATGCATAAGATTGTACAGCCCCGCACCATGGCTCATCGGGGCAGCGTAAAGCGCTGTATCATCCGCAAAGACCTGATCCACATCCACGTCGTAGCAAAGCGCCATCGACAGGGCCATGCCGTGGGTGATGATCACGCCCTTGGGCTTTCCCGTTGTTCCCGATGTATAGAACAGCCACGCTAAGTCATCCGCGGCACGGTCGGTCACCGCGTGAACCGGGTCGGACGCCAATATCGCATCAAGGCGGTCAGAGGGGGTCGTTATCACGTCGCAGCCGTGACCCATCCCCTCTGCCAGACCGGCACTGGCAAAGACCAAACGCGCACCGGAGTCGTGCAAAATAAATTCCGCTTCGCGGCTGTGCAGCTTGGCGTTGATTGGCACAACCGCAGCCCCCGCATACCAGATCCCGTAGAACACGATCAGATAGTCGGGCGTGTTCTTCATAAAGATCGCCACGCGGTCACCGGGGGTCACGCCCTGCCCCCGCAACCAGCCCGCCACGGCCCGCGCACGCGCGTCGAATTCTGCATATGTGGCGACCTGCGTTCCGCCCAAAAACAAAGCGGGCCGTTCGCCAACCAATTGCGCGCTTCGCGCCAGCCAATGCGCCAGATTCATGCCGAGCCCCCCCAGTGTTAGCCACAGTTTGACAAGGCCGCGACCCATAGGCAACTGGTTGCTTTCCATAGCCGCGCCCATGTCCTATAAGACATCAGCTTTGGGGCACAGGCATTCGCGCCCCGCGTTATATACTGGCTGAGGAACAAAATGACAAAAAACACCCATGACGCAGATGTGGCATTTATCCGTGCACTTGCCGAGTTGTTGAATGATAACGACCTGACCGAACTTCAGGTCAAGCGTGACTATGCAGAAGACGACAGCCTGAATGTGCGGGTCAGCCGTAAGCCCCCTCAGCAGATCGTCGCCCCACAACAGATGCACGCCGCCCCGATGGCGTCTGCGGCCCCTGTTGCAATGGGTGCACCTGCGGCAGCATCATCTGAAAACTCTGATCCGGTAGCCGACCCGGGTGCAGTTGTGTCACCCATGGTTGGTACGATCTATATGCAGGCCGAGCCCGGTGCCCCTGCCTTTATCAGCGTAGGTACCACCGTCGCAGAGGGTGACACCCTGTTGATCGTGGAAGCCATGAAAACAATGAACCACATCCCCGCACCACGTGCGGGCACGGTCAAGCGTATATTGGTCGATGATGGTGCAGCTGTCGAATTTGGCGCACCTTTGGTGATCCTGGAATAAGGCATAAATCCATGTTCAAAAAAATCCTTATCGCCAACCGGGGCGAGATCGCATTGCGCGTGATCCGTGCCGCGCGCGAAATGGGCATCGAGTCGGTCGCCGTACATTCGACCGCGGATAGCGATGCGATGCATGTGCGCATGGCAGACGAATCTGTCTGCATCGGCCCGCCCTCGTCCCAGCAATCCTATCTGTCGATCCCTTCGATCATCGCCGCCTGCGAAATTACAGGTGCCGAAGCCATCCACCCCGGCTATGGTTTTCTTTCTGAAAACGCAGGCTTTGTGCAAATCGTCGAAGACCACGGACTGACCTTTATCGGCCCTACAGCCGAACATATCCGCATTATGGGCGACAAGATCACCGCCAAGGACACCATGAAGGCCCTAGGCGTGCCCTGCGTGCCCGGATCTGATGGCGGTGTGCCAACCTTGGATGACGCCAAGCGCATCGGCGCGGAAGTCGGCTATCCCGTGATCATCAAAGCCACGGCTGGCGGTGGTGGCAAGGGCATGAAAGTCGCGCAAACCGCAGCTGACATGGAACGCGCGTTTATGACCGCCCGCGCCGAAGGCAAATCGAACTTTGGCAACGACGAAGTTTACATCGAGAAATATCTGACCACGCCGCGCCATATCGAAATTCAGGTGTTTGGCGACGGCAAAGGCCGCGCAGTGCATTTGGGCGAACGCGATTGCTCTCTGCAACGGCGCCACCAAAAGGTGTTCGAGGAAGCCCCCGGCCCCTCAATCTCCGAATCCGAGCGTGCACGGATTGGCAAGGTCTGTGCCGATGCGATGGCCAACATCAATTATATCGGTGCCGGCACAATCGAATTCCTTTACGAAAACGGAGAGTTCTATTTCATCGAGATGAACACCCGTTTGCAGGTCGAACATCCTGTGACCGAAGGCATCTTTGGCGTCGATCTGGTGCGCGAACAAATTCGCGTGGCATCCGGTATGGACATGTCATTCCATCAAGAAGACCTCAAGATCAACGGCCACGCGATCGAGGTTCGGATCAACGCGGAAAAACTGCCCAATTTCTCGCCCTGCCCGGGCAGGATCACGCAGTATCATGCCCCTGGCGGCCTTGGTGTGCGAATGGACAGCGCACTGTATGACGGCTATAAAATTCCGCCATATTACGACAGCTTGATCGGCAAGCTGATCGTGCACGGCCGCGACCGCCCAGAAGCACTGGCGCGTCTTAACCGTGCCTTGGGTGAATTGATCGTTGATGGGGTCGATACGACGATCCCGCTGTTTCACGCACTATTGCAGGAAAACGATGTCCTGACCGGGGATTACAATATCCACTGGTTGGAACATTGGCTTGAAACCAACTTGGGCAATGCCTGATCTGACGCCAGAACAACTGTTAAAAGGCTATTCCGTGGGAATTTTCCCGATGGCCGAACACCGCGACGACCCGGATATTTTCTGGGTCGATCCGCGTCTGCGCGGTGTGTTTCCTATCGACGGGTTTCACATCTCGCGCAGTCTGGCGCGCGTCATGCGCCGCACCCGCTTTACAGTCACAATTGATACCGCGTTTGCGGATGTGGTGCGCGGCTGTGCCGACCGCGAAGACACATGGATCAACGCGGAGATCTTCGCCCTGAATAAAGCGCTTTACGACCGTGGAGTGGCACATTCCATTGAGGTATGGGACGGCGATGAACTTGTCGGTGGTGTCTATGGCGTCACGCTGGGTGCCGCGTTTTTCGGGGAAAGCATGTTTTCGCGCCGCGATAACGCGTCAAAGATTGCATTGGCCTGCCTTATCGACCGATTGAAACGGGGTGGGTTCAAACTGTTCGATACTCAGTTTTTGACACCGCATCTGGCGTCATTGGGCGCGATAGAGATTACCCGCGATTCCTATCACCAGCAACTTGAGGTCGCGCAGCACCTTACAGCAGACTTTGTAAGCCCTGCCGTTGCGTCTCCTCAGGAGGTTGTGCAGCGAATGACCCAGATGTCATAGCGTGGATGCTCGAGCGCCGACAATGCAGGGGCCGATGCGATCATCCAGCCGGAAAACAGACGATTCTCATTCCCGACTTCCTTGATCTCCAACTCCACGAAAGCATCGCCAGCGGGGTTGCCCGACGGAAAGCGGCAATCGTTCATCTGAACTTCAAGGTTGCCAACACGAATTGTCTGTCCACGTGTGACCTCAAGGTCTTTGGATGTGCCGGATATCTTATCAAGGGCGCGCAAAACGGCACCGTCAGCACTGGTCACTTGCTGCGCCTGAACCGGGGCGGCAAGCAGTGCCAACATAATCAGGATTTTGCGCATCAGTTATTCCCTTAGCTCGAAACAAATTTCAACAACTGAGAGATCTAGCTGACCGCCCCTTGCGTGTTGCTAATGACATCCCCATCGGAAAAGTAAAAGGGCGATCCACTCGGCACGATTTCCATGTAGTTGCCGCCTAGCACCCCCTCAGACGACACTACAAGCGCGCTGTCATCAGGGATTTCATTGCCATGAGCGACGGATACCACCGTGTCAGCGCGGTAGGTTTCTGCGTTCAACGTCAGGTCGGTTACCTTGCCGATCTTGACGCCAGCAAGCCGCAGATCAGTGCCGGCATCAATGCCTTAAATGCTGCGGAAACTGGCCCTTAGCGCGCAACTGTCCGGTGATCGCCCAAACCCCGTCAATTGCCCCGCGAAAACCACAAACCCGAGCCCTGCGGCCAACACGATACCGCCCACCATGATTTCGGGCAGGTCCTCGCGCATGGATTATTCCGGGCTCCAAGCCTCGTAATCGCCGCGGTCTGCCGGTTTTGTGCGGCGGATTGACCCTGCTGGCGCATAGGCCAGCGGTGTGCCAGTCAGGTTTTCCTGATGCGGCTTTTCCCATGCTTTATGAACCATTGGGCGGTCCACCGGGGTTTCATCCCATGTGTGGTGCAACCAGCCATGCCAATCAGGATTCACCCGCGAGGCTTCCACCTCTCCGTTGAAGATCACCCAGCGTTTGCTGTCGTCGACATTGCGATAGTAAATATTGCCTTGGGCATCTTCGCCCACCTTGGTGCCCTTGCGCCAGGTAAAGAACTGAGTGTTCAGCGTCTGGCCGTTCCACCATGTTACGCCACGCAAAAAGGAAGATAGAATGCCCATAAAGGTCTCCTGAAGCTTTGATGTACCTATGCCTCATCGACGCCGCCACGTCCAGTAGCCGCTCGGCGAGCCCACACCGATTTTGCCCGATGATGCGGTGATCTACGCCAATTTCGCCCATAAAACCCAGTCTAGTGCGCCAGATACATCAAATCTTTGCTTTTTAGGTCCACTTACCCTATATAAACCATACAGGCCTAAAAGGATCTGTGCCTGTTGGAAGAACTGGCATGTGGGCCTTTTTTAGGATATGAAACAAGTGTACAGATTGAGGAGCAGAGCAATGACAAGTGACGGTTTCGGCAATGGCCTTCCTCGTGATGGATTTGGCAACGGCTAAGGGTGAAAATCTTTAAACAATGATGTGGCGCGGATTTCTTTACACAATTTCCGCGCTTTTTGCTTTTTGTACCCTTTCCATATTCCTTTTAATCCTGATGCCCTTGGTATCGGCCAGCGTATCCAGCGTTTATGCGCAATTTCCAAAGACGCCTAACCCCCAATACACCGCATTTCTAACAGCAACCGGGACAATCGTTGCCGCGATTTCTGTGATTGCCGCGATCCTGACCTTTTGGTTCAGTACCCGCGCCGCCCGACGCGCGCAGCGCAAGCAACACACGATTACTGTTTTGCTTGAAACGCGGCTAAGTTCCGAATTCCAAGGCACGATTGAAAAACGACGTGCGCATTTCCCGGAATATACCGACGTGTCATTCAAAGACTGGGATGATGCTCGCAACGCGACCGCGCCGTCAGACGCATCATTGGAAGTCATCAACGCACAAAAAATAAAGCGGGACAGCGCCCTGGCCCTGACCACGCTGCTAAACTATTACGAGTTCCTTGCCGTTGGCATTACCGAAGGGGATCTGGACGAAGACATGCTTAAGAAGACGCTCAGATCCATCATGTGCAATCTGGTTGATGATTCCAGATATCTGATTGCCGGGATGCAAAAGGTGAACCCGAACACCTATGAGCACCTTTCGAATTTATATGGTGAATGGCGCAAGACCGATGCGCGTGACATCAACGGGAGACCGAACGAGCGTCCTATCCCCCGCAACGCTTAGGCCCCCGCAGCTCTTAAGCCGTCGGGATGAACGCTGTAACTTCGATTTCGATACGGTATTTGTCGTCGATCAGCCCACATTCGATCATCGTTGCCGCCGGCGGTGCGTCGCCAAAGGTTTCCGACAGGATTGGCCAGCAGGGCTCAAATTCGGCCCGGTCCGGCAGGTAATAGTTCACGCGCACCACATCCGACATGGAACAGCCCGCCTCTTTCAAGGCACCGGCGATTGTGGCCAAAGCGGCCCGGCATTGTTCGGTGACCGTGTCGCCCTGCCCCACAGTGCCTGCAACGTGCACAAACCCGCCCGCAACAACCGCGCGGCAATAACCGATCTTTGCCTCAAATTCGCCGCCCGAAAAGATACGCTGTGTCATGGTTCGCCCTTTGTGAAATATGTGCAGGTCAGTCAGACCCAATCGCCGCTCTGCCGTCAAGATGCCAATTATGTTAACGGTCCAAGCACCCGTCTTTAAACGAAAAAAGCGCACCCGTCAGGGCGCGCTTTGTTCAATCTCTATCCGATTTGACTAGCCCGCAGTTGCTGGCGCTTTCTCGGCTTCGGCGTGGATCATCAGCGGCGCAGCGTCAGACATCACGGCCTCTTCGTTCACCACAACTTCTGTCACGGTGTCCATACCGGGAAGGTCGAACATTGTATCCAGCAAGATGTCTTCCAAGATGGACCGCAATCCCCGCGCACCGGTTTTACGTTCGATCGCACGCTTGGCAATCGCAGCCAATGCGTCTTCGGTAAAGGTCAGCTGGGTGTCTTCGATCTCGAACAGGCGCTGGTATTGCTTGACCAGCGCGTTCTTAGGCTTGGTCAAAATGGTAACAAGCGCATCTTCATCCAAGTCTTCCAGCGTTGCCAATACCGGCAGACGGCCGACAAATTCTGGGATCAAGCCGAACTTCAACAGATCTTCTGGTTCAAGATCGGTAAAAATCTCGCCTATACCGCGGGCATCCTTGTCACGGACATCCGCACCAAAGCCCATTGCCGACCCTTTGCCGCGCGCTGCAATAATCCGGTCAAGGCCGGCAAACGCACCGCCACAAATGAACAGGATGTTGGTCGTATCCACCTGCAGGAATTCCTGCTGCGGGTGCTTGCGGCCCCCTTGGGGTGGAACGGATGCGACTGTACCTTCCATCAGCTTCAGCAGCGCCTGCTGCACGCCTTCGCCCGATACGTCACGTGTGATCGACGGGTTTTCGGACTTACGGGTAATCTTATCAACTTCGTCGATATAGACGATCCCGCGCTGTGCGCGTTCAACGTTGTATTCGGACGATTGCAGCAGCTTAAGGATGATGTTTTCAACGTCTTCGCCCACATAACCGGCTTCGGTCAGGGTCGTTGCGTCTGCCATCGTAAACGGCACATCCAGAATACGCGCCAGCGTCTGTGCCAGCAGTGTCTTACCGCAACCGGTCGGACCGATCAGCAGGATGTTGGATTTCGCCAGCTCGATATCGCCACCCTTTTGGGCGTGGTTCAAGCGTTTGTAGTGGTTGTGCACCGCAACAGACAGCACCTTTTTGGCCATCGCCTGACCGATCACATAATCGTCCAGCACGTCACAAATGTCTTTTGGTGTGGGCACGCCATCGGTGGCTTTCAGGCCGGATGCCTTTGTTTCCTCTCGGATAATGTCCATGCACAGCTCGACACATTCATCACAGATGAACACGGTCGGCCCCGCAATCAGCTTGCGCACCTCGTGCTGGCTTTTACCACAAAAGCTGCAGTAGAGAGTGTTTTTGCTATCGCTGCTGGTCGTATTAGCCATTTCAACCCTTTCAGGTCTGTCTTGTGATCTTGCCCGCCAGTCGGCAGTGCAGTTTACTTTTTTCTCCGGAACAGCTTAGGCCAGCGATGCGCGGTCCACAATCGCAAAATCATGAACCGCGCACGCCTTGTTTACTTGCCCTTTTTATCGGCGTCCGGGTCGTCCATTTTGCCGCGGTTTTCGACGATTTCGTCGATCAGGCCCCAGTCTTTTGCCTCTTCGGGGGACATAAAGTTGTCCCGCTCGAGGGCCGCTTCGACTTTCTCAAGCGATTGACCGGTGTGCTTTACGTAGATCTCGTTCAGGCGCGTTTTCAGCTTTTGCGTTTCTTGCGCATGAATCATGATGTCAGTGGCCTGACCCTGGTACCCGCCGGACGGCTGGTGAACCATGACCCGGCTGTTGGGCAGCGAAAACCGCATCCCCGGTTCGCCCGCTTGCAACAGCAGCGATCCCATTGATGCCGCCTGCCCGATGACCAGCGTGGAAACCTTGGGTTTGATGTATTGCATGGTGTCGTAGATCGACAAACCTGATGTCACAACGCCGCCGGGGCTGTTGATGTACATCGAAATCTCTTTCGAGGGGTTTTCCGCCTCAAGGTGCAACAACTGCGCCACGATCAGCGACGACATGCCGTCATGCACAGGGCCGGACAGGAAAATGATCCGCTCTTTCAGCAGACGCGAAAAGATGTCGTAAGCGCGTTCGCCCCGGCTGGTTTGTTCAACCACCATAGGGACAAGCGTGTTCATGTAGGTGTCGTAAGGATCGTTCATAAAGCCTGCCTGATTATGCTGTCCGCAGGACCATACCCGCGAAACCGTTACTCACAGATTAGTCGCGCCCCACTTGGGGTTCAAGGGGGGGTGGTCCAACGAGTTGATCCGACAGCCTCTTGGGCTAGCTGACGGCTCATGACACATGCCTTTTCTCTGTTCCCGCCGACCCGCGCTGCTGCATTGGACCGTTTGCAGAATTTTGCCCCTAAAGCGGGGCAAGAATATGGCGAGGGGCGCAATTTTTACGCCCCGGCGGGTGAGTTGGCGCTGTTTCGGGGCTGACGCTTACCTGCGCTGCGGTGTCTTGTCCCAGTCCGAGGTGTTGCGCGCCGTATTGGATCACCACAGCGCAAAAGATGCAGACCGTTTCATCACAGAGGTGTTCTGGCGCAGCTATTGGCACGGTTGGCTGGCCATGCGCCCTGACGTTTGGGAGAGCTATCAGTCTGATTTAAGGCGTCTTTCCCATTCGGTGCAGACCCAATCCGCCCTGCGCCAAGATTTGGAGTCTGCCTGTCTTGGCCGGACCGGAATCGCCCTCTTTGACGATTGGGCGGCCGAGTTGGTCCGCAGCGGATACCTGCACAATCACGCCCGCATCTGGTTTGCCTCAATCTGGGTTCATACGTTGAAGTTGCCGTGGCAATTGGGTGCAGGTTTTTTCATCCGACATTTGCTGGATTGTTGCCCTGCCTCCAACACGTTGGGGTGGAAATGGGTTACCGGCACCCAGACGATTGGAATGCCCTATCTGGCAACCGAAAAAAATATCGAAAAGTTTACGGACGCGGCCTACCATTCGGTTGCGGGCCTTGCCGGCGTACCGGCTATAATCCACGCCCCAGAGCATCCCGACCGTCAACCGCTTTGGCCCGTCAGCACGCCCGATCCCCGGCTAAGGACAGCGTTGATCCTGCATGAGGATGACCTGAACCCCGACCACGCCTTGCGCGCGCACACAGATGTGATTGCACATGTTTCACTGATCAGGACCGAGACACAGACCCCATGGCAGATGGCCCCGCATGTCCGGGCGTTTCGCATAATCGCGTTAGCGGACACCCAGCAGCGGCTGGTGGAACAAATCGGCACTTTCGGTCCCTTGATCACCGACGCACCGACGCTTGCCAGATGGGCGCGCGACAGCGGCATTCAGCAACTGATCACCGCAGACGCGCCGGTTGGGGTCACCGAAACACTGCTTGATACCCATGACGCGCTGCCAGATGCCCTGCCCGTAGTTAGGGTCCGCCGCCCCCTGAATGCCCACGCTTGGCCACTGGCTACGGCGGGGTTTTTTAAGTTCCGCAAACATATTCCGGACCTGCTGGCGGCCTTGACCTAGACTGGTGCACCCTGTCACAAAACTTTCATCCGATATGCATATCACTGTGACAAAACTTGACGAAACTCCGCAGGAAATCAAAGCACGGATGCAGGAGCAGACATGACACGCCAGGATATCCTTAATAACACGTCAATTGGCAACAAAGCCGAGGCTTTTGAAGCATTTGACGACATCCCGACAAACCTCAACCTAGAGCGCACGTTTGGCGATGTGATCAATGCCGCGGCTATGGCCGCCGTGAAGTCCTGCGCGGCATGTTGGGTGTGACTGCGACAACCACATTGTTTGGCACCTCTGCGCTGGTGGCACCGCATCAGGCAAACGCCGCCGCCCACGGCAGTCGCTATGCATTTGACGAATTGGCTTGGGGCAACGACGAAAACCACCACGTGGCCGATGGCTATGACGCGCAGGTCTTGTTGCGGTGGGGCGATCCGATCACTGCCGATGCGCCTGAGTTCGACGTGATGAACCAGACCGCCGCCGCCCAATTGAAACAGTTTGGCTATAACAACGACTACGTTGGCTTTGTGCCGCTGAACGAGGATGGTTCCCGTGGTCTGCTGTGTGTGAACCACGAATACACCAACGAAGAAATGATGTTCCCCGGTCTTGGCCGTCAGGACAGGGTCGGGTTTTCCGGCATGACACCTGAATTGATCGACATCGAAATGGCAGCTCATGGTGGGTCGGTTGTCGAGATCGTAAAGGACAACTTTGGCACGTGGCAGGTTGTGCGCGATGGAAAGATGAACCGCCGCATCACCCCACTGGACACTGCGATGACCCTTGACGGCCCCGCCGCCGGTCACGCGCGTCTGCAAACCAATGACGACCCCACTGGCACCAAGGTGATCGGTACGCTGAACAACTGCGCTGGCGGCCTGACACCATGGGGCACCTGGCTGATGGCCGAGGAAAACTTTCACGGGTATTTCTGGTCTAATGATCTGGATGCGGACGGCAAGCCCGTCATTCCTGACGGTGCCATCCAAGCGGCATCTTACAAGCGCTATGGTGTTCCCGGCATGTGGTACCATTGGGGTGCCTCGCATGATCGGTTCAACGTCGACAAAGAACCCCACGCGCCCAACAAATTCGGCTGGGTCGTCGAGGTAGATCCGTCGGACCCGACCTCGACCCCGATCAAGCACACTGCTTTGGGCCGTTTCTGTCATGAGGGTGCCGAGACGACTGTCTCCAGCGATGGACGTCTGGTGGTTTATATGGGCGACGACAACCGTTTTGAATACCAGTATAAATACGTCTCTGGTGGCAAAGTTTCCGACGACCGCGCAGCCAACGGCAAACTGCTAAGCGATGGCACGCTTTATGTGGCCCGCTTTGGCGAAGACGGAACCGTTGGTTGGCTTCCCCTGATCTATGGCGAGGGGCCATTGACCGCAGAAAACGGGTTCAACGATCAAGGTGACGTGATGATTGACACGCGCATTGCCGCAGATCTGTTGGGCGCAACCCCCATGGACCGCCCCGAAGACGCGCAACCGCGCGGCGATGGCACGGCCTATATTATGCTGACCAACAACACCAAACGGGGCAAAGACGACCTGAACCCGGCAAACCCGCGCGCCAAAAACAGCTTTGGCCACATTATTGAGATCAAGGAAGACGGCGGCAACCACGCGGCAATCGCTGGCACATGGTCGATCCTTGTCAAATGCGGCGACCCATCGCTGGCCGAGGTCGGCGCGCAATGGAACCCCGAAACGTCTGAAAACGGATGGTTCGGCAGTCCCGACAACTGCGCTTTTGATGCCGACGGGCGGCTTTGGGTCAGCACCGATCAGGGGGGCAGATGGGACAAAACGGGCAAGTCTGATGGCCTTTATGCGGTCGAGACCGAAGGTGACGGGCGTGGCACATCCAAGCTGTTCTTTCGCTGCCCTGTAGGCGGCGAGATGTGCGGCCCCTACTTTACCGATGACGGTGAAACATTGTTTGTCGCGGTTCAGCATCCGGGCAAGGACGGCACCAAGAACCTTGCCGGTTTTGAACGCAATAGCACCTTTGACGACCCGGCGACCCGCTGGCCTGATTTTGACCCCGACATGCCGCCGCGCCCGGCGATCATGGTCGTCACCAAAAAAGGGGGCGGTAAGATCGCCGTTTAGCAGTTCCTTAGTTGTCGTAGGGCCCCACTGAGTACGAGATGCGCCCGAAGCGCACGCTTCGGGCGCATCTCGTAGGTTCGACGAATACGGGGAAGTTGATCGAATCATCTTTACAAAACTAGTTTTATAGTTTTACTTGAACGCATGACAGATCACATCAAAACCGCCCGCTCCCTCGCTGCGCTTGGCCATGAAACCCGTCTGGCAGTCTTTCGCCTGCTTGTTCGTGCGGGCCATGACGGTCTTAGCGTGGGCGAGATCGGCCAGCACCTGAGCGCTGCCCCTTCGACCCTTGCCCATCACCTAAGCAGTTTGGTGGATGCGGGGCTGGTCATCCAGTCGCGTCAGGGACGGCAAATCGTCAACCGCGTGGATTTCGACGCCATGCAAGAGACCGTGGCTTTCCTGACGTCAGAATGCTGCGTTGGCGTCACACTAAGCAAGGATCAAGCCGCATGAGCGATATCACCCTTCCCCCGCGCAACCGTGGTGTCGATCTGCTGCACCGCACCTGGACGAACGAACGCGTCTGGCTATTCTCCGCAGCCTTGCTGGCGGTGCTTTTCATCGTCAATCCGCCGCAGGCCGTCAGCAGCGCGCAGTTCGCCGCCAACAACCTGCTGAATGTAGCACCGTTTCTGATCCTTTCGATTGGGATTGCCGCCTATGCCGGGGCGACCGGCGCGGACGGGTTGATTGCGCGGGCGTTCACCGGATCGCCTGCCCTTATGATCGTGATTGCGGCGCTTGCAGGTGGGCTGTCACCGTTTTGTTCCTGCGGAGTTATTCCCCTGATCGCAGCATTATTGGCCATGGGTGTGCCGTTGTCAGCCGTCATGGCATTCTGGCTGGCCTCGCCGGTCATGGACCCGTCGATGTTCATTCTGACTACTGGCGTTCTGGGGATCGAATTTGCCGTAGCCAAAACGCTGGCCGCTGTCGGCTTGGGCGTCTTTGGCGGCATCGTGGTGCATCTTACAACGCAAGCAGGCGGCTTGACTGATCCATTGCGCGAAGGCGTCGGCAATGGCGGCTGCGGTGCCTCAAAGGTGCGCAGTGTTCAGCCTGTAGTCTGGAAATTCTGGCAGGACGGCACCCGCGTGACCAAGTTCTGGCGCGAGGGGGGCAAAACAACTGTGTTCTTGGCAAAATGGCTGACTCTGGCGTTTTTGCTGGAAAGCCTGATGCTGGCTTGGGTACCTGCGGAACTGATCACGAGCGCCTTGGGCGGCACTGGGTTTGTCCCGATCGGTGTGGCAACATTGGTTGGCGTGCCTGCCTATCTGAACGGCTATGCGGCTCTGCCCCTCGTGGGCGGCTTGATTGGCCAAGGCATGGCACCAGGTGCGGGTCTGGCGTTCTTGGTGGCGGGGGGCGTTACATCCCTGCCCGCAGCCATAGCTGTTTGGGCCTTGGTCAAACGGCCCGTGTTTTTCCTTTATATCGGTATCGCATTGGTCGGGTCACTGGCATCGGGCATCCTGTTCCAGCTTTGGATGTCCGTCTAATTGCCCTACTCAGTCAGGCAGCTGGCAAAAGATGTCGCGAGCCCCTGGATCACCTCGCCGTAGAGCGCAGGTCCGGGGGTCAGCGCCGCGCCCAAAGGATCAAGCGGCGCGGATTTCAAACTGCCGCCATCTGCCAAAGCGGCAACAAGGCCCGGATTGAACTGCGGTTCGGTAAAAACGCAGACCGCCTTGATCGATTGCACCACATTGCGCACCTCGTCCAGTCGCGCGGCACTGGGGGCGCTGCCATCACTTAGCGACAGTGCGGCGCTGGCCTCCACCCCGAAACGCGCCTCGAAATAATGATAGGCGTCATGGAAAACCACAAATGGGCGTCCTTGAACAGGCTCAAGCAGGGCTTGAATGCGGGCCTGCAGTTTCGCCAGCTCACCCTGCCCCTTGGCGGCATTCGCGGCATAGGTTTGTGCATTTTCGGGATCAAGTTGGCCAAGCGCATCTGAGATTGCCCCCAGCCACAAGGACGCGTTGACGGGATCAAGCCATAGATGCGGATCAATGGCACCTGCGGCGTGGTCGTGACCGTCTTGATCTGCGTGATTGTCGCGCCCCTCTTCCTCAGCTTGATCGTCGTGGTCTGCCCCATGATCATGGACCTCGAATGCAACCCCTTTGCGGTTTTCCAACATCACCGTGCCCGCGACGTTTTCCAGTTCAAGACGCAGCGCATCTCCGGCCAATGTGTCTATCGGATCGCCCAGCCATGCGGTGAGCGATGGCCCGACCCAGACCACCAGATCGGCCCCTGCCAGCGCACGCGCCTCGGACGGGCGCATAGCATAGCTGTGCGGTGACGCCCCCGGCGGGATCGTCAGGTCAGGCGTGCCGATCCCTGCCATCACTTGCGCAACCAAGGAATGCACCGGCGCAATATCGGTTGAAACGCGTGGAACATCTGCCCACGCGGCAGTGGACAAAAGCAGGAATGATACGGGCAGTAGACGGCGCATGGCGGCGCTCCTATTGTTATAATATAACGCTTGTTAGATCAGATGTTATAACATATCAATACCCCACACTGCAGCGGAGGCAATATGACCACTATCGGCTTTGAGACCCACGACCACCACGCCTGTGTCAGCCAGACCATGGCCAAGGCGGAAAGCCGTTGCGCCGCCCAAGACCTGCGCCTGACGCCCGTGCGCCGCCGCGTATTAGAGTTGTTGCTGGCCGAACACCGCGCTCTTGGGGCCTATGATATCTTGGGGCATCTGTCCGCCGAAGGGCTGGGAACCCAGCCCCCTGTCGCTTACCGCGCGCTGGATTTTCTGGTCAAGGCCGGGTTCGCTCACCGGATCGAGGCCCTGAACGCCTATATCGCCTGCGCCCATTTGGGCCAAGACCATGCGCCCGCATTTCTGATCTGCCGCAGTTGCCATTCGGTTGCCGAAAGCGACACGGCCCTGTCCAAAGGGCGTCTTGGCGATGCAGCCCGCGCCGCCGGCTTTCAGATCGAACACACGGTCGTCGAAGCGCAGGGCCTTTGCCCTGCCTGCCAACCGCAGGATGCAGCATGAGCCTGATTTCAACGCAGAATCTGACCCTAGTATTGGACGGGCAAACCGTCTTGAAAGATGTGAATATCGCGATAAACCGGGGCGAGATTGTTACCATCGTCGGCCCGAACGGGTCCGGCAAATCCAGCCTGCTGCGCGCATTGATCGGGGCGTTGAAACCTGCCAGCGGGTCAATAACCCGCGCGGACGGATTGCGCATCGGATACGTCCCTCAGAAGCTGCAAATTGATGCGACCCTACCCCTAACTGTTCAGGGATTTTTGAACCTGCCCCACCGCCAGCCCCGTGCGGTTGTAGATGATGCACTTCACAAGGCAGGTGTGGGGGATCTGGCAAAACGGCAGATGGCTGATCTGTCAGGCGGCCAATTCCAACGCGTTTTGCTGGCGCGCGCCTTGCTGAACACCCCTGATATCCTGATCCTGGACGAAGCGACCCAAGGGTTGGACCAACCCGGTGCCGCTGCATTTTATCGCCAGATCGAAGAAGTCCGCCGCGAGATGGGATGCGCTGTTTTGATGGTCAGCCATGACTTGCATGTGGTGATGGCCGCATCAGACCGCGTGTTATGCCTGAATGGCCATGTCTGCTGCGAAGGCACGCCCGAAATTGTCGCCGATGCGCCTGAATACCGCGCGTTGTTCGGGTCTGGCACACAAGGTGCCCTGGCGCTGTACCGGCATGAACACACCCACTCCCACGATCACACCCATGACCACAGCAATTGCGACGGTGCCCATTGATGTTGGATGATTTCGTTGTACGCGCCGCGCTTGCGGGCGTTGGAGTGGCGCTGGCCGCCGCCCCCTTGGGGTGTTTTGTTGTGTGGCGGCGAATGGCCTATTTCGGCGATGCGACATCCCATGCGGCCCTGCTGGGCGTGGCACTGGCGCTATCGTTGGATTTGCCGATTTTTGGCGGCGTCCTGGTTGTTGCGCTGGCGATGGCGCTGATTGTGGCTGGATTGAACGGGCGCAATGTCAGCACTGATGCCTTGCTGGGCGTGCTGGCGCATGGGGCGTTGGCCCTCGGGTTGGTCGCTGTGTCCTTGCTGCCGAACCAGCGGGTTGATCTAAGCGCCTATCTTTTCGGGGAAATTCTGGCCGTGACCAAGGGGGACCTTGCCGTGATCTGGAGTGGTGCTTCGGTTTCAATCGCGCTGCTGGTCTGGCGCTGGCAGGCGTTGTTGTCGGCGACATTGAACCCCGATCTGGCCACCGCGAGCGGGCTGGACCCAAAGCGGGAACAGCTGATCCTGACGCTGGCGCTGGCCGTAACGGTCGCTGTCGCGTTGAAAGTGGTGGGTGCGTTGCTGATTGCTGCGATGCTGATCATCCCCGCCGCCGCGGCACGGCCCTTTTCGCGCACGCCCGAAACGATGGCGATCATGGCAGCCATCATCGGAATGATCGCGACTTTGGGAGGACTGGCTGCGTCATTTACCTTTGACACGCCCACAGGGCCAAGCATGGTCAGCGTTGCGGCAGTACTATTCGCGGTTTCAGTCGGGCTGGCACCAGCCTTTCGGCGCTAGGCTTTTGATATAACTGCAGTTGCTTCGATCTCGACGCGGGCTTCATCCTCGATCAGGCCCGCGACGACGACCATCGCCATGGCCGGAAAATGCCGCCCCATTACCTCGCGATAGGCGCGGCCGACCTCGGCTTGGGCGGCCAGATATTCAGCCTTGTCCGTCACATACCAAGTCAGGCGCATGATATCCTCGGGCACGCCGCCTGCGGCCTCGACCACGTCGCGGATATTGCGCAACGCCTGCTTCATCTGGCCGATGAAATCATGCGCCTCGAATTTTTGACCGGCGGTCCAGCCGATTTGCCCGCCCACAAACAGATGCCCGTCCGCGCTGAGCATCCCGTTGGCGTAGCCTTTGGCCGGGGCCCATCCTTCAGGCTGGATAACTTGATGAGACATTGAATTTCCTTTTCAGACAGGCGTTTAGACGCCAAGATATTGATCGGCCACAGTGGTATCGAGGGCATCCATACGTCCCGACCAGACAGAGGCCCCGCGCTCCAGAATGACAGCGCGATCCGCAATTTGTCGTAATTCGGCCAGTGACTTGTCGACGACAAGCAACGCCAGTCCCGCGTCGCGCTTGAGCGTGGCAACAGCGGCCCAGATTTCCTGACGCACCACGGGGGCCAGCCCCTCTGTCGCCTCGTCCAGCAGAAGCAGCGTGGGGTTGGTCATCAACGCACGGCCAATCGCCAGCATTTGCTGTTCACCCCCCGACAGCGATGCTGCGATCTGATCGCAGCGTTCCCCCAAGCGGGGAAACAGCGCGCAGACTTTCTCAAAGTCCCAAGGGCCGGGGCGTGCAGCGGCGATCAGGTTCTCATAAACGCTCAGCGGGCCAAAGCAGCGCCGCCCCTCGGGGACCAATCCTAGACCGGTTTGGGCCGCCTTGTGACTGGGCATCGGACCCAAATCGCGACCGTCGAAATGAACAGTGCCGCCTGAATGTTTCAGCATCCGGCAGATCACCTTGATCGTGGTAGATTTTCCCATACCGTTGCGCCCCATCAGCGCGCAAACTTCACCCGCCTCAAGGGACAGATCGACGCCAAACAGTGCTTGGGATGGTCCGTAGGACGCTGTGATGCCTTTGAGTTCCAGCAAGCTCATGCCGCGTCCTCCGCACCTAGATAGGCCTCACGAACGGCGGGGTCGCGTTTGATTTCGTCGGCAGTGCCGGTGGCAATCACCCGCCCGTAGACCAATACGCTGATCCGGTCGGCGAGGGCAAAGACAGCGTCCATGTCATGTTCAACCAGCAAGATCGGGGCCTGCGCCCGCAAAGCGTCGAGAAAACATGTTAGCCGCTTAGAGCCCGATGCGCCCAGCCCCGCCATCGGTTCATCCATTAAGAATACCTTGGGCTCGAGCGTCAGGGCCACGGCGACCTCAAGCAGGCGGCGTTGCCCATGCGATAGATCGGCAGTGCGCTTGGCGGCCTGATCGACCAGCCCGACCCGTTCCAACGCGGCCATCCCGCGATCCACCAGCGCACGGTCCTTCATCACCGGACGGAAAAACCGCATGACTGCCCCGTCATGGCCCAACGCGCCGAGCACCGTGTTCTGCAGCACCGTATATTCCATCGCCAGCGACGAGATTTGGAACGTGCGCCCCAGCCCTGCGCGTGCCCGCGCCACTGTCCCCATCGGGGTCACATCACGACCCGCAAATTCCACCGTGCCGCTGTCTGACCGCAGCCCGCCCGCGACCTGTTTGATCAGCGTCGATTTGCCGGCCCCGTTCGGGCCGATCAGGGCGTGAATTTCTCCGGGCATAAGGGTCAGCGACACATTGTCGGTTGCCTTCAATGCGCCGAAGCTTTTGTTCAGGTTGGATATTCTCAACAACGGATCAGTCATGTGCCACCTCGCGTCCTGCGATCGTGCCAATCAGACCACCGCGTGCAAACAGCACGACCAACAGCAAAAGCAGCCCCAGATAAACGTGCCAAAATTCGCTTAGCCCGCCCAATGTATGTTCTAACAGAATGAACAACGCGGCCCCGGCCACAGGACCGAACAAGCGACCCACCCCGCCTAGAATGACGAAAACCATGATCTCGCCGCTGGTCTGCCAGCTGAACATTGTGGGGCTGACAAAACGGTTCAGATCAGCGAACAGCGCTCCCGCCAACCCTGTCACAGCCCCCGAAAGAACAAAGGCCACAAGACGCAGGCGAAAGGGGGCAAGGCCCACGGTTTCGACCCGTTCCGCGTTTTGCCGTGCGGCCGACAGCGCCAGCCCAAAGGGGGCCTTGGCCAGACGGCCCGCCCCGAACAGAACAATCGCCAAGACCCCAAAGACGATGGCAAAAAATTGGATCGGATCAAGAGTGTTCAATCCCGGGAAATCGTTGCGGATATAAATAGATAGCCCATCCTCGCCGCCGTACGCCGGCCACGAAATCGCGAAATAATACAGCATCTGCCCAAAGGCGAGCGTAATCATGATAAAGTAAACACCCGTGGTGCGCAGGCTAAGTGCGCCAATCGCAAGGGCGGCAAGGGCCGACGCGATGATTGCCACGCCCCAGATTATCAGCATCGACTTGGTGCCCTCAATAAGAAACGGCGTTTCCATCATCGGCGTATAGCTTTGGGCGTGGCTTGCAAGGATGCCCATCGCATAGCCCCCCAACCCGAAAAATGCGGCGTGCCCGAAACTGACCAAGCCGCCCAGCCCCAATGCGATGTTCAGGCCAACCCCCGCCAAGGCAAGGATAGCGGCTTTGGTGGCCAAGGTGATAATGAACGGCTCGTCCAGTGCAAAGGCGGCCATTGCGGTGATCGGCAAGATTGCAAATAGCACAATGTTAAGAAGGGCTTCGCGGTTCATTTTATGTCCCTCCAAACAGGCCGGAGGGTTTGAAAAGTAACACCCCAACCATCAAAATATAGATCGCCATGGATGCAACAGCCGACCCGACCGATGTGGCCGAGGACGCCTGCATGAATGTCCCCAATAGCGGCGGCAGCAGCACGCCCCCCAAGGTGTCGGTAAGGCCAACCAGAATTGATCCGACAAGCGCCCCCTTTATCGATCCGATACCGCCGATCACGATCACCACAAAGGCAAGGATCAAAACGGGTTCGCCCATACCGACCTGCACCGACTGGATCGCGCCGACCAATGCACCGGCAAGCCCGGCAAGTGCTGCGCCAAGGGCAAAGACCATCGTATAAAGCTTTGATATATCAACGCCCAAGGCGGCAATCATTTCGCGATCCGCCTCGCCTGCGCGGATTTGGACGCCGATGCGTGTTTTGGCGATCAACCAGAAAAGCCCTGCCGCCACCAGCAGTCCCACTCCGATAATAACCAGCCGGTACAGCGGATATAGAATACCACCCGGCAGCATCACCGGACCGGCCAACGCCGCAGGCACGTCAAGAAACAGTGGGAAAGAGCCAAACAGCCAGCGTGTCCCTTCCGAGAAAATCAGGATTAATGCAAAGGTGGCAAGCACTTGATCCAAATGGTCGCGGTCATACAGACGGCGGATCACCAGCAATTCAACCAGCGCACCGGCGGCAGCGGAAGCCGCAAGTGCCGCGATCAAGGCCAGCGCAAAGGACCCTGTCCACCCCGCTACTGCGGCAGCGGCAAAGGCACCCACCATATACAGCGAACCGTGGGCCAGATTGATCAATCCCATGACGCCGAAAATCAGTGTCAATCCGGCGGCCATCAGAAATAGCATCACACCGAACTGAAGCCCATTCAGAACCTGTTCGATCAATAGTATCAGCGACATACAGGTCGTTCCTTAGGTATTTTTGCAGGCATGGACCTGTCAAATTGCGCTGCGCCGACATGAGCCGGCGCAGCGCGAGCCATTACATTTTGCAGTCGGCACCATAGACATCCTGATGGTCGCTTGCAGCAACCCCGATGATCTTGTTGGTAACAACGTCACCCTCTTTGACGACTTCGCGCATGAAGATGTCTTGGATCGGGTGGTGGTTGGGGGCAAAGGCGAAATCACCACGAACCGACGCAAAGTCAGCCTCTTCTAGTGCAGCTTGGAACGCAGCGGCGTCTTTTACGTCAGCTTTGCCCATGGCACTTTCCAACAACAGCGCCGTGTCATAGCCCTGTGCCGCATAAAGCGATGGCAAGCGGCCATACTCGGCTTGGAAATCGGCGACAAACTTCTTGTTGGCCTCGTTGTCGATATCCTTTGACCAATGCGATGTGTTCTTAACGCCCAAGGCAGCATCACCGATCGCACCCAAAATCCCTTGATCAAAACTGAACGCAGGACCCATCACATTCTTTTCCACACCAGAACCGGCATATTGTTTCATAAATGAAATTCCCATGCCTCCTGGAAGGAAGAAGTAGATCGTATCGGCGTCCGATGCGCGCATTTGTGCAATCTCTGCGGCATAGTCTGTCTGGCCTAATTTGGTATAAACCTCTTCGACCACGTCACCGGTATAGGTACGCTTAAAGCCCGCGATCATGTCCTGACCGGCGGGATAGTTGGGGGCCATCAGGAAGACCTTTTTGATGTCATTCTCGTTTGCCCACGATCCCGCTGCCTCATTAAAGGCGTCGTTTTGCCAAGCCACATTGAAATACAACTGGTTGCACCCTTTGCCGGCCAGTGCGGATGGGCCTGCGTTGGGCGACAGATAGAATTTGCCCTGCGCCGTCGCGGCGGGCACCACAGCCATAGCAAGGTTCGACCAAATGATTCCGGTCAGCACGTCGACTTTTTCCGATTGAATCAGCTTGTCGGCCAGTTGTACCGCAACATCAGGCTTACGCTGGTCGTCTTCGATCACCAACTCGAGGTTTTCGTTCCCCTTGGCCGCCAGCATAAAGCCGTCGCGCACGTCGATGCCAAGACCTGCACCGCCGCCTGACAGCGTCGTAATCATGCCGACTTTCACCTTGCCGCCATGCGCTTCGGCATAGGCCATCCCCGCGCTAAGCGCGGCGATTGAGGCCGCTGCGATGAGTGTTGTCAATTTCATGTCTCTCTCCCTTGGTATGTGGGCCTCTTTTTTGGACCCGATTGATAATTCTACAGTGACGGTTGTGGCGCTTCGGTCAAGAAGCGGGGCTTATGTGACCCGTGATTTCACCTTATAGGTGTCGTCATCCCAAAGTTTGTTGTTCATCACATCTGCGATGATCCTGACCGCTGCGGACACGTCGGCGCTGTCGATGTAAAGCGGCGTAAACCCAAAGCGCATGATGTCAGGTGCACGGAAGTCGCCGATTACACCGCGGTCTATCACCGCCTGCATCGCGGCATAGCCATGTTCAAACCGCCATGACACCTGCGAGCCTCGCATGCTCGCTTCGCGCGGGCTAGCCAGCGTCAGGGCGGGCACATCACGTTCGATTTCGGCGATGAACTGCTCTTGCAGGGCAATGGATGCGGCGCGCAGTTCGTTCATATCAACGTCTGCCCAAAGCTCCATCGCGACCTCAAGCGCGGTCAGTTGGATCACAGGGGGCGTGCCCACGCGCATCCGTTCAATCCCGTTGCCGGGGGCGTAATGCAGATCAAACTCAAATGGTTGACGGTGCCCGAGCCATCCGGACAGCGCAGGCTCAACGCTGTCTGCAAGATCAGGACGGACATAGATGAACCCCGGTGCGCCCGGCCCGCCGTTAAGGTATTTATACGTGCAACCCACGGCGAATTCCGCATTCGATCCGGCCATATCGACCGGCAAGGCCCCCGCAGAATGGGCCAGATCCCAGACCATCACGGCACCCTTTGCGTGCACCAGTTCCGTCATCGCCTTCATGTCGTGCATCCGGCCCGTGCGGTAATCAACCTCGGTCAGCATCACGACGGCAATGTCTTCGTCAATCGAATTTGCCACCTCTTCCGGGGCGACAGTGCGCAATTCGTAGCCCTGCTCAAGCAGCTTCACCAGCCCCTCAGCCATGTAAAGATCCGACGGGAAGTTGCCAGTATCGCTTAGGATCACCCTGCGGTCCTCGCGCAGCTTAAGGCCAGACGACAGCGCCTGAAACACTTTGATCGACAGTGTGTCACCCATGACAACGGACCCGTCCGGCGCACCTATGATACGCGCAACCATATTGCCAACGCGTGAAGGTTGTTCCATCCAGTTGGCCTTGTTCCAGCCCCGGATCAGCATTTCGCCCCATTCATCCGTCATCATCGCCTGCACACGCGCAGGCACGGCGCGAGGCAACGGCCCCAGCGAATTGCCATCCAGGTAGATCACACCCTCGGGCAGGAAAAATGCATCTTTATTCAGTATATTAGCCACCTAAAGGGCTCCTCTTACGTGCCAAAGTTCGGGAAAAAGTTCGACCTCGAGCATTTTGCGCAGATAGGCAACGCCGTTGGTCCCGCCAGTGCCGCGCTTGAAGCCGATGATCCGCTCTACGGTTGTGACATGGTTAAAACGCCAGCGTCGAAAGTAATCCTCAAGATCGACCAACTTTTCCGCCAGCTCGTACAGCGCCCAATATTTCGAAGGGTTTTCATAGACTTGCTGCCACAGGTCTTGGATAGCCGGTTGTGCAACCCAGTTGGTCGATCCCGGATCACCTGCAAGGGACGTGTGCCCCAACCCCTTGCACAGATGCGCAACGGCGACCTGATACAGGCTGGGCTGGGCCAATTCATCTTGCAAGGCTTTCAACGCGTCGGGTTTGTGTTTGTGAATTTGCATCAACGCGCTGTTGCGGTTGCCCAACAGATATTCGACCAGTCGATATTGATGGGACTGAAACCCGCTGGAATTGCCCAAAGACGGGCGAAACGCCGTGTACTCGCTGGGGGTCATCGTGCGCAGCACATCCCACGCGTTGTTGAGTTGTTCGAATATCCGGGCCACCCGCGACAGCATCTTGAATGCCGAGGCCAGATCGTCTGTCAACATCACCTTGCGGGCCGCTTGAAGTTCGTGAATGGCCAGCCGCATCCAAAGTTCAGATGTCTGGTGCTGCACAATAAACAGCATCTCGTCATGGGCATCACTTAGCGGATGTTGGGCCGACAAAATCGCATCCAACCCCAGATAATCGCCGTAGGACATGTCCTTGGCGAAATCCATTTTCGCCCCTTCCGAAGCGTCTTCAAAGGTGCTCATTCTTTTTCCCTCAGCGCGAAACGTTGAATTTTGCCGGTCGCTGTTTTCGGTAGAACATCAATAAACTGAATGTCCCGCGGATATTTGAACGGTGCAATTTCCGCTTTAACATGATCTTGCAACAGTTTGATTGTGCTTATATCTTTTGGCGTGCCTTGGGTTAAGACAATATGTGCCTGCACGATTGATCCACGCTGGTCATCCGGTTTCGCCACCACAGCACATTCGACAACAAAAGGATGCGATAGAAGTGCTGCCTCGACCTCGGGGCCCGCGATATTATACCCGGCCGAGATGATCATATCATCATTGCGCGCGGCAAAATGCAGGTATCCATCGTCGTCCATGCTAAAGCTGTCGCCGGTGATATTCCACCCATCCTTGACGTAGACTGCCTGTCGATCATCCGCCAGATAGCGGCAGCCCGTCGGGCCCCGCACGGCCAGTCGCCCGACCTCGCCTCGCGGCGATTCGATGCCATCCTCGCCGATTATCTTTGCCTCGTATCCAGCGACCGGTTTACCGGTGCAGGCCGCGCGATGATCGTCAAAGCGGTTGGAAATAAAAATATGAAGCATCTCGGTCGCGCCGATCCCGTCCAGCATCGGCTTGCCAGTTTTCCTTTGCCAGTCGTGGTAAACTGGTGCGGGCAAGGTCTCGCCCGCACTTACAGCTGCCCGCAGGCTGGACAGATCCGCGCCACGGTCCATCGCCGCCAACATCGCGCGATAGGCGGTTGGGGCCGTGAAACACACAGTCGCCTTATATTTCTCAATGATTTCAATCATATTCGGCGGTGACGCGTTTTCGAGCAACGTCGCCGCCGCGCCAAACCGCAACGGAAAGATCGCCAGCCCCCCCAGCCCAAAGGTAAATGCCAAGGGGGGCGATCCCACAAAAACGTCTTCTGGTGTGACCTGAAGTACTTCGCGGGCATAGCCGTCTGCGATCACAAGAAGATCGCGGTGAAAATGCATCGTTGCCTTGGGGCTGCCCGTCGTGCCAGAGGTGAACCCAAGCAGCGCCACATCGTCGACCGCGGTGTCAACTGCTTGAAACTGAACTGGTTTCTCAAGCGCCAGTCTGTCCAGCTCAGCATCATGGTTGCTGGTTCCATCAAACCCCACGACCGATTTCAAATACCGCGAGCTTTTGGCGCATGCGGTCATTTCATCCATTAAACGGGTGTCACAGATCGCGTGGCTGACCTGGGCCTTGTCGACAATCGCCGTTAACTCTCCGGCCCGCAGCATCGGCATGGTGTTGACCACCACCGCGCCTGCCTTGGTTGCGGCCAACCAACAGGCAACCATTGCGGGGTTGTTCGCTGACCGGATCAATACACGATTGCCGGGCTTCACGCCTAGGTTTTCGACCATCGCGCGGGCCAGCTTGTTGGTCCAATCGGTTAGTTCCTTATAGCTGCGCCTGCGTCCGTTTCCGATTAGGGCAGTATAATCACCAAACCCCTTTGTCACCATAGAATCAGTAAGTTCCACACCGATGTTCAGGCGATCAGGATAATCGAAACCGTCAAGCAGGAGGTCCGGCCAACTGCTTTGTGGCGGCAAGTTATCGCGTGAAAAGCTATCGGAATGTCCAGACGGCTGCATGTCTACATCTCCCTACATTGCGCCAATAGTTTGGCGCGCTATGACGACCCGCTGCACGTCTGACGCACCTTCGTAGATGCGCAGGGCACGAATTTCGCGGTACAGGCTTTCCACGATCATACCTTGACGCACCCCGTCGCCGCCAAACAACTGCACGGCTTTGTCGATCACCAGTTGCGCGTGGTCCGTTGCGAAAAGCTTGGCCATCGCCGCCTCGCGGGTGACCCGTGGTGCGCCCTGATCCTTGAGCCACGCAGCGCGGTAGATCAGCAAAGCAGATGCATCCACATCGACCGCCATATCTGCAATATGCCCCTGAACCATCTGCAGATCTGCCAGCGGCTTGCCTTGGACCTCGCGCGTGGTCACACGCTGCAATGCCTCGTCCAGCGCTCTGCGGGCAAAGCCCAAGGCCGCAGCTGCAACTGTGGACCGGAACACATCCAAAACCGACATCGCGATGGCAAATCCCTGCCCCGGGACGCCCAGCATTGCGGACGCAGGCACGCGGCAATCGGTAAAGCGCAAGGTCGCCAAGGGATGCGGCGCGATGACCTGCAAGCGTTCTGCGATTTCAAATCCGGCCAGATCGGCTGGCAAAATATAGGCGGATAATCCACGCGCACCCGGCGCTTCTCCGGTTCGTGCAAACAACGTGTAAACGTCTGCGATCCCGCCGTTCGAAATCCAGGTTTTTTCGCCATTCAAGACATATTCGTCACCGTCCCGCGTCGCCGTCATGGTGGAATTCGCCACATCGGACCCGGACTGCGGTTCCGTCAAGGCAAAGGCAGAAATCGCGGCTCCGGATCGCGTTTTCGGCAACCACTCAGCTTGCTGTTCAGGCGTGCCAAACAAACTGATCGCTCCGGTGCCAAGCCCCTGCATGGCAAAGGAAAAATCCGCCAGCCCGTCATGCCTTGCCAAGGTTTCGCGGATCAAGCACAAACTGCGTACATCCAGCGCCTCGCCACCTTGTGCACCGGAATACTGCAACCATCCGCCCTGCCCCAGCATCGTCACCAAAGACCGGCAGGCTGCATCCGTGTCGCTGTGATCCACTTCGGCCAAAGCCCCCGCGGCCCAAGCATCTAGGTCATCCGCCAACGCCCGATGCCGATCCTCAAAAAACGGCCAGTCCAGAAAACTACGGTCAGACATGACAACACACCCCCATCTTCATTTTGCCAGATAAACTCCCGCCGGAGGCACCTGCACTCACGTCACATGCCACCGCTCAATTCCCTTCGAACACGGGCCGCTGTTTGGCCACAAACGCGTTATAGGCCCGCTCGAAATCACCGGTCTGCATGCAGATCGCCTGCGCCTGGGCCTCGGCCTCGATCGCCTGCTCAATCGACATGGACCATTCCTGTGCAAGCATCGTCTTGGTCATCATATGGGCAAAGTTGGGACCCGACTGGATTTGCTGCGCCAGCTTAAGCGCTTCGGCCTCCAATGCGTCGCCCGCCACAAGGCGGTTGAAAAAGCCCCAGCGTTCCCCCTCGTCCGCCGACATGGACCGGCCCGTGTATAGCAGCTCTGCTGCGCGGGTTTGGCCGATCACGCGGGGCAGGATCGCGCAGGCACCCATGTCACAGCCCGCAAGCCCGACACGGGTGAACAAGAACGCGGTTTTCGCCTCGGGCGTGGCCAGCCGCAGGTCTGACGCCATGGCGATGATTGCGCCAGCGCCAACACAGATGCCATCAACCGCTGCGATCACCGGTTTCCCGCAGTTTACGATGGCTTTGACCAGATCCCCCGTCATGCGGGTAAAGCGCAGCATGTCTTTCATGTTCATGCGGGTTAGCGGCCCGATGATATCATGCACATCCCCGCCCGAACTGAAATTCCCTCCGTTCGAGCCGAAAATCACAACATCCACATCATCGGCATAGACCAGATCACGGAACCAATCACGCAGTTCGGCATAGCTGTCAAAGGTCAGCGGGTTCTTACGTTCGGGGCGATCAAGGCGGACTGTGGCGATGCCATCTTTTATCTCGCAAAGAAAGTGTTTCACGTCGCTACGCATGGCTTGGGTCATCAATTCGTTCCTTATTTTCAGCAGCTTGCGCCACCACTATGAGTTGCGCGGCCATGGCGCGGGCGTCTGCCGCATTGATCCCGCTCAGCATATCGTTAATCCAACCCTCGTGGGCGGTGGCCTGGCCTGCGAATTCTGAATTGCCCGCCGGTGTTAGCCGCAAGGTCATCGCGCGGCGGTCCCCCGGCACGGGGACACGTTCGACCAGACCCTCCTCGGCCAATCGATCTGCGATGCCCGTGACATTGCCATTGGACACCCGCAGCACACCTGAAAGCTGGCTCATCTTCAGTCCTTCGGGGTGGCGTGAAAGAGCAGCCATCACGTCAAACCGTGGCAGCGTGGTCTTGAAATCCACCCTCAGTTTGTCGCGCAGATGCCCGTCCACGTGACGGGTCAGGCGCAGCAAGCGCAGCCATAAGCGCAGGCGGTCTTTTGACGGTGTGCTCATATCTCGCCCCCTGACAGGCTCAGCGTGTGGCCGTTGACCGAAGCAGCACCGTCTGACAGCAGATAAAGCGCCGCCGCCGCCACTTGCGAGGTTTCGACAAAGCGGTTCTGTGGGCTGGCGCGTTTCAGGATTGCGCGTGCCTCGTCAGCGGTTTTTCCTGTCGTCGCGGTAATATTTTCAACGGATTTTTCCAATAGTGGCGTGTCAATAATAAAGCCGGGGCAGATTGCGTTCACAGTAATGCCCGTGCGGGCCAACTCAACCGCCAAGGCGCGGGTCAGCCCGACCACCCCATGTTTGGCCGCGACATAACCCGCTACGTAGGGATAGCCCTTGAGGCCAGCGGTCGAGGCCACGACGATCAATCGCCCTGTCCCCGCAGATTTCATCCCCGCGACTGCCGCTTGCCAGACGTTGAAAACGCCCGTCACGTTCACCGCCATCATGTCGGTCAAATCGGCTGCAGTCATTTTTTCGAAAGGTGCAGAATGGGCCGCACCGGCGTTTGCGACCACCCCTGTCACGGGGCCGTTTTCTGCGACTGCCGCCTTAAATGCCTCAGCTACTGCATCAGCATCGGTGACATCGCACACCTGATAGGGCAGCCCTTGGTCCCTCAATGGCCCCTCGCGACGGCCCATAATCGTCACAGCGGCCCCCGTGGCCGCAACCGCCCGCGCAATTTCAGCGCCGACGCCCGTGCCGCCCCCCGTGATCACGACATGGGCCATCAGACGCGCCCTTCTTGTTCTGCTGTCCGGTCGGCATTGCGCCATGCCTGATCGCGGCCTGCTTCGTAAGGTTTGGGCCAGACGGCCTGACGATCGCCGATAGCGGCCCCCTGGTGCAGCGTCCAATAGGGGTCCGCCAGATGCGCCCGCGCAAGGCAGACCAGATCGGCACGCCCCGCCATAAGGATCGAATTCACGTGATCAGCCTCGAATATGTTGCCGACGGCCATCGTCTTGATCCCGCCATCGTTGCGGATCCGGTCCGAGAATGGCGTTTGGAACATGCGCCCGTAAACGGGCTTGCCCTGGGTCGACGTTTGACCGGCGGAAACGTCGATAATATCCGCCCCTGCCGCGTCAAACATCGCAGCGATTTCAACGGCTTCTTCAGGTGTGACGCCGTCGTCACCGGCCCAGTCATTTGCCGAAATTCGCACTGACATCGGTTTGCCCGAGGGCCAGACAGCACGCATTGCCGTAAAGACCTCCAACGGGTATCGCATCCGGTTTTCCAGATTACCGCCGTATTCATCATCGCGCGTATTCGAAAGCGGAGAGATAAACGACGAGATCAGATACCCATGCGCCGCATGCAGTTCGATCATGTCAAACTCCGCACGGTCGGCCATCTGCGCGGCAGCAACGAACTGCGCCGTCACTTCATCCATATCGGCCCGGCTCATTGCCTTAGGGGTCGCGTTTTCCTCGGACCACGGGATCGCCGACGCGGATAGCACCGGCCAGTTGCCAGATGGCAAAGGCGCATCCATCTTTTCCCAACCGACCTGCGTTGACCCTTTGCGGCCAGCGTGACCGATCTGGCAGCAGATTTTTGCGCTGGTTTCCGTGTGGACAAATTTGGTTAACCGCTTCCATGCAGCCTCATGCTCAGGTGTATAAAGCCCCGTACACCCCGGCGTAATCCGACCATCGGCCGACACGCATGTCATTTCGGTATAGACCAGCCCTGCCCCGCCCTTGGCCCGTTCACCGTAATGGATCAGATGCCAATCGGTCGGCATGCCATCAACGGCTTTATATTGCGCCATGGGCGACACGACGATGCGGTTTTCAAGTTTCATATCGCGCAGCTGGAACGGCGCAAACATTGGCGCACGGGCGGGAAGATTGGTGCCAGCGCCGGATTGCTCCATAAACCACGCCTCGGCCCCGCCGAGCCATGCAGGGTCACGCGCGCGCAGATTTTCATGGCTGATGCGCTGGCTGCGGGTCAGCATCGAATAATTCAACTGCACCGGATCAAGGTCAAGATAGCGCTCTACATCTTCGAACCACTCGACCGAATTGCGCGCCGCCGATTGCAGGCGCAAAACTTCCAAACGCCGCGCGTCCTCGTATTTTTCGAAGGCTGTGGCCAAATCCGCATCATCCGTCACATGCTTCGCTAGCGAGATCGCGGATTCCAAGGCCAGTTTTGTGCCTGACCCGATTGAAAAATGCGCCGTCGCCGAGGCATCGCCCAACAGAACGACGTTTTCATGGCTCCATTTTTCACACAGCACGCGGGGGAATTTGATCCAGGCAGACCCGCGAATGTGACCTGCGTTGGTCATCAGCTTGTGACCACCCAAATGGTCCTTAAAAATCTCTTCACATACGGCAATCGACTCTTGCTGGGTCATCTCGCCAAAGCCGTAAGCGTCATAGGTTTCTTGCGAGCATTCCACGATAAAGGTCGCCGTATCGGGGTCGAATTGATAGGCATGAACCCAGACCCAGCCTTTGTCAGTCTTCTCAAAAATAAACGTAAAGGCGTCGTCGAATTTCTGGTGTGTCCCCATCCATACGAACGGGCAGCGGCGCAGATCAATATCAGGCTTGAATGTGTCTTGAAATTCCAGCCGAGTTTTCGAATTCAAACCGTCGCACGCCACGACCAGATCATAGTCGTTCATATAGGCCGAAGCCGATTTCACCTCGGTCTCGAACTGTAAATCGACACCAAGGGCGCGTGCGCGATCTTGCAAGATCAGCAGGAGCTTCTTGCGCCCGATCCCGCAGAACCCGTGCCCGGACGACGTGATGACCTGCCCCTTGTGATGCAAGGCAATATCATCCCAATAGGCAAAGTGGCTGCGGATTTCGGAAGCGCTGACAGGGTCATTCTGCTCAAGGTTATCAAGGGTTTCATCCGACAGAACCACGCCCCAACCAAAGGTATCATCTGGCTTGTTGCGTTCAAGAACGGTGACATCCGCAGTCGGCTGCCGCAGCTTCAGAGAGATGGCAAAATACAACCCCGCAGGCCCGCCCCCCAGACAAATCGCACGCATCACGTCTCTCCCGATTGGTGTCGTCAAATAAGAAGGTAGAGCGAGTCGCATCTTTCTTCAAGCATAGATATTTTAATCCTAAAGTATCTGTTGGCAGAACGACCAATGCGGATCCCAGAAGATGCGATCTTTCTGCCTTTGCGAGATCGGAAAAAGGTCGCAGGCGAACGCAATATTGAATTGGATTAACGACTAAACCATCCGGTAAAGTTTTTACTTTGAGATGAGTGGTGCCCCCACACGCCCCCGAACGGGAACCTTATTGTGAAAAACATCAGGTTAAACAACCAGTTACCCTATAGGTTTCCTTGCGGGCCTCAAAGGAAGTGTGTCGTAGGGGCCACGTTTTGTGTGTCGTGAGCGCGATTGTGCAACGACACCTCAGAAAGTCCTGATCACTCTGATCGACGCTCAATGCGGTTCCAAAATGGGTCTGCGGTGCCGGTCCTTGTTTCGTCCTCTAAATGTGTCAGTACCCCTAAACACACAAGTGATGCAGCGGGGGCAGTCAGCCAGTTCAGGTCATCATTCGAGAGCCATCGTTGGGCTTCACTTTTCGCATACCCTTGCGATAGGTTCTTGGCCCGCCTATGTCCGTGCAAGCTTACACGAAATCCCGACAGGCTGGGGTTCCCGATACCGATGCAAACGATCTGGGAGGCTGGGCAGGTGTTAGGTCCAGTTCGTCTGCCTATGACCATGGCTTGCTTGCACAAGATCTCACACGGAGGCAGGAACAGGTGGCTGAGAGGTTGCGGGCAGATGGCTATCTGGAGGCTTTCTGAGGTGATGGTGACAATGCAGCCTGTTCAAACCTCGCAGTTGAAAGCGCAAATGTAACTTCCGGCCCAAAGCCGCCTTCCAGCAACCACCCCGGATGCTGCGGTGCGGCCCGTCGAAGCGGCCGTTGGTGCATGGTGCAGCATTCTTGTCGACTGAAACGTCGGTGTGCGGACAAAGGGAGCCTTCGCTGCAACCGTACGAATGGCAGTTTTGATCCAGCCGTCAAAAAAAGCGATATCTGGCGTGGCTAGAATCTCGGTGCCGAAACCCGCTAAACCATAAGTTCAGATTGTATCGCCCTCGAGAATATTTCCTTGCCTTGTTTGATCCAGCGCAAATAGTCTCGCTTCAAACCTCCTATCGCTCAAATAGGGAGAGTTTTGATCACCTTGCAAGGTTCTGTAGCGCAAACCGCTCAGAGATAGTAGCACATCGTCATTGGCCATGTGATCACCGCAAGAACTACATCTAACCTGATATATATCGCTCCAGTTGGTCGATCACGAACTTCTGGTCGCTGATCTTGCTTTTCACCAAATCGCCGATCGAGACAATGCCAACAACTTGGTTTTCGCTGATAACCGGCAAATGCCGTATCTTCTTTTCAGTCATCAATGCCAGACCCTGATCTGTTGATTGACTGGGATCAGCGCAGACAACTGGTGTTGTCATGATGTCTTTTACTTTGGTTTTTGCAGAGGATTTGCCCTTCAAAAAGACCCTCCGCGCATAATGGCGCTCGGTGACAATACCGACCAGCATACCGCTATCCAAAACAACAAGCGCCCCGATGTCATGGTCAGCCATCGCCTTGATTGCATCAAGGACGGTGTCAACAGGCGCTATACTGAAAACTTCAGCGCCTTTCTCATCCAGAATTTGTCGAAGTGTTTTCATTGCGAGCAATTCCGTCAATCAAATACCAACTGCATTATAGGTGGTCCCAGCAAACGCAGATTGATCATAATCTATCAATGTTTTTTATCGTCACCCCAAATGGCTGACACAAAACAACCACGGATGTACCCAGATCAAGCCGACATTATGCGCGTTGCAGCATCCGGCAAAGTGGGCTGATTGTGTTGCAAAACTCCAAAACTCCAAAATTTAGATATCACGATTTCCCGGCAGTATCCCATAATGCAATGAAGTCAGGTGAGATTGTCCATGAGACCAGGAGAACTTGCGCACGAGCGCCGGGAGATGAATTTGGCCGAACCCCTCGACAACAAAAGTCAATCGGCCTGTATGGCGAAGAACTTCGTAGATCAGACCCAAAAAATAGAGTTTTTCAACACAATGGGCTCTTTCCGGACCTTCGCTGCAATCTGCATGTAGGTCCGTTGTGCGGACGAACCGGAATTTTAGCCGGAAGGTTTCAAGGTCTTCGTTCAGTTCCGAAGCAGCAATCGCTCCCTGACAGGCGTCTCGGAAGGCGCTCAAGTCTTGTCGGGCGGTTCGCTTTCGGTGTCAGGCATTGCTGCCCGAGTGATCGTTGATCAAGGAGGCTCGGCCAACATTTCCGGCATTGTGAAGCAATTGGAAGTTAGCGGAACATCTCACGTCTCCGGGAATGTGCGCTCCATCCGCCTGCGAGACGAAGGTCGCGTGACCGTCGAGGGCACCGTAGGCGGTATTTACGGAAACGGGACCGCCTTTCTAGAGGCAGGCTCAGTCGTTAACGGCAAGCCAACTGAGACAGAAAGAGAGGTAACGTATGACTAAGACTCACCTGCAAAACGCCCACAGAGAAGTCGCAAGTAGCTGATTTAACTACCTTTAAAAAAGAATCTCGTTCGAGCCTTCAGATTCCAAATCTTTAGTATGGGTTCGATTCACGTTCCCCGCTCCAGAATAACTCCCTGACGTGTCAGCGATATTGACATCTAATGCGCGACAGCGTGTGATCACGGCCTAGGGGAATAGCGCTTGGTTCCGCACAGCAGAGATTGGCCCACGACGCCGCGAATGTCCGGTTCCAGCCCCTCGTGCAGGATGTCACTTCCGGCCCAAAGCCGCCTTCCAGCAACCACCCTGGATGCTGCGGTGCGGCCCGTCGAAGCGGCCGTTGGTGCATGGTGCAGCATTTTTCTCGACTGAAACGTCGGTGTGCGGACAAAGCCGCCATCATCTGAACCAATCACAGATAAAAAGATACGCTCCACCAACTCGCTCAAAAAGCAGCGGCGGTCACCACTATGCAATTTGTAAGTATGCACTTATAAAAAAATTACTGCGTAGAAAACCACCAGGAGATTTGGACCTGAGGACATTCTTTACGCCGCGAAAGCGCGTCAGGCTCATCCAGCCTGTGCCAAGCAATCATAATTGACTTTTTGGATCTCTTAAGGTACTTTCTGACAGAGCCGCGAATGCTGTCATCTCGTGCGTCGAGACGGTGCTATTGGCAGAATGCATAGTTATTCAGTCATTTAATTCGTGAACACCAGCGGCATGCCTCTCCACATAGATGTATCGTCCTCAAGAAATTTGTCATTCTCATTCCTTATGACCAGCGCCACGCCGCACAATCAAAAGAGGGAAGACCATGAATGTAATCAAAATCACCGAAATTGCTCACGCATTGTGAAGTGGTCCTGCTTTTCTGGACAGGTTTGCGGCTTAGCTAAGATGCATCTGGTTTGTGTTCATGCCGCTTTTCGTATCTCCGCTTGGGTGAAGTATGCGGTGTCCGGCGTGCGCTTATCAAGAGCGGTATGCGGGCGCTCGGAGTTGTAGAACCCGATCCAGTTATCGATGATCCGTTTTGCTTGGAAGCCGTCAGTGATTTCATGCAGATAGACGGCCTCCTGTTTCAGCGACCGCCACAACCGTTCGATGAAGATGTTGTCCAAATAGCGGCCCCGCCCATCCATTGAGATTTTGATATCGGCCTTTGTCAAAGTCGTGATCCAGCCAGCGCCTGTGTATTGGCTTCCCTGATCCGTATTCATTATTTCCGGCTTTCCATATTTGGCGATTGCCTCCTCCAGTGCCTCAACGCAGAAGCTAGCATCCAGCGTATTTGAGAGCCGCCAGGACAGCACCTTGCGCGTTGCCCAATCCATGATTGCTACCAGATACAGAAAGCCACGCTTGACTGGGATGTAGGTGATGTCGCTGCACCAAACCTGATTGGGTCGCGTGATTGGCAGCTTTCTCAGCAGGTACGGGTAAATGCGGTGGTGAGGATGCTTCTTGCTGGTGTTGGGGCCTTTGTAGATGGCCTGTAACCCCATGATGCCCATCAGGCGACGCACACGATGCCGTCCGGCCGAGAACCCTGATTGGGGTAGATACGCCGCGATCTGGCGGCTGCCAAAGAACGGGTATTTGGTGAAGACCCGATCGATCTCATGCATCAGCTTTAGCGTTTCAGCGTTCACCCCAACGGGGGTGTAATACAACGATGACCGGCTAATCTTCAGCAGCTTGCACTGCCGTGTTAGGCTCAATTTGGTGTTCACTTTGCGGATCATCTCGCGACGTTCAGACGGGCTCATCGCTTCACCCCTTGTGACAAAAAATCGTTCTCCACCGCCAGCTGACCAATCTTGGCATGTAGTTCTTTGATCTCACCGTCTTTGTTCTCGGCCTTCTTGACCTTGTCTGAGAAAACGCCTGCCATGCCCTCAATCGCCTGCCGTTTCCACGTGCTCACCTGCGTAGGGTGCAGCTGGCGCTTGGCTGCGATCTCCTGAACCGTCTTGTCGCGAGCCTCAAGCGCCACAGCAGCTTTAAAATTGTCTGAAAAGTTCCGTCGCTTCGTCATTCTCGTATCCATTCATCAGTGTTGGATACATCTTAGCACGCTGTCCGAATTTGCCGGACCACTTCAATGCTTCCACGTAGCGCGCATGGCTTTTGGTCAGGTTCTCATCTTTGCTTATCAGGACAACCGTATCTGTCCAAAAACCTTTGGCATCTCGCCCGCTTTCATTCGAGTTGTGAGTTGATAGCCTACCACCGATACCCTCAGACTCACCGATATAGCCAAGCTGTTGATCAGCCTGATTGTCATCGGTACCGATCAAGATATAGACGCCTGGCCGCTCAATCTCAGGAAAAGCCTCGCGAACGCGGCGCAGCTGGTTGCGGCGGAAGGCGATTGCCTGGATCGTTGACATCGAGATTTGCGCTTGTTGGCTGTCACTTAAAACTGACCCGGTGTTGTCACCGAGATTTGACCCGCTCAGTCGTTATGCTTTGTTGGTCATGATGTGGTCAAT
>RCMY010000340.1_pt1 | contig 44064 bp, 30 predicted proteins | sample 2041341 | NCBI WGS metagenome assembly RCMY01 (sample SAMN09708234, study PRJNA481090) | Marine sediment metagenome, whole genome shotgun sequencing project. | reverse complement strand
TTGGAAATTCAGTCCCTGACCGCAAGGGTTAATGATTATGCCGCCATGCTCTCTCCGGCAACCAAACAGCAGCTGGAAAGCGTATTGGCCGCACTCGAGCAAAGCGATTCGAGCCAGCTCGCAGTACTGACCATCACTTCTCTTGAGGGTGAAAATATCGAGGAATATTCTTTAAAAGTAGTTGAAAAATGGAAGCTAGGTCAGAAAAAACTCGACAATGGTGCTCTGCTGCTCATTGCCAAAAACGACCGCAAACTGCGCATCGAGGTCGGCTACGGTCTTGAAGGGGTATTAACCGATCTGCAGAGTGGACGCATTATCCGCGATATAATTACTCCGCAATTCCGGAACGGCAATTTCGACCAAGGCGTCATTGATGGCGTTTCGGCAATGATCGCCGTGGTTCGCGGAGAATTCGGCACCCAGGATACACTTGACTCCGGGAAGAAATCACCCGAAGATTCGGCTGGTTTTATGATCTTTCTTCTTTTTGTCCTTTTTAATATCGGTAAAATGCTTGGCAGGAACAAAATGATGGCCGCAACCATAGGTGCTGTGGCGGCGCCAATCATCGGAAGCCTCTTTCTTGGTTTGCAATGGCTTATCCTTCTGGCACTTATTCCCGGTGGTTTTGTAGCAGCTTATTTGGCCAGCCTCCTTCTGGGAAATTTTAGTGGTTCTTCCGGTGGGAGATTTGGTGGGCGCTCATCAGGGGGATTTGGAGGCGGGGGATTCAGCGGTGGCGGAGGATTTGGCGGCGGTGGTGGCGGTTTTGGCGGTGGCGGTTCATCGGGGAGTTGGTAAGATGCAAGAAAAAAAAACACGAGCTGAAAAATTTCTTACGGCGGCTGAGCAACAAAAAATTACGGATGTCGTGCAGGAAATGGAGCAGATTACATCCGGTGAAATTGTGCCCATGATAGTTTCCAGAAGTCATGATTATCCGCTGGCAGCAGCTACCTGCAGCGTCTCAATAGCTCTACCTTCGGCACTACTGTTAACCAATATCATAGGCACAAGATTCTGGATCGGACCACAGAACATGTGGCTTTTTCTTGGCATCTTCGCGACCCTCTACGCGTTGCTCTACCCAATGATCATGCGTTCTGATCGATTAAAGCATTTTTTTCTCAACCGCAAACACGTCGCCAAGGAGGTAGAAAAAGGTGCATTGTCAGCTTTTTACCTCGAACAACTGCATCAAACCAAAGATGCCAACGGCATTCTGCTGTACATTTCGGTCATGGAACAAGTGGTCTGGATACTTGCAGATACGCATATCAACGCTAGAATCGACCCAAAAGAGTGGGATTCGCTCATAGCTGATCTGACCAGGGGGATCAAAACCGGAAAGCCATCAGAGGCCATCTGTGAGGCAGTGCGTCGGATAGGTCACATCCTGCACAAGCACTTCCCTGATCAAAAAGACGATAAGGACGAATTGCACAACCTTATCATCCGTTAGCAGCCAACAGAGTATTTTTTTCATCGCTTAATTTCGTAGATGAGCAAGGGCTCCAGCCAACATTCTAGGATTTGCGCATCATCTTTCCGATAATAACTACAAAAATTCCGCATTTTCGGAAACAACTGTCAACAGAAGAGCCTGCAAGAGAACGTATACCCCTTACTATTCGAGAAAAATTTATAATTTCGACAAGCTGTACCGCCTCATATCCTGTTGATAATATATACAATAGCTGAGCCACTCATACTTTCATACAGCGACACAACCGGCTTCACCTCTATTCCAACAGCAACACAGTTTACTGAAAAACGATATAAACCTGATATTATTCATTTTATTCAATTTTTTCTTGCGTGCCTTTCTCTCTTACTACCGGGAAGGTGGCTCTAGAGATCTGCCTACCGCCCATTGCCAGGCAAAAGGGGCCATATTCTTTTCAAACACCCTAAGCATCAAGGTTTACATCGATTGACAGCTTGGTAATGTGCCAAACATTCTACAAAAGTCGCTTCCACAACAATACACTGGCATAAATATTGCTTACATATCTTCACGATAATCTTATTTTACAGAACTTGTAGCAGTCAGCAACGGTATGTCGACAGTGTACCCGAAGTCTGAAAATAGACCTTGAAGACAAAGGTAATAAATAAAAGAGGATGAACATGAAGAAAGTACTGGTAAATTTTTTAATCGCAGTTGCTGTCGGATCGTTTTTGATTGTGGGGAATGCTTTCGGGGGACCTATACATGACTCTGAGCGTCCGGTGCAAAACCTATTCAAGCATGCCTTCATGTATAAACAGGGAGATTCCGATAATAAATTGGCTACAAGAAACATTCTGCAATCCCCTTCAGCCAATCAATTCAGCAATATTTTAACCAATAGTGATGAGCAGCGTGCTTCCATTGTTGATAGCTATACGTGCGATTGGGGAAATGGTGATGACAATAATCCTTCCGGCAATCCACCCGTTCCCGAGCCTGCAACCATGCTGCTCGTCGGCACTGGTTTAGTTGGCTTAGTTGGTTTTGCCCGAAAAAAAACCAGCAAGAAGTAATCAGTTGTTTATTGGCAGAGATTGACCTGAAAAAACCATAATCTCTGCATAGAACCGCCCGTATCGTCTCTCCGATGCGGGCGTTCTTGTTTTATGGGCATATTCTTGTCCGCTTGAGTCTGATCAGCTTCTCTGTCCAACTAAAAGCTTTGACACATTAACAACGGGCAGACCTGGCAGAAACAGTTCAACAATGAACAAAAACCTTCCAATTATTGTTCCAGTTGCGCACGTCATCAGTCAACATCCCCAGTCAAGAGAAGACACGTCTTTAATGTGGGCTATTCTCCTCCTTCACCCTCCACAATATCTCGGCACCAGGAAATAGCAGCCATAGCCTGAGGAAAACCGATAGTCGAGACAAGAAGCAGCAGCGCATGATAAATCTCTTCCCGGGTAGCACCAGCTTTTAGCGCCCGGCGGGTGTGGGAATGGACCGACCCTTCCGACTTTGCTGCCGCTGCAGCGGCAAGTTGTATGAGATGGCTCGTTTTTTCATCAAGTGGGCCAAGGCCTCTGACGGTGGTGCCTAAGTTTTCCAAGGCAGTAATAAACTCAGGGTAACGTTTGGCAATATCATGATAGGTTTTACTGGGCTTACGATCATTTTTCATGACACATCCTATTCGGTTCAATTGGTAATTTCCGAAATCCAGAACTGTTAGGAAGTACCGGGCTTCATATCGCACTCTACTACAATTCAACAACATGCAAAAGAAAACCTCTGCATTGTTATTCCAGCGCCATGCCACTATCAAGTGTAAGCGTTCACTAGCAGCGAATTTGTTTTGTCATCGGTCGGCAAACGTACCAATAGTACAGTTTAGAGACCTCTTTCGCGCATCTTCGGCACTGAAAACGCTTACAGCTCGGAGGTTATATGAGATTTTCTGCTTTTCCAGTGAACGGTTACTATCAAATAACCATTTCCCAAAGAAGCACCATCCTCACATCAAAGATATCAGAACGACGCGGTTTAATCGAAAAAGTTTCAATCTCATATTTATCGGCAGTAAACGAGTTGGCCACCTCAGTCACCTGCTTTTCAATTTCCACAGCGAGTTCGTGAAGAGAATTTTGAATGCGTATTACATCCTGCTCAACGCGCCGCACATCGCTTTTTTCCTTGGCGACTCGGCCAACACTGCGCAGTCCAGTTGCCGCCTTACCGATATTAGAAGCAGAAAATACTTTTCGGCCCAAAAAGGCACTAACCACGGCGAGTCCAAAGGAAATGAGAGAATCGGTTGTTTTCGCCTGAACATCAACCTGTTCCTTAGTCAATTTATCGAGTGCGCTTCTTAATTTCTGTTCCAACCTCTCCTGGCTAACCAGAAATTTCTTTCTCAGTTTGTCAACCGCCTCTTCTTTTTGCTGACGCAGATAGTCGCCGAGACGGACGTTAAAATCGCGCATATTTTCATCCGTATTTGACTCAAAATCAAAATCGGCATCTTTGACCCGAAAAAGCTCCAGCTGATGGTTTTGATACAAATATTCACTGAATCCTCTACTCAGTTTCCGAAAATCCTTCATTTGGCCAATAGTCGACGGCAGCGAATAATATCGACTGCCTGCCGGGGGATTCGGATTACAGCTGGCAAGATTATATGAACCGAGCTCTGCTAAATCCCAGTCAGGACGAACAAAAGACGCATCGAGATACTGGCGCAGGTTTATTTTTCGCACCACATCGATATTACGTTTGGTGTTAAAAAACCTGACCGACGCCTCAACACTCAACCATGGCTCAAAGCGAACCTCCTCACTAATGACATTCTGCAGATAATAGAGTTGCTCAATACCCTGCGGGACAAGAGGCGCAAGCCCAGCACCATTCCTGATATTCGAGGGGTTGTTTAAATACAGCGCCGGCATCTCAACTGATGGACTGTCGGTTTCGTTCTTTACCGCCATCAATTTTTTAATATCATTATTTGACATCGGTCCTTTGAGATACGACATGACCCAGCGGGTCTCAAAAAGAATCGGCTCGTCCAGATGCACTGAATTGAGCAGAAACTGACGTCCCTTCATATCAGAGAGGAGCTGCTTCACCTGCCCCACATTGAGCGCTCCAGCACTTGCCCCGACAATGCCCTCCACGACTCGATCCTGATCTTGTCTGGTCTGCAGCCGTCCAACAAACCAGCTACCGATATTCGAAAGCCCCTTATAGTCCAGATCAACCGGATTCTGGGTGGCCAGCACCACGCCAATGCCATAAGCCCGGGCCTGCTTGAGCAGGAGCATCATCGGCTTTTTCGAAGGTGGATTGGCTATCGGCGGAAAATACCCAAATATTTCATCCATATACAACAAGGCTTTCAAGGACGAAGCTCCCTGTTGCCGCCGCATCCAACCGATAAACTGGTTAAGGAGCATAGTCACAAAGAACATCCGCTCGGTTTCACTAAGATGGGCAATCGAAAAAATAGCCGTCTGCGGTTTGCCTTCCTCAGTGTAGAGGATCTTTTGTATATCGAGCGGCTGTCCTGTCATCCAGGCGCTGAAGGTCGGGCTGGCCAGGATATTGTTCAGGCTCATTGCCAACTCCATCCGCTGTGACTGGGGGTAGAAAGTGTCCAGCGCAAAAACGCCAACCTTGTCAAAGGGCGGGTTGACGATATTACCGATAAGCTTTTCCATGGTGAGGTCCTGCCCGGCACGCCAGAAGTGCAGCAACAGAGAGCTGATCAGAATATGTTGCCGGCTCTGCAGCGGATCGCCTTGTATATCGACCAGGGCCAACAGACTGGTTGTGGTCGAGTTGACCAGGCTGTTTAACGTATCGATATCATTGATGACATCTTCGGCCGGGGCAGTAAAAGTGCTCAGCACCGAAACCGGCACTCCGGCACTGCTTCCCGGGGTATAGATGATCATTTTGGTTTTGGACCGCAGGACCTCAATGCGATCCAGTCCCTGATCCCAGGACTGCAGGCCGCTCTTCCAGGTTTCAGCAGTCTTGGCTGCATACTGCTCAAGTGTCAGCTCGTATTTGGCAGCCTCGGCAGGATCGACCCAGGGGACAAAATCTTTAGGTGCACAGTGGGGGAAAGTGAGCAGCAGATTGCCCATATCACCTTTCGGATCAATTATAATCGAGGGAAGATTGTCCATAATCGCCTCCTCGATAATTGCAATCCCCAAGCCTGTTTTACCGCTGCCGGTCATGCCGATAATGACGCCATGAGTCGTCATGTTCTTATTTTTGTACAGTAACGGCTGCTGCGTTGAGATGCCGTTGTCAATATCCAACTCCCGGCCCAGATAGAGCAAGCCTAATTTTTCATACGGGTAGGTATTTTCCATATTTTTTCTCTCCTTTAAAACAATCAAACATTTCTGATTCCGGTCATTACCTTACTGATAACCCTAAAAACCTGTATTTCAACTGTTTGTTAGCTGTTGTTGATGGCACCTCACCTGCTGTCTGTTAAAGAGAACTATTCAGGGTTTACATTTGTCTGGAAAAATGGTTTGCTTTCTTTGATTATCAACCTGTTATTTAACACACTTTCACCGGTCGGAATCTTTGCAGAGGATAACTACATGCAGACAGAAGATACAATAATCAGCAGATTCAATCGACGGGGCTTCTTACAGATTGTAGCCGTGGCAGGTGCAGCAGCCGCCTGTTGGAAACTTGGCCTTTTCGGTTCGACAAAATCGATTCAGGTGGCCAGAAGGAGCCAGCCGATCATGGGCACCGTGCTCAATCTCACCGTTTACGGGCCTGACAGAGAGAGCTGTGAAGAGGCATTACAGCAGACCATCGCCACAATGCAGGCACTGGAAGCAAAGCTAAGCAGACACATACCGGGCAGCGAACTTTCCCAGTTGAACCAGACCTCCGTCCTTTTAGAACCGAGCGAAGATCTCCGTAACGTGCTTACCATGGCGCAGGATCTGAGCAGAAAAAGTTCCGGGGCCTTCGATGTGACAATACTTCCCCTTCTCCATCTCCACGAAAAAAGCTGGGGGATAAACGACCATTTTAACCCGCAGCAACAGGCCTCGGCGCGCAAGCTCGTTGGCTATGAAAAAATCGCTTTTGACGACAAGAGCATACGACTCAAAGAAGCTGGAATGGGCCTCTCTCTTGACGGGATCGGCAAGGGATATATTGTCGACAAAGGTGTCGCTACACTCAAAAACCTTGGCTTCAACAATGTCTATGTTGAAGCCGGCGGTGACCTGATGGTCTCCGGCCTGAAAGAAGATAAGGTACCCTGGCGCATCGGCATCAGAAACCCCCGACCGCAGCAGGACCAAAAGTTGGTTACTGTTGCGGTAAGCGATAAAGCAGTGGCCACTTCCGGCGACTATCTGCAGGCCTTCACCCCGGACCTGAAACACCACCATATCATAGATCCCCGAAGCGGTTTTTCACCGCCTGAGCTGGCCAGCTGCACCGTCACAGCTCCAAACGTTGCCCTCGCTGACGGCCTGGCAACGGCTCTGATGGTGCTCGGCAAGAAGGACGCCTTTGATCTCCTCGAGCCGATGGAGGGATGCGAGGCCTATATGGTGGACAAGAACCTCAAACATTCCAATACTTCCGGATTTTTCAGCTAATATGAAGACTTTTTTACTGACCAAGGGGCTCGACATCCCCATTTCCGGCGGCCCTGAGCAAAAAATTCGCCAGGGTAACCCTGTCCGGCAGGTGGCACTCCTCGGTGAGGATTATATCGGCATGAAGCCGACCATGCTGGTAAATCCAGGAGATAGAGTCACTCTCGGGCAACAGCTGTTCACCGACAAAAAAAACCCAGGGGTAGTTTTCACCTCACCTGGATGCGGAACAGTCGTTTCGATCAACAGAGGCGAGAGACGTAAATTTGAATCCCTGGTAATTGCGCTTGACGGCGAAGAGGCCGTCACCTTCTGTGCCCCCACAGAACACCCGGAGAAGATGGAATCCCAAGCCATCCGCGACCTGCTGATCCGCTCCGGCCTGTGGACCTCTTTACGCACCCGCCCTTACGGCAAAACGCCAGCCATAAACTCAGAGCCGGTCTCTTTATTTATTACTGCAACGGACTCCTCGCCACTGGCAGCTGAACCACAGATCATCATAAAAGAATATCAGGCCCAATATCAATTAGGTCTGAAAATTCTCAGGCGGCTGGTCACCGTTCCCATCCATTACTGTACCTGGGCCAATACACTCCAGCCATTTGAAGAAGTAGACGGACTCGAGTACTGGTCGTTTCAAGGCCCGCACCCAGCGGGACTGCCTTCCACCCATATCCATTTCATCGATCCGGTCCACGAGAACAAAACTGTCTGGCAAATTGGCTATCAGGATGTGATCGGTATCGGCCACTTGTTTCTGACCGGACACCTGCCGACCGAGCGAATCGTGGCCCTTGCCGGAGCCGGGGTCATTCAGCCGTCGCTGGTACAAACCAGAATTGGTGCATCTCTGGTTGATCTCTGCCGGCGGGAACTATCGCTTGAAGAGTTGCGGGTTATCTCCGGCTCGGTGCTGAGTGGCCGGGAATCGAAAGGGAATCTTGCCTTTCTCGGCCGATATCACGATCAGGTCTCAGTGATTGAAGAATCCAGCGGCAGATCTCTTTTAAACTGGCTACTACCGGGAAAAGGCCGTTATTCAACCCGACCAATTTTTGCTTCGGCATATCTGAAAAAAGTGTATTTCCCTATGAATACTGCTCTCTGGGGCGGACAAAGGGCCATCTATCCACTCGGTACCTACGATGAGGTCATGCCTCTCGATATCATTGCCACATCGCTGTTAAAGTCAATTTCAGTAGGCGACACAGAAAAATCGAAAGCACTGGGTGCCCTCGAACTTGTCGAAGATGACCTGGCCCTCTGCGGCTTTGTCTGTCCCGGTAAAAATGAGTTCGGTCCTGTTTTGCGTGAGGTATTAACTGCTATCGAACTTGATGGGTAATTTTCCATAAACTACGACAAATTTTTTAAGGTGGCCTTTTCTCTATGAGTTATTTCAATAAAAAGATGGAAGATGCGGGACGTCATTTCCAGAAAGGGGGTCGTTTTGCACGCTGGTACCCGCTTTACGAAGCGGTTGACACCATCCTCTTCGGCTCCAATGAGACTACCAGGATTGCTCCCCATATCCGGGACTCCTTCGACCTGAAGCGGATCATGACGACGGTACTCTTCGCCCTTGTGCCCTGTACCCTTATGGCCATGTGGAATACCGGCTACCAGGCCAATCTGGTCATAGAAGCGATGGGGCTTGCCGGACCGAATGGCTGGCGGGGCACGGTTATGGCACTGGTCGGCTGCGACCCGTCCAGCCTGGTCTCTAATTTTCTGCACGGCTCTCTCTACTTTCTGCCTGTATATTTGGTGACCATGCTGGTCGGAGCTTTTTGGGAAAGCGTGTTCAATTTAATTCGGGGGCATGAGTTTTCCGAGGCATTTACGGTAACCGGTCTGCTTTTTGCCCTGACCTTGCCGGCAACTATTCCCCTCTGGCAGGTGGCGGTAGGAATCAGTTTCGGATTGATTTTTGTGAAAGAAGCATTCGGCGGAGTGGGCCGTAACTTCATGAACCCGGCCCTGGCTTCAAGGGCCTTTATCTATTTCGCCTATCCGGCGCAGATGACCGGCGACATGGTCTGGACCGCGGTCGACGGCGTCTCCGGGGCAACCGCGCTGGCCCAGTTTGCCGCTGCGCAGCCTGGACAGGCGGCCCATGTGCTGGATTCGGTTCATATGACCTGGGCCCAGTCCTTTCTCGGCACTATCCCTGGTTCCATGGGCGAGACATCGACGCTTGCCTGTCTGCTCGGGGCCTTTATTCTGCTTATAACCCGAATCGCACCCTGGCGGGTTATGGCTTCGACTCTTCTTGGCGCGGTGCTGTGCAGCTCATATTTTTATTTTATCGGCAGCGATGTGAACCCTATGTGGGCAATCCCGCCGCACTGGCATCTGGTCCTGGGTGGATTGGCTTTTGGCATGGTTTTTATGGCCACCGACCCGGTCTCCGCCGCCCATACCCCTACTGGTCAGTGGCTATACGGTTTGCTGATAGGAGTACTGGCCATCTTGATCCGAGTGGCGAACCCGGCCTACCCGGAAGGGGTCATGCTGGCCATTCTCCTCGGCAATGTCTTTGCCCCACTATTTGATTTCTTTGTTATCCAGGCCAACATCAAGAGAAGGATGCTCCGTCATGGCTGAAGAAAATGCTGCTAAACCTTTTTATTCAGTACTTGTTCTGGCCTTTGTCTGCTCGGCTTTGGTCGCGGCAGCGGCAGTTGGCTTGCGACCGCAGCAGGAAGCCAACCGGGTACTCGACCGGAAAAAAAACATCCTCTATGCCGCTGGCCTTTACCAAGAAGGCACAACCATCGATCAGATGTTTGCTCCCATAGAAACAAAAGTGATTGAGCTGGCAACCGGAGAATTTGTGCCGGAACAAACCATCAAACCCGAGTCCTACAAGCAGCTAAAAGCGGCATTATCTGATGATACCGGACGAAAATTGAGTACAGAAGAGGACATAGCCAAACTGCGTCGGCTGGAAAAATATTCTCTCGTCTACCTGGTCAAGGAAGGCGAAAAGATCAAACAGATTATCGTACCGGTACGGGGCAAGGGACTCTGGTCGACCATGTATGCCTATGTTGCCCTTGACGGCGATTTAAACACCATCCGCGGCGTATCCTTCTATGAACATGGAGAAACACCCGGCTTGGGAGGTGAAGTTGAAAACCGCGGCTGGCAGAAAGGCTGGCAGGGAAAAGAACTGTATAACGACACTGGCGAAATGGACCTGCAATTTGTCAAAGGCAAAGCGACGAATGAGGGACCCGCCGCATTGCACCAGATCGACGGTTTATCGGGGGCGACGCTTACCACCAAAGGTGTCGACAACCTTATGGAATTCTGGTTTGGAGAACACGGCTTCAAACCTTTTTTTGCCCGATTAAAACAGGAGAATGCGAATGGCTGAAACCAAGATTGAGCTGGTCTCCCGCTCCATATTCGAACGTAATCCTATAGCGTTGCTGGTGCTTGGCATCTGCTCGGCACTTGCAACCACAGGCCAGATGACCACAGCCTTTGTCATGTCGATCTGTGTCACTCTCGTGGTAGCTTTTTCCAGTATGACCATCAGTATTGTCCGTTACCAGATCCCCAACAGTGTGCGAATCGGTCTACAGATAATGGTCATAGCCACCCTGGTCATCATTGTCGACCAAATCCTGAAAGCCTTTTTCTTCGGACTGTCCAAACAGCTGTCGATCTATGTCGGATTGATCATCACCAACTGTATCGTCATGGGCCGTGCCGAAGGATTTGCCATGTCCAATCCACCGATATCAAGTTTTTTTGACGGCATCGGCAATGGCCTTGGCTATGGCTTCATTCTTATGTCGGTGGCCTTTGTCCGTGAGCTGCTCGGGTCGGGCAGTCTTTTTGGTTTTGAGATTCTACCTCTAAGCACCAGCGGCGGCTGGTATGTCCGCAATGGCATGCTGGTCCTGCCGGCCAGTGCATTTTTTCTCATAGCCCTGCTTATCTGGCTCCTCCGGACCATGGATCCCAAACAACAGGAGAAAGACTGATGTCACACTATTTTGATATCATTATCCGATCAATCTTTCTGGAGAACCTGCCGCTCAGCTTTTTCCTCGGCATGTGCACCTTTATGGCTATCTCCAAACAGGTAAAATCCGCAACCGGATTGGGCGCCGCGGTATTGTTTATCCAGGTGATAACTGTCCCCATCAATAATCTTATCCTCACCTATGTGCTCAAACCAGGGGCTCTGGCCTGGGCCGGACAACCGGATCTGGATCTCAGTTTTCTCGGACTGCTTACCTATATCGCCATAATTGCGGCGGTCGTGCAGATACTGGAAATGGTCCTTGATCGTTTTTTCCCTGCTCTTTACAACACATTAGGAATTTTTCTGCCCCTACTGACAGTCAACTGCGCCATCTTCGGTGGTACCCTGTTTATGGTTGAGCGAGACTATACCTTTAGCGAATCCATTGCCTACGGATTTGGCTCAGGGGCCGGTTTCTTCCTCGCCGTGGTCTGCCTGGGAGGAATACGAGAACGGCTGGAATACGCCGATCCGCCTGCAGGGCTGAAAGGCCTCGGGCTGACCTTTATCTCAGTAGGACTGATGGCCATGGCCTTTATGGGACTGGCCGGGATGGAAATGTGACCAAAAAAAAGGAAAACGCAGACAATGACTGAAATATATTACGGTGTGAGCTGTTTTCTGGCTCTTCAGCTCTTACTGGTCACTATTATTGTCGTCGCCAAAAGGTCGTTGTTGCCCGGTGGCGAAATTACCATTCAGATCAACAAGGATAAAAAATTACAGGCAAAGCCCGGCGGCAAGCTGCTTACCACTCTGGCGGAAGAGGGCATCATCCTTTCCTCGGCTTGTGGCGGAGGCGGCAGTTGCGGTCAATGCCGCTGTATCGTTAAGGAAGGCGGCGGTTCCATTCTGCCGACGGAAAAAGGGAAGGTAAACAATCGAGATGCCAAAAAGGGTGTTCGCCTGGCCTGCCAGGTTGCCGTTAAAAGAGATCTGGACATTATTATCCCCCCGGAAATGCTTGAGGCAAGGAAATGGCAGTGCAAGGTCATTTCGAACAATAATGTCGCCACTTTTATCAAGGAACTGGTGATCGGTCTGCCGGAAGGCGAAACGATCGATTTTAAGGCGGGTGGTTACATTCAGATCGAGGTTCCGCCCCATACCCTGGAATACCAGAACTTTGAGATCGACGAGCGGTTTCTAGCCGACTGGACCAAATTTAAGATGTTTCAGTATAAGTCTCACGTCTACAATCCGGTAACCAGAGCCTACTCCATGGCCAACTACCCAGGCGAGAAAGGCATAATCAAATTGAACGTGCGTATCGCCACTCCTCCGCCAGGGCAAACAGCGATTCCTCCTGGGCAGGTGTCCTCCTATGTTTTTAATCTCCAACCCGGTGATGACGTCACCATTTCCGGCCCCTTTGGCGAGTTTTTCATGGATGATAGCGACTCGGAAATCATCCTCGTTGGTGGTGGTGCAGGTATGGCTCCACTACGTAGTCATATCTTTGATCTTTTCAAGGCAAAGCAGACAAAACGTAAGGTCTCTTTCTGGTACGGCGGCAGAAGCCTGAAGGAAGTTTTCTATACCGATGAATTCTTAGAAATCGAGAAAAGCTACGACAATTTCAACTTTCACCTGGCACTTTCCGACCCACTGCCGGAAGACAACTGGAAGGGGCACACCGGTTTTATTCATATGGTGCTGTTTGACCAGTATCTGAAAGATCACCCGGCTCCTGAAGATATCAACTTTTACCTTTGCGGCCCGCCGATGATGAACCAGGCTGTTTTCGGGATGCTGGACAATCTTGGTGTCGAACAGGAAAACATTCACTTTGACGACTTTGGCGGATAACGTAAAAATGATTAAGGTTTTTTTATGATAACTTTTCTCTTTACTCTCGGTATCACCTTCTCGCTCTTACTGGTTACGGTGATTCTTATCAGCTACTGCAAGAGACGGCAGAACCGCACAAGGCACGGCTTGACCGGCATGTGCCACGAGAGCGGTGGCACCATGTGCGGTTGCTGCAGTTCCCAGTTGCTTGGGCAATCTTCGGAAAATAAAAAAAAGAGCCTTAAACCGAGTGTGCCTCCCCCCGGTACAATGCCGAGATAAGCTGCGTAACAAGAATCCGGTATCGATTCTAAAAAATGCTGTTAAAAGCCGCGGCCTTAGAGATGCTAAAAGCAGCAGGGAGGTGCCGAAATATGCAAAATAACACGAGTCAGTTATTAGAAAGGCCGGCTTATTTGCGAGCCGGCCTTTCTAATATATCCTGCAGCCCATTTACTTTCCTAAAAGCAGAAAGGCCTTAATAAACGGATCAAGGTTACCATCAAGGACCGCATCAACATTGCCTGTTTCGTGGTCAGTGCGATGATCTTTGATCAAACGATAGGGCTGAAGAACATACGAACGAATTTGACTGCCCCAGGAGATCCCTTTCTTGTCTCCGGACAAACCTTCGCTCTGTTCCGCCTGCTTCTGTCTTTCCAGTTCATACAGTTGGGCGGTCAGCATTTTCATTGCCGTAGCCTTGTTGCTATGCTGGGAACGTTCGTTCTGGCACTGCACAACGATTCCTGTCGGCATATGGGTTATACGGATAGCGGAATCGGTTTTATTGACATGCTGTCCACCCGCCCCGCTGGAACGGTAGGTATCTATGCGCAGATCCTTATCGTCAATATCGACAGTAATAGAATCATCGAGTTCCGGCAGGACCATCACTGAGGCAAAGGAAGTATGCCGACGTCCACTGGCATCAAAGGGTGAGATACGCACCAGCCGGTGAATTCCCAGCTCGGACCGAAGGTAGCCATAACTGTTTTTCCCCTTAAACATGATGGTAACACTTTTCGTGCCGGCCTCATCGCCCGCCAGATAGTCAAGAATATCTGTTTTAAAACCCCGGATTTCCGCCCAGCGCAGATACATGCGCATAAGAATTTCCACCCAATCCTGGGCTTCTGTCCCCCCGGCACCGGCATGAATGGACATGATGGCGTTGCTGTTGTCATGCTCGCCGCTGAACATACACTCCAACTCCGCCAGGCCCAGTTCCTTATCCATAACAACAATTTTCTCGGCTATCTCCTGCTCAAGCTCGGCATCCTTTTCTTCCATGACCATCTCGAGGAAGAGTTCCGTATCCTCCAACTCTTTCCACCGTGTATTCCAGCCGGTAACAATTTCCTGAAGCTGACCGTGCTCTTTCTGGATCAACGTTGCGGCTTCGGCATCGTTCCAGAATCCAGGGGCAAGCGTCTGTCGTTCCAACGCTTCGAGCTTGTCTTTTTTTACAGCTAAGTCAAAGATGCTCCTTGAGAGCAAGCAAACGGACTTTCAAATCAACAAGTTTCTGTTTAGATACTGCTGCACCGGTTTCAATAGCCATAGTTTTTTACCTTACCACTTTATATTATTATATTAAATTTCATTTCCATCGCCTTTTAGCTGCCGCCGCCAGGCCGCCGAAAATACCTATAAGCAGACAGAGAGGAGCGAAGAGATAGCCATAGCGGACCCATATTGTCAGCTCGTCACAGAGCACCACCTCTGATGCCGCCGCCCAGGGCACGAACAGTTCTGACTGCTTGGTGATCGTCCCTGCCGGGCTGACAAAGGCAGATATACCCGTGTTTGCTGACCGTACCAGGCTGCGCCTGGTTTCCACCGCCCGGAGCACCGCCATGGCGAGGCTGTGATGCGGGGCACTCGACATACCATACCAGGCATCATTGGTCAAATTAACCAACATATTCGCTCCTGCCAAGACCCATTGACGCGATAAGTCGGGAAATACCGACTCAAAACAGATAAGCACTCCAGCCTTCGCCTGTTGCCAAACCAAAGGTTGCTCAATTTTGCCAACACTGAAATCCCCCACCGCCTCGACCAACGGCGCCAGAAAAGGTAAATACTTTTTAAGCGGGATATATTCGCCAAAAGGAACAAGATGCGTCTTATAATATTTGCCGCCGAATTGCCCGTTCGGCTCCAGAAGCAAAGCACTGTTGAAGAAATTTATCTTTCTCGCCTCAAGGTCGATAACCTCGTACCAGGGAGCGCCGGTCAAAAGAGCAAAGTTTTTAGTGGCAACCAGGGCCCTGAGCGGCTGCATATGCGCATTAGACGGCGGATAGAAAGGAAGTGCCGTCTCAGGCCAGACAACAATCGATGGTCGAGAAGAGACAAAGAGGGTTTGCGTCTGTTCCCGGTAATTTTCTACAGTCTGCTGCTGTTGCTCCGGCGACCATTTAACACTCTGATCAACATTGCCCTGAACAATTCCCACAGTAATTTTCAAGGCAACCGGAGCCGCGGTTTTTTGCTGCATCTCCGCAAAGCGGTTCTTAGAATACACCCCCACACCGCCAAGCAAACAGAGGACGGGGACGACAACAAGGAGAGAGGCAACGACAGAATGTTTTTGAGTGAAAAGCAACCTGAAGATCAGTAGCAGGCAGGTATTGACCAAAACGATGAGAAACGTCACCCCGTAGTGCCCGACGAGATCGGCAATCTGCAGAAGAGCTGGTACCTCGAACAGACCATAGCCCAGATCCATCCATGGAAAACCAGTAAACAAAACACTGCGTAGCCAATCGACACCTACCCACAGTGCGGGCAACAGCCACACCGCAACAACGGCGGGAAACGCCAGCAATATATACCGGGCGAGCAGAGCGAAAAGAGCAAAATAGAGGCTCATGTATAAGGCAAGCAAAAGCAAGGCCAATACCGAAAAGAACCAGGCCAGTCCACCATACTTGTCCAGAACAATAACTATCCAGTAGAGGAGCAAAGTGAAATGTACCAGGCCGCAGGAGAGCCCGCAGAATATGGCGCCCCGAACACTGACTCTCGGCAGAACCAAGAGCAGGGGAATGAGTGCACCAAAGAGTAGCCACCACATTTGCCCGCTCCCGGGAAAAGAAAACCAGAGCAGCAGGCTGGTCAAAACAGGCATAAAAAGCGAGGAACTACTGAAAAGAACCACGATTGTTATTCGCCCAGGGCTATCTTGCTGACCCGTATCATTTTTATCTGTCTTGCATCGGCGCTTTGTACATCGAATCGAAATCCGGCAATTTCGACACTGTCACCGATAACAGCCAGCCGACCCAATAAATGAATCACCAGTCCTCCCACAGATTCATAAGGACCTTCAGGAAGTTCAATAGAAAAATGATCCTCGATTTTTTCAATATCAACCCAGGCGTGCACCTGAATTGTATGCTCATCTATCACTTCAAGGGTATGCTCATCTTCATCATACTCATCGTCGATCTCTCCGACAATCTCCTCAAGAATATCCTCTAAGGTGATCAGGCCACGCACTGTGCCAAATTCATCGGTGACCATAGCCATGTGCACTTTACGTTTCTGAAACTCCCGTAACAGATCGACAATCGGTTTCGACTCCGAGATAAAATAGACTGGTCTTAGATAACTGGCCAGATCAGCGGGCTCCATTCCAGGACGAGAGCAGAGTCTGAGAAGGTCTTTAGCATGAATCGCGCCGATTACTCGATCGGGATTCCCCCGGTACACCGGAATTCGGGTAAAGCCACTTTCAGTAACTATTTCAATGAGTTCAGACATCGGAGCAGATTCATCAAACGAGACAACCTCCGCCGCCGGGGTCATAATCTCGGAGGCATAGGTTTCACGAAACTCCAGGATGGAATTGATCATTCTCTCCTCAAGCCGCGAAATCAGACCATGCTCCTCCCCTTCCTCAAGAAGTTCCTGGATGTCGTGTTCCAGCTCTTCCTTTGTGCCTGGTTTCCTGAAGGTTATTGTTGCTAATAATTTCTGGAGAAAACCTTTTTCCTGGTCAATGTGCTGTTCTTCAGGTTCTGTATCGTTGTCCATTGTGCAGGTGACGTAGCGTATATACCGACAATCGGTAACTGTTCTGGAGGCAGAGCAAAAAACTACCTATAAGAAGAAAAATTGTATGCGTTCAATTTCGCTCGATGGCCAGGTAAAAAAAGTATAACCGTTCACCGGAAAACCGCCAAATCCTGAATAACCACCGAACTGTAAGCATTCACCAGTGCCGGAGATGCACGAAAGAGGTCATCAAACTGTACTATGGTACGTTTAATGACCAATGACAGAACAGATTCGGTGCTGATGAACGCTTACTAAAACTTCACTTACCACACCATCAAAAAACAAGTGCATGCTTTAACAAATAACATTGCGTGAAAAAAAATCAACATGCTGTTTACATATATTCAAGATCATTAACGTTCAACACAATTATAGTGTCAAGCAGAAAAGAACGATTTTCGCCAGGTTGGGCCTGGTACATTGTAAAACCGGTTATGAGATTATAATTTCTCTTTTCTATTCTGCACCGCATGACTATAGTGGCGTCGATTTCATATAGTATAATCAGTGTGTATTTGCAAGAAATAACAGGGAAACACTTACCGGTTTCAGAATAAATATTAACCGAATTACACATAACGAGGAATAGTTTGGAAGGAAAGGTTCTTATAGCAAATCGTGGTGAAATAGCCATTCGGATCATGAATGCCTGCAAGGATCTTGATCTTGATTATGTAGTTGTTTACACAGAAGCAGACAAGGATTCGGAGCATGTGCGCCGAAATATCACCAGCGGTCCAGACCAAAACGCCTGGCGCATAACCAGTTACACCGAACCTAATGATATATTCGCTGTTGCTGATCATAGTGGCTGCACCGCCATCCATCCAGGTTACGGGTTCTTTTCGGAGGATTTCCGTTTTGCCAGACGGGCAACCATCCGCGATCGGCCCCTCACCTTTATCGGCCCGAACTGGGAAGTAATCAGGGATCTTGGCGACAAGATCAATACCAAGCGAGTCGCCAATAAACTCGGCATCCCGACCATTCCCGGCACAGATGCCCCCATCTACAACGAGATGGAAGCAGAAGAAATTGCCGCAGGACTCCTCGACGACCAGCGACAGAACGGAATCGACAATCCATCAATTCTTGTCAAGGCTGCAGCCGGAGGCGGCGGCATGGGCATAGAAGAAGTGACGGAGATTGAACAGTTCCGCAGGGTATACAGGCAGTTGCAGAATTACGCCAAGAGACAGTTTGGCGATGGCGGTGTGCTCATTGAGCAATGTCTTCGTGATTACAACCACCTGGAAGTACAGCTCGTCTGTTCCAGATATGGTGAACGAATCCATTTCAGCTCGAGAAACTGCACCATCCAGTCCACAGGTCGACAGAAACGAGTTGAGGCAGCTCCCGGTTTTCACGACTCCTGTTTCGAGTACGATTTTGATGAAAAAAAAGTTCTCGATCAGATCGTCAAATACTCCCTCAAGCTGGCGGATTACGTCAAATATGATAATGTCGGCACCTGGGAATGGATCATCAGCAGATCCGGCCAACCCTACCTGCTTGAAGTGAACACCCGCATTCAGGTAGAAAATGATGTCTCGGCAAGAATCAGTTACATTGGCGGGGAACAGCCAAATCTTGTTCGCGAACAGATCCGCCTGGGACTCGGCAAACGAATCGGTTACAAACAGAGTGCAGTGAAATTTAAAGGTGCCGCGATTGAACTGCGTATCGTCGCTGAAGACACGCGTCGAGGATTTGCCCCATGGATCGGCACAATTACCGAATTCAAATTTCCTGTGTATCCCTGGTCTGTAGTGTATTCTCATGTTCCCAGCGACAGGCCGTACCCTATCCCCAGTGATTTTGACCCGAATCTGGCATTGGCTCTCGTCTGGGGAGACTCGATGGACGACGCCAAACTTAAAGCAGCTCGCTTTATTGATGAAACCGTTATCCGTGGTAAAGATTCACAGAATAAGCCGATTATCACCAATCTCGACTACCTTAAAAATAATCTGGATCGCCTGCTCGCTTTTTAGTGCCTTACTCCAGAAGTCCATCAAGAATAACAAGAAACCGGAGAAGGCATTTAACATTAGTAACTTGAATAAATCACCAAGGCACTTATCCCCCCTTGCGGGGGATTCTTCATATTTCCCTTGTATCTGGGTCACTCAGCCATCAATCAACGATATCAAAACATAATCTCAACATGAAAGAATTACTCAAGCAGCTATTGAAAATAGAAGAGCGGATCAATTATCTGCTCCAGATAAAAGATTTTTCCAATTGGGGAAATCTGGATGGTTTCAAGAAAAATTGCGACCTGCTCAAACATTCCGTCTATGACTATACCGAAAAACAGCTGGCGGGAGAGATTCGTAAGCTCGATGAATCGATTTCTTTTCTTGAGGAACGGGCGGAAGAGCATCTGACACCGATGGAACGAGTCCGGATTGTCCGATCCATTCAACGGTTCAGCTTAAAAGACATCCTGGAAAATGTCTATGAAGATTATACAGAGCTGGGCGGTGAAGGCGATACCAATGTCGATCCGGCAATGCTCTGTGCCAAAGCTACCATTACCAGACGGATCAAGAATAAACCCTATACCGCCTCGGTCATGGTCATTGGTCAAGAAACAGGACATGGCGAGGAGTTTCGCAACGGTGGATCCTGTAAACCCCAGGGCAACGAAAAAGCCCTTCGATATATGAAGGTTGCTGAAACAGAAGGGATACCCATCCATTTCTATATCTTCACTCCCGGCTCCTACCCGGTCGAAGAAGGCTCGGGTGCGGCGCAGCAGATTGCCAGAAATATCTATGCCATGACCAAACTCAGGGTACCGATGATTTCGATGATATCCGAAGGAGGCTCGGGAGGTGCCGAGGCCATCGGCCTCTCTGACTATCGAATGATGGCCTCCCATGGCTATTATTCGGTCATTTCCCCGGAAGGTGCCGCAGCCATTGAAGGCAAGATCCGTGAGGGCTCCAAGGTACCAAAAGAGCTGATTGAGGTCTGTGCCGACCGGCTCAAATTGACGGCCAAGGATAACCTTGAAAAAGCAACTATTGACCGCATCATTTACGAACCGCTCCTTGGCGCAAGAAGAGACGATTTTGCTTTTTTTGCCAAGCTCCGTGCCGAAATGCTGCGGGCGACAGACAAAGTTGTCCTTTCGACCAAGAGTTTCAGCGCCTTGCGTACCTATGAAATACGGCGAAAGAAGCATAAACCCGCCAATGAAGAAGAGCTCCAGCTCGAGGTGGCCTGGGACCTGAGCAAAGAGGAAATCAAAAGACTGCTCTGCGCCCGCTCAAAAAAATATCTGGCCCTGGGCAAAAACGGTTTCATGGGGCAGGCAGAAGCAGAAGAAGGCATCTATAACCTGGCCAAGGTGAAAACAGAAAAGGTCTATTACACCCTGCGCTATGATATCATGAAGAACCACAGGCGCCAGGTTAAAAAGATGTTAAGCGATGTGTCGGGTGAGAGTTCGATTATGCTGAAGCGCATTACCGAACCGATAACCGCTTTTATCGACATCTTTAGCAAGAAAAAGACAGAGAAACCACAACGCCTGCTTACCTATACCGGCGGAGGAAATCAGCAGGAGAATCGGACGAGACGGGTTGACCCGCTGGAACTCACCGATACCTACACCAGTCCGCTGGCCAACATCGACAGGACGGTGAGTTGTCCCAATACCGAAAAATATGGTTGCAAAGACCTGTGGATACCGGATCTTTATGGCGAATTTGCCGGGGTCTGCGAGACATGCGGCCACCATTTCCCGCTGGAACACCAGTGGTATCTGGAAAACATCTTCGACCCCAACTCGATCCGCCAGTTCAACACTGAAATAACTTCGGGGAATCCGCTCAATTACACCGGATTTACCGAGCGACTGCAGCGGGCCAAGGACAAGACCGGCAAACGCTCGGGCAACATGACCTTTCATGCCAAAGTAAATGGCATTCAGATCATTGTCGCCATGTTGTATTCCGACTTCCGTAACGGCACGGTGGGTTCGGCCGAAGGTGAGAAATTTGCCCAGGCCTGTGCTCTTGCCAAACGCAAGAAACGACCTTTTCTGGCCTATATCCATACCACCGGCGGCATCCGCATTCAGGAAGGCACCCTGGGGGTCACCCAGATGCCCAAATGTACCATGGCGGTGCGGGAATATATCGATGCAGGGGGATTGTATCTGGTAGTCTACGATAACAACTCCTACGCCGGACCGCTTGCCTCTTTTCTTGGCTGCTCGCCCTACCAGTTTGCTATCAGATCAAGCCGGGTAGGCTTTGCCGGACCGCGGGTCATCCGGGAAACCACCGGGGCAGAAATCCCGCCAGACTATCATTCGGCCCAAAACGCCCTGAAACGAGGGCATATTCAGGGCATATGGGATCGACGGGAATTCAGAAGAAACCTGCACAAAGCTCTGCTTACTATGGGCAGTCCGAGCTTGTACTATCGATAAGAGCAATTGACAGCGTTGCCGCTGCTGCCACGTGCAGCGGCATCGTCAACTCTTTGCCGATACTCTTTGCCAGCGATGCAGAAGATTTTTTATCTGAGGCAAGGTAAACGGTTTTGTCACATAATCGTCCATGCCTGCCTCCAGGCAGCGCTCCCGGTCTCCATCAATGGCGTTGGCGGTCAGTGCTATGATGATGGACCGCCGCCCGGCAGTATTATGTTCCAGCTCATGCTGCCTGATGATCCCGGTAGCCTCATAGCCATCAATTTCGGGCATCTGGCAATCCATTAAAACCAGATCGTACTCCTTGCTGAATACCGCATCAATTGCCTCACGGCCATTATTGGCCACATCCACCTCGCAATTGAGTGCTTCAAGCACCAGGGTTGCAAATATCTGATTCGTAAGATTATCTTCCGCCAGCAGCACTCTCGGTATGTACCCGCAGGCGGACTTTTCGGGGCTCTCGCCTGCTGCAGCGGGGAGTGGGACAATCTGGTCTGGTTCAGCATGCTCTACGCGAATGGTGAACCAGAACTGCGATCCTTTGCCCATCTCGCTTTCGACACCAATAGAGCCTTCCATGGCCTCCACCAGTTCTCGGGAGATCGCCAGGCCAAGACCGGTTCCTTCATAGCGCCGAGCCATGGTATCGTCAGCCTGGGAAAAAGGATCAAAAATGATCCGTTTCTTATCCGGTGGAATTCCCGCACCGGTATCTTGTACTTCAAAACGAAGCACAAAATGGTCGACTGTTTTCTCCACCAGAATGACCCTCAGAGACACCTCACCTCTTTTGGTGAACTTCAACGCATTGCCGATCAGATTGATCAGGATCTGTCGCAGGCGGACGGCATCTCCTTTAACCGCTACCGGCAAGGACTCGCCAACATCATACACCAGGTTAATGGCACTGCCCTGTATTTTGATCCAGAACATGTCTATCAGTTCATGAACCATGTCACGGAGTATGAAATCGGCTTTTTGCAATTCCAATCTGCCAGCTTCAATCTTGGAAAAATCCAGAATATTATTGATAATTTCCAGCAATTGTTCGGCAGAACCGTGCGCCAGGCGAACCATCTTGTGTTGCTCGTCGCCCAAAGGTGTATCCACCAGCAGACTCAGCAATCCAAGAACACCGTTCATCGGGGTGCGGATTTCGTGACTCATATTGGCCAGAAACTGGGATTTTGCCTTATTGGCTGCTTCTGCGTTATCCTTTGCGCTAAGGAGTGTTGCCTCCAATTCCTTTCGGGCGGTAATATCAAGGCCGACACAGACGATTCCCTGCACGGAATTATCATCGCCGTGCAAAAAGGATGAGGAGAAAATTATCGGAATCTGCCTACCATCCTTGTCTGTATAGAAGGTTTCCACATTTCTGAAATCCTTCACTGAACTGCTTCCGGTAAAATCAAAAGCAACAGCCTCATCTTCAAAACCGATGGCAGATGGTACAAGAATCTTGTCCATATGCATTCCGCTCAATTCTCCTTCTTCATAGCCAAGGAGCCTTGATGCTGCAGTATTGGCCCGTTCAATGAAGCCATCGGGGGAAAGCACGATTAAGGTGTCGTTCATGGATTTGATGATATTGTCGGTGTATTCACGAGCAGCAATCATCTCTTCCTGTGTCGTCTGCAATCTCTCAGTCATGGTATTGAACGATTGACCAAGATCTTCCAGTTCATCACCGGTTCTGATATCAGTACGTGCGGACAGATTGCCCTGGGAAACCAATTTTGTCATGTGGGCAAGGGTGCCTATCGGTTTTGTCAGTTTACTGGCAAAATAGAGCGCGACAACGATGCCCACAAAGAGACAGAGCAGGGCAAGCAGAGCAGTGCGGAAATACAAGGCACGGATATTGGCCTTGAACTTATCAAGAGAAAGCCCGATATGGATCCATCCCCAATCTATACTGGAGTATTGAAACGGGGTAGAGTAATGGTACACTTCGTCAGGTGCAAAATCACTTTTCAGAAAACGGCTGCTGGCAATCCGCTCACCCTTCGGTACCCATAGTCCGCTGAGGGTACTTTCCCTCCAGCCGGTTTTGGTAAAACTGAGAGAAAAACCGTCATTTCTGGTTATGACCACATAGCTGATTGACGGACTCTCCTCGACGACCAGCATGCAATGCTCGATAACCGTGGCAAAGTCCTCACTAATCACTGAACTGGAGGTGACCTGACTAATAGAAGTGACAGTGCTTCGCGCTTCCGATTCCATTGCCTCCAGAACTGCCTTGCGCTGGTACGGCATGTTGACAAAAACAAAAATACCCAGGGTAATGACAATCAGAGCCGATAACATAATAACTACACGGTACAGGATCCGCCTTGGCCAAAAGTTCATACGGGGTCTCACAAATGTTGGGGAATAAGTAGTATCTTTTGGTTGTTCCATAACGAAATGACGTTATTGTTTTGAATTTTTTGTGACAGCCAGACGATCACGTTCCTGAAGCAGCCCTTCCAGTCCTTCCATATATTCCGGTTTAAAGGGGACGATGCCTTTGGTCTGGAATATAAGATACAACTGCTGACCGCTCTTGCTTTCGTTGAGCCGAACCAAGGCCTTAGACAGTTTAATTCGAAATTGCTCCGACGTATTCGGGCTCATACACGTCACAAAATCACCCAGATTTGGGGACGTATCCAGCACGGTCAATTGCGCTGCCAGCTGTGGGTTGAGTTCCTGACTTATCTCAAGTCCCTCGTGGGTGACAATAGCAGCATCGGCCTGTCGGAAAAAGACCGCTATAATTGCTTTGGTGATTTTGGGTGTCTCCTTTACCTGGCTAAAAAAGGTGTTACGCATCCCTTTGCCTGCTTTCAACAACAGCACTTCCAGCCAGAGGTGGGCCGGTTCATAGGTGGAAACCGGGGGGAGCATCATCGATCGGCCTTTCAGGTCGGAAAAAGTGTCGATACCACTATCCTTGCGGGTGATAATGACATAATCTTTACCCTGGCTGGTGCCGTTGGTTCCGACAAAGGCAGGAATCAATGGAACGGTTTTACGGATGTTCAGGTATTCGATGCTTGGTATGGATACCAGCTCCAGTTCACCTTGACGAACAGCATCGACCATGAGCTGCAATGAATCAAACATGACCACTTGGTTGTCGACGTTTAACTGCAGTTCGTTAGCAATATTCTGACTGTGCAACTCCAGGACCACTCTGGCATCCCTTGGATCGAGGTTAGTGAAGACACTTTGCAGAAATCCGGACCGAAACTGCCTGGGCATATCGTCATTCGATTGCGCTGCGGCACTTGCGGGCGTCGCCCTGAGCACTACTGTCAACAACAGGCACAGAACAAAGCTGCAACAGGCCAGCTGAAAGAGAATACCTGACTTGAGTAATCGTGGATTGCGACCTCGACTCATAATCATTTCTTAGCGCCTTGCGGCTTTCAGCCTGGCATGTTCAACATAAAGATCTTCGGTTTCCCTCAGACCGCCAGGAGTAAATGGTACAATTTCAGATATTTTGAAGAGTAGGAGAACTTGTTTACCTTCCACTGTTTTGGGCATACTAAGGAAAGCCTGTCTAATTTTATTTTTGAACTCTTTGGAAAGCCCGCTGTTTACGGCAATTATCCCCTGTAACAGCTTATCCTTGCGGGCAATCACAGTAAGCCCCTTACTGAGCTGGGGATTGAGCTCTGAAGCCAGGTCAAATGACTGCCTGGTCACCAGACAGGCAGCAACCTTCCCGAAATAGACCGACAGGATTGCCTGAGATTCCTTTTTGGTCTCTTTTACCGCCGAGAAAAAACTATTGATCCCTTGCTTGTTTCCTTCCTTCCACAGAAGGGTTTCGAGCCAGATCACCATGAGACTGGGACAATTAATCTGCATCATCGGCATGGCAAGGCTCCTTCCCTTAAGATCGTTAATTGTTCTGAAGCTACTGTCTTTCCTGACGACCAGCAGCAGTTCCGTTTCTGCTCCAGTGCTGGGCGCAGTGATAAGTGAAGGCTCGATCGGGGCAAGTTTCCTCAGTTCGATGAACTCTTCAGACAGCATGCCAATTGCCGCCAGTTTTCCATCTTGCAGTGCAGCCGCAAGATCAGGGAAGTTCTTATAGAAGAGGACCTCACCTTTATTGAAATGCTTCAAGGCTGTCTTCTGCAGCAAAAAATTAACAGAAGCCTTGACATCGGCACTTGATACGCCGTTGAAAGCGCTCTCTGTATAGCCAATAAGGAGATTTTCGGGATCCTCTGCACCAAACAGTGCAGCAGGCAGCATACATCGAATGGTAGCTATAATGCATAGCATCACAATGGGTATCTCCAATTTACAAAAGAGATGACTTGGAAAGATTTTCATTCTTTTCACTCCTTGCCTGCGCCCCTTACTGTGCGTTGCTTGTGCTCAGCATAAAGCGCCTCTGTGCTTTGCATGTATTCAGGTCGAAAAGGGGCCAGACCGTTCAAATGAAACAGCATAAGCAACTGCCGTCCCTCCTGATCTTTGTCAAGATCCAGCAGCGCCTGTCTGGTCTTCTGTTTGTTCTCCTCGGAAAGATCTTTTCGGAACACGATAAGTCCGCCTGCCAAGCCACCGATCCGAGCAATCACCTTCAGGTCCCTGGAAAGTTGGGGATTCAACTCGGAGGCAACCTCAAAGGCCTGTTTTGATATGGCACAGCCGGCTGTTTTTCGGAAAAAGACCGGCATAATAGCCTGGCTGGACGATGTTGCCTCTTTAACGGATGAGAAAAAACCATCCAGGGAAGCCGCCCCCTCTTTCATCACCAGCGCTTCAACCCAGGTACGGTAGACAGCACCATACTGAGCATCTAACGAGGGCAGCGCAACATTTCGGCCTTGCAGCTCAGCTATTCCCTTGAAACCACTATCTTTTCTCACAAGAAATACCAACTCAACTTCATGGCTGTTCCCAACCACGGTAACTATAGCTGGTTCAATAGAAACTCGTGATCTGAGGTGGAGGAACTCATCGGGTGTCATGGCCAGCACATCGATCTTGTTTAATTTCAGATCTTGCTCGATGTCCATTGGCGAGTCATAAATCCGCGATTCAACAGCCCCGAAGGTTTTACTGGCAACTTTCCTGGCTAAAACCCTGGTGGCTATTTTCATATCAGTCTTTGGCACGTTGCTAAAGGCCTTGCTGGAAATACCGATTCTGATTTGATCAGCGCCACTGTCTGCCCTGACTGGGGATAGCTGAATGCAAGTGGCCATGAGCACAGCAAGTGCAAAAAACACTGTATTGATGCCCCAATATAGCAGGGTGTTGCGTCTCGTCATCACATCTACCTCTGTGCCGACAAATAGTTTTTGGCCGGATGCTCATGAATGAGCTTTTCAACAGAAACCAGATGTTCGGGTAAACAAGGAACCAACCGGTTGATCCGAAACAGGGTCATAATCTGTTTTCCCTTCGGGTCGGTATACATTTCCGCAAGAATTCCCGCTATGTCGTCGCGAGTAGATTTTTTCAGACCCTTGCGCGCGGCGATGATCCCCGTTACAAAACCGGGAGATTGTTCCAGGACGTGCAATTTACTTTTAAGCTGCGGATTCAGTTCAGCAGAGAGCTCAAAGAGGTTTCGACTTACCAGACAGGCATCGGCTTTGCCGAAAAAAACCTGCGTGATGACCTGGTTGGACTTGGTATATTCGTGAATGCTCCCGAAGAACTTTTTTGCAGAGGAAAAAAGACGTGTCGTCAGAAAGGAATCAAGCCATTTCATCGGTATGTTGCCTTGCTGCCCTACATCGACCAAAAGGTTTTTACCTCTCAACTGCCCGACTTCCGTGATGCCGCTGTCCTTTCGTACCAGCAGGAGTATCTCGTTATAGAAATGATCGCCGTAGTCAGCCGACAAAATTGGATCCAGCTGGTATTGAGCTCGCAAACGGACAAAATCTTCGGGGATCATAATCAATATGTCCACCTCATCTTTTATCAGAGCCTTCTCCGTATCAGCAATGTTTTCGTACACCTCGAAAGACGTTTTCCCGGGATCTTTCATTTTACGCTCGGTTATGCGTACAAAGACCTCCAGCAGCCCGGTGAGGTCCCTGGGATTGACGTTATAAAATAATTGTGCCGAGTATCCGTAAACAATACCGTTTTGCCTGACCGAAGCATCACCGGCTACAGTTGCAGCACCCAATGACGTGCACCAGCCCAGGCCACTGAGGACAGCCAGTGTAAGAAGATATGCGATGGTGCGTTCTTTTAAATTCACGACGGCTCCGGCAGGTATCGAGTCTACAGCGCCGGGGTGGCAGCAATACTATCGGTAATCTGTTTGCCAATGACGAAATCCATATTGGCCCGAGCTTCCAGATTGTCATAGAGTGCCTTGCGGTAATGGGCTTTCATCAGGGATTCGACAAGCTGGGCCTCGATGACATCCTTGGTCTCCACCAGCTCTTCCTGATAGGCACGCTCATTTAACGAACGGTTTTCCTCCGATGAGTTGGCAGCAGCCTCTGAAGAGGCTTTCTGTTGCTGGGTGCTCATCAACTGGATGAAGATATGCTTCACCTGCAGGGCGAGTCCCTCCTTGAGCAGAAATTGCTGCTGCTTCATTTTTGCAAGACGTGCTTTGGCTTCGCGAACCTCATTGGTGGTGCGTAATCCGTTAAAGAGAGGGATCTCCATGCCGATGCCGATGGTCCATGAATTTTTGTTATCTGGCGTCGTGATCCCTTTATCGTAGGAGTTATCGATGCGTGTCAGATTGCCGAATAGCCCGACTTTGGGGAGATGGCCGCTTTTCGCTTCGTCAATCTTTGCCGACGCCGCTTCAAGACCGGCCTCAAGACGGAGCCAGTCCGGGTTGAAGTTATACGCACCGTTGACCAGATCCTTCAACTCGACTTTAGACGGATAAAAAGGCAGCTCCTCAGGTGCCGGTTCCACCGGACTTTCCCAATCCAGTCCCATGGAATTGGTGAGGGCGGCCCTGGCCAGTTCTTCGTTAGCGGCCAGTGCCGTTACGGCTGTTCGCAGCCATTCCACCACTGTCTTGTTGCGCAGGTAGTCGGTCTTCTTGACCATGCCGGAGCCGTGGGTATACAGATTTTCGGTCAGCTCCAGCGTCACCTCCATACGGGCAAGGGCGTCGTTGCCAATCTGTACCAGTTCCCGGGCAAGGACAGCTCCATAATAATAGCGGGTAGTATCGTAGGCAATCTGCAGGTCGGTGCGGCGGGCTTCTTCGCTGGCGGCCTTAATCCCGGACTTGGCCTGACGAACCATGGCGCCAACCTGACCTCCGGTATACAGCGGCAGGGTCGCATTGAGCGAAGAAACGAGATTTTTCCTGTCCATCAGTTTAACGTCCTGTTCCGGAACGGGGAGTGACTCAAGTTTTTGCACAATTTCAGTAGGATATGGAGCAGGAAGTCCGGTCGGGACATTCAGATTAAGGTATGCTCCCTGCAACGAAATATTCTGAGACGGAAAGATGAAATTGGGGTCCTGATCCATGATGCTGTAGTTGGCACTGGCACCGATCTGAGGCCAATATCCCGACAACGCCTGCTGGTGTTGAGCCTCGGCGATTTCAATACCGTAGCGTGAGACGAAACGGAAGCGATTTTTTTCCAGGGCAATTTCGATGCACTGTTGCAGGTTTGGCCTGTCGAGATGGTCTATGGCTATGGCTTGCTCTACTTGCGAGGTTTCATCAGCATGTGCGGCAGATGTTACAAGCAGAGCAACGAATAAACTCAATGCAATCGCACGCATCTTGAAAGACTTCTCTAGACGTAACTGTCGTTTTTTCACTACCATGTGGTTTTCCTTTTCTAAATGCGGCCGGACAGACCAGAATTATGTGTAAATTATGTAAGCAAAAAGTTGTCGATTCTACGCCAGTGCAGCTTGCAAAGCAGAGCAACACCGCAGCACATTTTTTCTGCGCCCAATTGAGTAGAATCGGAGCATGCTCCAGTCAATTGCCCCCGGTTGCTCATCACTTCCGAATCTGTCTATTTTGACATCATTATGTTGGACCATTGCACATTCCTAGCAAGTAAGACGGTCAACGATTACTCAGCACTGACGAGGCATGATTAGAGCAAAAAAGGCACAGAGAAAAACAAGGCGGGCACACAAGGCGGATGGACTGGCATTTCCTAAAACAATAAAATTGCCTTTTCGCAATGGGATAAGTTGAAAAGGAATTTATAGTAACCTTTTGGGGTTACCTCTCATATACTCTCAACAACCTAAAACATTACGGGATTGTTTTCATATTTTCCCCATTAATGAATAGCCTATCACAAGGCCTTATCGCTGAGCAAATTTTTTTAATCTAACTGAGGTTGGTATGAAAAAAAATTCTAGAAAATTCTCTCTGCGGCGAGAAATCTGGCAAATTCTATCTGGTTAACAGGAGGAGAAAACAAATACCCCTGACCTTCATCTGCTCCGTACTCTTGGATAAGTTGAAATTGTTCCTCGGTTTCAATACCTTCTGCGACGATCTTACTTCCCAGGCTGTGTCCCATGGCTATTATTGCTTTGATGATGACGCGACTATTTTCGAGCATGGTGCAACCCATGACGAAAGAACGATCTATTTTTATAACGTCCACAGGAAAAGTAGTTAAGTAACTCAGAGAAGAATACCCCGTTCCAAAATCATCCAAAGCTATTCTCAGTTTTAAGTCTTTCATCTGTCTGAGTATCCCTATGGTATCTTTCGTTTCCTGCATAAAAACATTTTCCGTGATTTCAATCTCAAGATTGCTGCTGTCAAGATCGGCATCCAAAAGAGCTTCCTGGATGATCTGGATAATATTTTGACTGGCCAATTGATACCCGGAGAGATTAACTGCAATCCTGATCGGTTGCAAACCAGCCTGTCGCCATTGTTCATTTTGCTTGCAGGCAGTCTGTATCACCCACTTGTTAATATCAATTATAAGACCAGTCTCCTCAGCAATGGGAATAAACTTGTCGGGCGGAATCATTCCCTTTTGCGGATGGAGCCAGCGCATTAAGGCTTCAGCGCCAACAATCTTACGAGTTGAGAGATCAATTTGCGGTTGGTAGTAGAGGACGAATTCATCTCTTTTTAGAGCGTTTCTCATACCTTGCTCAAGGGAGTAACGCTCTGAAACGGCGTCATTCAATGAATTTTTGTAGAACTGATAATTATTTCTCCCTTTTTCCTTTGCATGATACATCGCAGAATCGGCGTTTTTTAATAAGAGTTCCATATCCTTACCATCTACGGGAAAGATACTGATGCCGATACTCGTGGTTACCGAAATTTCATGGCCTTCTAGAATATATACTGTTGGTATTGATTGAATAATTTTTCTGGCAACAATTGCTGCATTTTCCGGCTTTTGAATATCTGAGAGCAAAATGATAAATTCATCGCCACCAAGCCTGGCGATCAAAGTATCAGAATCGCTCACAAGCACCGGTCCTGTCGCTGAATCACTTTTCCTGATACATTTCTGGAGGGTTTCCGACACATTCTTTAATAATAGATCGCCAATATGGTGTCCGAAGCTGTCATTAATCCTTTTAAATTGGTCAAGATCTATAAATAACAGAGCAAAAATTTTCCCATGTCGTTTGGCCGAAGCAATTTCATGACCAAGACGATCCATAAAAAGCGTTCGATTTGCCAAACCGGTCAAACTGTCGTAAAAGGCGAGCAGGCGTATCTCTTCTTCAGCGTTTTTGAGCTGCGTCACATCCTGCACGGCACCTAACATCATCTCTGCCACTCCATTTTCATTAAAGAAAATTTCACATCGATTCAAGATGTGCAGCTGTGCTCCATCAGGCAGAATAACCCGGTAATTTATACTGAAAGGTCTCTTAAACTTAATGGCACTGTCAATTTTTTCTTTCACCCTATCCTGTTCCTGAATAGCAACAGATGCCAGAAAATCTGTGTAGCTGATCTGTCGGTGAGCTTTGGTTAATCCCAAAAGTTGACCGGCTTCAGGAGAACAGTGAAAAGAATTACTGACGAGGTCAATCTCCCAGTTTCCCAACCGGGCAAGTTCCTGCGTTTTTGCCAGGCGGCGCTTACTCTTATTGAGTTCTTCCATGGCCCGGCCGGCACGGAGCATATATTTCCCCCGGTGCCCCAACATGGTCCAATTGATCGGTTTTGTGACGAAATCATTCGCGCCGGCTTCAAACGCACGCTCTATGGATTCAGTGTCATCAAGGCCGGTCACCATCAAAATCGGGGTATACTTACCTTTGGGCAGACTGCGTATGGCAGTGCATGTTGCAAAACCATCCATTTCCGGCATCACCACATCGAGCAAGATGATATCCGGTGCATCCGATTGGAAAATTTCAACCGCCTCTCGACCATTTTCAGCTTCAACTGTAGTAAAACCCGCTTTAGCCAAAGCAGCACACATGGACAGACGCAAGGAAAGATCATCATCCACCACCAGGGCCAGGGGTTTTTCGTCTCGAGATATTTTGTCTAGCATGCTGAAGAGATCTCCTTGATTAATGCGACCTTCACTCGAACAAATTCTGATTCAATAGCTGAAACAAGATCCGTCGCATTGTCAAACGTTTTATTATTGTCCAACATCTCAAGTTCTTTACTTAAACCGGAGAGATTCAGCGCTCCCACATTCGCGCTGCTCGATTTAAGGCTGTGAGCTGTTTTTTTTACCACATCGAAATAGCCTGCCGCCAGTGCTTCTGGCAATTTTGCAACAAGAGACTCGGAGCCCTCCAGATAAGCATTAACAATCCTGACAAGGACATTGGGCTTTCCTGCAATTTGCAATTCCCTGAGAGCATTCAATACATTTTTATCAATTGGCGGTGTATTCATTTCGAAATTTATGTACATTTTTTTCACCCTGTAATGGGCCTTTTGAGGTCATTTCACCCTGCATTTCTTCTAGAAAAACAGCTGCTGAATTCAAAAATCCACAACACCATTTCCCTTTTCTATTTACTGTAAATTCGAATTATTAACTGTAGCCGATCTCGTTTAGCTTTTCCTGAACAAGTTGCTCAAATTTGACAGGGGGTACCGGAGGAGAGAAGTAGTATCCCTGGTATTCATCGCAACCATATTTTTTGAGTAGATGCAACTGTTCCGCTGTTTCGACACCTTCTGCCACTATTTCCATGCCCAAACTATGCCCCATAGCTATTATTGCCTTAATAATGACGCGGTTTTTTTTATTGTCACAACAACACATGACAAAAGAGCGGTCTATTTTTATGGTATCAACCTGAAAAGAGGTAAGATAGCTCAAAGAAGAATAGCCGGTTCCAAAATCATCTAGTGCAACCTTTATACCAAGATCCTTAATCCCATTCAGGGTCGCAATAATCGCCTCAGTATCATGCATGAGGACATTTTCAGTTACTTCAACCTCAATGGAATCACCATCCAGCGAATAGCGCGCCAAAGTATCTTTAAGAATTTTCACAATGTTTTGCTCAGCAAGTCGATAGCCTGAGAGGTTAACAGCAATACGCATATCGGGCAATCCCAGATCCCGCCACTTCCTATTCTGCAGGCATGCTGCCTCAATTACCCATTTATTGATATCAACAATCAGTCCGCAATCTTCGGCAATGGCAATAAACTGATCAGGTGGTATAAAACCTTTTTGCGGATGGTTCCAACGAATCAATGCCTCAGCGCCAAGAATAGTCTCATCAGAAAACCGCAATTGAGGCTGATAATAAAGGGTAAATTCACCGTTTGAAAGTGCGGTTTTCATATCTCGTTCCAGAGCAAACCGTAACACTGCCGCTGTATTGAGAGCTTCTTTAAAAAACTGACACTGGTTATTCCCACGCTTTTTGGCATGGTACATGGCGGTATCAGCATGTCTGAGCAGAGTATCTGCATCTCTGCCATCTTCCGGGAAAACGCTGATGCCGATGCTTGCAGTGACGGAGATATCCTGGCCGTCTATAACTTGTTTCTGGGGTATTGCTTGAAGAATTCGCCTGGCAACAACAGCAGCACTCTCGGCGGACACGATTTCTGAGAGGATGATAACAAACTCATCCCCACCATGTCGAGCAACAAGATTGTCAGGTTCATCATCTAAACCAGTCGCCACAGTATCACTCCGCCTGACGCAGTTTCTGAGGACGTCCGCGGTATTTTTAAGAAGAATATCTCCAGCGTGATGCCCCATAGAATCATTGATCTGTTTAAAGTGATCAATATCCATAAAAAGCAGGGCAAAGGATCTTTTATTACGTTTGGAATGTTCGAGAACCTGGGTAAGACGATTCAAGAAAAGCGTTCTGTTGGCAAGACCAGTAAGACTATCATAAAAAGCAAGATACCTGATCTCTTTTTCCGCCTGTTTCATCTGGGTGCTGTCATGCACTACTCCAAGAAGCAACTCCGGATCACCTGTTTCCGTTCGCAGTACTTCCCCGTGCATATGAATATGTCTGGTCCTGCCAGCAAAGACTATCTGAAAATTTACGGTAAATGTTTTGCGCTCGCGAATTGCTTCTTCCACCGTGGCATATACAATCGTTTTTTCCTTGCCAATTACAATATCGAGCAGGTTTTCCACTGAAAGATCTTCTCTAAGCCCTGGAGGCAGCCTCAAGAGGTGGGCCGCTTCAGGAGAGATTGCACAGAGATGCCCCTGATAGTCGACTTTCCAATTGCCAATTTTGGCAATCTCCTGGGTTTTCGCAAGAAAACTCCGGCTTAAATGGATTTCTTTCAGAGCCTGGCCTGCTCGCAGCATATAGTGGGCGCGGTGGCAAAGCATCGCCCAGTTGATAGGTTTAGAGATGAAATCATTGCCGCCAGCAAGAAAAGCCTTCTCAATTGACTCGATGTCATTCAGACCGGTCACCATTAATATCTGGACATATTCTCCCCCCGGACAACTGCGAATCTCTTTGCAAGTTTGAAAGCCGTCCATCCCCGGCATCATCACATCGAGAAAAATAAGATTTGGCCTTTTTTCATTAAAAAGCTCAATGGCAATTTCACCACTTGTTGCCTGCTCAATGTCAAAACCGGCCTTTCGCAGCGCTGCTGCCATAGTGATACGCGATGAATTGTCGTCATCTACGATCAGAGCAAGGGGTTTATTTTTCATTTTGAGATCTGTTGAAACCATTTACGCCAACTCCTTTTGCAAAGCAACCTTCGTCAGGGCATATTCATTGCGCATTTCAGATACAAGCATCGTATTCGCCTCGGGTGTGTTTACTCCACAGCTTTCCTCAAGCCTTTTGGCCGCAACAGACAGCAACAGGGCACCAACATTGGCACTGCTCGATTTGAGTGTATGTGCATGCAACTTCAAGGTCTTTATATCTTTTTCCGCCTGCGCATTGTCCAGACTGAGAATAATCATATCGGTATCATGAATGTACGCCCTGATGACTTCTGACAGGAGATCCGGCTCATCATCCATTTGCAGTTGCCGGATTGATTCCAACACCGAATCATCAAGCAGACCTGCACCTTCCTCAATTTTACCAGTCCCCTCACATGCAACAGCAACAGAGTGAGATTGAACCAAAGGCTGTTTTTTAGCAGGTGGAGATTCTTTAAACCAGCGGCCAATAGTCGACGCCATTTGTTCCAGCTGAAAAGGCTTACTGAGATAATCGTCCATTCCAGCTTCAATACATTGATTTCGGTCACCTAACAAAGCGTTAGCCGTAAGAGCGATAATAGGTGTATGCATTTTTTCGTTTGCTTGTCTTTCCAGCTGCCGAATTTTTCGAGTGGCCTGAAATCCATCCATCACCGGCATTTGGCAATCCATAAAAATAAGGTCATAGGCAGTTTTGCCAAGGAGCTCGATAGCCTGAGCACCATTGCCTGCAATCTGCACAACACAGCCCAGTTTTCTCAACATCATTGTGGCTACTATCTGGTTCGTGGTATTATCCTCGACCACAAGCACATGCAAACCAAAATCATACGATTTCTCCGAAGTTTTATTTTCTGGCAAAGCTATGGCAACAGCGTCAGCGCTCTGTACATCTGGATCCTTGATAACGGAGAGGATAGCTGCATAAAGATCTCTCTGACGCACCGGTTTAGTCAGATATAAATCAATGCCTACATCTTTACTCATTTGAATATCACCGTAGGCACCAACGGAGGTCAGCATTATTATCGGAATTTTTGCACTTTGCTGATCACTTTTTATACGCCTGCCCACTTCGATACCATCCATCTGCGGCATATCCATATCAAGAAGGATTATATCATAAGGCTCACTTGCACAGGAGGTCCGGATTTTATCAAGTCCAATGAGCCCATTTTCAGCCACATCGCAGGTCATATCCCAAGCAGCGGTCTGGTGACAGAGGATACTTCTGTTTGTTGCATTGTCATCGATCGCCAAAGCCCTGAGGCCACCAAGCCTCAACCCTTCTCCAGGAATAGGGAGTGCTTTCACCGGAGGTGATTGTTTCATGGGAACAGTAAAAAAGAAGACCGATCCTTCACCAGGTTTGCTTTCAACTCCCAGAACCCCATCCATGAGACCTACCAGCTGCTTGGAAATTACCAGGCCAAGACCTGTTCCTCCATATTCCCTGGTACTTGTTTCATCGGCTTGGGAAAAAGGTTGAAAGAGTCTTTTGATATTTTCTTGACTAATACCTATTCCGGTATCCTTAATGGAGATGGAAAGGTCCACCCCGAAAGCAGTTGTTTGGGTCGACACCTCGACAATCACCTCTCCTTCGCTGGTGAATTTTACCGCATTGCCAATCAGGTTAACGAGAACCTGGCGTAATCTATTGGAATCACCAATCAAAAATATACTTGAATCAGGTTGAATCAGGCCTGCCAGTTCTATCCCGTGAGCCCTGCTTTTTGAAGAAAGAAGCTGAACGATATCCTCAAGAAGATTCTGAAGGTTAAACGGACGTGATTCAAGCTCAAGCTTTCCCGCTTCGATCTTCGAAAAATCAAGTATATCATTGATAATCGCCAGAAGAGAGTCTCCTGAGTCCTGAATAGTTGTAGCAAACTGGCGCTGGGACACTTCCAGCTCGGTGGCGAGAAGCAGCTCGGTCATGCCAAGGACTCCATTCATGGGGGTCCGGATTTCATGGCTCATATTGGCCAGGAATTGACTTTTAGCCCGATTTGCCGCCTCTGCCGCATCCCTTGCCTGTAACAGGTCTGCAACTGTGTTCTCCAATTCGGCTTTCGCCACTGAAAGTGCCTCTGTTCTCTGGCCTACCTTTTCTTCCAGGTCCAAGCTATATGATCTCAGTTCCGCATCCCGGCAATGGATTTCGCTAATCATTTCATTAAAGTGGTCGATGAGTTCACCAAATTCATCATCGCTCTTTTTTTCCACATGAATTTCATAGACCTTTTCTTTGGTGACACGTTCCATACTGTCGACCAAACGGGTCAAAGGAGCAGTGAACAATTTCTGTGCCCAGGCAGAAACAAAAAAAACTATAACGAGCACAAACAGCACCGCAAAACTGAGCTGAACCAAAAAACTCTGGAGACGGTTATGCAACTCTTGCAGATCATCTACAAGCAGTATCGCCCCCTTGATTCGATCCTTGACATATACAGGGCGAACCAGAAAACAAAAATCTTTCGTGGTGGTTGAGATCACACCATCTGATGTCAACCTGGCGAGAAAATCACCCCCTTGAGGTATCGCCGATTTGATCAGCTTTTCCATGTTGGTACTCTTCATCTCAGATCGCCGGTACGATGAGTACATTTCCCCTTCAGCATCATAAAGAATTGCGAAGGCAATGTCCGGCTTACCACTAAGAGAAGCCAGAGCCTCAGTGGCCCCACTTTTATCATCAAACATCAGGGAGACACTGCTGTTCCAGGCTACGACATCAGCCATGGTTGTAAGCTCTTTCACCAACCTTTCCGAGGCGTTCTTTTTCTCCGAGAAAATAAGAATCTGGCTTAACAGAAAGAGGCCAAGAAGAGCCGTTAAGAGAAAAACAAGCTGGAGTTTGGCCCGAATCGAGGATAATGATAGAAATTTATTCAACACGTTATACTTTTCCCATCTTTTACTCTTCAATCAGCGTTGCAATTTTAAGGAGACGGGAGCTCAACTTCAGCCCCTGTTCTGGAATGACAGTGGGATTTATGGCAAACCTGAGCTTCCCGTTGTCGGTAAAAAAATGAATAGCGCCACCCAATTTGGTGACGTTATTTTTATCGCCAATGGTCAGTACAGCTTTCCCCTTGACGGCATAAAGAGTTCGGACCAGGTCTTCGGTAGTCACCTCCTCCCGGTAAAAAATAATCTGGCAGTCAGGAAGATTTCCCCCTTTGTCTACCGCCACAACATGAAAAGCTCTCTCTGCTATCATTTTTCCTTCTATGGACTTGAAGGCCTCGGGCAAATCACTCCCGCCAACTACGCATAGCAACATTGTTGCAGGGGAGCCTGAAATTGAGGTTATCGGCCACTCCGTGAGGAGCGCAAAATTAAAAACAAAGGCAGCCTTCACCGCATACTCATTTCTTGACTGAGCCAAAACAGGCTCAGACCAGGATAGCAGCAACAGCATAAGGAGAACAAACAGCAACGACGTCCTTGCTGCACCTCCGACTGTCCTCTTGTTCAGGCTTTCTAAAACCGAATTCATTTATCCACCATCTGGAGAGCAACCTTGTAATTTTAAAACCGGTAGGTTGCTTTAAGATAAACGCCCCGCTCCACCTCTGTAGGTAATGACCAGAATTCCTGCACGTATTCCTCATGGCTCTCTTCAAGAAGGTTCTGGCCAACCAGAGATATGCTTAGGTTTGAAGTTGGATGATAGGTGAGCTGCAGATCAGCAGTGAAATAATCATCTATGGTGTAATACGGTCCACCAGGATTCCCCACATACATGCAGGCAGCGTTATCGACATACCGTCCCCAAACATTAAGCGATAAGGAATCATTTACTTTCCAGTCGGCCCGAAGAGAAAATTGATTGACTGGAGCTTCACTGCCCCAGGTAACGCTGAGATCTTTAAAATTTTCGTTAATGAAGGAATAGGCGAGATCAAACTTCAGCACATCCAGCGCCTGCCAGGCCACTGCCAGCTCAAAGCCATGACTGGTCCCATCCGCTTCATTACCAAACTGATTATACACCTCTCCGTAGCTGCCATTAAAAACAGGGGTTATCTCAAAACTACGCAATTTATCGTAATCATTGTGAAATAATGCCATGTCAAAAGAAAGGGCTTCACTCGCAAGATATCGATAGCCTATTTCGTAGGCAACAACGACCTGGGAATCGTAGTCCTGATAGGCGGTGACACCTCCTGCGGCCGGTACCGGCAGTGGATTCACGTCGTATTCTGGAGGAAGCACAATAGTGGTGATGGTTGCGTTGCGTTCAATCCTGGTGGGAGTCCTCACCGCCCTTGAAACTGCGCCCCAGATCTTATGATTTTTCTGTGGGCTGAAGAGAGCCCGTACACTGGGTTGAATCTCATAGCCGGTAGAATCATTGTGCTCAATCTTGGAACCAACAGTCAATATCAACTTATCTTTTATGGCGGTATACTCATCCTGCACAAAGAAGCTGAACAGATTGCTTTGCGAGTTCTCCGGCTCTAATACTGTCCAGAAGCTGTTATAAAACTGCTCATCAATATAGCGGTAATTCAAACCCCAGATCAGATCCTGTTTCTTGCCGAGGGCAAAATGATGTTTGAATTCCAGGTTCAGGGTATCTGACTCTTCATGGTTGGTAAGCTCTTCCCGGCTTGCCCGGTCATAGTAAAATTGCAGGTCAATCTGCCCCCGACCGGATAGATACTGGGTCCACGAAGCCAGCACATTGCCTCCCCGAGTATCTACCTCATCCTCGTCTATGAGAGCGTAGGGTTCGGTAAGGGTTGCGAGTTTGACAGTCTGGTTGACATCGCCCTTATAGATGTCGCCCTGAACATTGAAACTGTTGGAGTGAGCAAGACTCCCATCAACTCGAAACCCGCTGCGATACGTTTGCCAGGAATCCTCCGAATCTTCACCGGTTACAAACTGATAACTGTCTCTGGAGTTACCTTTGCCGTAAAACCGACCATAGATACCTTCCGAAAGGGTTGCGCCATAACGACCACCGACAAGGGCCCGTTCTTCCGTTCCTGCTCCTGCAAAAGCAAGCCCTCCCAAAGTGTCCCCTGCGTGTTTGGTAATAATATTGATTACACCGTTTACAGCATTTGCCCCCCAAACGGTTGCCCCAGGCCCCCGAATAACCTCTATTCGTTCGACATCTTCCAGAACAGTATCTTGAACTTCCCAGTAAACGCCGGAATAGAGAGGATTATAGAGACTTCTTCCATCCATCAGCACGAGTAATTTATCAGAAAAACGAGTATTAAACCCCCTGCTGCTTATGGCCCATTTGTTGGAGTCAATACGGGCAACGTTTAAACCCGGAACCATTCGCAACAGTTCCGGTATACAGGTGGCCCCGGATTGCGCAATATCCTCGGCGGTAATGACAAAAATTGCAGCAGCACTGTCGGAAAGACTCTGTGCTTTTTTACTCACAGAGGTAACCTGAATCCCCATCAGGTCCTCAATGCTCATATCTGTCAGGTCGGTATCGCGTGCCGTGCATGTTGCTGCCGTAGTTAATAAAACGGCTCCCATTACAAAACCTGCACCTGCTCTTCTACGATTTGCCCTAACCCGATCATATGAAAAAAAAGTCATCAGTCCCACACCCTCTATTCCTTCGCAAATGGCTATGATTGCGAATACATTTCCCAATTAACGATAAAATCATATTATTCCAATAGTATCTCTTAGCGTTCCGGTGATGTCAAATTTTAGTTGCGATTGGTAAAATCAGAAAAAATTCTTTGCTGCGCAGATTGTATCAATGAAGAGGTACAGCTATTTTACGGCAGGAGAAATTCATGACAAAGCGTCTTTTCAATGCTGCAAGTTCAGGAGATTTCCTTGTTCAATGCAGCCTTAACTCGAATAAATTCCGAACCTATACCAGACACAAGATTTGTCGCAGCATCAAACGCATTCTTTATGTTCCACATCTCAAGCTCCCTGCAAAGTTCGGAAAGCTTTTTTGCACCCACATTCGCACTGCTCGATTTGAGGCTATGTGCTGTAGTTTTAACTGCGGCAAAGTCCTCAACGACCAGCGCTTGTTGCAATTTCAGCACAAGCGGTTCAGAACTTTCCAGATAGGCACTTATAATCCTGCCAAGAATATCGGGCTGTCCTTCCATCTGCAGGCTTTTAAGAGTATGCAATATACTGAGGTCAATTGATGCAGTATGTATCTTGTCATCATTGACTGGCGGTCTCCCTTGTGCTGGTTCACAATTCACTATCTCATTTTCGGTGTCTTTAATGGATACATGCTCTACAGAGACCAGGGGTTTTTCTTGAGACCAACACTGGAGGATATTTACAATGGCCTCTTGTTTAAAAGGTTTACTGATATAATCATCCATGCCTGCCAGGAGACATTTCTCCCTGTCACCTTCCAGAGCATTTGCTGTCAATGCGATGATAGGAATATGATTGTTCAGATCTTCCTTTTCCTCCATAGTGCGGATTGCAGTCGCGGCCTGATATCCATCCATTATCGGCATTTGACAGTCCATGAAAATAAGGTCGTATTTTTTTTGGGTTGCCGCATCAACAGCCTCTTTGCCATTTGCGCAAAGCTTTACCCTGCAACCGAATTTCTCGAGCATACTAAGCACAACCATCTGATTTGTCTCATTATCTTCAGCAACTAAAACATCTATAGGCAATTGCCGTTTTTTTTCAGCAAGAGCATCTGAGGCAACAGACTGAGGAGCCTCCTGATGACTTTTACCGCCGAGCAGCGAAAGCAAAGAACAACACAACTCAGCCTGCCTGATAGGTTTAGTGAGATATGTCGCTATACCGCTTTCTTTTGCTCTGGCCATATCCCCCCGGAACCCCACGGAGGTCAGCATTATCATCTGCACATCGGCTATAACAGGATCGGTCTTTATTTTTTCAGCGACTTCAAGTCCATCCATTCCGGGCATCTGCATATCAAGGATAACCAGAGCAAAGGGTAGACCATTTCTTTGGGCACTGCGCAGTTTGGTAAGCCCTTCCGGTCCATTGCCGACACTCTCGCTGCTCATTTCCCATGAAGCAGCCTGACGTTCAAGAATTTCCCGATTGGTCGCATTATCATCAATAATAAGAACCCGGAGTCCTCGTAATGCATCCGAGTCGGATGGACATTGTTGGCTTACCTCTTCCTGCGCCGGTTCAAGCTGCACATCGAAAAAGAAATGGGCCCCCTTGCCCGACGCACTTTCACAGGCAAGAACACCTCCCATGTACGATACCAGTTCACTGGAGATAGCAAGACCGAGGCCGGTCCCGCCATATTGACGCGTTGTAGAACTATCGGCCTGGGAAAAAGGCTTAAAAAGAAGATGCTGCATTTTCCGACTTATACCAATGCCTGTGTCAACAACCGACAGCTGCAGCAAGACACTGCCGTCATCCTGTCTGCTGGTTGTCGCCCGAACTACAACCTCGCCCTTTTCGGTGAATTTGATCGCATTGGCAATAAGGTTGGTGAGAATCTGTCGCAGACGTGTTGGATCTCCCTGCAAACAGCAACAGGTATCAGAAGGGATCAAAACAGCGAGTTCAAGTCCTTTGGCATGGGCCCGCGCTGCAAGGAGCTGGGCAACATCTTCAATCAACTCTCGCAGATTAAAAGGGATCGTTTCCAGTTCTAATTTTCCAGCTTCAATCTTCGAAAAATCCAGGATATCATTGATGATTGCCAAGAGTGCCTCACCCGATCCCTGAATAATTCCGGCGAAATGGCGCTGTTCATCAGTCAGTTCCGTGTCCCGCAAGAGTTCATTCATGCCCAGCACACCATTCATCGGCGTACGGATCTCATGGCTCATATTAGCCAGGAACTCGCTCTTGGCTTTATTGGCAGCTTCAGCTATTTCTTTAGCCTCCAGCAAATCCCTGGTTCGCTCTTCAACCTGATCTTCGAGGTGGTCATCGCGCATCTGGATCGTCGTCAGCATATCATTAAAACCCATAGCCAGCTGACCCAGCTCATCTTTGGCCTTCACCGGAGTACGAACGTCATATTGTTTATCCCGGGAAATCTGCTGCATAGTCGCCAGCAAACTGAGCATCGGCTCAACAACCATCTGCAGTAAACGCCCGGAAAGCGACATGGCAATGAGCAGGCCAAAAAGAAGCGAGACAATCAACAGCGCGGCAATAATAATCTGGCTATGCTTTAAATCATTCAGACTAACCAGCATCTGGAGATGGCCGATAGTTTCCCCGTCAAGCATAACCGGCTCAACAACATCGATATAATCCGAGTTAAAAATTATTCTGCTGCCGTGGAGAGCATTGGTATTTTGTGTTTTAGGCAGAGACTGCGTAAGAGACAGATTGCTGTACTCGGCATATAGCTCGCCGCTCGCATCGGTGACGCGTCCGGTAATAATTGCCGGCTTGGCAGCAAGGGAATGCAGGATAGTGCTCAGTGCTTTTTTATCATTGAAGGCTATACCAGCCTTGCAGTTCTCGGCAATAACTGTGGAGAGGGCCTGCAGCTCCCCAGAGAGTTGCTCGCGGACGAGATAGCGCTGACTGATAAGAGATACAGAAGTGGTCAACAGCAGGGCCACAGAACAGGCGAGCAGGACGATGCCATAGAGTTTATAGCGAATGGCAAGTTGTTGAAACCAGTTCTTCATAGCGATCCTAGAATACCTCAACAGCCAGATTGAGTAAGGAGGCATTTATCTGCAGTCTACTGTGGATCGCCTGCCGGTTGTTGACGATGAAGGATAATCGACCATCTTTCGTCATGAATTCAAAAATTCCACCCTGCCGGCTGAAGCCTTCTATATCACTGACCGTAAGAACCGGCCGGTCGGCAGTGCGTTTTTGCAACTGCGCCAGATGACTTTGTTCCGATTTGCTTATGAACATGACATGACAGGTTTTTGCTTCCGCAATAGAGGCTGTATGATACAACCGTACCTGTCTTCCTCCGACCTTCTTTGTCTCCAGTTGATCAAGCGCTGGACCAAATGGGTTCTCCCCGATAACACAAAAATTAAATGTCTGGCCAGCTTCTGTAAACGTTTTTTCCGGCCAGGTCGTGAATTTTGAAAAATTGAACAGGAATGCCGCTTTCAGTTTATATTCCCTTTCCTCGGTTTCTGTACCGGCGGCCATTGCGGCGCAGCTAGAGATAAGCACCAGTACTGCCGGCAGAATAGATATGAATAATCTATGCAGTGTCATCATCTGTTATGCCATGCGGTTAGAACCGGAAAGTCAACTTAGCATACACGCTTCGTTCTATTTCAACAGGAGGCGTGAAAACTTCTGAAATATATTGTAACTGATGCTCATTAAACAAATTCTGCACTGCCAGCATGACTTCGACATTTTTCGTTGGTTGCCAGATGATATTGGCATCGAATGTAAAATAGTCGTCGACCCTAATTCCTTGCCCCTGTATATCAACACTGTTACGGGCAACTATTTCATCAGTATACCGTAACCAGAGATTTGTCTGCCAGTTGTCGGCAAAATCGATGGAAGAACGT
>RCMY010000339.1_pt1 | contig 44104 bp, 38 predicted proteins | sample 2041341 | NCBI WGS metagenome assembly RCMY01 (sample SAMN09708234, study PRJNA481090) | Marine sediment metagenome, whole genome shotgun sequencing project. | reverse complement strand
CGAGCTGACGATGACTCCGAGCAGGGACTGTTCGAAGTCTTACAGAGTCGACTCGAGCCAATCGCCGAGTCCGTGTTCGCGGCGCCGGTGAAGGAAAAACTGGCAGAGGAGAAAGCTGTCAGCAGAGCCCATGAGTGACGCCGACCGACTTGACCCGTATCTGCTCGAACAGCTTCCGACGCTTCCTGGAACCGCGCTCGCGTTTCTCAGGCTGTGTGACGACCCAGAAGCGGGGGTCGCCGACGTCGCAAGGGTTGCCGAACGAGACCCGGCATTGTTGGCCCGCGTTCTGCAGGTGGCAAATTCGCCCTATTACGGGACACGCGAGCCGATCACCGATGTCGTCCGAGCCGGGGCGATTCTCGGCCTTCGAAATTTGAAACTGATCGGCGTCGGTTTTGCCATCGTGGGGGACCTCTGGGCGCAGTCGGATGTGTCGAAGGCGTTGAGTGGGCTGATCGGTGCCAGCGCGCTCGCTGGCGCAGGCGCACGAAGTTTCTCGGAGATGGTTGGCACCGGTCGTGACGAGGAGGCATTCACCAGCGGCCTGTTGGGTTTCGTCGGCGAATTGGCGCTCCTCCGATGTCGGCCCGATGACTTCGAGGCGCTGTGGGACGAGACGAATGGCCTTCCGTCAAAAACAGAGCAACGTCGACGCTTGGGCGCCGACGGCGCCACGGTCGGGTCGGTCTTGCTGGCTAAGTGGAACCTGCCGGCCGGTCTTCGCACCGCCGCGGACGCCCGTAGCGAAACAATCGAACGACGTACCGATGCGACCAACTCCGCGTTCGTCGCTGCCGCAGGTTTTGGCACCGCTCTCGCCGAAGCTCTGATGAGCGGCGAGGCCGCCTTGAGCAAAATGGCCAGCAGCGCACGATCGTGGGGCCTCGATCGTGACGAACTCTTGCACTATTGGGATGATTTCCGACTAACGGTCCGTCGCGTCGATCATGACCTCGATCTCGGCATGGTTCGAGATCTCGACACCTTGATCGTTGGTTCGAAAGAGGACTATCTCGCCTCGCCGTTCCACCTCGGGAGCGACCTCGGAAGTGCGATGGAAGAGATCGGGCGATTGCGAGCCGAAACGGCTCGTCTCGAAACGCTCTCAGTCCATGACCCGCTGACCGGTGCGCACAACCGCGCTGGGTTCAACGAACGACTTCGAGCTCTTTTGGCGCGCGCCGCCAGAGCAGACAGTGGACTGGCCGTGGGTCTAGTCATGTTCGACCTCGATAACTTCAAACAGATCAACGACACGTATGGGCACCCAGCCGGTGACCGACTGCTGGTTCAGGTCGCACACGATGCATCCAAGGCGGTGCGTACCGAGGAGTTGTTCGCTCGGATTGGCGGAGATGAATTCGCCCTTGTACTCGAGCCGAACTCGCCAGAAGAACTTCGGGCGGCCGGTGAGCGGATTCGTTTGTCGATCATGCAAGCGATGTCGCGGGTCGTGGAGGCACGCAGCCTCGGCGTCAGCGGGGGTGCGGCGATGTTGACACCGGCGGAGATCCAGACGGTGTCGACAGCGGAGACCGATCTGGTCAAACTCGCCGACGACGCGCTGTACGTGGCAAAACGAACCGGTCGCGATCAGCTTCGTCTGAGTGGCGATCCCGAAAAAATCATCTCTGCTGCGTGACGAGCCGTTCGATCAGCTCGCTTTTGGCTCCTCGTTTTTCCGAGCGTACGACTCGGTGAACCAACCGGTGTCCGCGTCTTCGTCGGGACCGATCAGTGCTTGATCGTCCTCATCGATGGACCCGGCTGGGCGTCGGTCTTCGAGGCCTGGTGATCGTGGCGCCGATGCAACGGTCGCCGGCTGAACTGCTGCGTGCGTCGACAAGCGTTGTTCGAGGTGGCCAATGCGTTGTTGGGCCGCCGTGAGTTCCTCCCGGAGCTGCATGACGTTGCTCTGGGTACTTTCGACGCCGTGGCTCGTGGTTGCAAGTGTGTCTGTCAGTTGTGCTTCGACCGTGGTGTTCCGACGCTGGAGCTGCGTCAGCTGGGAAATCGTCTGTAGTGCCTCGACGAGTTTTGCCTCGAGCATGTGGACTCGTTCTGCGCTGGCAAATTCTTGGCCAGTGGCCTCGAGCTCAGCGAGACGACCATCGAAGCCGCCGAGCTGACTCTCATGGGATCGAAGTTCGTCTTGGAGCGCTTGCACGATATCGGTCTGGAGTTGACGGAGGCTTTCGGTGAACGCATACGCTTCGTTTGCGCGGGTCTCTACGGCTGCGACAGACGTTTCCAGCGACTGCAGCTGCGGTTCGTGATCAACATCGAGCATTGTGTTCTCGAGGCCGGCGAAGCGACTTTCAATTGTTTCCTCGACCACCTCGAGACGATCGAACACCGACGTCCGCAGATCCGACTGTGACTCGGATGCCTTGGCGTTGGACTCATCGAGCGTGTGCTGCAGTTGTGCCCGGGCCTCGTCGACGCGACGAAGGAGGTGATCGCGGGTCGCGGTTGCACGCTCCTCGATGTGCGCATGAGTTTGGGAGATTCGGTCTTCGACATGTTCGAAACGAGCGTCGTGGTCGCTCAACGTTTGTTCAGTACTTGACAGCCGATCGTCCTGTGCTGCCAAGTGTTGTTCGGTGACCACAAATCGTTCATCGCTCGTCGAAAGGAGATGTTCGGCTTCCGACACGCGCTGTTCGAGCGAGCTCACCGTCTGCTGGGTTTGGCCGCCGGCCGTTTCGATCTCGGTGGTGCGGTTGTCGATCTGGGTGGTGCGGTTGTCGATCTGGGTGGTGCGGTTGTCGAGGTCGGTGGTGCGGTCATCGAGCGCAGCCAGGTGTTGTGCTGATGACGCGATCTGCTGATCGGTTGATGCAACCTGATGCTTGACGGACGCGACGTGTTCTTGGACGGTCGCAACGTTTTCCTGAACCGTCGCGACGTGTTCTTGGACGGTCGCAACGTTTTCCTGAACGGTCACGACGTGTTCTTGGACGGTCGCAACGTTTTCCTGGACGGTCACGACGTGTTCTTGGACGGCCGCCAGGTGATTGTCGACTGAAGCGGCGTGTTGCTCGGTCGACGCGACTCGATGTGTGATGTCGGCAGCCGCGCCGACAGCTCCTTCTACACAAACAATCGTTTTGTCGATCTTGGCCGCCATCTCTTCTGCGCGTACAGTCGCATTTGCCGAATCCGTCTCGAGGTTCTCGATCCGTCCACCGACATTCCCGAGATCATCGTCGATCGACGAGAGCCGTTGATTGACATCCTCCGCGTGGCCTTCGACGCGTTGGTCGATGGCTTCGACGCGTTGGTCGATGGTGTTGATGCTTTCGCGGGTGCGTTGGTCGATGGTTTCGACGCGTTGGTCGATGGTGTTGATGCTTTCGCCGGTGCGTTGGTCGATGGTTTCGACGCGTTGGTCGATGGTGTTGATGCTTTCGCCGGTGCGTTGGTCGATGGTTTCGACACGTTGATCAACCGCGTCGAGACGATGATCGACCGATTCGTCGAGTCGTTGATTGACATGATTGACGGTTTCGTCGAGACGTTGGTTTACGTGGTCGACCGTCTCGCCGAGCTTGGCGTTCACGTGATCGACGGTTTGGCCGAATCGTGCGTCGAGATCCTGGTTCGTCTCGTAGAGGCGTTCGTCAACCGCGTGCGCGGACTCCTCGATTCTGCTGCTCAACTCGTGTGTGGTCTGATCGATTCGAGCGTGTGCGGATTGAGCGATCGCTGCCGCATCGTCGAGGCGCTGGTGGGTGGCATCGAGGGCCGTTGCTGTGTTTTCGAGGCGTCCGCTCAGGTCGTGCACGTTTTCATCGACGTGTTCGACGTGTGATGCAAGCGAGGCTGATGTCGATCGCAGCTCCTCGACGCGCTCGTGGAGATCGTCGCTCGTTCCTTGTACCAGGTCGACCCGTTGTCCGATGAGCTCTGCATTTTCGGCCACGTTCCCGATGCGGTCGGACACATCCTGGACGAGCTGCCGCGTTTCAATACGGTCTGCTTCGGCACGTTCGATCGCAGTTCCCTGAGCGTTTATGTCCTCACGGTTGCGAGACATCGCAACCCTGTTTACGTCCTGTGCGTCGACAGCTGAGGTCACGGTCGAACGGAGCTCGTGGAGCTCGGCGGCCAGCGCAGGTGAGGTCGCCTCCTCGCTCGGCGTCGCGAGCTGCGTGCGCAATTCGCCGATCTCCTGCTGGGTTTCGTCAATTCGAGCGTGGGCTCGTTCGACGTGTCCACCCAATTCAGATTGACGTTCATCGGACTCGGTCGCCCGTGCATGGATCTCGTTGGTCTGCGTATCCACCCGGCCAGCGAGATCGGTCAGCTCGGTGCGCGAGACGTGATCGTCGCTCGTCTGTTTTTGCTGCGCGTCGAGGGCGTCGGCCCGAGCGCTGAGAAACCGAATTGACGAAGAGATCTCGTCGATCGCGGTGACCTGTGTCTCGGTCGCTGCAACCCGACGCTCGAGTTCGCCAACACTCGCGACAAGAGCATCGTGCATGTCGCCCGCCGATGAGTCGATCGAGGATGTCGCGAGGTGGAGCTGGTTGTTGAGTTCGTTGATCGAGCCCTGGAGTTCACTGACTCGCGCTTCGATCGTTGTCGTCAAGGCCGATGATTGTTCGGCGAAGTGGTCGCGCGCTGTCGAGTTCGACGTCCGCTCTTCTTCGATCACCTCAGCAAGTTCTGCGATTCGGGTGAAGGCCTGCTCGAGATACGAGGTGAGCTCGTTCAGTTCATTGGATTGAGACAGTCGTGCGTCTTCGACGAGCGCCAGGCGTGAATCGAATCCATCGACGGACACCATCATTGTCGTGGCAACGCTCTCCTCGGCGGCCGAAACGCGCAGAGCGAGGGATTGGAACTGGGATGCCGTTGCTTCGATCTCTCGATCCAGCGCTGCGAACTGCTCGGTAAAATCCTGCGACGTAGAGCCCGACGTCTCGACATCGAAGATGTGTTCCTCGAGCGACGACAACCGCTCGCGCATCAACTCGAGGTGCCCGGTCATCTCGATGATTCGACCGTCGGTCGACGCTCGTTGCGTGTCCAGTGTGATCGACCGCGCAGCTCCGCGAGCCAGGGTCACGTCTGCAGAAATCTCTGGCCAGACGGAGTCAGCGTTGTCGTTTTGTATGTCTTGCTGGTCCATCAGACCCTCACCAGGTAGTCGAAAATGCCTATGGCGATCGTCGGCGAATGTCCAGCATTCATGAGAGGTCACCACCAAAATATGACGGCCTCAGAGATTTCAAAAGAAATTTCTCGGCCTCGACAAGTGCGAAATCCACGTTTCGTGCGATTCGATCTCTTTGTCAGCACGATGAGCAAGAAGTTTCCCCATACCGTCCGAGTCCCCACACTGTGTGAGATTCGACACTGGGAACCCCCATCGAGCGATATTGCGCCTGCAATAGACACAAATCAGGCTTTGCGTCATGTTCACCGACCTCGCTGTCATCGATTGGATCGCGCTGGCCTTCGCAGCAGTGTTACTCGCTGCGGCATGTGCCGCGGCGGTCATTGCGTACGCAACGTCGTCGAGCCGGACCGGAGCTCTTCCGTCGATCCTGAAATGGCGCGCACCGGCACATGCCGCGACGAGGGTGAATGAGCAACCGCCGACCATCGCCGAACTCGCGCCAGATGATGCGGTCCCGTCTGATCTCGTGAGGTCGTCAGCCAACGTCGACGACATCGACCCCGATCAACGTTTGGCCGAACGCGCGGCGCGCCTGAGAGGACGTCCGGTCCCCGAGTCCCGTCCGAGTGCCGAGCCTCGGGTCCTCGAACACGTTGCGTCGCAGACACTCACTCACAAAGCCGTGGTTCAGAGTGTGATCTCGAACCGCACTCCAGCGCACGCCAGAACGTTCAGCCCCTCAGGGCTGGAGAGTGGTGTGGCCTCATCGAACTTCGACAGGACCGAGGGCTTCAAGGCACGCACCCCCGGCTTCTTCGAAGATCCGATGGCGCGACACGAGCTGCGGTATTGGGATGGTCACACATGGACCGAGTACGTCAAAGAACACGGCGAACGGTTCACCGACCCTCTGTGAAATGGGTTCTGAACGCAGCGTTGTAGACACGTCCTTGTACACGCCCCGCTAGCCACTGTCGCTTTTGTCACGCCAGGCGGGAGGATTCGCCTCTCGCTGTGGCAACCGAGTCGACCACGAGCTCTTGGAGCTCGAGTCCTAGGCTCTTGAACGCAACCCCCAACCGGACCTGCGAATCGGCCAGGTCGGTAATATTGCGGACCTCGATGATTCCCGAGTGATCGTCGATTGCTACTCGGTATCGCTTCTTGACGCTCAGGCGCGAATCGGAGGGAAGGACCAGGCCGGCGCCGCTCTCGGAGAGGTCGACGAGGTATGCGTCGATGTGGTCAGCGGACCGAAAAAGCCCGTTCGAGAGTTCGACGCTCATCGGTACCGCGAAGTCGTATCGAGATGCCGCCCGGGTGGTCGAGGCGGTGGGTTCACCAGTGTTCCAACGCATGTTCTCGATGTCGGCCGCAATCGGTGACCGATTGAGGTCTGGCGATGTCAGGATCGACGGGCGGTGACGTCGATCGTGTCTTGGCGGTCGCTGGTCGTCGATCCGGCCACGCCGAAAAGAAAGCCGCGGTCGTAGTTGGCAAAGAATCGATCGGCTTGTTTGGAGAACTCGCGAATCATCATGAAGTTCGCGCTACCGCCGATCGCTGCACCCAACCCGAACGGCAACAGTTTCCCGACTGTGGCCGCCCCTCGACGAGCGCCCCACTTCTTGAGCACCTGTGCAACGAGCGTGGTGTTGATTCGACGGAGGGCATCGATCGTGGCCATCTGACCGGCGCCGCCGCCGACGGCATCGCCGGCGATCTCGATCGCGTGGCCATCGCCGAGGTTGAGTCCCATGTCGCGCACGAGGGTCGAGAATTCTTCGGCTGCATCATCACCAAACGCCAAGACGGCGAGTACCCAGGCTCGGCGTTCCTCTGCCGTCGCGTCGAGGTGACCGTAGGCAGCACCGATCGACATGACCATGTCGGTCGTCTTGAGAGCAACGACGCCCAATTCGGCAAGCAGCGTGCCCATGGCGACACTCGTGCCGACTCCGGGCGCCGCAGCCGTCGCTCCTGCGGCGGCGCCGAGGGCGGTCATCGACTTACGAATCGGTGACGTGATCGCCTTGGCCTTTGCGGTTGGATGGGCTCCCGGTGCCGATCGTGCCACCTCTTGTGCTCGTTCCCAACGCGAGCCAACCGCGCGGTCGACACCCTCGATGAGCGCCTTTCCGGCGGCGTCGAGAAGTGGTGTCGGGATGCGTTGGGTCACCTTCTTCTCCACGTATTTCTTCGCGATACCCATGGCATCAGTGTGGTGGGGGCTGGATGGAGATCAACCGTTAGGCTCGGGAAATGGCAGACCAAGCGACATTTGGCGACGCGGCGATGCCGTTGATGGACCAGCTGTATTCAGCAGCGCTTCGTATGACTCGCAATCCCGCTGACGCCGAGGATCTGGTGCAAGAGACGTACCTCAAGGCCTATCGCGGGTACGAACGGTTTCAAGAAGGCACCAATCTCAAGGCGTGGATGTATCGCATCCTGACCAATAGCTACATCAACCGCTATCGAGCCAAACAGCGACGTCCCGACGAAACCGACCTCTCCGATGTCGAGGACATGTATCTGTATCGGCGCCTGGGTGGAGAGCACTCCGAGGTGGGCAGCAGCGCCGAAGAAGCCTTCTTGAACAGCGTGACCGACTCGAACGTGAAGGCCGCCATCGAGGCCATCCCGGAGAACTTCCGCATCGCTGTTCTTCTCGCTGATGTCGAGGGTTTTGCCTACAAAGAAATCGCCGAAATTCTCGATGTTCCCATCGGAACGGTGATGAGTCGGATACATCGGGGAAGAAAAGCACTCGAAAAGGAGTTGCACGCATTTGCAGGGGAGCGAAATCTTCTTCCTGACGACGACGTCGACCCTGTGGAAGATCATCTCGAATCCGAATCCAAATCTGTGGCACCTGCCGGGGAGGCCGTATCTCCATGAGTCAAGAAGCTGGAAACCAGGACCGAATCGTTCCGAGTCAATCGGACGTTTTTGCTGCAGCGCAGCCGTTCACCGAGCCCGCCGTGCCAGTGCACGCTGCGGGCTCACACCTGTTTCTCGGAGTTGATGCCTTCAATCCATCAGGGCCGATAGCTCTGATGGCTCCCCTTCCCGAGACCGCGCTCGAAGCGAGCTGTCACGAGGTTTATCGAAGCCTCTCGATCTACCTCGACGGAGAGCTGACGCCGCCGCAACAGAACGCCGTGCAGTCTCATCTCGCATTGTGCCCACCGTGTCAGACAGCACAAGCCTTTCAGATGCAGGTTCGCAGCACTGTTGCGATGAAGTCGCTCGATCCAATGCCCGACGACGTTCGCGCACGAATCACCAAAGCACTCGGCTTCGAGTGACGTGGGCTTCCCTAAGGGGTTGCCGAGAACGCTAGGATGTACCGCATGTTCGCTGTTGTTTGGACCTTTTGGATTGCGCCGCTCCTCGTCGGCGGAACGATCTTCGCGCTTCTCGCGGTCGTTGCTGGCTACTTGTTCACGGTGACCTCCAAGCAGTATCCGCGGGGTAAGCAGAAGAAGCAGTGAGCGAGTCGACGTCGATCGACTGGGATCTCGCGCGGACCATCGCAGCAAAAGTCAATCGGAACGAACCTGAGGTCGTTGGCGACGACCGTGCTCGTATGGATGCCGACTTCGAAGAGTTCACGGCGTTGGCCGAAGAGCTCGTCGGTGCCGAGACAGGCCTTCGATCGCTCGACGGCGCGGCACGAGGTCGGGTTGCCGATCGCGCCGACTGGGTCGATGCCAACATTCGCTCGTTCCAACGTTTGCTCAAACCAATGCTCGACCAGATGGAAGCCAAGATGGACGGGCCGTTCGCAGCGGTCGGTCCCAAGGTTGCTGGTGCCGAGCTCGGCATGCTTCTCGGCTGGATGTCCACGAGGGTCCTCGGACAGTACGACCTGTTGGTCATCGAGGACGAGAATCCCGAACAACAAGACATCGTGTACTACGTCGGATCGAACGTCTCGGCGCTCGAGAAACGGTTTGCGTTCCCCGAGCGCGACTTTCGGCTCTGGCTGGCGCTTCACGAAGTGACCCATCGCGCGCAGTTCACCGGTGTTCCCTGGATGCGAGAGCATTTCCTCGGGCTCGTGAGCTCGACCATGGAAGAGGTCGATCCCGACCCGCAGCGGTTCATCGATGGAATCCGACGGGCGCTTGCTGCCAAGAAGGCCGGAGAAGATCCACTCGCCGACGGTGGCCTCACCGCCGTGTTTGCGTCCGAAAAACAGCGCGAGTCGCTCGAACAGATCGGCGGGCTCATGAGCCTGCTCGAGGGTCACGGCGACGTCACGATGGATCGAGCTGGCGAGGGCGTGGTGATGAACGCCGAACGATTCGGGCGTGTGCTGCGTCATCGCCGCCAGAACGCATCGAAGTTCGTGGCTCTCATCCAGCGGTTGGCTGGTCTCGAGGCCAAGATGAAGCAATACGCCCAGGGCGAAGCCTTCATCGAAGCCGTCGAGGATCACGGTGGCCGAGACCTCATCGATCGCGTGTGGGAAGGACCGACGATGTTGCCGCTCCTGGCAGAGATTCGAGAGCCCGACGAGTGGATTTCTCGGATGCAGCCGGTCGAGCAGGTTGCCTGATCCCTCTCGGTTGCCCGAGCTGCTCGACGAGTGGCTGAAGTTCACAACGTTTCCGCCTGCGTCGACCGAGTTGCGATGCGGCGTGTCGGGTGGCGCTGATTCGCTGGCGATGCTTGCGCTTGCTGTCGCGTCGGGGTGTGCGGTCACCGCAATTCACGTCGATCATGGTCAACGTCCGTCGGGGCCAGCCGAAGCCGAGCGGGTCGAGCGTGCATGTCGTGAGGTCGGCGCCGCATTCCAAACAACGACGGTTGATGTTGCGCCTGGGTCGAATCTCGAGGCACGGATGAGAGCGGCCAGATATCAGGTGCTTGGACGTGACGCCGCCACGGGCCACACGGCGGACGATCAAGCCGAGACGCTGGTGATCAACTTGCTACGTGGCGCAGGCCTCGCTGGTCTCGGAGCAATGTCGCCCGGGCCTCGCCGACCGATTCTGGCCCTCCGCCGATCCGACACCGTCGAGATCTGTCGTCGACTCAGGTGGGACAGTCTCGCTGACCCGAGCAACGACGACCTCAGCTTTCAACGAAACCGTGTCCGGCACGAGGTCTTGCCACTGTTGAATGATGTCGCAGGTCGAGACGTTGCGCCCCTCCTCGTTCGATCCGCAGAACATGCGCGCGCTGCAGCGCTCGAGCTCGCACGCCAAGCTGACCAACTCGACCCCACCGACGCGTTGGCCCTCGACGCAGCTCCCCAGCCAATCGCCGCCATCGCGGTACAACAATGGGTGCGCGACGTGACCGGCGATGAACACCCGATCGATGCCGCGGCGATCTCGCGCGTCTTGGCAGTTGCTGCAGGTGAGGCCGTCGCTGCCGAAGTGACCGGCGGCTGGCGTATCAGCCGCTCGAACCAGCGGCTGTCGCTCAGCGGGTCGCCGACTGCGCCATGATTGGTCGATGAAGCGAGCACCAGCGCCACCACTTCCGCTTGAAGCTGACGAACGCACGATGCTCAACGCGTTCCTTGACTTCTATCGAACGGCACTACTCGATCGGGCACATGGTCTCGAGATCTGATCCGAGAATCGATCGACGGCGACACGTGCGGGTAACCGTTTTAGCTGTCGCCGGTGGAGCGTCGACCATGGGTGACCAGCTATCGTTTCGCACGACATGAGTACCGACGATCCTGACCTTGTGCTCCGGCCACCCAGTGGAAAAGCGCCGACCGAACTCGTGGGTCGCACGCTGGTCACCGAGGAAGAGATCCGTCGACGGGTCCGCGAGCTCGGCGAGCAAATCACGCGTGATTATGCCGGTGAACGACCTTTGCTCGTCGCCGTGCTTCGCGGCGCCTACATGTTTCTCGCCGACCTGTCCCGCGAGATCGACCTCATGGTCGAGGTCGACTTCATGGCGGTGTCCTCCTACGGCAACGCCACCGCATCCTCGGGCGTCGTCCGAATTCTCAAAGACCTTGACGAAGATCTCGAAGGTCGCCATGTGATCGTTGTCGAGGACATCATCGACTCCGGTCTGACCCTTGCCTATCTCCGGCGGAACCTGAAAAACCGTGCAGCTGCGTCCGTCGAGGTCTGTGCACTCCTGGTTCGCGAGGGTCGCCAGAAGGTCGACGAGGACCTGAAGTACGTCGGCTTTGAACTTCCGCCCGACTTCGTTGTCGGCTACGGACTCGACGCCTCGGGCATATTCCGAAATCTTCCGTACATCGCTGAGTACACAGGAAGCGGACACGACTGAGGCCGACCGAATTTTCCAATGCTCGATAGGTTGGTCCGAATCGTGAAGAAGCTCTCCCGTTCTGCGTACCTTCTCATCGGCGGCTTTGGCGTTGCGGCACTTGTCGTCGCAACGGTGCTCACACGCGATCCAGCGCCGACCGAACTCTCCTTCACCGAGCTCGAGGGAAAGATCGGGCTGGGCGAGATCGCCGAGGCCACGATCCTCGATCGCTCACATGAAGTGCGAGGGGTGCTCATTGAAGACGACGAACTCTTCATTGCGAGCTTCCCCGCCGAGGCCACCGACGAGTTGTTCGCCGAACTCCGCGCGGCTGAGCCGGCGATCGCCATCGACATCGACCCTCAGGACACGAGCCTTTGGGTGCAGTTGCTGTTCAACCTTCTGCCGATCTTGCTGCTCGTCGGCATCTTCTTGTTCTTCATCAATTCGATGCAGGGCGGCGGGCGAGGGGTCATGTCGTTCGGCAAGGCCAAAGCACGTAAGATGTCGAAGGATCAACCGACCGTCACGTTTGCCGACGTCGCAGGTGCCGATGAGGCTGTCGAGGAACTGATCGAGATTCGCGACTTCTTGTCCGATCCAGATCGCTTTCAAAAAATCGGAGCCAAGATTCCCAAAGGCGTGCTCCTCTACGGTCCACCTGGCACGGGCAAGACGTTGCTCGCCCGAGCTGTCGCTGGCGAGGCCGGCGTTCCCTTCTTCACCATCTCGGGTTCGGATTTCGTCGAGATGTTCGTCGGCGTGGGCGCCAGTCGGGTGCGCGATCTGTTCGAGCAGGCCAAGGCCGAATCTCCCGCGATCATCTTCGTCGACGAAATCGATGCTGTCGGACGTCATCGCGGCGCAGGGCTCGGCGGCGGGCACGACGAACGAGAGCAGACGCTCAACCAACTGCTCGTCGAAATGGACGGCTTCGATGTCTCGACCGGCGTGATCCTGATCGCAGCGACGAACCGCCCGGACATCCTCGACCCGGCATTGCTCCGTCCGGGCCGGTTCGACCGACAGATCGTGGTCGATCGACCCGACCTCGAGGGACGGCGTCGAATTGCCGACGTGCACGCGGCCGGAAAACCGCTCGACCACGATGTGTCGACCGACGTGATCGCTCGTCGCACGCCGGGCTTCACCGGTGCAGACATCGCCAACCTTTTGAATGAAGCTGCGCTGCTTGCGGCGCGGCGTGATCGAACGACGATTTCCCAGGCCGAGATCGAAGATGCGATCGACCGTGTCATCGCCGGGCCGGAACGCAAGTCTCGAGCGATGTCCGAAAAGGAGAAGACGGTCATTGCCTACCACGAGGCTGGCCATGCACTCGTCGGCCACGTCCTGCCGAACACCGATCCGATTCACAAGATCTCAATCGTGGCTCGCGGCCGTGCCCTCGGATGGACCCTTGCGTTGCCGACGCAAGATCGATATCTGCAAAGCCGCTCCGAGCTCAGGGACACGATGGCGATGCTGCTCGGCGGGCGAACCGCAGAGGAGCTGATCTTCGGCGAGCCGACCACCGGCGCCAGCGACGACATCGACCGTGTGGCGACTATCGCTCGGTCGATGGTCACCGAGTACGGCATGAGTGACTCGCTCGGGCCACAGCGACTCGGCAACAAGTCCGGCGAGGTGTTTCTCGGCAAGGACCAAGGCCACGAAGCCGATTACTCCGACGATGTCGCCTCGCAAATCGACAGCGAGATCCGAGCGCTCGTCGAGTCGGCCCACGTAGAAGCCCGTGAGATCTTGACCCTTCACCGGTCGGTGCTCGACCGACTCGCCGCAGGATTGATCGAGTTCGAATCACTCGATGGTGACGAGCTCGAAAGAATTCTCTCGGAGGCCGGCGACTCTATCGAGGATTCCGTGGCGGGAGCGTCGTCTCACCCAACGATCGAAAGCCCCCAACCTGCTGAGCAGATGCGCGCAGAAGGAATGGACTGACGTGTCAGACCCGACCGACGAGAATCCCGCGAGGCACGCCGTCGATCACGCAAAGATCGAGGCCGCGGTACGCGAAATTCTGACAGCGATCGGTGAAGACCCAAACCGCGATGGTCTGCTCGACACGCCAGCTCGCGTTGCGAGAATGTACGCAGAGATAACAAGCGGTCTTCACGAAGATCCGACGGAACATCTGTACAAGGTGTTCGATGTCGACCACGACGAGATGATCATGGTGCGCGACCTTCCCGTCTACTCGATGTGCGAACATCATCTTCTTCCATTCTACGGCAGCGCTCATGTTGCCTACATCCCCAAGCCGGGTGGTCGAATCACCGGTTTGTCGAAGATCGCCCGCCTCGTCGATGGGTTCTCTCGCCGTCCTCAAGTGCAAGAACGCCTCACTCGTCAGGTTGCCGACGCCGTGCAAAACGCGCTCGACCCGGCTGGGGTTCTCGTCGTGGTCGAGGCAGAACACATGTGCATGTCGATGCGTGGCGTCCGCAAGCCAGGTTCGTCAACCGTGACGTCCGCAGTGCATGGGACCTTCCGTGAGCAGGCCTCCACTCGTTCCGAAGCCATGCGCTTCATCACTGGACGGTGACCGCCAGCCCAGACTTCGACCACCGGAGCGGACTAGCCGCACTCGACGGGGGACCATTGGTCATGGGGATTTTGAACACGACCCCCGACTCGTTCAGCGACGGCGGCAGGTGGGGCACCATCGATCGAGCGGTCGCCCATGCCGAACAGATGCTGGCCGATGGTGCTCACATCATCGACATCGGAGGCGAATCGAGTCGTCCGGGGGCACATCCTGTCGAACGGACCGAAGAACTTCGCCGGGTCCTTCCAGTCATCGAGAGGCTCTCCGGACGGTGCGTGATGTCGATCGACACGGCCAAGGCCGACGTCGCCGACGCAGCCCTGCACACAGGCGCACACATCGTGAACGACATCAGCGCGTCACTCGAATCCGTCGCTGGTGCGCATCATGCGGGATGGTTGGCCGTGCACATGCAAGGTGAACCGCGGAGCATGCAGACGAACCCGACCTATGACGACGTCGTGGCCGAGGTCGGTGCGTCGTTGGCCGACTATGCGAGTCGCGGCGAAGCAGCGGACGTCGCCCGAATGTGGATCGACCCTGGCTACGGCTTCGGAAAAACCACGGACCACAACCTCCTCTTGCTTCGCGACCTCCAAATGCTGACTACAGTCGGCTCAGATATCGCTGTTGGAGTGAGCAGAAAAAGGTTCATCGGACAGATTCACGGGCTGAGCGATGGTGTCGACCTGGTCGATGCCGACGATCGGCTCGAAGGGTCTGTCCTTGCTGCGGTGTGGTCGTGGCGCGCCGGGGCACATATTGTGCGAACACACGACGTACGCTCCACAGCCATGGCGGTACAGCTACTCTCTTCCCGCGATCGCTGACCAGGGCGTCGACCTTCGCTCGGCGGACACACAAGAACGGAACCAACATGGCAAGCAGCCAAAAGCTCAAAGGAAAGTGGGCCCTCGGGATCGAACCACGCAACTTCACGTGGGTCCTGCGCGATCAGTTGGCTGTGTGTGAGCGTCTTGGTGGTTATGGCGACGCCCATCGTCGCGTGCGCCGGCAAGAAGAGATCATTTGGGCCCGTGTCAACGGATTCGATCGGATCCTTTCGCTCATTCCCAACAATGCGAATCTGCACAACTACGACGAAGAAGACGTCGCCTGGATCCATCGTCCGTTCCGCGGCCCCGAAGATGGCGAACGTTTCCTCTCGCATCTGTACACCGATCTGCGGATGCTCACTACACAGGGCTTCAAGATCCTCATGCATCGTGAAGAGCTTGGCGACCACGTGACCGGTCTCATGGCCGGATACCTCGTGTGGACGGGAATGGTTCCCGAGCAGCCAAAGGCAATCGTCACCATCGAACAACTTCTGTCGCGTCCAATCGGCCCGATCGGACGAGAGATCGTTGCGGTGGCCGGATCGATCGACCCAACCCAGGTCGACCTACGTGACTGATGCCATCGAGCTGCGCGGACTTCGCGTGATGGCCTTTTGTGGGATCCTGCCCGAAGAGCGCGAGCGTCGCCAACCCTTCGAGATCGACGTCGACGTCGAACTCGACCTGCTGCGCGCTGCGTCGTCTGACGATCTCGAAAACACGATCGACTACGGACAACTCGTCGCCGATATCGAGAGGCTGGCGCTCGACGTTCGGTATGGGCTTCTCGAGCGGTTTGCGAGCGAGGTCGCCGCAGCGGTTCTCGAACATGACAAGGCCACGGCGACGCGAGTGACGATCAGAAAACTCCGGCCACCAGTTCCACAGGATCTTTCGAGTTCGGGAGTCACCGTCCGGAGGACTCGGGCATGACGCGAAGAGCCTTTCTCGGGCTCGGGTCGAATCTGGGAGACCGGCATGCGCATCTCGAGGAAGCCGTCGGACGAATTCCAGATGTCATCCGAGCGTCGTCGTATTGGGAGACTGCGCCAGTTGGCGGACCCGAACAGGGCCCGTTCTTGAATTGTGTCGTCCAGTTGGCGACCGATCGAACGGCGCGTCAGCTGCTGGCGGTGTGTCGCGAGCGAGAAGCGTACGCAGGACGTGTTCGAGTGGACCATTGGGGTCCGCGGACGCTCGACGTCGATGTTCTCTGGATCGACAACGAGGTGGTCGATGAGCACGACCTCGTCGTTCCGCACCCGCGCATGTTCGATCGCGCATTTGTTTTGGTCCCGTTGGCTGAACTAGCGCCGGACCTCATCCCCGCCACTTTTGTCGTTCCGCCTCTGTCCGAAGTGTGGCCGTATGTGCCGCCGGCCGACGCCCAGTAGATGACTCATCAGCGCGACGACCTCTGATGCATCAAGATGAAGAAGAGGTCGTCGTCGAAGACCCGACCTTCGCACCCTGGGATGGGCGTCGGGTTCCCGTTCTGCTTCTCGGCGGGTACCTCGGGGCCGGGAAGACGACCGTGATCAACGAGCTGTTGGCGCGTGCCGACGTTCCGATTGCAGTGCTCGTCAACGACGTCGGCGAGATCAACATCGACGCACGACTCATCGAACGCCAAGACGGCGACACGCTCGACCTGTCGGGTGGGTGCGTGTGCTGCAGTCTCAAGAACGGCTTCCTCGAAGCCTTCGAAGATCTGCGGAGCCGGCCAACGCCACCCGAGCTCGTCGTGGTCGAGCTGAGCGGAATCGCCAACCCGGCTGCTGCGGCAGCGTTTGCGTCGACCCCAGGATTCCAATTCGACAGCACGGTCGTTCTTGTGGACCTCGAACAGTTTCTGCTGCAAGAGGATGAGATGTCGATCGTTGCAGACGCGGTGCGGGCGCAGGTTTCTGCCGCAGACCTCGTGCTCTTGACCAAGCGCGACCTCGTCGACCAGGTGCAGGTTCAGCGGGTCACGGATCGGTTGCGTGAGCTGTCGCCCGACACACCCGTGGTTCTCGCCGAATCGGCGCATTCGATCGCCGGCCTCGTCGGGCTCGGAACGCGTCGTCGAGTCGTCGACATGGGCGCAGGGGCGACGTTGTTCGATCAGCACACGGTCGAACAGATTCCGATCGAGGGCACGATTCGCCGAGCGGATCTCGATGTGTTGCTCGACGGACTGCCGTCAAACGTGGTGCGAGCGAAAGGGATCGTTCAGATCGAGACCGGCGAATTCGTGATCGTCCAGATCGTTGGCAAACGTCGCTCGATCGAACCGTTGCCGATGGCCGAGTCTACTGCGCCGACCGATCTGGTCGTGATCACCACACGAGGGTGATCATCTGCCGTCGCCCAAGGGCATCGGGAGTCCTTCTGCTGCCGACCGCGGCCAGACCGTGGGTGCCTCAGCTAGATTCGACAGGTGTCTCGATATCTTCACGCTCCCCGTCACGATGTCATCGATGTGGTCCGGCGCGCTCTGGTCGAAGACCTGACCCCGCTCGGTGACCTCAGTGCGTCATTGATCCCTTCGTCGGCGACGGCCAGCGCCTCGTTCGTTGCTCGTTCCACGGGGATCATCGCGGGCACTGCGTGCGTCGAGGAGACCATCCGTCAAGTCGATCCGTTGCTCCAGTTGTCCTGGTCGGTTGCGGAGGGCGACCGGATCGAATCCGAGCAGGTTCTCGGGACGATCAGTGGTTCGCTCGAATCGATGCTCATCGCTGAACGAACGGCGTTGAACTTCTTGATGTACCTCTCTGGTATCGCCACCAACACCCGAGGGTATGTCGACGCCGCGACGGGTTCTGCTCAAGTCTGGGATACGAGAAAAACCACTCCAGGGTTGCGATCGTTGGAGAAGGCCGCAGTACGAGCGGGCGGCGCCAGGAACCACCGCGGCAACCTGAGTGACTGGATCATGTTGAAGGACAATCATTTGATGGGTCTCTCCATCGCCGATGGTGTCGCTGAGGCACGGCGCCGTTGGCCGGCTCGAACCGTGCATGTCGAGGCCGACCGGCTCGAGCAGGTCGAAGCGGCGGTCGCCGCCGATGCGGACGCGATCCTCCTCGACAACATGACACCCGATGAGCTTCGACTCGCCGTGGCACGCGTCGGAGAACTCACCGTCGGTCGCCGTCGACCGCTCCTCGAGGCCAGTGGCGGCATCGATCGAGACACAATCGATGCTGTGAGCCACACGGGCGTCGACATGATTTCCACATCCAAGCTTTGCTTCGGAGCGCCAACACTCGACATCGGACTCGACATCCGTCCGACCATGGCACGGTAGCGTCAACACTCCATGAGCGAGACTTCTGAAGAGCCCGAGAGCGAAATCACTCCGGAGGTGCGCGCCCGCACGTTCGAGATTCCGTATCGATACGACACGAACGCGACCGCCGGAGCGCTGCAGGCCGAGTTCGCCGAACTCCCCGATGGCGAAGAGACCGGGAAGGTCGTGTCGGTCGCCGGTCGTCTGATGCTTAAGCGGGATCAGGGAAAGATCGTCTTCGGTGTGGTGCAGGACGGATCCGGGCGCATTCAGATTTTTGCGCCAGCGAAGACGACCCCAGACTTCGAGGGGTTCACGGGGCTCAGCCTCGGCGACTGGATTGGTGTCACTGGCGAAGTGATCAAGACTCGGCGCGGTGAGCTCTCGATTCGTCCGAGCGCGTGGGTCATGCTCGCCCCAACCCGTCGGCCGTTCCCCGACAAGTGGCATGGAATCACCGATCCCGACACTCGATATCGCCAGCGATACGTCGACATGTGGGTCTCGGAGGAGTCGAACACCACGCTGCGAGACCGCAGCCGGATCATGTCGCTCACTCGCCGGTGGCTCGAGGATCGCGACTTCATGGAGGTCGAGACACCGATCTTTCACTCGATCGCGAGTGGAGCGATGGCGCGTCCGTTCACCACACATCACAACGCACTCGATGTCGACCTGTTTCTTCGTATTGCACCGGAGCTCTATCTGAAACGCCTGACCGTCGGTGGTTTCGAGCGGGTGTTCGAAATCGGTCGTGTTTTCCGCAACGAGGGCATGTCGACGCGGCACAACCCCGAATTCACCATGCTCGAGCTGTACTGGGCGTATGCCGACTACACCGACGTCATGGAGCTCGTCGAACAACTGATGGCGCATCTCGCGATCGAGATCTGCGGCTCGACGATGCTCGAATACGACGGGCGCGAGCTCGATCTCTCGGCTCCCTGGAAGCGAGCCACGATGACCGAGCTCATTCACGAGCACACCGGTCTCGAGCTGTCGGTGTCCATGGAGCGCGACGCATTGGTCGAGATCGCTCGTGAGCACGGCGTCGAGGTCAAGGACTACTACGGCACCGGCAAGCTCATTCTCGAGATCTACGAAAAGACGACGGAGGCACAACTCTGGGGTCCGGTGTTTGTCACCGACTACCCCAAGGAAGTCTCGCCGCTCGCCCGGGACCATCGCACGACAGCCGGCTTGACCGAACGATTCGAGGCCATCGTGGCCGGTCGCGAGCTCTGTAACGCGTTCAGCGAACTCACCGATCCAGATGAGCAGCTTGCGCGGTTCCACGATCAAGAGGCCGAACGCGCAGCCGGGGATGCCGAAGCGATGGGCATGGACCTCGATTACATCCGAGCGCTCGAGTACGGGATGCCGCCGACGGGCGGTCTGGGAATCGGCATGGACCGTCTCGTCATGCTCCTGACCGGCGCCACGACAATTCGTGATGTGGTGCTCTTTCCCACCCTTCGTCCAGAGCAGGCCGCAAATGGTGGTCTCGATGAGCACGAGGTCGCCGACGAACCATCCGACCAGTAGATCGCCGGCTCGTGGTGGAACTCGACGATCACGAACTCGCGCATCGGCTCGCTGACGAAACCGCTCGACGCCTCGTTCAGGCGCAAAAGGTTGCGTGGGCACAGGGGCATCGAGGGTGGTCGCTCGAAGATGTCGGCGACGCACTCGCCCACGAGTATCTCGCTGGGGAGCTTGCAATACATCGTCCCGACGATGGTCTGCTCTCCGAGGAGGGCCACGACGATGGTGCGCGGGTGCAGTCGAGGCGAGCCTGGATCATCGATCCACTCGATGGGTCGAGCGGTTATGGCGTCGGAAACCAGGAGTGGGCGGTTCACGTCGCTCTGTCGATCGAAGGTCTGCCACAGGTGGGTGCCGTTGCTGTACCGGGACTCGATCTGACTGCGTCGACGCTCGAGTGTCCGCCCGTTCCCGCTCGCGGTGATCGTCGTCCGATCGTGGTCACGGGACGAAGTCGGAGCCACGTCGACGGCCAGCCGTTGGCCAATGCACTCGACGCCGACCTGACGACGTGTAGTTCGGCCGGGGTGAAGGCCGTGTTGGTGGCGACCGGTCAGGCTGACGTCTACGTGCACAACTCTCCGTTGTATGAGTGGGATGTTTGTGCACCTATTGCGGTCGCGTTGGCCGTTGGCCTCGATGCCTGCGGCGGCGATGGTGAACCGCTCCGATTCAACAAAAAACACCCAGTTGTGAGTAACTTGGTCATTTGTCGGCCCGAATACACCACTGATGTGGTCCACGCCCTGCGGTCCCTGCACTAATCTGGCGCTACATTCACCGGTGTTGGCATGGGGCACCACTTGGCGGACGAAAGACAAACCTCATGAAAAACTCACCAACGAACTCACCACCAGGCGTGTCCACTGGCACGTCTGTGGTGACCTACGGTGACCACAACGGCGGATCGTCCCCCGCTGTCGCTCCAGAATCGACACGAGCCTCCCTGGCGATCGGTGATGGCATCATCGCCCTCGTCGTGGTGATGGTGGCAACCCTCGCTGTCGAAGGGTTCGGCGGATTCGAAACCCCGAACCCCCTCGTTGTTGGTATCGCCGGCGCGTTCGGCCTCTGGGGCTCGTTGTGGTGGCGCAACGCGTACTACGTGAGTCGCTCCATTCGATGGGACGGCAACATCTCGGTTCTTGTGACATCGATTGCTGGCACAAGCGCCGCAATGGTTGCGACATCATGGATGTTCGAGCTCGAACCATCTCGCCTTTGGCAAGTGGTGATCACCGGTGGCTGGCTCGTCTCGATGAGCCTCGTGCGATTCCTCCTGGCGAGGCGTGCTCGAGACACGAGCACGCCAGTGAAGGTCATCGTTGCGGGCAATACCGGCGACGCCTTGGCGACGCGCCTCGCACTTCGAGCCGACCCAAGGACCGCGTATGAGGTTCAGGGTTTCGTGATGGACAAGCTCGACGACGATGTTCCAGAGATCGTCTCGCAGCTCGCCCTCGGTTCGATCGACCATCTCCCTCACGTCGCGAAGAAGGCAGCGTCTGATCTTGTCGTCGTGTGTCTCGGTGCTGTGGACGCAGAACGATTCGCCCCGCTTGTTCGGGAGCTCAATGTGCTCGGCGTCGAAGTCGCCCTGAGCACTGGGCTGTCGAACGTGGCTCTGCGTCGAGTGAGTCTCGGGCATGTCTCTGGTCGACCGCTGGTTCGGGTCACCCCGGCGCCTGTGGCTGGCTGGCACCTTGCGACGAAACGAGTCGTCGACGTGATCGGCTCAACACTTCTGCTGATCGTCACCGCGCCGATCATGCTCGCAGCGATTCTGGCCATACGCATCGAGGATGGCGGCCGGGCCCTGTTTCGTCAGACGCGCGTCGGGAAATCGGGACATGAATTCACGATCTTCAAATTTCGCACGATGGTGAACGAGGCAGAGGAACTCCAGATCGATCTGACCAACGATCATTCCGACGGTCCGGTTTTCAAGATGCGAGATGATCCACGAGTCACGCGCGTCGGGCGCCTGCTGCGAAGGACATCGATGGATGAGTTGCCGCAGCTCATCAACATTCTGCGAGGTGAGATGAGCCTGGTCGGCCCTCGCCCGCTGCCCGTCCATGAGGTCGAGGCTGCGCCCACGAGTTTTCTCGATCGCCACGCGGTGAAGCCGGGTCTGACGGGCCGCTGGCAAGTATCGGGGCGCTCCGACACCGGATTTGCCGAACTCGATGAGCTCGATCGTTGGTACGTCGACAACTGGTCACTGGGTCAGGACATCGAGATTTTGGCGCGTACCGTTCCGGCCGTCCTGATGGCGCGCGGCGCGAGGTGATGTCACGCAGGTTGTACTGACCTGCTCGGGCAACAACTGGCCCACTACATCCGTTTGACCGGACCAATCGGCGCCATGGTTTTTCCACCGTTTGTTCACGCGTCGGGCGCTGGACGTAGGGTGGCTTCACAATTCACTAGCAGGAGATTGTTATGACGAGCACGTGGGGATTCGAGACCAATCAGCTTCATGCGGGACAGGTCGCCGATCCAACAACGGGGAGTCGAGCGGTTCCCATCTATCAGACGACGTCGTTCGTGTTCAACAATGCCGAACACGCGAAGAACCTGTTCGCACTCGCCGAGATCGGCAACATCTACACCCGGATCATGAACCCGACGCAAGGTGTCCTCGAAGGACGCATTTCGGCGCTCGAGGGTGGCACCGAAACTGCGGTCGGCCTTCCCGGTGCGCTCGCTGTCGCCAGTGGTCAAGCTGCCGAAGTCGTCGCGATCTTGAATCTGGCCGAATCGGGCGATCACATCGTGGTTTCACCATCGCTCTACGGCGGCACGTACAACCTCTTCAACTACACCTTTCCAAAGATGGGCATCACTGCGACGTTCGTCGATGATCCCGACGACCTCGAGGCGTGGGCGGCTGCGGTGCAGCCCAACACCAAGGCGTTCTACGGTGAATCGATCGGAAACCCGCAGGCGAACGTTCTCGACATCGCTGGTATCGCTGGCGTCGCGCACGCGAACAACGTGCCCTTGATCGTCGACAACACGGTGGCCACGCCGTACCTGATTCGTCCGCTTGAACATGGAGCCGACATCGTCGTGCACTCCGCGACGAAGTTCATCGGTGGACATGGAAACTCGATCGGTGGCCTCATCATCGACGGTGGATCGTTCGATTTCGGTGCAAGTGGAAAACATCCGATGATGACCGAGCCAGACCCCAGTTATCACGGCCTGCCCTACTGGTCAGCCCTCGGTCCTGGCGCCTACATCATCAAGGCTCGGGTACAGCTCCTTCGCGACCTGGGACCGGCGCTCTCACCGTTCAACGCCTTTCTCTTTCTGCAAGGACTCGAGACGCTGAGTCTTCGAATGGAACGTCACTTCGAGAACGCGCAGAAGGTTGCCGAGTTCCTCGACGGCCATCCCAAGGTCGAGAGCGTGTCCTATGCCGGTCTCCCGAGTTCGCGCTGGTACGACCGAGCAACGGAACTCGGCGGAGGACGTGGATATGGTTCGATCGTCGCCTTCGACATCGTCGGCGGGCTCGAGGCTGGCCAGAAATTCGTCGACGCGCTGCAATTGCACAGCCATGTCGCGAACATCGGCGACGCAAAGAGTCTGGTCATCCATCCTGCCAGCACGACACACAGCCAGCTGAGTGAAGCTGAACAAGCAGCAGCGGGTGTTCGAGCGGGACTCGTCCGCCTGTCTGTCGGCCTCGAAACGCTGGCCGACATCGTTGGCGACCTCGAAGTTGGTTTTGCCGCCGTCTGATATCGCCGATTCGTCGGGTTCCTGGTTTCTTCTGCAGGAGAAAATGAGGCTACGTTCGTTTTTGTTCCCACCGGCGGGTTGGGAGAACCACCGACACTCGCGCGCGTCGCGAATGAGTTTCGAACGCGGAATCGGAGCCTGAACCACATGAAGCTGTCCAAAGCGATCGACCACATCGCGGCGATCCATTCACGGCTCGATCGTCGCGACGATGACGACGAGGTCGACGAGTTGATCGGCCTCGCGGTCCGGCGTCTCGTCACGGAGCCCTTCGAGGTGATGTCGAAGGGCCTGAATCCCAGTCGGTTCGACTCGTGGTCGAAGGGTGCCCGAAGCCGAGTCGCCAGACAGTTCGGTTCGTCGAGCGACCTGGTGCTCGAAGTCCTCAGCCGCGCGACCACCCCGAGCCGCGGTGATCTCTCGTCGACGCTCGCGACCGCAGGTGAGGTGATTGCCTCGGGCGAGTCCTACACCACGACGGCCCGCGCATTTGCGGACGCGTTCTACGAGAATCTCGCCGGCGACGATGGGTTTCGCATTCAGGTACTCGCGTGGGCAGCCGCGCCGAACAGAGCGTCGCTGAGTGACGATCTCCGCGCCCTGTACGAGTCGGTCGAAGATCGGGTCGCTGGAGGAATCGAGGCCATCCTCGATGCGGCCGAACGACGGGTGCGGCCAGGGCTGAGCGTGAAAGAACATGCGGGAATGTTGATTGCGGTGACCGAAGGTGCCGTCATGCAGGGCCAAGTCCGGGGAAATCAAGAGACCGCGGCTCGATTCGCCGAGTATGTGGCGTTCATCCTCGAACATGGGAGTGTTCCGATCGAGCAGTCGTAGCGTCGCAGGACCGACGACGGCGTGCAAAGCCGACGATGGTTCGCCCGTTTCCCCCCGCCGTCATGGAGACTGAGGGATGCACAATCGCGCCGGCCAACGTGCCCTTCCTGAAGATCTGACCGACATCGATTCCCTCCTCGCTGCGTACCACGACGTCACTCCCGATCTCGGAGACGTGAACCAACGGGTCGAGTTCGGAACATCGGGCCATCGCGGTTCGTCGCTCGATGGATCCTTCAACGATGCGCACATCGCAGCGACAACGCAGGCGATCATCGAATTTCGGGAGATGGCGGGCACGGCTGGGCCGCTCTTCCTTGGTCGCGACACGCACGCGCTCAGTGCACCGGCCTGGTCCACGGCCCTCGAAGTACTCGCCGCAAACAATGTCGATGTGATGGTCGACAGCGCCGATCGATTCACTCCGACGCCGGCGATCAGCCATGCGATTCTTCGGCACAATTCGAGCGCATCGTCGCAGGCCGATGGCATCGTCGTCACGCCGTCGCACAACCCTCCACGAGATGGCGGATTCAAATACAACCCACCGCACGGGGGACCCGCAGACACCGACGCAACGTCATGGATCGCGACTCGGGCAAATGAGTTGCTCGAGTCGGCCAACGCCGAGGTGAAGCGGTTCGGGTCAAACGCTGCAACGGGGGCCGAGACGACACATCCGTACGACTTCATGGGTGTGTACGTCGCCGACCTCGAAAATGTCGTCGACATGTCAGCAATTCGAAACGCCGGTGTTCGGATCGGTGCCGATCCAATGGGTGGTGCTGCCGTCGACTACTGGGGCGCGATCGGCGAGCACTATGGACTCGACCTCGATGTTGTCAACCCGAACGTCGATCCGCAGTGGGCTTTCATGACGCTCGATTGGGATGGCAAAATTCGAATGGACTGTTCCTCGCCGAATGCCATGGCCTCGCTCGTGGCTGCTCGAGATCAGTACGACATCTCGACAGGGAACGATGCAGACGCCGATCGGCACGGCATCGTGACGCCCGACGCCGGTCTCATGAATCCCAACCACTTCTTGGCAGTCGCAATCGAGTATTTGTTCGCGAACCGACCGGGATGGGCCGACGAGACGGCGATTGGCAAGACGCTGGTGTCGTCGTCGATGATCGACCGAGTGGCATCATCACTCGGCAAGACGCTCATCGAAGTCCCGGTCGGTTTCAAGTGGTTCGTGCCTGGCCTGCTCGATGGTTCGGTTGGCTTTGGCGGCGAAGAATCAGCCGGGGCCTCGTTCCTTCGCCACGACGGCACGGTCTGGAGCACCGACAAGGATGGACTGACCATGTGCCTGCTGGCATCGGAGATCAAGGCGGTTACCGGCGAGAGCCCCGGCGAACGGTACACAGCGCTGACCGATCGGTTCGGTGCTCCCGCGTACGCCCGCATCGACGCTCCGGCGACTCGCGAACAAAAGGCAACACTCAAGGCGCTCCGACCAGACCAAGTCACCGCCACCGAGGTCGGCGGCGAAGCGATCACGGCCACACTTACCGAAGCCCCCGGAAACGGTGCCGCGATCGGAGGCCTGAAAGTGCAGACCGAGAACGCGTGGTTCGCGGCTCGACCGTCAGGAACCGAGGACGTCTACAAGATCTACGCCGAGAGTTTCCTGGGGTCAGACCACCTCGCGCAGGTCCAGGCCGAAGCAAAGGCCCTCGTCGACGAAGTGCTGTAAGTCCCGTTCGGGTGGAGATCTGTGCAGCGGGAAGTGCCAATATGGCATCCAGCGCTGCACAGATTTCTGAAGGAGAGCGGGGCTCGCGGGGCGACCGTGTTGGCTGATGCGGATCTCGACCGGAAGTGTCGAGATGTTGAAGTCCCGCGTGTTACAGCGCGGCGATGACTTGTTCGGCGAACCGGTGAATCGGGTCAGGGCTGAGCGGATGACCGAAGTCCATCACGAACGTGTCGATGCCGAGTTCGTGCTGACGGCCGATGCGGTCGAGGAGTTCGGCTGACTGTGCGTCGGTTTCGGGAAGTGGTGTTTCGATGGTGACGCCACTCGAGATGTGCTGGGGATCGCGGCCCGAGTCGGCTGCCGCGGCATCCACGATCGCCCGTTTGCGGACCCAGTCAGCGTCATCAGTGGCGAAGCCATGCCACATGTCGGCGCATCGCCCCACCAGCGGCAGCCCCACCTTCTCCCCGTTTGCCCCGATGCAGATCGGGGGAACGATCTCGGGGAGTGGAGGTGCCGACGCTCCTGCGATGGAGAAGTGTTGGCCGTCGAAGCTCGGTTCGTCCTCGGTCCACATCAGTCGGCAGATCTTCACCACTTCCTCGAGCTCGGCGAATCGGACCGAGGGTTTCGGAAAGCGATAACCATATGCCTCGTACTCTTCGCCACGCCAGCCTGCGCCGATGCCCAGCATGAAACGATTGCCGCTGAGTACCTGAAGCGTGGCGGCCATCTTTGCGGTGAGCGATGGTGGCCGGTAGCCGTGACCCAGCACATGGTGGCACAGGTGGAGGTCGGGAAACTTCGCAGCGAGCCACGTCAGAGTGGTCCAGGCTTCCATGAACGGGTCGGTCTTTGCGTCCATGCCGTAGAAGTGGTCTGCAATCCACAAGAACGTGTCGTTCACGGTGGCGAGGATGTGTTCCTCCTGATACACGACGATCGGTTTGTGCTCGCTGAACCGATTGCCGATCACGGGCGAAAGCCAGCCGAACGTCACGGCACGCGTGGTCATGGACGCAGCCTATGTCGAGCGGCTCAGACGATCAGGTTCTCTACTTTGTCGACGAGGTGATCGGCTGCGGCCTTGAGCGCCGAGCCGCCAGCGGTGTCGGCGAATGAGCGCAAGGCGTCGTTGGCCTGGTCCGCGTATCGGCGTGCGTCGGCATGGGCGCTCTGGAGCGCACCGCTCGACCTGACGAGCAATCGAGCTTCGTCGCGTGCCGTGGTGTCGATGGGCCGACCGAGTAGTCGTTCGAGCGCTGGACCCACTTCGCCGTGTGCCAGCGCTCGGATCACCGGAAGTGTGTACACGCCCTCGATGAGGTCGTTGCCCGCTGGTTTGCCGAGCTCCTCATCGGTTGCCGTGAGATCAAGGATGTCGTCAACGACCTGGAACGCCATCCCGTACGAACGTCCAAACGTGGTCAGGTGATCGATCCGATCTTGGTCGAGCCCGGCGACGATGCCGCCGATTCGACAGGCTGCGGCTAGCAGCGATGCCGTCTTGCCATCGATCGACTTGATGTACGACTCCTCGGTCCGGTCGAGGCGGTATACATATTCGAGCTCCCGGACCTGCCCGTCGCAGAGTTGGCTGATCGTGCTCGCCAGGAGACCGGCGACTTCGACGCCGAGCGAAGCAGCGATCTCCGAGGCCCGACCGAGCAGGAAGTCGCCGGCGAGGATCGCCTGATGGTTTCCCCATTTCGAGTTGACCGATTCGACAGTTCGCCGAGTCTCGGCCGAGTCCATGACGTCGTCGTGATAGAGCGACCCTTGGTGGACGAGTTCGACGGCCACAGCCCCGAGTATCACTTCGTGTTCAGCAGGCGCAAAATCGGCGCTCGCTGCGGCCGCCGCCGTGATGCAGAAACCTGGCCGAACTCGCTTGCCGCCAGCGCTGATCAGATGTGCAGCGATATTTTGCAACAGCTTGTTGTCGGTCTCGACCGCGACGTGAAGCTGTTCCTCGACGCGGGTGAGGTCATTCGACAGTGTTGGCAGTTGATCGAGGGGACTCGTCGTTGACACACGAACAACTGTAGAGATCGTTGATTCTCAACGCGCTATTGATCGGCCGAGAACTTCTGCACGATGACGTTGCAAAACACCGCCTGAAACAGAACCAACCACTTTTTGGGAATGAAAACGGTCCAATAGACGCTCACCAGTTGGTACAAGCTGCCGACTGGCATCATCACGGCGATGTAATTCCGCCAAAATCAGAGGAACGGCTTCACGAACGTGTGCTGTCGGGGTCGCTGGGTAGACTTGGCTGCACTAGGTCGCAGAGGAGAAACCGTTGTTCGAGAGATTTACCGATCGAGCTCGCCGGGTCGTTGTTCTGGCCCAAGAAGAAGCCCGCCTACTCAACCACAACTACATCGGCACCGAGCACATCCTGCTCGGGCTGATTCACGAAGGCGAGGGTGTCGCCGCGAAGGCGCTCGAGTCCCTCGGCATTTCGCTCGAGGCTGTCCGCAGCCAGGTTGAAGAGATCATTGGCCAGGGTGGTTCATCGCCGAGCGGGCACATCCCGTTCACCCCGCGCGCCAAGAAGGTTCTCGAGCTCTCGTTGCGCGAGGCCTTGCAGCTCGGACACAACTACATCGGCACCGAGCACATCTTGCTCGGACTCATCCGCGAGGGTGAAGGCGTCGCAGCGCAAGTTCTCGTCAAGCTCGGCGCAGATCTGTCTCGCGTCCGTCAGCAAGTCATTCAGCTGCTGTCTGGATATTCGGGCCCCGGCGGAGCGTCCTCGTCGTCCTCGTCGTCATCGTCGAGCGACAAGGCTGGTGCAACCGCTGGCGGCTCTGGCGGTGACTCGCCATCGGGTTCGCTTGTGCTCGACCAGTTCGGCCGAAACCTGACCCAGGTCGCTCGCGACAAAGGACTCGATCCTGTTGTTGGTCGCGCCAAGGAAACCGAACGCGTCATGCAGGTGTTGTCGCGCCGATCGAAGAACAACCCGGTCCTCATCGGCGAACCTGGCGTCGGCAAGACTGCGATCGTCGAAGGGCTTGCGCAAGCGATCGCCGATGACAACGTTCCAGACACGATCAGGGGAAAACAGCTCTACACGCTCGACCTTGGCGCGCTGGTCGCTGGTTCGCGTTATCGCGGTGACTTCGAAGAACGCCTCAAGAAGGTGCTCAAGGAGATCAAAACTCGCGGTGACATCATCTTGTTCATCGATGAAATCCACACACTCGTTGGCGCCGGCGCCGCTGAAGGTGCCATCGATGCTGCGTCGATTCTCAAGCCGATGTTGGCTCGCGGCGAACTTCAGACAATCGGTGCGACCACGATCGACGAGTATCGCAAACACTTGGAGAAGGACGCAGCGCTCGAGCGCCGCTTCCAACCCGTCAAGGTCGAAGAGCCATCGGTTGCCCACACGATCGAGATCCTGAAGGGTCTGCGCGAGCGATACGAAGATCACCATCGGGTCACCATCACCGATCAGGCGCTCGTGGCTGCGGCCAATCTTGCCGATCGCTACATCGCTGACCGATTCCTTCCCGACAAAGCGATCGACCTGATCGACGAGGCCGGCTCGCGTCTGCGAATCAAGCGCATGAACACGCCGCCTGAGTACAAAGAGATCGAAGCCGAGATCGCCGATGTCGTGCGCGACAAGAAGGTTGCGGTCGAGGAGCAACAATTCGAAGAAGCCGGCCGGCTACGTGATCGTGAGAAAGAACTCCTCGCGAAACGCGTCGATGTCGAGGCGGAGATCAAGGCATCGGGAACCGACCTGTTCGACGAGGTCGACGAAGAGGCCGTTGCCGAAGTGCTTTCGTTGTGGACCGGAATTCCGGTGTACAAACTCACCGAAGAAGAGACACAAAAGCTCCTGCACATGGAAGACGAGCTGCACAAGCGAGTCATTGGGCAGGAACGTGCCATTCAGGCCGTCAGTCAGGCGATTCGCCGCACGCGCGCTGGCCTGAAGGACCCAAAACGTCCGTCGGGTTCGTTCATTTTCCTCGGCCCCTCGGGTGTTGGAAAGACAGAGCTCGCCAAGACACTGGCCGAATTCTTGTTCGGTGACGAGTCGGCGTTGATCAGCCTCGACATGTCCGAATACATGGAGAAACACACGGTCAGTCGCCTCGTTGGTTCACCTCCTGGATATGTCGGTTACGAAGACGGCGGACAGCTCACCGAAGCTGTTCGGCGCAAGCCATTCTCTGTCGTCCTGTTCGACGAGATCGAAAAAGGCCACCCCGACGTCTTCAACACGCTCCTGCAGATCCTCGAAGAAGGCCGTCTCACCGATTCACAAGGTCGCTCTGTCGACTTCCGGAACACCGTGCTGATCATGACGTCGAACCTCGGCACCCGGGATCTCCGCAAGGCGAATCTCGGCTTCACCAAGGCAGACGAAGCGGTCAGTTACGAACGGATGAAGGAAAAGGTCAACGATGCGCTCAAGGAGCACTTCCGCCCCGAATTCTTGAACCGCATCGACGACACGATCGTGTTCCACGAGCTCTCGCAGCCAGAGGTGCGTGAGATCATTGAGATGATGATCAAGCGTGTCGGCAAGCAGATGGCTGGTTTGGGACTAGGTCTCGAACTCACCGATGCCGCCAAGGACTACGTGTCGGTCAAGGGATACGACCCGACGCTTGGTGCTCGTCCGCTTCGTCGTGCGCTCCAGCGGTTGGTCGAGGATCCTCTGTCGGAGAAACTTCTGTACAAGGAGTTCGTCGCCGGCGAGATCGTCATTGTCGACATCGAGGATGACGATGAACTGCCAGGCGAGAAGAAGGTCGTGTTCCGCTCGATCGAAGGGTTCGAACCACCACCGGTTGAAGAACTCGAGGACAGCGAGAAAGCACAGGTCTGAGAGAACCCACGGCTCGCGCCTCGGGTTCGTCCGGGTTCGACGCTGTCGAACCCGGTGGAGCTGACTTCTCGACGTGACTGAATTGTCCCCTCACGACGCTCAACGCCTAGCGTGGTCCGTCGTGAGGACCCTCCGCCTTCTCCTTGTCGCGCTCGTTGCGCTGATTGCATCGGCATGCCAAGTCGATGCTGTCATCGACGTGGACGTCACCGAGGACGGCTCGGGCACGGTCACCCTTACTGCGGCCTTTGACGAGGAGATCGTCGAAGCTGCCCCTGAGATGCTCGACGGTCTCCGCACAGACGATCTCTTGCAGGCGGGCTGGATCGTCGACGGGCCGAGGCGAGCCGAATCTGGCGGCTCGATCATTGTGTCGGCGAAAAAGCCATTCTCCTCGCCCGATCACTTGGCAGGCGTGCTCGACGAGATCGCTGGCGAGGACACCTTGTTCTCGGACTTTGCCGTCGAGCGCACGCGCTCGTTCGCCCGCACGACCTATGACGTCACCGGTCGGATCGATCCACAGATCGATCTCACCGTGTTCGGCGATTCCGGGATCACCGGTCTCGTGGGTAACCCACTCGGGCTGTCGTTAGCAGAGCTCGAAGCAGCAGCGAATCGGCCACTTGAGGAGACGGTGAATCTGGAGTTCACGGTCGCGCTCCCCGACACGGTCACGGCGAACGGCGCCGAGGTCGATGGTCGGGTCGCGACGTGGCAGCTCAGTCCGCGAGATCCCCTTCCCACCGACATCGAGGTGTCGTCGAGCATTGAGGATCGATTGCCTCGAGTGTGGGCTGCGGTCGCGCTTGTTGCGCTTGCACTCCTCGGAACATTGTTGATCTTTCGAATTCTCGCTCGGTTCGGGGGGCGTCGCACCGATGAACGTGGCGAAGAGGTCGTGCAGATGCGTCGGCCGGACAAGGCACCCGCTGCTGCGCCAGCTGCCGCGGCTGCACGTGAACGTCCACCTCGCCTCGAACTAGTCGTACTCGACGCGCGCGGCGTCCTGTACGACGAAGCCAACGACATCGGCGCACGGCTCGTTCCGTTTGTCCGAGAGCGCGGATCCAAGGCGTCGTTGCAAGAGATCAACGATGCCTTTCGTTCGGCCAGCCTGGGCCGGTTGTCGACTGGTGAGTTGTGGGAGCGCCTCGGCGTCAGTGACGATCCAGCGGAGCTCGACGCGGCGTACACGTCAGAGTTTCAGCTCAGAGCTGGAGTGCTCGAGTTCATTGATCGCCTCCATGACCGTGGTCTTCGCGTCGCTGTCAGCACGAACAATGTTCTCGGATGGTCAAAGGCCATCCGGGCCCGCTTCGATCTCGATGGTCGGGTCGACACCTGGGTGGTGTCGGGCGAAGTCGGGACGAGAAAACCCGATGCGGCGTTTTTCGAAGCACTTCGACGGATGACCGGTGTCGAATATGCCGACAGTCTTCTGATCGATGATCAGATCGATGACCTCGACATGGCACGTTCACTCAACATGTCGACGGCGATGTTCGTTCCTGAGACATCTCAGCTGCCGGTGTCTTCCCCACACCCGATCGTTCACGGTTTCGACTCATTCTTCGGACGCTGAGTCTCCGAGGCTTGGTCGAGGGCTACCTCAGCCACAACTCAGGCGTCAAGAGTTCCGAAGTCGATCGTGGGGCTCTCGATGTGTTTGGGCAAGCGGCCTTTCCGCAACATGCGATAAAGGTCCGAATCGAGTGTCGGTTTGACCGAGAACCATGCTGCTCGATCGGTTGAGTGGCGCGGAGACTCGATTCGATGGAGCTCGCCGATGTAGACGCAATACCCACTTTGTCGTTCGGTCTCCACGAACAGGTGGGTCGTCCTCGGACGCTGCTCGTCATCGAGCCCGTGGGTGTTGAGTAACTGAATCTCCGCAGGGCTGCTGTCCCAGCGAAACCGATTTCGATCTTCGAATGGGGTCTCGCGGCGCCGCTCGGGAAGTTTCTCGACGAGCACGAGGTGTTGATCGACAGCGAACAGCTCGTCGCTGATCGATGTCAGGTTGGCTCCGAGCGGATCAAAGAGCAGCGGCAGTCGATCGATGGCAAAGGTTGCACCCGGCCGTATGCGTGGCGTGGGGGACAGGATCGACGCATCGATTGGCGAGACACGTGTCGGCCGTTCGGAGGGGGCACTCAACTCGGTGGTTCGTGGAGGATCGGCCATCGTGGTCTCGTCGCCTGAGACTGCATCGGCGTATCCGTGTGTTGACTGCTTCGTAGACCGTTCGACTTCGGACAGATCGGTATGGGTGAGGTCGATGATGTCTGCAAGTGGGGAGATCGCTGTTTCCACCCGCGCCATGTCGGCAAGGGTGGGCGTTCGCCGTTTGAGGATGGGAGCGCCGCCACCCAACGTCGTGAACACATCGACATACTGGATCTCGACTGCTGGCCCGTTCGAGGATGGTTCGACAGGCACGTCGACGGCATCGAGTGCGGTCAGGATCACCGTCCGGCGGCGACTGCTCAACGTGATGGATGCGTCAGGGCTGAGATCCCACAGTCCCTCGTAGAACGCCGCCGGGTCGCCGCTGACATCGCTGAGATCTCGCAAGCGCATGTTTGCGAGCCACGAATTGATGTCCGAAAGACGGTTGGGCAAAGCGTTGAGATCGTCGGGGCCAACGGTGAGAACCGAGGTCAGGCACCCCGAGATGTCGAGCACGAGCACATCGGGTCGCGCAGGTTCGTTCTTCCACGCGCCGACTGTGAGCACAGCGCGACCGAGAAACACGTCGATTCGGCGTTGGAGAATCTCTACGAAGTTTTCGGGGAGGTGAGGAGAGGCTGCGAGGCCAACGAGATCATCGTCGAACAAGGTGTAGTACGTATCGTGGTCCACAATGATGAAGGTACCCCGCCGTGGCGGATTCAGCCAACAGTCGGTGCAGGGGGATTGCCCACATTCCACGTGGATCGAGACCTCCCTCCGACCATCGCGCTGCTCGACGACGTGTCGCGGAGCGAGGGCATTGATCGAGTCCGAGTACGGCGATTCGGTGAATGACGGGAATGTTGCCATCGGCGATCTGGGCCATCGGCCTGCTTCAGAACGAGAGAATCGCCCCGGGTGAGACCCGAAGCGATGTGATGAAGAAATCATAACACAGGCAATTTTTCGATGTCCGCTTTTGCGCCCCGAAAGATTACAGAAGTTCTCAGAATGGAAGTCTTCCCATCAACTTTGCGGCGATCAACCGCACATTCCGTGGGTTGAACCGTGTGGCCGGTAGAGAGACCTCGTCCTCGATGGGATCAGTCTGTTCGAAGAAGTTGCACAGGACGACGTTCCATTTGTTCGATGGCAGCTCAGGCCACAGCGCGGCCAACGATGTCGAGTACTTGCTGACCCGTACCGGTCGATGGTGCGCGTGCCACAACAGCCGATCGGCCTCGGTGGGTCCGTGAATCGACTTCGTCTCGATCAGAACGTTGTCGCTGATTGAGACGCCCGACCGCTTGCGACCGACACAGTGCAGTGCGGAGTCGATGGTCAGCCTGCTCGCCCGATCGCTCAGCATGATTGTGCTTCGCGAATAATTTGTGATGAGCGTGTCGCGGAAATGGCAGTCTCGGTACTCCGGACCAACGATGCCGTCGAGAAAGTTTCGACCTCGCGAGGTGAGGATGTTTCGATCTGCGTTGTCGTACGAGAGACGGTGTTTGACGGTGTTGCCCCTCATGTCGCGTACTTTCACCTCGAGTGCACAAAGTCCCGTGTCGACGTAGGTGCGTGTGCGAACCTTGAACCGTTTCGGACGACTGCGCGCAGCATCGAAATAGGTCACGAGATCTGGTGTGTCGAAGTAGGTCGATTCATAACCAAATCGCCGGATCCCCCCGATTTCGAGCACTCTCGCCCCCGGAGCGAGCGCCCCGGTCAATTCCCCGACGACAGCGGTTGGAACGATGTACTTTCGATCTGTCCGGGTGAGGAGACTGGCGTGTTCCTCGAGTTCCTCGAGTCCGATTGAAGGTAGTGCGCCCATGTCGAGAGGATCACTGATTGCGGGGTGACGAGAGACGGTCATGGTGCCGCCTGCTGCTTGCTGTAGCGCACCTCGACAAGCGTGGTTTGGTTTACGAGGTCGACGCGCCGCACTTTCGTCTGATGCACGCGAGCCAGGAGTAGCTCCTCGAGACGTCCAATGAGTGCTAGCTCGTCGACGAACGCCGCGTCGAGGTTGACGAGTTGTGTTCGATAACTCCCGAAAAGTCGCGGGTGGTCGCCGATGAAGAGCGCAAAGATCATTGACCCCATCAGTGCGGGAGCGAGCCAACTGGGTGAAATCTCGAAACCGGCGAGCAACCCAAACGAAAGTGCGGCGAAGTAGTACGCAATCTCTTCGTGGTCGAGTTCAGCTGAACGAAGCCGGATGATCGACAACACGCCAAAAAGTCCGAGTCCCAATCCTGCGCCGACCGTGGCTGACGTGAGCGCCAGGGCCACCGCCATGACGCCGATGTTGACGCCGAGGTAGGCGACCAACATGTCCTTCCGACGATGTCGGGGAAAATAGAGCCCGAGTGTCAAAACGGTAATCGCGACCAAATCGAGCGCGACGAGTGCTATCTGTGTCATTTTCGCCCCTTGTATTCGCTTTGAGTTTACATTTTGTTGGCGAGGGGACAAAATCCATTCCTTGAGCGACGGAGAGTCGTGAAAATGTCACATCACCGGTCATTGGCGAGCGTCACACGGACGGTCCACGACTCTGTCACCGCGCCAGGCAAGAATGTATCTGATGGGTTCTCCTCGATATGCCGAGACAATAGATGCGGTCGATGCCATTCGCGAGCGATGTCGCAATGCCGAACTGACTCCCGATCAGTTCACGACGCAGCTGACGGATGTCTTCTACGACTACCTGATCGACGAGGACCCACGCGACGACGTGGTGGGATTGGTCGACTACTGCGTTCAGGTGGCGTCGGAAGTGTGCGACCTGACACTCTTCGCCGACCGAGTGCTTCCGCAGCGGCTCGACACGCAGCTGCGTTGGATTCTCGAACAACAAGCGGACGGGCACAACCTCACACATATGGTGCGGGTCCTCAAGGCCCGGCTTTCCGAGGATGACGAGTTGGCAAAGATCGAACTCGTCGAGCTCTGCCAGCACGGATACGAAACGCATCAAACGTTGTTCTCCGCCGTCGACTCCGAACGGGAGATCATTTCGCTGGCGTACCAATTCCGCGTTGTCGCTGCACTCGATGCCGCTGTCCGTCCCACAGCACCAGGTCGTCTGGCAAGCGAGGACAAGAGTCGCGGCATGGCACTGCCGAGAACACTCGACCTCCTCGCGCACCTCGCAAGCGATCCCATTCATCCCACCGGAACCCTGGCTCGAGATTCCCTCGTCGGCCTGTGTGCCTACGCCGAGACGGCCGGACTCGCGGCGTTGCGTTTGCCCGTCCATCTTCTGTCCGCCGACCAGAGACTCCGCCTGCACGACACGTACGTCGAACACGAGGAATCCCTCGGCCCCGAGGTCGTGCGCATCTTCACGAGTGAACAACAACTTCGCGACCGCGAGATTTTGCGTAGCGCGTTGTGGCAGGCCAACGACGTCACGCGGATGACCAGCGCTGACGACCACACGTCGACTCCCTGACGTCGCACGCGCTAGACCTGTTCCATGGCTCCCTGGATGGTGATCGTCGGACTGATCGCCAGCGGATTTCTCGTGCTCCTTGTTGCGCCAACCGTCCATCGTTCGATCAATTCGAAGTCGCGCTCTTCCGTCGAGGCGACCCGAGTAGACCGGGCCAAGTCACTTCGCGACTCAGCCGATGGGGCGACTCGCTCGTTCAGCGACGCAGCGAGCGCGGTGCGGGTTCGAGATCGACTGCTTCTCCGTGGCGTTCGCACCGAGGTTGTGCCCGAGGGCGGGCAAGTCGTTCTGATCTATCACTCGGCCGACGAGTCGACCCTCGAGGAAGTCATCGCTGAGCTCGGAACGCGCTGAGTCCGGTTCGGATCGCTTTCACGGCGTCGACGACCACGGGACCAGCATCGAGCTCGTCGACGACGAGATGTGGCGGTTGCTTCAGCTGAAGCGGTGTGAGGGTGGGTGAGTCCTGCGCAGTGGCCCAAGCTCCCTCGAAGAACGCACGATTGCCAATGGAGGCGCCGGTGTAGTGCGTGGGTGCGACGTTCGTTGGTCCGCCGGCCCAGACTTCGCGCAGTCGGGCGTTCGCTTCGATCTCTTCGGCGATGCCCAAGAGAGCAGCGAGGCTGTGCGTACAGCTGTCGCCGACGTCCTCACAGGAACACTCGGGCTCGAGATCGCCTGCGCTGAGTTCGGATGCAGAGGTCGGCTTGACTGCGACGGCGATCGAGACCTCGTGAATCTCACCAGACGAATCGGTGACGGTCGCATGGGCAACACCGGGTGTGATCTCGACTTCGGCCACCGCATTGGCGCGGTGCATGCGTCGTGCACGCGACATGCGCCCCGGATCGCCAAGATCGATTGCGAGGTTCGCGACACCGCGAGCTTCGTCGGAGCGAAGTGGTCGTCTCATAGCTGGGGATCCCATTCGTTGGCTTGCGCGTGTGCTGATGGATCGAGTTGCAACAGCTCACGGAGTTCGTCGGTCGACAGCTCCGTCAGCCAGGACTCATCGGTTCCGACGACGGCATCGGCCAACGCTCGTTTCTCGGTGAGGAGCGAGTCGATTCGTTCCTCGAGCGTCCCTCGACACACAAGTTTGTGCACAAACACCGTCTTGTCTTGACCAATACGCCACGACCGGTCGGTGGCCTGGTCCTCGACGGCCGGGTTCCACCAGCGGTCGTAGTGCACGACTCGGCTCGCGGCGGTGAGGTTGAGCCCGGTACCTCCAGCACGAAGCGAAATGAGTTGGATTGGCGGACCGTCGGGCGCCTGGAACGCATCGACCATCTGTTGCCGTTGCGACCTCGTCGTACCACCATGCAGGAATGGCACGGGAACGTCGTGGCGCGCTGCCAAGTGTGACGACAAAAGCTTGCCCATCTCCCGGTACTGGGTGAACACGATTGCTCGTTCACTGGACTCGAGCATCGTGTCGATGAGTTCGTCGAACCGCTCGAGCTTGCCGGAACGCCCAGATTCTCCAACGTGTTCTTCGCGCAAGAAATGCGCCGGATGGTTGCAAACCTGCTTGAGCCGGGTGAGCGTTGCCAGGACCAAGCCGCGTCTTTCCATTCCGGTTGCTGCAGCTGCGGAGGCGAGGAAGTCGTCGACCACGGCTTGGTACAAACCAGCTTGTTCGGGGGTGAGCGGTGCCCATGCCACCTGTTCGATCTTGTCGGGAAGGTCCGGCACAAGTGACCGGTCGACCTTCGTTCGACGCAGGACGAACGGTGCAGTGAGGCGGCGAAGCGATTCAAGCGCCTCGGCACCATCGCCGCTTTCGATCGGATTGGAGAATGTCTCGCGGAACCACGTGATTCCGCCGAGCATTCCCGGGTTGAGCGCGTCGAGGATCGCCCAGAGTTCGGTTAGGCGGTTTTCGACCGGTGTACCAGTCAACGCAATTCGTTGTGTCGAGTGCAGACCGCGGATCGCCGTGGCTGCATTCGTCCGATGGTTCTTGATCGCCTGCGCCTCATCACACACGACGACGTCCCAGACGATTGGGTCGAGTTCGTCCGCGATCCGGCTGGCTGTGCCGTAGGTCGTGATGATGACGTCATTTTCGGCAGCAGCTGCCACCAGCTCCGCGCCGCGTGGACGGTCGGGCCCGTGCGCGATCATCGTGGACAGTTCTGGAGTGAAACGGTTGGCTTCAGATTCCCAGTTGGTCACCACGGAAAGCGGACAGATGACCAGGTGCGGCTGATGTGGTTGATCATTGGCGACTCGGTCGAGTGTTCGGGCGAGCAGATGGGCGAGCGCCGTGGGTGTCTTGCCGAGTCCCATGTCGTCGGCCAGACATCCGCCGAGACCAAGGCGACCCAAGAACTGCAGCCACCCCAACGAACGACGTTGATATGGGCGAAGTTCCCCCACAAACCCGGGAGGTTCGGTTGACTCCGTCAGCTGATCGTCGGGCAGACCCGAGAGCAGCTGTGCAATCCAACCTTCGGCGGTCAAATCATCCGATGTGGCCCGTTCCAGTTCGGTGATCGTCTGTCGGAGGAGCTCGGCTGGGCTCAACTCTGATGCTTCGCGCCGCTGGGTTTCGAGACGTTTGAGCGCAGACCGCATCTGTTGGTGGTCGACCTGAACCCATGAGCCGCGTAGGGCGACCAGTTCGGCATTCGACCGCGCCAACGCCTCGATCTCTTCGGGGGTGAGCTCGATGTCGCCCAAGGCAAGTCCCCAGTCGACCTCGACGAGGGCAGTGCCGAGCCCACGAGAACCACTAAAACTTGGCGATGATGCCTTCGCGGTGAGGCGAGCCGACCGATTGATCAGCCCCGTGGGAGTCACGATCGGCAGGCCGGCGATTCTGCACGTGTCCAAACCCTCGCTCAAGAGATCGGAGACGTCATCGAGATGCAGCTCGAGACTCGACGGCTCGACTTCATCGCCGAGGGGCCCCAGCGCCGCGAGTTGTGATGCCAGTCGATCGATCAGTTCGCGCATTCGGATTCGAAGCGGCGAGAGTGTCGATCCATCCGCAAGCTCGATGGCGGCCGGAGAATTCTCCCAGATGTCCGCGAAACCAATCGTGTCTCCGCTGGGTGTGACCACCTCGAGGATCAGCGACCAGGTTTCGTCTCCGTCGGTGCGAGCTGGTGGTTCGAGGCGGCCTTGGAGCCCGACCTCTGGTGCGCCAACGATCACAGAAGCGAACTCACTGAGCTGTGTTGACCACTCGGCGAAGGAGGCCTCGTGGGCAACCGAATCGCCCAGGAAGATGCTGTCTTCCTTCGAGAGCGCTGAAGTGATTCGACGGAGCGCGACGACGGTGCTCGCTCGTGTTCGGGGCAGTGGAGGGCGCCAATCGACGTCACGCAGCGCCATGCGCGAGACAGAATCGACGAGGGCGTCGACGATGTCGCTCACCTGCGTGCGTCGCGGGTCCTCGGACCCGGCAGCGACGACGGGCGGTAGTGCGGACTCGAGTTCGGCATGCAACCGATCGATCTGAACGTCCCGAATGGGCATCCACGTCGCTCGCCATCGAAGCCCTGCTGTGCGCAATGCCGGGAGCACGTGGCCCGACGCTGCGATCTCGACGGCAGAAAGTGTGGCGAGGTGCAACCAGGAAACCGATGGTGACCACGAGTTGGAGCGCGCCCGACCAATGAGGACGCCGGCGAGCGCGCTTGCGTCGACCGAGACTGCGCTGATCGTGTCGAATGGAGGCGGGCCGTCCGGGCTGAATAGCCGGTGTTCGTCGACACGTTCGGGCAAATCTGCTCGAAGGTCGGGACCAAAGACCGCAAGGGCGACGTGGTGGACGTCGCGCGCCGAGGCGTCTGGGTGATCAATCCACAATCCAAAGCTGTCGCCGAGCCAGGTTGCGTGGAGTGACCCCGGGGGGAAGGGCGAGCGAACCACCTATCCACGCTAGCGGTTTTGTCGGGTTCTGCGGCCCGTCTTGCGGACTATCGGGGGATTCGTGAAATATGTCGATCAGGTTACGATTGTCATCTGTTGGTGATATCTTGCCGCCATGTCCTCAAAGATGGCGAACAATTCACCAGTGAATGTCACCAAACGTGACGACAGCCGACGCAAGTCAGATGACCGGTTTCGGATTCAGCGAAGCCATCTGGTCACCTGGTTGGCGTTGGCGGTCGCACTTTTCTTCGCCGGAGTCGCCCTTGGCGAATCCGATTCGGTTGGTGCAGTCGAGGCCGACGGCGTCCTTTTCGGTGCATACGCTCAGCCTCGGGCGGGCCAATCGGACATCGGAGCGGTCCAGGCGCTCGAGTCCAGCCTTGGCTCGAAGCTTCCGATCGTCCGCGACTTCACCAAGTGGGACAGCAAGATCGACAACCGTTTCGCCAAGTGGGTGGTCGATGGCGAACGCAGATTGATGATTTCGATCAAACCAAAACGGGGAAATGGTCAAGAGGTGAGCTGGAGCCAAATCGCCGCGGCGAAACCTGGCTCGAAGGTGTACGGCGAGATGGTCAACCTGGCGCGCGGCGTGAAGGCGCTCGACGGTGAGGTGTGGGTCAGCTTCCACCATGAACCCGAGGCGAAGGACCGACAGGCGTTCGGGACCAACAGCGACTTCAAGGCCGCGTGGAGAAAGCTCCACGACGTGTTTCGCGCCGAGGAGGTTGATGCGCAGTGGGTGTGGACGATGACCAGCTGGAGCTTCGAAGTGACCACCACCGACCGGCGCTCAGCGGCCAAGTGGTACCCCGGCGACGCCTACGTCGATTTCCTGAGGGCCGACCCGTACAACTGGAACCAGTGTCGAGGGAACACCAAGGAGACCTGGCAGTCGTTAGAACGGATCATCGCGCCGTTCGTCGAATTCGCGGAGCAACATCCGGACAAACAACTCGTGCTGCCCGAGTTCGGTTCTGACGAGGGATCTCGTGGGCAGAAGGCAGCGTGGCTCGACGCGATGCGCAGCTACCTGAAGGAGCCGGGGAACGCGGCTCGATTTGCTGCGGTCATCTACTTCCACGACGTCCACGAGGATGCGGCGTCGTGCACGTGGTGGCTCGACTCGAGTGGCGAGACCTTGGCTGCAGCGCGCCGAATCGCGAACGACCCGTTCTTCGACAGAAACACCGGCGGAGTCGTTGTCGTGGCGCCACCGGTCGCACCACCAACGCCGACCGCCGAATGCACCGTGCGGGCCACGGTGAACGGCGATCAGATCACCTGGGATGACCGTGGGAACGGGTGGCGTTGGAACCTCCGGCGCAACGGCAAGTGGCTGGCTGGAACCACCGCCGAGACGTACCTCAACCGCAACGTCAATTCCGGCACTTACGTGGTGATCGGACGCGACAGCGGTGCACGAGTCGACCTCACTTGCGTGCGTACGTGACGCTGCGAGATCACGCAACCATCGACGCAACACGAAGCGATCGCTGCAACAGACGCTGATCGCCGAGCCGACGACGTAGTGCGTTCTCGAGTCCCTTGATCGGGTAGAGATTTTGGGGAGCTCGGCTTTCTTTGTGCGGCTCGCTGGCAAAGCGCGGCAGAACATTCGTGACTGTATCGGCGAGGAAGCGGGCCTCGTCGACGTCGATGTCGCCTGTCGACTCGAGCCGGACGACGCCGGCCCACCCGTGCGTGCGAGGCCCCGGTAGACGTACGTACCAACTCCACCGGGCAAAGGTGCTCGTGCCGATGAGAAAAAGCGGGGACCGTTGCCCGTCGGCGAGATCCCCGACCACCCGTTGCAGACCATCCTCGAGATACTGGACGTGGTGGGTCTTGACCAACCCGACCGAGCGTGGGGTGCGTCGGCCACGGAGCGGTCCGTCGAACACGATCAGATCATCGGCACCGGCGTCGGGAACGATCTCCGTTTCGAGGTCGGTCATCAACCCGTGAATGCCGAGGTACAGGTCCTCCGGCGAACCGGTCGGCACCGGGAAGTGTTCGTACCTACCGTGATCGGTGACGATCGGACCGACCGAATCCGCGGGTGGCGTGAACACGCCCCGTTGGACGCGAACGCCGACCACCTCGGCACGAGAACCGCTGCATGCAACCGCTCCTGCAGCAACGGTGGCACACGATCCAGGAAGGACCAGGCCATCGTGGGTCACCCAGATTCGAGCGTCGATTCGCCGAACACCATCAACGAACCAGATCGTGCCTGGGGTCGCTGTCGACCCTGGCGTGATTGGGTGCCACGTCGCCGATTCGATCTCGACATCGGGGTTGACCACGTCGGTCGACGCATCGAGCGCGTCAGTATCGCCGCCGGTGCCGTAATCGGGGTCCCAGGACTCGACGGCGAACTTCACGATGTGGAGCGTTGGTCGTGCGCTGGGTGTGAAGTATGTCGCCTCATCGAGGCTCGTTCGATGAAGTCGAGCATCGGTGGAGTGATCGTGTCGAATGCGCGTCCCACGTCAGGTCCTCATCCAGTCCATCAATCGAGCGTAGTCCGCACCACCGTGGAGCCGTTGGGGGTTCGCGCAACGTCGAACCGCACCGGTATCCGGTCGGCGAGGTCTCGGATGTGGGTGACCACACCGATCATTCGCCCCTCGGCACCAAGTTCCTCGATCGCCGACGCGACGACATCGAGCGTTTCGGTATCGAGTGTGCCGAACCCCTCATCGAGGAACATCGATTCGATCGCAGGTGCGCCTTCTGATGCGAGCGACGCGATGTTGTCCGTCAGTGCCAAGGCGAGCGACAGGGATGCGAGAAACGTCTCGCCGCCCGACAGGGTACGAGCGCCACGGACTTCGTCTGCATTGCGATGATCCCGGATGCTGAAGTCGGTGCCATCGGTCAACATCGAATAGGCGCCGCCAGACAGTTCGAGAAGTCGTTCGGTCGCCCGCTCGGCGAGGGTGTGCATCACGTCGGCCATGAGCCACTGTTCGAACCCGCGGGCATTCAGCAACCGTCCGACTTCACCTGCCACCGCAGCCTCGGTTTTCAGTGCTTCGATGCGTGTGTTGGTCTTTTCTTGCGCGGCCTGTTCGAGTTCGAGCGATTCGATCCTGGCCTGCGATCGTCCGATCTCGGCAACGAGCCAGGCGATCGGGTCGTCTGGGGTTGTGTCTCCAGCGTGTGGTCTACACAACGTGGCGATCACGGTCTCGTGTTCGAGGACGCGAGCTCGCGCCGCTTTCCTCTCAGTGGTCGCTTGTTTTTTTGTCGACCGGACATCGGCCGTGACCGTTTTGCTCCACTCGACGAGCTCGCGCCAGTCCTGCGTGATGGACTCCTCCGACGGTGATGGCGGGTCGAGGCTCGCGAGCGCATCCCGAGCGGTCGTGAGGTCGCGTCGAAGTGATGCGGACTGAGCGGCGAGTTCGATGTATTGCGCTTCAATGTCTTGGAGTTTCGTGAGCGAGCGTGCAGCCTTTGCCTGGGCTTTCTCCAAGCGGGTTTGGGCTGATCGCGACAAACGCAGCTGCCTGGTGGTTGCCGACAGGTCAGGTTCGTCATCGAGCGTTTGTGCAAGTTCGCTGCGGCGATTCTCGAGCGAGGCCACCTCGGCTTCGGCATGGGCGTGCGCCTGCTCGGCTTGTCGGCGCCTCGCCCGAGCGCCGTCGGCCTGCTCACGTTGTGCATCGAGTTGTTCGTCGAGCGCCGCGAGCTCGGCGGACGCGTTGTGTCTTGGCAACTCCACGACGATCTGATCGCAGACGGGACACGGTTCGTCCAGAACGAGTGCATCGCGGAGACCAGCAGCACCTGCC
>RCMY010000552.1_pt1 | contig 44138 bp, 41 predicted proteins | sample 2041341 | NCBI WGS metagenome assembly RCMY01 (sample SAMN09708234, study PRJNA481090) | Marine sediment metagenome, whole genome shotgun sequencing project. | reverse complement strand
CGCAACGGTGGAGTCTTGGCGGATGCGGAAAACGGAGCCAAAAGTACAATGAGCGCCATCATTGGGAGAATGGCTACCTATTCCGGTAAAGTCATTAATTGGGACGAGGCCATGCAATCAAATCACGATCTCGCACCCGACGACTTGACGTGGGATTCGCCCGCACCCGTACAACCCTTGGCGGACGGTACCTATAAGATTCCGGTACCGGGGCAGACGGTGGTTATTTAGATATGAGATTTTAGATTTTAGACGTGAGATATGAGATATGGGATAGTTTAGAGAAGTTTTAACATCTCTAATCTCTAATCTCACGTCTCATTTAATTGTATTTGTTTTTCAAATTTTCAAAGAAATCCATGCACTGTAGCATCCGAGTTTTTACGCTTCTATCCACTTTCGTTTTTTTAATAGGATGTAAGGAGGAAAAAAAGACAGCCCCAACATCCGACGAAACTTCCCGGACGATTAAAAAACAAGAAGTCTCCGTTCAGGATACGACATTCATTAAAGAACAACCGGAAGGTGTCGACACCCCGGACGGTATGGTCTGGATTCCCGGTGCCATCATCGAACAAGGTGCCGTACCTCAGGATAAGATGGCCATGGAACACGAAAAACCGGCCCATAAGGTGGCTATTGACGGCTTTTTTATGGATATCACCGAAGTTACTAACGCCGAGTTCAAGAAATTCGTCGATGAAACCGGATATAAAACGATCGCAGAACGGGAAATCGATTGGGAGGAAATGAAGAAGCAACTTCCCGAAGGTACTCCTAAACCCCACGATAGTATTATGCAACCCGGGTCGCTTACCTTTAAAAAAGCCAAAACTTCAGTGCCCAATCTTTACGATTTTTCCCAATGGTGGCAGTGGCAGATTGGTGCGAATTGGAAACATCCCGACGGTCCTAAAAGTTCCCTGATCGGGAAGGAGAACGATCCCGTCGTTCACATTGCCTATGAAGATGCCCTTGCGTACTGCGAATGGGCCGGCCGACGTTTGCCCACCGAAGCGGAGTGGGAGCGGGCAGCTCAGGGCAACCAGAACGAATCCATTTATTTATGGGGCGATGACGGATCCGAACTTGCAAAAAAAGCGAATACTTGGGAAGGCGAGTTCCCGGTAACCAACACTGAAGCGGACGGTTTTGGTAAGCGTGCGCCCGTAAAATCGTACCCACCCAACGATTTCGGACTCTACGATATGGCCGGCAATGTGTGGGAGTGGACCAGCGATTGGTACAACACCGATTACTATACTGAAGTAGCTGCCCAGAATACCATCCTAAAAAATCCGGAAGGGGCAAAATCCCCTTACAACGCCAGGGATCCCTATGCCAAGGAAAAGGTGATGAAAGGCGGATCGTTTTTGTGCAATGCTTCCTACTGTGCCAGCTACCGTATTTCTGCGCGAATGGCGACGAGTTTGGATTCTTCTTTGGAGCACTTGGGTTTTCGTACCGTGGCGAGCGTCGATATGGCGAAAAATAGTAGACAGTAGCCCCGTGCATTCGGGGGTAGTTGGCAGTTGAAAAATTCAAGGTTTAATCGCTACTGCGTAGCTGTTTAAGGTTCAAGGTTTCAAAGTCAAACAACTTTGAACCTTGAACGTGCCGTAAGGCACATTTGAACCTTAAACCTTTTCACCTACAAACCCTAAACAACCTATGGAATTCTTAAAAACCTTTACCCCCGAATTGACTATCGCATCCCCTGGAAGAATCAATCTTATCGGTGAGCATACCGATTATAATATGGGCTATGTACTGCCTACGGCCATTGAAAAGAAGATTATTTTCAAGTTTCAAAAGAACGGTTCCGAATCCGATTGCAGGGTGTACAGCCAAACCTATGATACGGGGTTCGAACTCGACCTGAACACCATTGCAAGAAGTGAAGTGGAATGGGAAAACTATATTTTGGGTGTACTTAACGAAATTTCCGAACGTACGGATAAGGTAAGAGGCTTCGACTGTGTGCTGCAAAGTGACTTGCCGACCGGTTCGGGTCTTAGTTCATCGGCCGCATTGGAATGCGGACTTGCCTTCGGCCTAAACGAACTCTTCGATCTGGGGCTGTCAAAATTGGAGATGGTACAACTATCCCAAACCGCCGAACATACCTATGTGGGCACGCAGTGTGGGATTATGGACCAGTTTGCCTCGGTAATGAGCAAATCGGGACACGTCATCCTTTTAGATTGTGAATCTTTGGAATACGATTACATTCCCATTGATCTACATCCGTATAAAATTATCCTATTGAACACGAAAGTCTCCCATAATCTGGCATCTAGCGAGTACAATACTCGAAAGCGGGAATGTGAGGAGGGGGTGGAAATCATCCGAAGAAAATATCCGAAAGTAAAATCGTTACGAAATGTGACGGAAGAAATGTTAAATGCGAGCAAACCGGAAATGGATTCCACGGTATTCAATCGGTGTTCCTTTATAGTTGCGGAAAACAAGAGGGTACTTGAAATGGCCAAGGCCCTACGGAAAAAGGACCTACTGTCGGCGGGTCAACTTTTATACGCGGCCCATCACGGCATCAGCAAACTATACGAGGTAAGCTGCGCGGAATCGGACTTCTTGGTCGAATTCTCAAAAGATAATCCCGATGTATTGGGGGCACGGCAGACCGGTGGAGGGTTTGGCGGTTGTACGCTGAATATCGTTCACGAAGATGCGGTCGATGATTTTGTAAACTCTGCCACTAAAGTGTATAAGAAGGAATTCAATATTGAGCTTGAAGCCTTTGAAGTAAAACCTAGTGGGGGCACTTCATTTTCTTAATGCTTATCCATTGACGAGTTAAGCAAGGCTTCTTCGAGCATTGTTTTCTTATGCCTGCTCAATGGTAGGCGATGTCCGGAAACCTCTACCTCGGCCCCATTGAAATTCTCCACTTTTTCTAGATTAACGATATAGGATTTGTGGATGCGCATAAATTTTTCTTTCGGAAGATCTTCTAACAGGGCCTTCATGGTCATTAGGACCAGAATGTTTTCTCCTTCAGTAACGATTTTGATGTAGTCGCCCACACCTTCTATCCATCTAATATCGTTTACCGACACCTTTACTTTTTTCAGCTTGCTGTTCACCACAATATGATGGTCATCCGCTATTTCCGGTTCTAGATCCGTACAGTTAGCCAAAGCCTTTTTGACCGACATGCTGAAGCGTTCGGCGGTAATCGGCTTGAGTAGATAATCGGTCACATCGTATTCGAAAGCTTGCATGGCATAATCTGCCTTCCCGGTCACCAAGATAATCTGTGGCCGCTCTTCTAAGGATTCAATAAAGTCGAAACCGCTTATGATCGGCATCTCGATGTCTAGAAAGACCAGATCTACCGGGTGCTCTTTCATGGCGATACGTGCTTCGATACCGTTCTTGTAGTCGGCCATAAGGACCAGTTTTTTATGCTTTCGCACGAGTTCGGCGATTGCGGTACGCTGCAATTTTGAATCGTCGATGACGATAGTTTTGAGTGTTCGGGGTTCCATGATGAATTGGGTATCTGGTTTAGGCCAAGCTGCCATATATCAAATATAAAGGATATTATTCAATAGGGAAAAAACCGAACACTATTTGTAGGGGTTATAAATCAACCAATCTGCAAGTAAAGTCCAATATTTTTATTTGAACTTGAACTTGAACTTGAACTTGAACTTGAACTTGAACTTGAACTTGATTTTGCGTCACCCCACTCCAAGTGCATCTAACAATCTTGACTTTCTTTTTCGGCTCAGGGGCATTTGTTTTCCGCACACCTGCACTTCCGTAGCATTAAAATTCTCTATACGATTGAGGTTGATGATATACGATTTGTGTATTCTGAGAAAACGATTTTCCGGTAATTTTTGTTCAAAAGCTTTCATTGAGGTCAAGACAAGAATATTCTTTTTTTCGGTAATCAGTTTTACGTAGTCGCCCAAAGCTTCGATCCATTTGATGTCTTTATAGTCCACTCTAACTTTTCTGAAATTGCTCCGTACAAAAATATGTTCATCATCATTTTGTCGGTTTAAAGTGCCGGTGTTACGTTGCGCTTTTTTGATGGCGGTATCGAACCGCTTGGGTGATACGGGTTTCAACAGGTAATCGGTAACGTCGTACTCGAAAGCTCTGAATGGTCGGGTTTCCCGCTGACCATGATGACCTGTGGTCGCTCTTTAAAGGATTCCAACAGGTCGAACCCATCAATAAAAGGCATTTCCACATCCAAAAAAATCAGGTCCGCATTTTTTTCACATCCGTTATTTTTCGCCTCGATACCGTTGCGGTAGCTGCCTTCGAGCACCAAGTCGGGATGGTTTTCGATAAGTTGTTTCAGCAGGGTACGGTGCGTTGTGGAATCGTCGATTATGACGCTTTTCATTGTTCTGGTTTCCATGAAAGCAGGTGTATTGGCTGATAATGCCTTTTGTTTCTTTGTTTTAGGGGGATGTTTTCTATACTACCTACGAAATAGAAAATCTATGGTTTGGTTTTTTTAGCATTATGATCTTAAAGTGTTGATGTTGTAAGCTTTGTAGGATGGATTTGGGAGCCTGTAAGCCTGCACGTTGAAAAACGACCAATAGATTCCCGCATTTTAGGGCATGGATATATAGATAACTTTTGATAACTTTAGGGATACGTTTTTTTGTAAAAAGGCTACTTTTGTCCTTACCATCAAATAGAACTCAAGAAGAATTCATAGAAGTACTTAGATTATGTCAGACAAGACCGAACGATTGAAAACGATGATTATAGGATCCGGCCCCGCCGGATATACGGCTGCGATATACGCCGCACGTGCAGATTTAAAGCCCGTAGTATACACGGGATTGGAACCGGGCGGGCAATTGACCACCACTACGGAAGTCGATAATTTTCCAGGCTATCCCGACGGTATCGACGGGCCGACCATGATGGTAGAATTGCAACAGCAGGCCGAGCGCTTCGGAACCGAGGTGCGTATTGGTATGGCGACCGCTGTCGAATTGAGCGACGAGATCGGCGGTATCCATAAGGTAACGATAGACGACGATAAGGTTATCGAAGCCGAAACGATCATCATTTCTACCGGGGCCACGGCGAAATACCTGAACATTCCCAGCGAACAGCGGTTGCGGGGCGGCGGCGTTTCCGCATGTGCCGTCTGCGACGGGTTCTTTTATAAGGGACAGGATGTTGCCATTGTTGGAGCCGGTGATACCGCTGCCGAGGAAGCCTCATATTTGGCGAATATCTGTAACAAAGTCACCATGTTGGTGCGTAAAGATTATATGCGGGCCTCAAAGGCCATGCAGCATCGTGTGGATAGTCTAAAAAATCTTGAAATCCGCTATAATTCAGAAGTGGACGAAGTTTTGGGAGAACAGGTCGTCGAAGGCTTGCGAATAGTAAACAACCAGACCGGTGAAAAGGAAGAAATTGCCATAACCGGACTCTTCATTGCCATCGGGCACAAACCGAATACCGACATTTTCAAGGGCCAGTTGGATATGGACGACACCGGATACATCATTACCGAGGCAAAATCGACCAAGACCAACAAACCGGGCGTTTTCGCCAGCGGCGATGCGCAGGATAAAATTTATCGTCAAGCGGTTACGGCCGCCGGTACGGGTTGTATGGCCGCACTCGACGCAGAACGTTATCTGGCTACTATCGAAGCGGCACCCGAAGAAGTGGTATAAATCGCGCTGAAGTCGACCTAAGTCCAAAAGACCTGCCTAGCCGACAGAAGTAAGATGTAACACAAAAAAAGTCCCGATGTTCATGACATCGGGACTTTTTTGTTGGGACGACCTTCTAATCAATCCGTCTGTAATTTTCCGAAAAACTACGTTTTCCATTTTCGTCGACCGTAATTTGGCTGTAACTGTCTTTGTCAAGTTGTAGTTCGAACTTGAATACTTTAAGGGTATCTTGAATGCCCATCATAATTTCCGATCCGTATTCAAGCCGCTCTTCAAGTTCGTTTTCGGTATTGGTGTAAGAGCCATACCCGAACCATTCCGAGGGGTCATCTGGAGAGAAGCGCGTCCACATCACTTTACCTTTGCTGTAAATTTTGACTTGCCGATACCCATTGGTGTTCGGTAAGGTATCCAAAACATTGCCATCTTCCCAATTGTAGCGGTTGATAAGTTCCCAAGTACCTTCCAAAGAATTTTCGGCCTGGGGTTTTGATGCCATGAAAGCGGTCGCGAAAACAAATATCAGCATCAAGAAAAGGGTTGTACCTCGTTTTTTCATAATCTAGTGGTCTTTAGGATAATTCTTTACAATATACGTTTTAAAAGTGGCATTTGGTTTCCCTAGTGACAAAAACAAAATGATGTACCTTAATCGATACGCTTATAGTTCTCCGACGATATGGGGTCGCCTTCGGCATCTATAAATATTTGGCTATACCTGTCCTTTTTCATGTCAAGTTTCATGTGCCATTCCATATTGGCGTTGGCGATTTTTCGCATAGACGATGACATATACTCCAATATTTCGGTCAAGGTCGTATCGGTGGTGATATAAGAGCCATAGCCGAACCATTCCACCGAATCCGTCGGTACATAGCGCGTCCACATGACCTTGCCGTCGTAGTACATTTTGATCTGGCGATAGCCATTTTCCAAAGGAATCGTGTCGGTTACCTCGTCCCCGTCGTAGTTGTAGTTGCTGATCAGTTCCCAAGTGCCTTCAATGGGGCTGGCGGAAGCTTTGCTTTGTGAGGGGTTTTGTGCCTTGGTGGAAGAACAACAGATCGCAGTGATCAACAATAGCATTAAACAAACTATTCCAAGTACTTTTTTCATGATATCGTGTTTTTGAAGTTCTACTCTGTTTAACAGTATTAAAGTACGATTATTTTTACACTTATGATAATTTCTACTTTAAAAAATCATCATAGTGTTAATATCAGGAAAGACAATAAATTAAGCCATTCTTAATCTAAGTAACATGTACTAAGGGTATTGTTATAAAACCTATTTAATTTCGTACGTCACTCTTTCTAGGAAAATATTTTGATATTGGATTTATTTCTTACTTTTAAGTGTTAACTAACTCGAAAATTCATGAAATATACTACATTAATTCTGTTTGTCCTTTTGTGTACTTACAATTCTTATGGACAGACGATTACCGGAAATGTTACCGATGCAACCGATGCTCCACTGCCAGGAGTTACCATTATTGTTGGCGGGACAACTAAAGGAACGACCACCGATTTTGACGGTAATTATTCGATAGAGGCAAGTTCGGGCGATGTATTGCAATTCTCCTATATCGGCATGCTATCCAAAGAAATTACAGTGGGGTCGAGCAATTCAATCAACGTAACCTTACAAGAAGATTCCGAACAGCTGGATGAGGTAATCGTAACCGCGTTTGGTATTTCACAGGAGAAAAAATCCTTGGGCTATGCCGCACAGAATATCGATGCCGACGCCATTACCAAAACCAAGCAAACGAATTTGGTCAGTGCATTACAAGGTCAGGTCGCCGGTGTGCAGATTACGAATTCTGGCGGGGCGCCCGGGCAGAGTTCACGAATAATTATTCGGGGAATAAACTCCTTGGATCCCTCGGCCGATAACCAACCCCTATTTGTAGTCGATGGCGTGCCGATTGACAACTCGACTATCGAATCCAGCGACAACGATACGGCTCGTGGGCTTACCAACAGGGCGGCGGATATTAATCCGGCGGATGTCGAATCCATGTCCGTACTTAAAGGTGCGGCAGCGACTGCGCTTTACGGGGTAAGGGCTGCAAATGGTGCGGTTATTATCACGACAAAAAGGGGAAAAAGTGGTAGGGTCAGTATTAACCTGAATACTTCCGTAGGCTTTGATGAACTGAACAGTATGCCAAAGCTTCAGAAAGAGTATGGACAGGGGTTCAGCGGCGAATATGATCCGGAAAGTTTTTGGCCGTCATGGGGCGCCCCGATTGCAGAGGTGGCACAGACCGTACCGGGACACAAATATCAGGACAACTGGAACCGTGCCTTTAATACCGGGCTTCAGACGGATCATAGCTTAAGCGTTTCGGGCGGAGGTGAAAATGCTACGTTCTACGGTTCGTTCGGACGTCTCGACCAAAAGGGAATCATTCCCTTCAGTACTTGGGCACGGACGACCGCAAAATTCTCCGGTACGGTAAAGGTCAGCGAAAAGTTCGATTTTAGTGGATCGATCAATTACTCCAATTCCGGAGGTAACCGAGTACCACACGATGCTTTTATGGAGCGGATGATGTACTGGGCCGAAACCCAGGATGTAAGGGATTATATCAATCCCGATGGCACTATGAAGACCTATGGCAATACCAACCCGATCTACGATGCCCGTTTTAGAACGTTCGAGGATGACGTTAATCGTATTATCGGTAATTTGAACTTTAACTACAGTCCTACCGATTGGCTGACCTTATCCTATCGATTGGGCACCGACTATTACAGTGATTCAAGAACGAGAATTACCCCGGGACCCAAAGGAATCGTTGGTGAAAACGCCCTGAGCTCCACCGGTACTATTGAGGAGACACGTATCAATAGTAAGGATATCACCTCGAACTTTTACCTTACGCTCAAAAAACAATGGAACGATGATTTGAATACCACCCTACGATTGGGCAACGATGTTTTTCAGCGAAAATTCGACCGTGTTGTCGCAAGGGGAGAGGATTTTGTAATTCCCGATTTTTACAATCTCAACGCTACAAGCCAGGTTTTTAATAATCAAGATAAAAGCATTCGAAGATTGGTCGGTTTTTATGGCGATCTTATGGTCAATTATAAGGAATATCTGTTTTTGAACATGACGGCGCGTAACGATATCTCCTCTACTTTACCGAAAGATAACAACTCGTTCTTTTATCCCTCTGTCAACCTGGGTTATGTTTTCAGTGAAAACTTTGAACTGCCTTCGTGGTTTACCTTCGGAAAGCTAAGAGCATCATGGGCGCAGGTCGGTAAGGATACCAATCCCCATGTTTTAGGAATTACCTATGTAGCCCCTGATGTTTTTCCGCTTGACGGGCAAGTAGGCTTTAGTAGAAATACCTCTTTCGGAGATCCCGAACTAAAACCCGAACTGACCACTTCTATAGAATTTGGCACGCAGCTATCCTTTTTTGAGAGTCGGCTTGATTTGGATGTCACCTATTATAAATCGAATGCGGTCGACCAAATTATTCCAGTGCCCATTTCCGATGGTACCGGTTTTTCCCAATACATTACCAATGCCGGGGAAATCCAGAATAGTGGAATCGAGGTCGTACTTGGCGGGGACATTATCAAGAATGATAACTTTCGATGGACGGCTACTGCCAACGTATCCATGAATAATAATGAGATAAAGGCCATTCGCGAAGGTATCGATGAAATCGTAGTGGGTGACCAGTTCGGGTATGCGGGAAGCAGTGTTACCATGAAACTTATACGGGGAGAAGCTTTTGGCAATCTTTATGGTACCAGTTACGAACGCTTTGGTGCCGATGAAAACAATATATTTTTGGATAGCGAACTGCCCATCGTCATCGGAGATGATGGTTTTCCTATTACAGGAGAGAATCAGCTAATTCTTGGAAATGCCGTGCCGAAATGGTTCGGGGGACTGCGAAACGAACTGACCTATAAGAATTTTGAACTGAATGTTCTCGTTGATTTTAGGACCGGTCTAGAACAATACAATCAATTCGATAACTTTCTCTCCGCCTTTGGTAAACCGGAATATTCCTTGGCCAGAAACGATTTTAGGGTATTCGATGGTGTTCTGGCCGACGGTACCCCCAACACTCAAGAGGTATGGCTGGGCCAAGGGGTGGGACCTGATGGAAGGGATTATGGTGCGGGATATTGGAGAAACGCATACCGTGGCATTAGCGAGAATTTCATACAGGATGCTAGTTTTATAAAGCTGAGGAATATTTCCCTTGGGTACAACCTAGACGGGAAGGCCTTGGATAGGCTTCCGTTCAAGTCATTGAAAATTTCGTTGGCCGCTAACAATATCATTTTGTATTCGCCTTGGGATGGATTTGATCCGGAATCTTTCTCTGCCGGTGCCGGCGGCAATGCCATCGGCTTTACGGGCCTCGGTTTTCCGGGTACGCAGAGCTATTTCTTGACCTTTAATTTTGGACTATAGACAACTTAATTTTTAGTCTTTTTGATAGATTGTATACAAAAAAAACACGAACAGATGATTTATAAAAATATTAGTAAAACAGTTTGGATGTTGGTGCTGGTTTTTCTGGCCATGTCCTGTGACTCCTATTTAGATGTCAACGAGAACCCGAACAATCCCGAAGATGCCCCGATTTCCGGCTTGATGATAAATGGTACTTATGAGTCGGCCTACAATGTATATCGTGTGGGAGATATCACTTCCAACTATGTCCAGTATCTGGCGTCACCTAATCCCGGTAGTTCTTCTGACACCATGGAGCCCGTTAGCAACGACATAACTTGGTTTAGGTTATATAATGTTATGACCGATCTTAGCGTACTAATCGAAAAAGCGGAAGAAGAGGGTGCCGGTCACTATCAGGGTGCGGGCCAAGTTCTAATGGCGCTGAATCTCGGTACGGGTGTAGATATTTTCGGAGATATACCGTTTTCTGAAAGTTTTAATTTCGAGACGGTGACACCTAAATATGACCCCGATGTGCAACTGTATAGTACCGTATTGACTTTATTAAATGAGGGTATAGCCAACCTTCAAGGAGAAACTACGGCCGAGCTAGGAGATGACGACTTTATTTACAAGGGAGCTATCGATCAATGGATTGCCTTTGCCAATATGTTGAAAGCAAGATACATGATACATTTAAAGGATGTACAAGGCTATAACGCGGTAGAGGTGCTGACCGCTGTTGAAAATGGATTCCAATCCAACGATAATAATGCCAAGGTCAATTTTTTCGAACAATCGGTCAATCCGTGGTTCGATGTTGCAAGGGACAACGCCGATTTGCTGTTGGGCGGTTGGATTTCCGAACAATTCATCCAAGCGTTGGACGGAACTTCTTATGATGCGGTAGACCCAAGGTTGAAACTGATGGTCGGCACTACTGATAATGAGGAATTCGTAGGTACTGAAAATGGAGCGGGTAGGGGTAACGCACCCGAACAAGGTGCCAGGTCAACCCTGATAGAAGACCAATACTATACTTCCGAAACCTCACCTATTTTGATTGCCACCTACAGCGAACAAAAATTTATCGAGGCAGAGGCGGCGTTTTCCGTAGATAAGCCAAGATCCTATCAAGCCTATTTAGATGGTATCATAGCCCACATGGAAATGTTGGAGGTCCCGCAAGCCGAAATCGACGCCTATTTGGCCAGCCCGCAAGTAAGCATGGGGGAAGGCGCGTTTACGATCGATGCCATCTTTAAGGAAAAATGGGTGGTCTTATTTTTACATCCTGAGGCGTGGAACGATGCCCGACGGTTCGACTACCAGTATAAGGACATGGCGTTGCCTGCTAACTTGAATACAGGACTTAACGGCCAATACATTAGAAGATTGCCGTATCCAGATAGCGAAACCAGTAGAAACGGACAGAACGTTCCTTCCGTCACCTTGCTAGACCGGATTTTTTGGGATGCCGAGTAAAAAACCGGAATGTATATGGTGTAGGATAACGATTCCTTAAATTTTATTAATCCACCATATAATCATAAACGGTTTTAGATATTCCGGCCAATTGTTCCGTACCCTTATCAAAATCTTCTAAATTTTTAGAGAGTAAAACCAAGATATAGTTCCGGCCATCGGGTAGAAATACGATAGCCGCATCATGGTGAACTCCTGTAATAAATCCCGTCTTATGAGCAACACCGACATTTTCCGGTAGATAAAGGGGAATCACATCATTGAATTGTTGCTCTTTTAGAATAGTGATCATCGCTTCACAATCTTCCGGCGTGCCTGCGGAATCTTCTGCGATTGCCTTCATGATCAATAGTAAATCTTTGGCGGTCGTCGAATTGCTCAAGCCTTGATCATAGGCTTTCTGATCTTCTACCCCTCTTAAAACTTCTATATTTTGAGCGCCCAACCCTTTCATGGTCGCGGTGACCTTTTTGGCATCTACCAGTTCGATCAGTACGTTGGTAGCTAGATTGCTGCTTACTGTTATCATACTGTACATCAAATCTTTCAGCGCTACCTCTTTATCGATTTGGCTGTAAACGACATCATCGCTATCGTCACTGACATCCATTTTGTACGAACTACCGTCAACGATACTTTTAAACTCGTTTTTCAGCAGTATGGAATCGTTCAGATCGATTTTGCCCTGTTCGGCCTGTTTGAACAGTTCTATCATAACCGGGACTTTCATCGTGCTGGCCGCATGAAATTTTTCGTTTTCATGTATCAATAGACTTTCTTTCGGATCGGAGAGGTTATAAAATGCCACCGCCACGCTGCCGTCGATCGAATCGATTTGGGCTTGGACTGTCTTTTCTAAGTTCTCTGTTTTTGACAATTTTTTTTGGCATGAACCAAGGAGACAAAGCAACAAGATTACACAAGTAGTTTTAACGACAGATGCTAACATACATTTTTGGAATTTGTTTCTAGGTCCCTAGAATTCGAGAGGTATTTCAATACCCTATCGGTGCCCCATCCGGACTTGATGAATCGGAAGCACCGATATAAATATTCAGTTCAGGATCGTAAATAATTCCCATCAAGCGTCCTAAATTTTCTACCTCTCGGGTAGTATGCCCCATTTTTTCAAGTGCCTTTTGGGTATCCGGGGAAAGCAAATCTTTTTCATAAACTAATTGATCGGGCAACCATTGATGATGGATTTTCATCGTTTCTATCGCCTTCTCGATCGGCATTTCGTATCCCAAAACGTTCAGCACGGTTTGGAATACGGTATTTATGATTGTTCTGCCACCTGGACTGCCGATTACCAGAAAGGGTTTCCCGTCTTTTGCCACTATGGTAGGCGTCATACTCGAAAGCATCCGTTTTTCGGGCCGGATGAGGTTCGGATCGCTTCCGATCAGTCCACTGCTGTTGGTATAGCCCGGTTGCGGGTTAAAGTCGCCCATTTCATTGTTGAAGATAAACCCTAGTTTCGGCGACCCCATTTCAGATCCATAGGATTGTTCCAAAGTGTAGGTAAGGGATACAGCATTATGATCTTTATCGATTACCGATAAATGGGTGGTATTCGTACCGTCATAAAGTTGCCCGAACTTTGTCGAATCGCTGACCGAGGCTTTATCAAAATCGATATTGTCATACCGCATTTTAGCAAAATCCTTTGAAATCAAATTGTCAAGAGGCAGATTGGGATTGAAATCGGAATCACCAAGATGTTCGGCCCTATCGGCAAACGCCCTTCTCATGGTCTCTGCCACAAGATGGACATATTCGGTGGAATTGAAGGCGACGGAATCAAGATTGGCCTGCTCCATCAGATTCATCATTTCGATCAAGGCCACACCTCCAGAACTGGGCGGGGGCATGGAATAAATATCATAGCCATGGTAAGTGCCTTTCACTGGCTCACGTTCAATGGCAGTATATTTTTCCAAATCTTCGAGGCTTATGAGTCCGCCGTTGTTTTTCATGTATTCAGCAATTTCTTGGGCTATCTCACCTTTGTAAAATCCGTCTTTCCCGTGTTTTTTGATTTGGTTTAAGGTATTTGCCAGATCTTTCTGCACCCATAGGTCTCCGTGTTCGAGCAACCTGCCCTCGGGATCGGTAAAGTAATTCTTCATAAATTCGGGAGACGAACCCGATTTTATATTTTCAGCATGCGAAGCAAGCGTATAGGAGAGAACGACCCCTTTCCTTGCTAAATCGATAGCGGGTTTCACTAGTTTTTTCCATGGTAGTGATCCGTATTTGCTATGCGCCATATAGAGCCCTGCCACCGTTCCGGGAACTCCCACGGATTTAAGTCCGTTATGGTTACTACCTTCGACAAGTTTGCCCTTGGCGTCCAAAAACATATCGGGCGTAGCAAGCAAAGGCGCTTTTTCCCTAAAATCAATGGTCGTTGTTTTGCTGGTGGCATCCATAAATACGATGAATCCGCCACCTCCGATATTGCCGGCCTGTGGGTGGGTGACCGCGAGCGCAAATGCAGTAGCAACGGCAGCATCTATCGCATTGCCTCCCTTTTTTAGGATGTCGATCCCCACTTGTGAAGCCACGGCATTATCGGAAACGACCATACCATGTTCACCGTGGGTCTGTCCCCCAACTAGAGAGAGATTAAAAAAAGTTATGATAAGAATGATTGTCTTTTTATTCAGGATGTTTGTCATGGTATCAGTTAATATTTGCTGTTTTTTTCAAACCCGCTGCTCATTAAGCAAATCCGTCAACCTTATAATATCATCATGGCGATGATGGGCGCTGAGTACGATACGGCTCATTAATTGAGAATGCTTGTCAGGATAAGGGAAATCGGTCAAAATAATGCCTTCTTGCGCTAGATATTCCGTGAGTTGCGCATCTGCAAAACTAAAAGCGGGATGGTCTTTCATGCCACTGAATTTCTTTTGATTTTTAAGGGCACTTAAGAATAAGGCGATATTGTTCTGTAGTTGCGCTCTTTTTTCCGAATACAGCGTTTCCGCATCAAGTAAAGTCGCCAGTGCGCCCGGCGCTGCGGGACTCGAACCTCCGAAAAAAGAAGTTTCCATTAGTTCTGATATCCGTTCTTTCTTGCCGAAAACGGCTCCCGCTTGTATTCCAAATCCTTTTCCCAGCGAACAGCATACCAGCAGTTCCTGAATGGGTAATTTGAAAAGAATGCCGTAAACGCCACTTCCATTTTTTCCAACAATGCCGATACCGTGAGAATCATCGACTACAATTATTATTTTATCCAAAGGCAGTATTTGCAAGGGCGTAAAATCGGGATAGTTACAGCCCGAAAAGTCGATGGCATCCAAAAAGACTACGGGAGTTTTTCCGGGCTGCGATCGTAGATGTTCCCTGACGGCAATGTTCAAGGCGGTAAATGTGGTGTAGGGTTTCGTTTGGACGGGATATAGAGCGGAATGGGTGTTCGGGGCATAAAAGAAGCGATGCGCCTTGGTGTTTAAAGACTGCGCCACGAATTGCCCGGCCAAATAACCGGAGGATATGGTCGCACAGGTCTCCGCTCCGACAAGGTCGGCCAGATAGCGTTCGACTTTTCCGAAAATGGACATTCGTATGTTCGATTTTCGTGAAGCACTATAGTTCGTACCGTATTTCTTGATGTTTTCGATAAAAAGAGCCTGAAAGTCCTCATCGGTCTGTAAGCCCAAGTAAGCGGTACCACCGAAATACAGATGTTTTTTACCTTGAATCAAAATCTCGCGGCCCGGAAAAGTTTCGATATACTGTGCCATTATCTTAGGGTTACGCCTGTTCCCCCCAAAGTGGGAAAGATCAGTTTTCCACCATCGAGAATTTGGATCCCGTCAGCGATATCTTTTTTTAGTAACAACGGCCCATCCATATCTACATAATCGAGCTGGGGTAGGAGCTGAGCAATGGCAGAAATGCCTACGGTGGATTCCGTCATACAGCCGACCATTGTTTTAAGTCCGAGTTCCTGGGCTTTTTTTATCATACGTAGGGCAGGGGTGAGGCCACCGCATTTGGTAAGTTTGATGTTGATGCCGTTAAAGTGGAGTCCGCATTTTTCGACATCTCCTTCGACGATACAACTTTCGTCCGCAATTACCGGCAGCACGCTTTTATGCATTACTTTTTCCATCCCCTCCCAATCATCGGCATTTAGGGGCTGCTCCAAGAACTCTACTCCTAAATCTTTTAGTAACGGGCTATTCTCGATGGTCTCTTCGGCGGTCCAAGCACAGTTGGCATCGATCCGAAATATGGCGTCGGTATGTTTGCGGAGTTCCCTTACAATGGCGACGTCATCTTCTGTACCCAGTTTTATTTTATAGATGGGCCATGGCATTTCCTGCATCTTGGCGACCATTTTTTCTATGGATGCGATACCGATGGTATAATTCGTAATGGGATAATGGTCAAGATTCGTCCCCCAAATTGCATAGAGCGGTTTGTCCAACAGTTTTCCGTAAAGATCGTGCGCTGCCATATCCAAGGCGCAGAGGGCGAAATTGGATAGCCTCTTTTGCGATAGGAATCGATGGAAAGTTTCCGGTGTTTTGAATGGGAAGTTTTCGATATCGCCCCGTACCAGCTCAATCTCATCGGTGAGACTTTCCATAGTAATTTTATAATAGGGATTGGAAGTGGTTTCACCGTATCCGGACCTCCCATCCAAAGAAAGCGATACGATCAAGCTGTCCTGAAAATCGTGTGATTCCCTCGAAATACTGAAGGTATGTTTAAGGGGAAGCGTGTACTTTTTAAGCGTGAGTTGCATTGAAAAATAGTTTTCGCTAAGATAGCAAAAGACCTGTCAGGTTTCCCTCCTACGCCAAAAAAGCTTCGGCGGTCAGGCAAAAACCTAACAGGTCTAAACACGGAATTTCCATGGTGTCTAAAATCTGTTGCTTGATTTTGATGAAAAGATCAGTATTGATGTACGCTGCCGGAGAGTGATTTCTTTTTTTGAACCTTAGGTTTCCCGGAATAACCAATATTTCCTCCGGTATTGGCATCGGCCATCAGCGATTCAGAAACCATAATTTTAAGGTTTCCTCCCGTGCTGGCGTCAGCTGTGCAAGCTTTGGTCATTAAATTTTTTGCATTAATGTTACCCCCGGTGCTCACGTTTACCTCGGCACGGTCGGCATCGCCAGATAGGTTTAAGTTCGCACCGGTGTTGGCGTCGATTTCAAGTGTATTGGCCAACAGTTTCAAGTTTATCTGGGCACCGCTACTGCCATCGACTTCGAGCCTATCACTTTTAACAACGCTTTCACTTCGCAATTGAGCTCCGCTCGAACTTTTTAAGGCCGATACTTCTGGCAAGGAAACATAGATTTTCTTGGTCGCAGTACCGATATTCTCACGGGCATGAACGCGGAGCCTGCCGTTTTTGATGTCCGTGGCGATTAAATCGATAATGTTTTCATCGGCTTCGACTTCGATGTTAAACTCGTCGGCTTGGGTTATATAAACCATTAAACCTCTGGAGACGGAAACTTCGGTAAAGTCCTCGGTAATGTCACGGGTTTCGTTGACTACCTTCCCGTTTCCTTTTTTACCGGGACCGAAATCCGCGATATTGATGTCAAATCCGCAGGAAGATAAGAGTAAGGCTACCAACGCGGCTACTGCAATACGTACTAAAGTTGTCATGATTGTTTGTTTTTTGCTTCCCCGAAATTTCGAAGGCTTTGATTAATGATCGTTTTTCGATTGATGTAAAAGTGCCTATTATGATTGTTTTTTGATAGTTTTCGATGCTGAATTGTTGGATTTTGTTGCTGAAATGTGATTTTTTTAAAATCACCTCCCTTTTTTTCAAAGGCAGGTGCCATAAAATTCGCTCCCGAGATTCAACTTACTTCAACGAATCCCCATCCCCCTGCAAATCAATATCCACACCTTCCCGATTGATATTGATTTCATTATCCCCATCATTCTCATTTTCCTTGGCCTTTATTTTGACGCCATCTTCATTGATTTTAAGTTTGAAAGACTCGCCATTCTCTTGGATATCGATATCCACGCCATCCTCATTAATAATAATCTTGTTTTTTTGTTCAGTATCCTTTTTTTCCATTTCTGGACATTCTTGACATTTCAGTTCACCGTCGGCGCCTATTTTCCATGTAAATTCCTGTAAATCACATCCTCCTAAATTCCTATCATTATCAAAATGGAAGCGCCAGCAGCGGTAGTTTGATTCGTTACGAAAGTCGAGTACCGTACCTTCCGGAATCTTAAGGTTGACACGCACCTCTTGGTCCATCATTTTGTTTTTTCGGGCCGTAGTGATAAAATCATTTAAAAATAGGGTGTTACCCTCTATTTTATAATCATAAATAATGGCGGTTGCCAGTTCCTCGGCCCTATCGAACGAAGATCCGTCTGATTCTTTTATGATTTCGATACCAGCGAGGGAGTCTTTTGATTTTTCAAGATAAATCTGTACATCGTCAAGAACGATGACCTCTTCACCTGCCTCGTTGCGGCTAATGGTTCTTCCATCGCCCATTTTTACCGTTCGCTTATTTCTATAGGCACGATCATACGAGGCGAGATCTATGCGCAATGTGTCGTTAAGGTCCTGAAAAAGGAGTTGTTCGTTAATTTCCACTACATCGGAATAGGCACGTGCTGTGGCTTGCCGAACCCCGAAAACGATTAATAGTATTATGGATATCAACCACAGGCCGAGAAGGGAGAATTTTGCAATACTGCCAATGGATTTCAGGTTGTTCACCAAAATTTTCAGTCCTAAATAAAGTAGGAAGAAAAAAGGAATTCCAATGGCTAAAAAGCATAAAAGTGATACGAACAAGATAGGCATATTACTGGCATCAACGACTTGGTATAGGTTAAAGCCGGGTATGTTAACGGCATCGGCGATACCTACGGTAATCATACCGATAAAGAGACCGATAATCGTAGAGGCACCGATGATGATCAATAAGATACCGATGAATTTTCCGATAATTTTGAAAAGGAACATGATGACATCGCTTACGGTATCGAAAAAGTTTTTCCCGCTGCTTTTCACTTTGTTACCGACTCCTTCGTAATCGACGCTTTTGATTTTTTGGGCAACATCATCAAAGCCTTCCTTGACCTTGCGTTCTATATTGCTGATGTTGATATCCTCCCCCCGCATATCTAGTTTTTGGGAGGTAGTGACCGCTTCGGGCACCAAAAGCCATAAAAGACCGTAAAGCAGAATGAAACCACCGCTCGAACCGATGGTCAGAATGATCCACAACAATCGGATCCACAACGGGTCGATGTTGAAATAATGGGCTAGTCCCGATGATACGCCGGCCACATATTTCTGGTCGGTATCGCGATACAGTTTTCTGGACCTCTTAGGTTCCGTTTTGCGTTTACCCGTTTGGGGCTCGTCTTCGAAGATATCCTCGTCGACGATATAGTCTTCGGGTTGGCCCATGATGGCGATAACCTCGTCCACTTCCTTTTGGGTGATGACCTGCCGTTCGTTTTCGAGTTTTTCATAGAAAAGTTCGGCGATACGAGCCTCGATGTCCGCGAGGATCTCATCGCTTCCGGGCGTATTGGCGAAAGAACGTTTTACGGATTCTAGATAACGTTGCATTCTTAGGTACGCCCCTTCATCGATATGAAAGAGCCTGTTGGCGAGGTTTATATTGACTGTTTTGTTCATTTTTTAATAATTTTACCCTGGTTGTCGTGCTGAGCGTGGCATGCTGAGCGAAGTCGAAGTAAAGGGTCAAGTTTATAGTCCGTTCGTTATTTGATTATTTATTTTGCGTCACCAAATTGGTGGCCGTTCTCAGCTCGTCCCAAGTGGTATCGAGTTCCTTTAAAAATAGGATACCAGTTTCCGTCAGGGCATAGTATTTTCTAGGCGGCCCGGAAGTGGATTCCTCCCAGCGATAGCTGAGCAAGCCTGCGTTTTTCAAGCGGGTCAAGAGGGGATAAATGGTACCTTCGACCACAAGCATCTTGGCGTCTTTCAGGGTCTCCAGAATTTCGGAGGCATACTTGTCCTTTCCGTTGAGAATGGACAGGATGCAGTATTCCAGCACTCCTTTGCGCATCTGTGCCTTTGTATTTTCTACGTTCATAATTTCTTTTTGCTTTTTATGCAGTTCCGCTAATTCGGGGGAACGCGGTTTTTCCTTTAAGATGTTTTCGTTGTCCTGCACGGTGTTACTGTTCGTTTGTTGATTGATGAATAAACTCGTACTCGTGATTCTAGCGGTGTGATGAGTACCCCATTTTTTAATGAAGGCTGATGACCCTCGTAATTTTCCAATCGGCATCCGTTTTTTGCCAAATCATAATAAACTTACCCGGTTCGGAAATCGCTTCCGGTTCTTGATTGTTATGAAATTTGTGTAGACCGATTTCTACCGCTCCGTAATCTTTTATTGGATACACTTCCATACTGCCGGCTATCAATTCTCTCGTCACCTTTCCGCAAATATTCTTTTCGATGCTTTCGAGGATTTCTTGCTTAGAGGTAGAAAGGCCACCTTTATCATGATAGAACTCGAGGTTTTCAGAATACATTTCGGCCTGTTTTTTCATATCACAGGTATTGTATGCAGAAAAGTACAGGCTATCCATTCGGGCGATAACGTCTTTCAATTTTTCTTTGCCAGATGTTTGCGCCGTAACGGCTGTGGCAATCAAAAAGAGAATAATCGATACCGGATGGCTAATGGATTTCATTACTTTATAAATTTTATTGTTAGCGGATATTCAAAAACCTGTCCCTCATTCGTTCTGATGGTAGCTAATATGGTATAGACAATATTGACAATGAAAAGTGCTCCCTGAACCAATCCCGCTATTCCCAAGGGGAACAGCCACCAGCCGAACTTAAAATTGTCGCTATCAAAGTGGATGTTCAGGTTGTTGTAATTGTTCAGATCGCCTAAACCAAACAGATCTATGTCAAAAATGTTCGGAAAGAATCCTATTAAAAAAGGAATGCTTATAAAACCGAGTACGATGGAGTAGAGGAGTAGGCTGATCTGAAAGTTTAGGGCCTGTTTCCCGTTGTGGTCCACAAATTCATATTCCCGTTTATTGGCCGTCCATAATACCAGGGGAATTATAAAATTCCCGAAGGGGATAAAGAATTTCGAAAAGGTAGAGGCATGAATCGCCGCCGCTAAATTTCGCTCATGTTTTGACAGGGTAGTTTCCATTGGCTATTAGTTTCTTATGCAAATATATATCTAAAAGAAGGTACTATGCAAAACAAAGTACTAAAATTTAATATAAAATTAACATTTATAACCTCACGAATTTTCTCTACTTTTGAGGCAAACGGCAAATCATAATGGGCGTCACAGCAAGAAAATTCAATACATTCACTTTCTTTAAATTACCGGCCGCTTGGTGGACTGGTGTACGGGTAAGATCCATCACCGAGCAGCAATGTGTGGTCACGGTAAAGCACGGCTGGCGCAACCAGAATCCTTTTAAATCGATGTTTTGGGCGGTGCAAGGTATGGCCGCCGAGCTGAGCACAGGAGCCATGGTCATCAATCAAATACGGGAAAGCGGTAAAAAGATTTCGATGCTGGTCGCGAACAATAATGCTAACTTTTCAAAAAAAGCTACGGGGAGAATTACCTTTACTTGTGAAGATGGGCATCTTATCAAAGAAGCCATCGATAATACGGTAGCAACAGGGGAGGGGCAGGCTTTTTGGATGAAATCGGTCGGTGTTAATGAAGATGGGATTGTGGTCTCGATTTTTAATTTTGAGTGGACTGTGCTGGTGAAAAGTGAAAAGTTATGAGTTCAGAGTTATGAGTTGTGTATGTTTGGGCCTCAATGATGACGAGCCAAAATTTGCAGCTATTTTCAGCAACGGCAGACTAAATTCCCCCCTTGAGGAGGTTGGGTTGGGTGTTGGTTACGTGAAGCGGATATTTGAAAATTTGAAAACCCATGTAACAAACTTATTTAACAGGCGACCTATATTTCATGAACTATTAACTTCTAAACTTATAAACTCATAAACTTTCTTGAACTATAAACCTAGACATGAGATTCCCGCCTTTACGGGAATGACAAAAAAAATCTAATTTATGAACGCACACGAAATAGATTACCAAATATTTGGCGAAGAAATGCAATACGTCGAAATCGAACTGGATCCCAATGAGGCGGTAGTGGCCGAGGCCGGGAGTTTTATGATGATGGATTCCGGTATTGAGATGGATACTATATTCGGCGACGGCTCCAATCAGGAAAAGGGAATTTTAGGTAAGATTTTTTCGGCCGGAAAACGGGTTTTGACTGGGGAAAATCTTTTTATGACCGCTTTTCTCAATGCGGGACAAGGCAAGAAACAGATCAGTTTCGCTTCGCCCTATCCGGGAAAAATATTGACTATCGATTTATCGGAGGTACAGGGGAAGTTTATTTGCCAGAAGGATGCTTTTCTCTGCGCTGCGCAAGGGGTGTCCATCGGTATTGAATTCTCGAAGAAATTAGGCAGAGGCCTTTTCGGTGGCGAGGGATTTATCATGCAGAAATTGGAAGGTGACGGGCTGGCGTTCGTACATGCCGGTGGTACATTGGCCAAAAAACAGTTGGCGGCGGGCGAGGTCTTAAAAGTGGACACCGGCTGTATCGTAGGCTTTACCCAAACGGTCGATTACGACATCGAATTTGTGGGCGGAATCAAAAACACCATTTTTGGCGGCGAAGGCCTTTTCTTCGCCACTTTGCGAGGTCCCGGAACGGTTTATATTCAATCGTTGCCCTTTAGCCGCTTGGCCGGTCGGGTGCTGGCTTCCATCCCCCGAGGCGGAAAGGATAAAGGTGAAGGTAGTATCTTAGGTGGATTGGGCGATTTATTGGGCGGGGATAATAGGTTTTGATCTTTTTCTACGCTATCTGAACAAGGTGGTTACCGTTTGATACAATTAAATGCAAATTCGTGCGTTAGTTGGATATCATTTGGAAGATGAATTCAATAGTAATGGCCAACCTGCCGAATTTTATATACCACTGACGACACAAGTTATTCATATGCCTTTAGTTATTTGGATTATTGACGATGACTTAGTTTCGTTATATGCAACTCGTTACCGGATAGGACAATCCGAAAGCAATGCCAAAGTTTTTGATTTTGATACCGCGGAAATCGCTTTGAAGACCTACCATGAAAAGATACATGATGAACGGGAACTACCCGATATCATCTTTCTTGACCTGATTATGCCCGAGATGAACGGATGGCAATTTTTAGAAGAACTTGCCAAGATTTCGGAAACTCGTAAGAAAACAGAGGTTTATGTACTTTCGGCTTTTTCTAGTTCCAAAGACCGAATGCAGGCCAAGACCCATTCGGCCATTATCGGTCATTTCGACAAACCGCTCTCCAAAATTGATATGGATCGGACGTTGTTGACCTTTAACCCCTAAAGTTTATCCGAAGCCGATATTAGCTTGGCACTTAGATTCGGTTGTTTCATGTCTTTATCCAAAGGAAACATGGGTCTTTTGATACGTTTGTAGCCAAGCCGTTGTAGGTCTTGATCTACTCCGCCGGGCGTCAATGCCATAATCCAATCACCACGCATATCGTAAAGTTCGGGTACTAGGTAGCCGATTTTGACGACGACAATATCGGCTTTTTCGGGTTGGAGCCCCAAATCGGTAAAATCGCTTTTGTGGTGGTAGGGCTTTCTTTTTTTGGTTACAATAACATGAACGCTTCCGACCTTTACGACCACTTCGGTTTCGGCATCGACATCGCCTTGCCTGATGGCCGTAATTGTGCCAGATAATTGAATCGGAGGTGAGAATCGGTCGTCAACGTTGGCACCTGCTAGGGCATTAACTTTTCCGCCAACCCCGACTTTAACGGCTTCTTCAATGAATTCAGGCCCGGGAAGGGAGGCATAAATCAGCGAAGGGCCGTTTTCGGATTTGAATTCGGGGCGTGCCAGAATTTTCTCCAAAGTCCAAGTTACATCGCCAGCTCCGCCTGCTGTCGGGTTATCGCCCATATCACTGATCATAAACGGTTTTTTGTCGCTAGCTAGGGCCATGTCGAGACTTTCTTTTAGCGGGGCAACAGGCGCCACGAACTCAAACTCTTTTCGGACATTCCAAAAGCTTTGCGCCAATTTTTTAGCACCGCTCTCCACTTTTTCCTTATCATCCCCGGTGACCATGACCACCGCATGGTTACGGGGTTCGTCGGCCCAGGCGTAGCCGATCCAAATGGCCGCATCGATGACGCCCTCTTGATCGGCGACGGTAGGTACTTCCGCATACAGACTTTTCCCCGGTTCGATACGGGTACTCGTCATCTCGCCGGGTAGCAAAATGGGTATGGGAACATACGCTTTATATTTCGGTTTACCCTTTCCACTTTCGAGGCGATCTAACAAATTATTTATCGCCCGTTGTTTTGACTCGATGGCATCTTCATGGGGCGCCATGCGATAACAGGTAATCAGGTCGGAGTGCTGTGCCAAGCGTTCGGATACATTGCCATGTAAGTCCATCGAAGTGGAAATCAAAGGCTTCGTACCGATGACTTCTCGGATACGCTTGATCAAATCGCCTTCGGGGTCATCGAGTCCCACCACGCTCATCGCCCCGTGGATGTCGAAGAAAAGTCCGTCATACGGACCGTTCTCCTTGAGCATTTTCAGGATTTTCCCCGTCAGCGATTCATAAGCCTCTCGGGTTACGATACCTCCCGGCAAGGATTTTCCCACCAGTATTGGCACCCATTCCGCTCGTTTTCTTTCATTCGAACCGGCGGTCATAAAAGGATATCTTTTGAAAATCGAGTCGCCAGTTTTAGCGTGAAAGGCTTCTTCGGTTGATTGGGCAGGGGAGAACGTACTCGATTCGATTCCCAGACCTGCGATGGCGATGCGGGGTAGGGTTTTGGATTGGGCGAATAGGGTGACGGTGGCGAGTTGGAGTAGTAGCGTTAGGGTTAGGATTTTTTTCATAGTTCTAGTTTATATGTACCTTTCATCAATATTATGAAATATTTTCCGAATATTAAATTTATGACATTCGGAATAATTCTGTCAGACATACAAGCCCAAATATCCAGCCTAAATATAGTGCGATATAGGATAAGGAAAACATTGTCAAAATTCCGATATCGCCTTTAGTTTCGGGTGATTTCGAGAAGACCACCCTTAAGGCCCGAAAAAACACCCAAAAAAGCAATGCTAAAATTATAAATATTTGGTGACCTCCCAAAAATGCACGAACGCTAACGTTTGCAAAGTCTCACACTATTTTTTATTTACAGTGTTGGCAACTGGCCTTTCAGTTCAGTTTGCCGTATCCAAGAAATTTTTAAGTTCCGCCCAATGGGTTTCAAATCCTTTTACTGATTCCCATAGGATTTTTGATCCGTGAAATCCTTCTTCTTTTGGTTTGAACTGGGTAACATATTTTTTATCCACAAATCTCAATACGTCTTCCACTTCCTTGATTTCTTTTTTTGCGGAAGTTGCGTAAATGGGAATAGAATTAGCTGCAAGTTTTTTCGCTAGTTCCAGTCCTTTCAAATGTTCTCCAAGACTGAATAAAATAATCGCTTTTACCTTTTCGGATTCTTGGGAAATCAGTACGCTCAAAGATGCCGAATAAGAGCTGCCCAAAAGGATTATCGACTTATTACCGTTCAATTTGTACGCATATTCTATTCCGGCCTCAATGTCGGGTCTGGCGTCTAAATACCCTGTCGGCAATTTTTGCTCCTTTGCCCTGTTTTTGGTTTCGTTGGTCTCGCCAAAAATTTTCATTCCCGAACGCTGGTCCAATGCCAAACAAGAATAGCCCAATTTGTTAAATTTTGGGGCGGTTTCCCTGTATTCTGCTCTGTTGCAATGAGAGCGATGGCACAAGAGAATAATTCCCTTGTGCTTTTTCACTTCATAAAAGTCTGCTGTTATCAACAAGCCGTCTTTCGATTTAAATTGGAGTTTTTTCATGGCCTATTCGTTTATTGCTACCAAAACGTCCACTTCTGCGGCTGCCGGATTTTGGGATTTTTCGCCATATAATTCAAAATCTGCTGTAAACACCCTGTCCAAATCCTTTTTCCATATTTCTGACCATGTACCGAATACAACACCTTTTGCCAAGTCGCCTTTGGATACGAACTTGCCATAGGTTCCTCCGTCAAATGATTGTCCGACCATTCCTTCAGGAACGTTTTCCAATGAACTTACCTTACAGCCCAAAATAGTGTCGTAAGGTTTTGTGTGGTCGCTCTCATAATTTGTGTAGATTGAAAAAATGTTGTCGTCGATCTTGTTGGGTATTTTGTCCGAGATTCCATCCGACATAAATTTGCCCCATAGTTGTCCGATGTCTTGGGCGGATTGCCCATTCTCGTTTGTGGTTCTTACCGCGATTCCGATTACCTTGAAAGGTTCAATTTTTACTTTTTGCATTGTCTTTGTTTTTAAAGTTCGATACAAATGTAGCTTGCCCTTGTGTCAAAGGTATGTCAGGGGTGGTTTCCCATTTTTTTCTTGCCTGTTCAAAGTATTCTTGAAGCGTTAATTTATGTGGTTCAAAGCTATTGACGGTTATGGACAGGTGTTGAATGCAGTCCAGTCTAAATGCCCTAAAATCGTTCCGTAGCCAACAGAATGCGATTAAAATCCAATTGTCCTGTGTGTGAATGAGGGCGAAAGGTTCAACATCTCTTTTTGTCGCTCGATTTTGTAAGGAAACATAATCAAGTGCCACAATTTGATAGTTTGTGATTGCGGTTTGAAGTTTGATAAGGAAATCGCTTGACGTTTCATTTTCTATGTTTGTTCGGATTTGCAACCGCTCCGAAAGTAATTCGGTTCTGTCCTTTTGTGAAAATTTGAGGACCGATTTTATTTTTTCGATGGCATTTGCGTACTGGTCCGCAAGCGACTTGTCTTTGCTCTTGGTGATTATTTGTCCTGCGGTAATTAGGGCATTTGCTTCTTCTTCGGTAAACATTACTGGTGGAAGGCTATACCCTTCCATAATCGAATAGCCCTTTCCTTCTTCGGTAAATACTGGTATTCCCGATTTTTCAAGTGTCCGTATATCCCGATATACCGTTCGGATGCTGATATTATGTTTTTCTGCAATATCCCGTGCGGTTACAATTCTTTTGGATTGTAGCTGGGTAAGTATGGCGGTCAACCTTGAAAGTCTGGGTTTTTCTTTGTCCATTCGGTTTTTTGTTCAGCTTGCTGCCAACATCAATATCACACTTAAAGATAAGATATCCTCCGTAAAACAACCGGATGAACACCTCTTTTTTAAAAGTTTACTTTAAGAAAAACATTTCCTATAATCAAAATTATCGACCATATTATTTCCATAACTTTACCCTACACCTGTAAACATAATCCCCTTTGAAAAACGGCAGCATAAAAAACACCAAAAAGGAAATCCTCTCCGACAATTGGTATACGCTTAATAAATACACCTACGACTATCAAAAAGAAGACGGCACATGGGAAACTCAAGAGCGGGAAAGTTATAACCGGGGTAATGGGGCTTGTATCCTTCTTTTTAATAAACAAAAGGGAACAATACTCCTTACCCGTCAATTTCGGATGCCGACTTACGTTAATGGCAACGAAACCGGGATGATGATAGAGGCCTGCGCGGGGGTGCTGGATGGTGCCGAACCTATAGTCCGTATTAAAAAGGAAGTGGAGGAGGAGACGGGTTTTCGGATCGAGAAGGTAGAAAAAGTACTCGAGGCTTACACTTCGCCCGGTGCGGTTACCGAAATCATGCATTTCTTCGTCGGGGAGTATGATGAAAGCATGAAGATCAGCGAAGGCGGCGGGGCCGAAGACGAGACGGAGAATATTGAGGTGTTGGAATATGCTTTTGATAAGGCTTTACAGATGATTGGTACGGGGGAAATCATGGATGTGAAAACGATTGTTTTGTTGCAGTATGCGGCTTTAAATAAGTTATGAGTTATGAGTTCGATTCCCATAACTCATAACTCATAACTTTCAATACCTATCCCGAATCTCCTCAAAAATGCGCTGCATCCTCTTTTTCACTTCCGAGCTGGGGTGGCGAAAATGGTTGTTCATAAAACTGAAAATCAACGTCTTTCCGGATTTTGTGACCAGATAGCCGCTGACGCAGTGAACGTTGCCCAAACTTCCGGTCTTAGCGTGGAGGTAAGGTTCGGGATTACCGGGATACCAGTCTTCGAGCGTTCCGGAAACGCCTCCCGTGGGGAAGAGGTCGAAAAGGCGCTCTTTGGGTAACTGTTTATATAGCTTAGATAGCACTTCTACAATGGATTCGGGAGTGAACAGGTTATATCGTGAGAGTCCCGATCCGTCGACCCATCGAGGCGGTTGTTTGAGATCGGAAAGTTGATTGTTCAAGACAGAGTCACGCACCCTTTCTCCACTAAGCGTGTCGGACAGGGTGGAGGAGGCCAGCAACAAAAGTTGCTCCGCAATCATATTATCACTTTCGTGCATCATCCGCCGGTAGAGGGAATCGGAGGGAAGGCTGTACAAAATGCTCTTATCCCCGGAAGGCATGTGGTCGGCTATCCGGATTTTTTTTTCCAATACATCCTCCAAAAGCATCCTTGTTAAGATGGAATCTGTTTTATAGGGAATCTCAACGGTATCTTTGCGGGACTTCCCGAAATAGAAAACGTTTTTCTCAAGTTCACGCTGTAGCGTATAATTGATCGGAACCACTTTGTCCAGAAGATAAGATGGGGCCACATTCAGCACATCGGTATTATGTAGGGTCACTACGTTGCCGTAGAGCGGAAACGGACTTCTTTCGGGCTGGTAGTAATCTTCATAATCGCCCCAAGACCATCCGGGGCCGAACCTATCCTCTTCAAAATTATTGAGGTAGAGGGCGATATTTCTATGGCCACGTAAGAAGTTTAGCACTGTACTATCCTTAAAATGTGGATGTAAAAACGATGGATCCCCCGTGCCTTCCACGTAAAGAGTGTCGTTTTCGAACAAATATTTCAGCGCGGGAATTTTATCCGGTAAAAACTGAAGGGCGGTAAATAGGGTGAAAATCTTGGTATTGCTCGCCGGGGTAAAATATTTGGTACTATTGAGGTTGTAAAGGGTATCGTTCGAGTCGGCATCCAGGATTAAAAATCCCGTAAATTGATTTTCGTAGAATGGTGAGTCTAGAACGGTTTTGGTGGTACGTTGTAGTTTTTTTTTGGTGGTGGCACACCCTATTACCAAAAATAAGGTCGCGCTGCATAAGAGTAATCTTTTCATTTTGGTTTTGCGTTTTTCGGAAACTTTGGGTAGGCTCATTTGATTTCTAAGGTCATAGGAGTGTCTTTTCAAAAGTAACTTATAGCATGATACATTGATAACTCGTCGAAGGATTTTACACAAAAATTATAGCCAGTATCGAATTTCCAATTGCTGCAAACCATCTAATTTATAAACGCTAAAAAACCTTATTCAGGACGTTTAACAAGATTTTGGCGAACTTTTAACTAGGGTCTAGCAATATAATATAGGCTTTATTGTTTAACTTTATACACGAGAAACACTCGTAACAACTAATTAATTAAACATTTTGAATATGGCTAGCAGCATGCTTGAGTACTCTAAAACGGTACTCAAAAAGGTCAGTTTCGATGCAAAGCTATTTTGTAAGGAACTGGAAAAAGCGATTTCAAGATTGCTTCCTGAGGAAATCGAAGAACTCAAAAACTGGTTACAACAGTTCATAACGGACAAACCGGAACTTCAACAAAGCCTCGTTTACATAAAAGTATAATTCAAGACAATCACTAAAAGCCCTCCGATTTTCGGGGGGCTTTTTTAATTATCCAACGCAACCTTTTGCGGATTTTTCCATCTCTACTCAAAGAGATGTAATGAAACCCTATTTTGTCTTAACCGCTTTTTTCTTAGTATTTTCTTGTCAAAAAGATACGGAAGAGACGATTGTGCCATTGACAACAAGCAATATTCTGGGAAGCTGGCAACTAAAATCGTCGTACGTTAGTCCCGGTGGCGATACGGAATGGGGCGAAGTGGAAGATGGTTATATTTTCAAATTTAACAGCGATGCCACTTTTACCCAGAACAAAACTATTGAGGGAGCTTCCGATAAATCAGGTACTTACATTCTGAGCGACGACATTTTCCAATTGACCTATTCCGATGGCGGCAAGCAAGCCTCTCAACATTTTAGCATAGAAATGTCTAAAACGATTATGACCCTATCACCTGCAGGTCCATCTTTTTGTATCGAACCCTGTTTGTATAGATATCGTAAAGTAGACTGATTACTGTTTTATCTTAAAGTCCTGGGGATGAGTAATTAGGAATTTCATTTTTTACTCAGCGGACTGATTATCTTCACATCCTGAAATGCGATGGCACCTCTTACAATCGCCGATATTACATCTTTCAAGGCTTCCGTGATCTGTATTTTCAGCTCACTTTTATGATAAATAAGGCTGACTTCCCGAGCAGGGGAGGGGTTTTCGAAATACCGTAGATTTTTTTTCTTTTCTTCATCAAGTGCCAGCGTATTTAAAAAAGGCAAAAGAGTCATGCCCAACCCCTCGTCGGCCAAATTTACAAGCGTTTCGAAACTACCACTTTGCAATCGGAAATTTGCATTTTCGAAATTCTGTGGGGCCTTGCAAAGGTTGATAATCCCATCACGAAAACAATGACCGTCACGCAAGAGCAGTACATCGTTGATGTCAAGGTCTTTGGGGGTTATTTTTTCCGTCTTCGCCAAACGGTGGTTTTTCGGCACATAGCCCACGAAAGGTTCGTAATACAGGGGGCGTTCCTTAATGTATTCGGTCTCGAGGGGGGTTGCGGCAATGGCAGCATCTAAATGGCCGTCTTGCAGGTTGCGGATAAGACTTTCGGTATTTTGTTCTTTGATGATCAGGTTGACCTTGGGATATTTGGTGATAAAGGATTTTAAGAACATGGGTAGTAGTGTGGGCATTACCGTGGGGATGATACCAAGCTTGAAATCACCACCTATGAATCCTTTTTCCTGATCTACGACATCTTTGATGCGGTTGGCCTCGTTCACTATATTTTGGGCCTGTGCAACGATTTTTTTACCTACCTCGGTAATGGCTATCGGCTTTGTGCCACGATCAAAAATTTGCACATCGAGCTCACCTTCCAGCTTTTGAACCTGCATGCTCAAAGTCGGTTGGGTCACAAAACTTTTTTCGGCCGCCAAGGTAAAGTTCCGATACTCGGCAACGGCCAGTACATATTGTAATTGGGTGATGGTCATAGCAAATACATTCAGCCGATAAAAATAGGAAAACTATCGATAAAAACTATCGTTCTTGTAGATTGTGATAGTTATTTCCCGAACAACGCATCCATCCCGGGAATATTGGGCATTCCCTCTTTGGCGACCGCGGCCAGTTCGGTCTCAGTCACCTGGGTTGCCTTTTCGATGGCTTTGTTGAGAGTAAGGATCAGGTAATCTTCCAATTGTTCCCGATCCTCTAACAAACTATCGTCAATTTTGATTTCCTTCACTTGTCGATTGGCGGTTATGGTAACTTTTACGAGACCTTCCGCAGAACTTTCATCCAACAATACCGTATCCAATCGCTTTTTGGTAGCGGCCACTTTTTCTTGGGTTTCCTTGAGTTTCCCCATCATTCCCATCATATCTCCGAACATACTAGTAGTTTTTAAAATTAATGTGTCCAAATTTACTAAATTGTCAGTTGATAAATGCTCTGTGCTTCCCGCTATGCGCCCTAGGTTAAAAAGGCTTTGATTTGGCGCTTGGCGTATGGTCTTTGGTGAAAGGCTGTTTTGCAATGGAATAGAAAATATCAAAGATGAACATATCCTTTAAAAACAAAGCAATCTTTGCGCTATGTCTTACATTTGCCGGCTCTATGTTTAGCCAAGAAAATAATATGAAAGAAGTTACCGCTCCCGTGGCCAAAAAAATCCCCGAAAATCTGGAAAAGCACGGCGATGTCAGGGTCGATGATTATTATTGGATGAAGGATAGGGAAAACCCCGAGGTCATCTCCCATTTAGAAGCGGAAAACGCCTATTACAAAACCTTGACCGCCCATACCAAGACTTTTCAGGATTCCCTTTTTAACGAAATGAAATCCCGTATTAAAGAGGATGATGAATCGGTACCCTATAAACAGGAAGGGTATTGGTACATTACCCGCTATGAAACAGGCAAGGAATATCCCATCTATTCCCGGAAAGAGGAAACCTTGGAAGCGAAGGAGGATATTATGTTCAACGGCAACGAAATGGCCGAGGGGCACGATTATTTCAGTATTGGCGGTATTGCGGTGAGTCCCGATAATACGCTGGCCGCCTACGGTGTGGATACGGTTTCTAGAAGACAGTATCACATCCAAATAAAAAATTTGCAAACAGGGGAAATTTACGACGATAAGATTGAGAATACGACAGGTGGTTCAGTCTGGGCCGACGATAACAAAACCTTGTTCTACAGCAAAAAAGACCCGGTAACCCTTCGGTCCGATAAAATCTACAAACACAAATTGGGCACGTCTTCTGAGGAGGACGAATTGATTTTTCACGAAATGGATGATACTTTCGGCACGTTTGTCTACAAGACGAAATCGAAAAAATACATTATCGTCGGATCGTACAGCACCTTGACCTCTGAATATCAAGTTTTACGTGCCGACGATCCTGATGGGGAATTTAAAATGTTTTCGCCCAGGACAAGAGGACTCGAATACAGCATATCGCATTACGACGACCATTTTTATGTGCTGACCAATAAGGACGGCGCTACCAATTTTAAATTGATGAAGGTCGGGGAAGAGGAAACGACTTCCGATAACTGGTCAGCATTTATTCCCCATAGAAAGGATGTGCTTTTGGAGGATATTGACATCTTCAAGGACTACTATGTGCTGGCGGAACGCGAAAACGGACTCAACAAAATAAAAATCGTCCGTTGGGATGGTTCCGATAGCTATTATTTGCCTTTTGACAGCGAGACCTATACCGTTGGGGTTAGTCGGAATCCCGATTTTGATACGGAGATTTTGCGCTATGTCTACAACTCGATGACCACCCCAAGCTCTGTCGTCGATTTCAACATGCGTACGCAAGAAAGGGAAGTCAAAAAGGAGCAGGAAGTACTTGGCGGCAAGTTCGACAAGAATAATTATGTGGAAAAGCGGATTTGGGCCACGGCAAGGGATGGCGTGAAGGTCCCCATGTCCATCGTATATCACAAGGATACAAAATTGAATAAGGATACGCCGATCTTGCAATATGCCTACGGATCTTATGGCGCGACCATCGATCCTTACTTTTCTACGGTACGCTTAAGTCTTTTGGATAGGGGCTTTGTCTATGCCATTGCCCATATTCGCGGCGGGCAGTATTTGGGCAGGCCTTGGTACGAAGACGGTAAACTGCTGAAAAAGAAAAATACGTTTACCGATTTTGTGGATTGCTCCAAATTCCTGATTTCCGAGGGCTATACTAGTGGCAATCATTTGTATGCCATGGGCGGTTCGGCCGGTGGACTTTTGATGGGTGCGGTGGTGAACATGGCTCCCGAACTCTACAACGGCATTATTGCTGCAGTACCTTTTGTAGACGTAGTTACCACAATGCTAGATGATTCGATTCCCCTGACTACCGGGGAGTACGATGAATGGGGCAACCCCAATGAAAAAGAATCTTATGATTATATGAAGTCATATTCGCCCTATGACCAGGTCAAGGCACAGGCGTATCCGAATATGCTGGTGACTACAGGATTGCACGATTCGCAAGTCCAGTATTTCGAGCCGGCCAAATGGGTGGCCAAACTGCGCGAGGTTAAGACCGATAACAATCAGTTACTTTTCGACATCAATATGGATGCTGGTCATGGCGGGGCTTCCGGGCGTTTTGAGGCGTTGAAGGAAGTGTCTAAGGAATATGCGTTTTTGTTGGATTTGGAGGGGAAGATATGAGGCTGCGCTTTGCGCTTAGCGCCGAACGCTATACCCTATTGAGGGCAACAGCGACGGGTGAATAGCGAATGGCGCATAGCGCAAGACGGCGTTTTTTCCCGTTTCAGGAGGAAGCTTTCCAAAATAATTAGTAATTTTGCAATAAGAAATGGTTAATTCCCTGGCTAAATTTTTAGGGGATTCCAAAAGCAGACATTTTGTATGGCACATAAGATAAACGCTTATAACAACATCCTAGAACTTATAGGAAATACTCCCCTCGTCAAACTCAATAAAATCACTAAAGGCTTTACCGGCAACTTTTTCGCCAAGGTCGAGGCGTTTAATCCCGGTCACTCTTCGAAAGACCGCATAGCGATGCATATTATCGAAGAGGCGGAACGTAAGGGTATTTTGACCGAGGGCAGTACCATTATCGAGACCACTTCGGGCAATACCGGTTTCAGTATCGCCATGGTCTGTATCATCAAAGGCTATGACTGTGTTCTGGCGGTAAGCTCAAAATCCTCCAAGGATAAAATAGACATGCTACGTTCGATGGGAGCAACGGTCTATGTTTGTCCCGCACACGTCAGTGCCGATGATCCGAGATCGTACTATGAGGTCGCCAAGCGATTGCACGAGGAGACCCAAGGTTCGATTTATATCAACCAATATTTCAACGAACTGAATATCGAGGCCCATTATATCAGTACCGGCCCGGAAATATGGGAACAGACCAATGGCCATATTACACATTTGGTAGCCTGTAGCGGTACCGGTGGAACGATTTCAGGAACGGCGAAATATTTGAAGGAACAAAACCCGAATATTAAGGTTATCGGCGTAGATGCCTACGGCTCGGTTTTAAAGAAATATCACGAAACCCGAAAGTTCGATTCCAAGGAAGTATATCCTTATCGAATTGAGGGCTTGGGTAAAAACTTGATTCCCGGGGCGACGGATTTTGACCTTATCGATGAGTTTATCAAGGTGACTGACTCCGAAAGTGCCCATACCGCCCGTGAAATAGCCCATACCGAAGGTATTTTTGCTGGCTATACCAGTGGTGCCGTCATGCAGGCCATAAAACAACTGAATGAACGCGGCGAATTTGGTGCGGACGATAATGTGGTGGTCATCTTCCCTGATCACGGTTCTCGTTACATGAGCAAAATCTATAGCGATCAATGGATGGAAGATCAAGGCTTTCTTGACACCGAAACTGTTGATCAGACTCAGGAAATACAATATATCAAGGAATAATTCTCTTAAAAGCAGAAAACCAAAAAGCGACGGTTATCAACACCGTTGCTTTTTTTTTGGGGATAAAAATTTCTTAAATATTCCCTATAAACACTTACATTTACAAACGAATCTTAAGTGAAAATCAATGCAAGATCTATTTGACAGAATACTTGAAAATAAAGGCCCGTTGGGTAAATGGGCATCACAGGCGGAAGGCTATTTTGTTTTTCCCAAGCTTGAGGGCCCGATTTCGAACAGAATGAAATTTCAGGGTAAAGAAGTGATTACCTGGAGCATCAACGATTATCTAGGTCTGGCTAATTTGCCTGAAATCAAAAAGATAGATGGTGAAGTAGCTGCCGAATACGGCGCGGCTTACCCGATGGGTGCACGAATGATGAGTGGTCATACGGATTTTCACGAACAATTGGAACAGGAGTTGGCGGAATTTGTGCACAAACAGTCCGCTTACCTTTTGAATTTCGGATATCAGGGAATGGTTTCGGCTATCGACGCCCTGGTCTCCAAAGACGATATTATTGTTTACGATGTCGATTCGCACGCTTGTATCATTGATGGCGTACGTCTACATATGGGCAAACGCTTTACGTTCGTACATAATGATATGGATAGTCTTAAAAAGAACCTGGAGCGCGCCACAAAAATGGCCGAACAGACCGGTGGAGGTATTCTAGTGATTTCCGAGGGAGTCTTCGGAATGCGTGGGGAGCAGGGCAAATTGAAGGAAATAGTTGCGCTAAAGGAAAAATATACTTTTCGTCTTTTCGTCGATGATGCCCACGGTTTCGGTACTTTAGGAAAAACAGGTGCCGGAACGGGTGAGGAGCAGGGCGTTCAAGACGGTATCGATGTCTACTTTGCCACTTTTGCGAAATCCATGGCCGGTATCGGAGCATTTTTAGCCGCGGACAAACAGATTATCGATTACCTGAAATATAACCTGCGTTCGCAGATGTTCGCCAAATCCCTGCCCATGATCTATGTCAAGGGCGCGCTCAAACGTTTGGATATGTTGCGTACCCAACCCGAACTCAAGGAAAAATTGTGGGAAAACGTCAACGCCCTGCAAAACGGACTCAAAGACAAGGGTTTCAATATCGGGGATACGAACACCTGTGTCACTCCCGTTTATTTGAACGGCAGTATTCCCGAAGCGATGGCCTTGGTAAAAGACCTAAGGGAAAACCACGGAATCTTCTGTTCCATTGTTGTTTACCCGGTAATACCTAAAGGATTGATTCTACTCCGAATGATTCCCACAGCGACCCATACCCTGCAAGATATCGAAGAGACCTTAGTTGCTTTCTCCGCCATTCGGGATCGCTTGGAAAACGGTACTTATAAGAAATTATCGGCCGCCGTTGCCGCTGCGATGGGAGAGTAGGACAAAATCTGCGATTTTGTCAAATTGCAAAACAAAAAATCTCAAATTCCAAACAAAGTAGATTGGAATTTGGGATTTGTTTTTTGAAATTTACCGCTCAGGCACCTGCGTTTAATGAAGTTAAGAAATATCAAGGCGGTAGGTACACCTCCTCTTATGAACTGTCGGCTGCACATGCTTCCATATCTGCCGGGCTGCGGTGTTGTCGCTTAGTTCCGGTGTTCTTATGCCCGTTGTTACTCCCCTTTTATTGAAGGTTTTGTAGTATTGGTTAAAGATGATTGCGGTTACGCCTTTGTTTTGATAATCCGGGTGTACGCCGATAAGATAGAAGATGGCACGTTTGCAATTTTTGCGTGCTTTTAACAAATGATACCAGCCGAATGGAAATAGATTTCCCTTGGCCTTTTGTAAGGCCTCCGCAAAAGAGGGCATTACTACAGCAAAGGCGACGAGATTATCATCTTTATCCACAACAAACTTGATGAATTCCGGATCTACGAAGCTGAGAAATCGATTTTTGATGTACTCCCGCTGTTCGTTCGAAATCGGCGCATAAGATGCCAGTTGGGCATAGGTAAGGTCGAGCAGGTTGAACATGGGGTCAACATACTGCAGCAGTTCCTTCTTGTTTTTCACATTGACCTCCCGTAGCGAATATCGTTTTTTGACCAGTTCATTGATGCGGACAAAGAATGACGGATCCGCGTTTTTCGTCGGCAATGTATTTTCCACATATTCCTTTTCCACTTTAAGCCCCAAGCTTTCGTAATGCGATTGGTAGTAGGAATGGTTGTACCAAGTGACCATCGTCCCAAGACTGTCGAAGCCTTCGGTCAATACACCTACCTTATCGAGGTTCGAAAAGCCTATCGGTCCCTCGACGTGGTCCATTTGCTCCGTTTTGGCGAGTTCCGTTACTTTATCGATTAGGGCTTTGGAAACTTCGTGGTCATCGATAAAATCGCACCAGCCGAAACGCATTTTTTTGATGTTTTGCTGTTCGACTTCTAGTGTATTAATGATGGCGGCAACACGACCTACAATCTCCTTGTTTTTATAGGCTAAAAAAAGCCACATTTGGGCCGTCTTAAAAGCGGGATTTTTTTCTTTGTCGAAGGTATCCATCTCATCGGAAATCAGCGGCGGTACCCAAAAAGGCGAACCCTTATAGAGGGAAAAGGGAAACTTTACGAACTGTTTTATTTCAGTTTTTGATGTAGCTTCCTTTAGAGTAATCATGTAGTGGATTTTGTATGGTCAATATTAGGGATAATTGGGGAAGGAAGGAAGGTTTCTCGACTATTTTGATCTTAACTTTATATGCATGAACTTTTTTACGTGATTATTTGTAGCTTTTTGAATTTAAAGTGCTAAATACACGGTTGCAGAAATTAATGCATGATGATTATATAACTTGGTTCTTTCCGTATCGCTTAATTAATTTCGAAAGTGCGGTTGTAGCAATTTCCGAGGAAGAGCTTGCAAAATCTCCACCAGATTCGTCCGCTATAACCTCAACGAAAAGATGAATTTGGAGTTAAAACACGAACTGCTAGTAAATAAACCGGGTTCGGGCAATTATGGTATACTAAACTTGTTTTCGCTACGTGGTAAGTATGAGTTTTGAATCCAATCAAAACTCAATCTCATCATTATCATCACGCTTGTTTTTCTTCTTCTTTTTTTCCGCCTTCTTCATTTTCTTCAATTCCTTTTTGGAAGGCCCTAAATCGATATCTTCCGCCCCCGTTCCGTCTCTTTTCTCTTTTTTCTTTTTCATGGCGTTTTTCTTGATGGCACCGCCATTACCGTCCGCATCTTGTTCATCGATAGCTATTTCCTTATCGGTGTGGAGGTCGAAGCGGTACGAGGCACCCATGGTTACGAAGATTCGGGAAGGCGTGTTCTTAAAACTGGCGCCCAGATTGAAATCTACTTGTAAATCTTCGGTCAACAAATGCGCCACACCACCACGGAGCAGAATATCGGAATACCGGTCGCTTTGAATGCCTTGGTTCTCTAAGAATGCGCTCCATTTTGGGTTCCGAAAGGCATGGGATAACGATACCAAGTAACTCAATTCGGGAAAATCGGTGCTGATCCGGTCGTAGGCGATATTGGTTATCAGAACGAACCTCGGCGAAAGTTTGCTTTGCGTCGCTACCATACCGCGATAGGACACCGTGGGGTCGCCCACATAGAACGGATTCTCTCCCAGATTAAAAGTAGCCCCACCATAAATAGAAACGGAAGGAATCAAATTTTTCCACTGAAAAACATTGTTCGCCCGCCAACTATAAAGATTGGGTTTGCTGCGCTCTTCGGATTTGTAGCGGTCGTAGATTAGATATTTCAGTCCGACTCGGTTTCTTGAAAAATCCGTAAAGTTTTCGGAGGTTCCGAAATTGGTAAATGTGATGTTCTGATTTTGGTAGCTACCCTCGTAGTTTAATTCCAGCTCTTCGAAAAGTAGACCATAGCGCAATGAAATATCGGTACCCCAAATGTTGCTCTCGGTGTTCAAAAGTTCATGGTCGCTCTGTTCATAGAAAAGTCCCGCTTCCAATTGGATTACATTCTTCCCCACGGCATAGGCACTGACCGATAGTCCGGGCCGATTTGAATTAATGACGTCGGTGTATTGGGCGAATGCGGTCAGGGGTAGGGCGAGTGCGACCAAGTATAAGAGATGTTTCATGGATAGGGAAGCTTGAAAAGAGTTTATACTTCGGCTACGCTCAGTAACCGTGAGTTTGTGGTTTATGTGTTTATGGATTTATTTTCAAATCTTTGCATTGAAATTGCTGCCCCCGAACTCTCGGGGCGACTGCAACTGCCTGCTGGAAACCGGTTTTACCATTATTTTAGCGTTTCAATCCTAACAATACAACGTTAGATTTGTATTTTTGATATATCAATAACCAACAATTATGGTATTTTTAAAGACAATTCTTGTAATCTACTGATTTATTACGGATTGAAGATACTAGTAAAAATGTTCGCCCCGAAGATTTTTGGGTACGCCGCGAAAAAGACGGAGGAACATTTTAAGGAAAAATTCGGGGAGTTTGCCCAGCAAAATCAGCGTAATGAAGAGCGCGTCGGCGATGTGATTATCGACAAAAACCCTTCCAAAAAAAATACTTCTAAAAACGATACTTCCAATAAGGTCGGTGACTATATCGATTTTGAGGAAATTGATTAGTTTTGCCTTTATACTCATGCTACCTGAAAATTCGGAAATTTTAGCAAATTTATTTTTTTCTTTGCCAAGGCAAAATTTTAAAGCATAGCCGTAGCTACGGTTTTAAATTTTAACGCCGGCAAAGGAAAAAAGAAAGACATAAAAAGCTGAATTTTTAGGTGGTAAAAGTATTTAATCCGCTAATTCCATTCATGCAAAAAGGACTAAAGGCTTTTTTCATCCACTTTTTCGTTGTCGTTTTCTTTGTTATTGCCGCTTTGGCCTATTTTTACCCGGTACTTCAGGGTAAAGTCATCAAGCAATCCGATATCGAGCAGTTTACGGGGATGGCGAAAGAGCAGGTCGATTTCCGGAAGAAGACCGGTGAAGAACCCTACTGGACGAACTCTGCTTTTGGTGGCATGCCTACCTATCAACTAGGTGCGTACTATCCCCATGACTATGTAAAGAAACTGGATCTGTTCATCCGCTTTTTGCCACGGCCGGCGGATTATCTCTTTCTCTATTTTATAGGATTTTACGTTCTCCTGTGCTGTATGAAAGTCGATTTTCGATTGGCCGTTCTGGGCGCGTTGGCGTTTGGATTTTCCACCTATCTGATTATCATTCTCGGTGTTGGCCACAATGCAAAAGCTCATGCCTTGGCGTATCTACCGTTACTTTTGGGAGGCATCCTCTTAGTCTTCCGAAAAAAATATCTGTGGGGATTTTTGCTGACTGCAATCGCCATGGCCTTGGAAATCAGGGCCAACCACTATCAGATGACCTATTATTTTATGTTTTTGGTATTGGTCTTAGGCGTGGTCTATTTGGTGGATGCCATTCGTAAAAAGACCTTGAAGGGATATTTCACTTCCGTGGGACTGCTGGTCGTTGCCGTGGGATTGGGTATCGCAGCCAATGCGACCAGCCTGATGGCCACCAAGGAATATGCAGATTGGAGTACCCGAGGAAAATCGGATCTCACCATAAATCCGGATGGTTCGTTCAAAGAAAATACGGGCGGACTTGAAAAGGGATATATTACCCAATGGAGCTATGGCATTGTGGAATCGTTGAATCTATTCGTGCCCCGTCTTTTTGGGGGATCGAGTAGCGAAGACCTTAGCGAGAACTCCAAAAGTTATGATTTTTTGATCGATCAGGGTATTTCCCGAAGTCAGGCGTTGAGTTTTTCAAGTGGATTGCCCTTGTATTGGGCCGATCAGCCCGGCACTTCCGGGCCGGCGTATATTGGGGCCATTATTTTTTTCTTCTTTATTTTGGGATTGATTATGGTAAAGGGAAAGGCCAAATGGTGGCTTTTAGGCGGCACTCTGCTGTCCCTTTTTCTTTCCTGGGGCAAGAATTTTAGTGTCCTGACCGATTTTATGATCGATTACTTCCCGCTTTACGATAAATTCCGGGCGGTATCTTCCGCACAGGTCGTTCTCGAACTATGTGTCCCGATTCTGGCTATTTTGGCCCTTCGGGAAATCTTTAGTGCATCCGTAGAAAAAACTGAAAAATTAAAGGCCCTGAAAATTTCTTTTTTTATTGTGCTAGGATTGGGCGTCTGCTTATTACTGTTCAAAGGGATGTTCAGTTTCGAAGGCCCCAACGACGCCTTCCTAAAAAAGAACTACGGAGACGAATTGGTCTCTCTTATTCAAGCCGATCGAAAGGCAGTTTACAATAGTGATTTATTCCGTTCCCTGATCTACGTTTTTTTGGCAGCACTTGCCCTTTGGTTTTTTATAAAGGACAAGCTCAAGGCCAATATTGCCATTGTCGCCCTAGGGGTGCTAATTGTTGCAGATTTGGTAGGAGTGGACAAAAGATATGTGGATAACGACAATTTTGTGGCCAAGCGCAAGATGCTGCAACCTTTTCCCGAAACACCGTTGGACCAACACATCAGTACCGATGAAGGCATTTTTAGGGTTTACGATCCCGCAGAGGGCATCAATGGTGCGCGCGTGTCGTACTACCACCAATCCATCGGTGGCTATCATGCGGCAAAACCGGGACGCTTGGAAGACCTGTTCAGTTTCCACATCTACAAGGGCAATATGGGCGTACTCAATATGCTTAATGTCAAATATGTGGTGCAACAAGATGAAAAAGGTCAATCGTATCCCGCAGTAAACCCCGAAGCGAACGGCAATGCCTGGTTTATCAAAAAACTGGTCAAAGTTGAAAATGCGGATGCTGAAATACAGGCTTTGGATACCTTGCAAACAAAAAACATAGCGGTAGCTACTACCGAAATGCTCAAAGACATTACCGGTTCCAATTTTAATGTGGACTCCCTGAGCACCGTTGAATTGACGGATTATGTCCCGAATCATTTGACCTACAGCTCGAAGAACGATTACAACGGGGTAGCCGTGTTTTCCGAAATGTACTATGACCAAGGATGGAACGCCTATATAGACGGGCAACCCAAAGACCATTTTCGGGTCGATTACACGTTACGCGCCCTAGAGGTACCCGCAGGCCAGCACACCATAGAATTCAAGTTCGATCCCGAGGTAATCAAGATTGGAAGTAAGATTACGCTGGCTAGTTCGATAGTTTTTGGATTAATCCTTTTAGGAGGGATTGGGTTTACGTTTTTCCGGTCCCGCAAGGAAGAAAATGCGTAGAATCGCATGGTTTAAGGTTCAATCGCTGCTTTGCAGCTGTTCAAGGTTGATATTTTGAACCTCGTACCTCGTACCTTGTACCTTGAACCTTGAACGTGCCGCCGGCACATTTAAACCTTAAATTTCATGAAGAAAGTTCTAATCATCACGTATTACTGGCCGCCTGCGGGTGGGCCCGGCGTACAACGATGGTTGAAATTCGTGAAATATCTGCGAGATTTTGATGTGGACCCCGTGGTCTATATCCCCGAAAATCCGAATTATCCAATAGAGGATCCCTCTTTGGAAAAGGAAATCCCTAAGGACATTACCATCTACAAACAGCCCTTGTTTGAACCTTATGGACTGGCAAAATTACTATCCTCCAAAAAAACAAAGCGTATCAGTTCGGGCATTATACAGGCCAAGAACCAATCCGTTTTGGAAAAGGCGATGCTATGGGTGCGGGGCAATTTTTTTATTCCCGATGCCCGAAAATATTGGATAAAACCCTCCGTGAAATTTTTATCCGAGATATTGGATAAAGAGGATATCGATACGATCATAACTACTGGACCGCCACATAGTGTCCATTTAATCGGACAGCAATTAAAAGCGGAAAAAGGCGTACGCTGGCTGGCGGATTTCCGGGATCCTTGGACATCCATCGGATATCATAAAAAATTAAAACTGACCACATCCTCCCAAAAAAAACATAAGGAGCTGGAGCGTTCTGTTTTGAACCAGGCCGATCAGATTATCGTCACTAGCCCGGCGACCCAAAGGGAATTCCAGCAAATTACGCAACAGCCTATCACCGTCATCACCAACGGCCATGATTCCGTTTACGAAGGCGGCGCCCATTTGGATAAGGATTTCACAATCTCGCACATAGGTTCCTTGCTAACGGGAAGAAACCCTAAGAACCTTTGGAAAGTACTATCTCAGATCGCCGCCGAAAACGCCGTATTCCGCGCTGATTTACAACTGGAATTTATGGGTGTCGTAAGCCAAGAAGTTATGGACAGCCTGTACCGTTTCGAACTCGGTCCCTACATTAAAATGCGGGGCTACATATCTCATGCCGAGGCGCAGCGCAGGCAGCAGCGATCACAGGTTTTGCTATTGGTCGAAATCGACTCCGAAGAAACGAAAGGCATCATCCCCGGAAAACTTTTCGAGTACATGGCCGCGCAACGCCCGATTCTGGCCCTCGGCCCCAAAGATTGGGAAGCCGGAAAAATCATTCAGGAAACCCAGTCCGGTGCCGTTTTCGATTACCGTTCCCACGACGAACTAAAAAAAACGATTTTAGCCTGGTACGCCAGTTTCAAAAAACAAAATTTGTCGTCCACGGCGAAAAACATCGAAAAATACAGCCGCAGAACGCTCACCGAGACGTTGGCGAAAATTATTTGAGATATGGCAACATCCCTTGTAAACCCGCTAATACACCGCCGATCAAAGCGGAAATTTCACATCTAACGTCTAACATCTCACGTCTCAAATCTATCATCTAAATGGGTGTAGTTTTTAAACAGTCCTTGAACAACACCATCGTCACCTACCTCGGTTTTGGTGTGGGGGCGGTCAACGTACTTTTTTTATACACCAACTTCATGTCCGATGAATATTTCGGACTGGTCAATGTGGTGTTCTCCGCTGCCATGGTTTTGATGCCCATCTTAGCCTTTGGGGTTCCGAATAGTTTAATCAAATTTTACAGTAGTTTTAAAGATGAAAGAACAACAGACGGTTTTTTGACCCTTATGTTGTTCCTGCCTTTGGTCCTGATGCTGACTATTGCCGGTTTGACGTATGTAGCCCATGAGGCGATCGGAAATTTTTTATCCAAAGAAAACCCCATCGTAAAAGAGTACGTTTGGCCTATTTTTTGGATCGGCATGGCTATGGCCTATTTCGAGGTCTTTTACGCTTGGGCCAGAGTGCGGATGCGGTCTGTTTTCGGCAATTTCATGAAAGAGGTCTTTTCAAGGGTCGGGGTTACCTTGCTTTTGTTCCTTTTATATTTTGACGTGATCAGCGTGGAAGCCTTTATTCCCGCTGCGGTCGGTCT
>RCMY010000338.1_pt1 | contig 44146 bp, 41 predicted proteins | sample 2041341 | NCBI WGS metagenome assembly RCMY01 (sample SAMN09708234, study PRJNA481090) | Marine sediment metagenome, whole genome shotgun sequencing project. | reverse complement strand
CGACGCCAACCTTGGTGACCTGAGGTACCCCTACGACGCCGATGGCGAAGTCGCCGGCCGCACCAAAGTCGGGTTCGACGGCAAGGACAGCGTCCGCGTCCCTGAGCAAAACAGCTGCCCAACCGGGGCCGTTGTCGACCCAGTTCGAGTCGACGACGTCGTGCTGGTCGATTCGAAGCGCCGTGCACACCGATGACAATTCGTCCGAACTGAGCGGACCGCTCCGACGTAGGGGAGGTGCAGCGAATGCCAATCGACCCTTCGATCGCCGGAGTCGAACCAGTCCTGCGCCACACTCTTGGATGACGTGATCGCCCATGGGAGCGCCACCCGCTTCGAGCCAGGCATGGCACGACCCGATCGTGGGATGTCCAGCGAATGGATACTCCGTACTCGGTGTGAAGATCCGCACTCGATAGTCTGCGGCCGGATCGGTGGGTGGGAGCAGAAAAGTGGTCTCGCTCAGATTTGTCCAGTTCGCGAAGCGGGCCATCTCGGCGTCGGTCATTCCCTCTGCGTCGAGAACCACGGCGAGCGGATTACCTCGATATGGCTCATTGGTGAACACGTCGACCTGCGCAAAGCTTCGCATGCTCGCAAAATTAGTCGAGTTTCGGGCGTATCCGGCCAGTCAAACCACTACGGTGAAATTTGTTCGTGAAATTGGTCCCGTGAGGCCAGTACGGATGAGGAGGAGTAGTGAAGGACGCCGATCTTCGACGCCCACGTGTTGTGGCGTTCGGGCGAGACACGATGCGTCGTTTTGTTCCCCGCACCGAGGTTCTCGACAGCGCCGGTGTGGCGCGGGCCATCAAACGAATGGCACACGAGATCCTCGAACGCAACAGCGGGCTCGACGACGTCGTCCTCATTGGGCTGGAGCGAGGTGGTGTTCCCATTGCCAACGCGCTGGGCGAGGCCCTCCACGACATCGAAGGGGTCGAGTTGCCCATTGGTTCTGTCGACGTGAGTTTTCATCGCGATGACATCTCCACGACATCGATTCTCCCCGAGGTCACCAGGATTCCCTTCTCGGTCAGCGACAAGAACGTCGTCTTGTGTGACGACGTTTTGTTCACCGGTCGAACGGTTCGTGCCGCACTCGATGCGGTGACCGACTTCGGCCGTCCCCGGTCGATCCAACTCGCGGTGATGGTCGACCGCGGTCATCGTGAACTGCCGATTCGGCCTGATTTCATCGGGAAGAACCTTCCGACGTCTCTCGACGAAATGGTCAGGGTGTCCCTCGACGCGGTGGAACTCGGCACGCGCGTTCCCGTCGACGACGGCGCACGAGAAGCGCAGGGTCGATGAAAGATCTGCTCACGATCGATCAACTCGGGTCGGACGGAATCAACGAGATCATGATCGTCGCCGATAGTTTCGCCGAGGTCTGTCAGCGGCCGATTCCAAAAGTCCCCGCACTGCGCGGAAAGACGATTGCGTCGATGTTTTTCGAGGACTCGACCCGGACGCGAACGTCGTTCGAGACCGCCGCAAAGAGGCTCTCGGCCGACGTCTTGAACTTCTCCGCGTCGAGCTCTTCGGTGAACAAGGGAGAGTCGCTCCGAGACACCGTCGAGACGATCGAGGCCATGGGGGTCGATGCCATCGTGGTCCGACACGGCTCGTCGGGTGCTCCCGAGCAAATTTCGCGGTGGGCGTCGGCGTCGGTCATCAACGGTGGTGATGGGTGGCACGCCCATCCGACCCAAGCATTGCTCGACGTGTACACGATCAGAGAAGAGGGGCGTAGCTTCGAAGGGCTGCGGATAGCGATCGTGGGCGACATTGCTCACTCTCGTGTCGCTCGCAGCAACATCGAGGCCTTCGGCTTACTCGGCGCCGAAGTCACACTCGTTGCGCCACCCACACTTCTGCCGCCCTATGTCGACGTGCTTGGTGCCAAGGTGTCGAACGATCTCGATGCGGTGCTCGGCGAGACCGACGTCTTGTATCTGCTTCGGATGCAACATGAACGGATGGATCAGGCGCTCGTCCCCTCGCTCGGGGAGTATCACCGAGCGTTTGGCCTGACCCGTGAGCGAGCAAAACGACTCTCGAGCACGGCGTTGATCATGCATCCGGGCCCGATGAACCGAGGAATCGAGATCTCCCCAGAAGTGATCGACGACCCGCGAGTTCGCGTATTGAACCAGGTGACGAACGGGGTAATCGTTCGAATGGCGGTCTTGTACCTGGTTATTGGTTCGGCCTCCGCTGAACGGGCGGCCTCATGAGCCTCGTCTCCCTCAATCGGTCGTATCGCCCAGAACACATCGTGATCCGTGGTGGCCAGGTCGTCGACCAATCGGGCCTTCGTCACGTCGATGTTCGACTCGATCGTGGTCTGATCGTGGAGGTCGGAACATCGATCGACGCGCCATTGGACGCAACGGTCCTCGATGCATCCGACATGTTGGTCATTCCTGGTCTTGTCGATCTGCACGCACACCTCCGAGAACCAGGCGGCGAGGAAGCCGAGACGATTCTGACCGGGGCCCGCGGAGCTGCGCTCGGCGGGTTCAGTGCGGTCGTCGCTATGCCCAACACCAACCCGGCAGTTGACTGTCCTTCGGTCGTGCGCGACGTTCTCGCACTCTCCGAGGGCGCAGCGTGCGAAGTGGTTCCTGCGGCAGCGATGACCGTTGACCGTGCAGGCAAACTGTTGACGCCGATGGGCGAGTTGGCAGCGATGGGAGTCCGACTTTTCACCGATGACGGCCACGGCGTCCAAGATCCGGCGCTCATGCGTCGCATCATGGAGTACGCGACCGGCCTTGCCGCAATCACCGGCGGAGCACCCGTAGTGCTCGCGCAACACTGCGAGACCGAGGCGCTCAGCGCCGGTGGCCACATGCACGAAGGCGAATGGTCGACCAAACTCGGCATCGGTGGGCAACCGGCAGAGTCCGAGACGTTAATGATGTCGCGAGACCTTGCGCTCGCCCGCCGGACCGGTGCTCAGATCCACTTCCAACACGTGTCCACCGCCGATGGAGTGCACATCGTGCGACAGGCCAAGGCCGAGGGTGTCCGGGTGACCGCTGAGGCGACCACGCACCACTTCACGCTCACTGACGCAGCATGCGCGACGTACGACCCGGTCTTCAAGGTGCAGCCGCCGTTACGAGCTCAGGTCGACGTCGACGCGATCCGTGAAGGCCTCGCAGACGGGACGATCGACGCGATCGCCACCGACCACGCGCCACACGAACCACACACCAAAGAATTTCCCTTCGACCACGCCTCGGCAGGCATGCTCGGTCTCGAGACTGCGCTCGCGATCTCGATCAACGAACTGGATCTCCCGATCGAACAAATCATCGCGCTGATGAGTTGGAAACCCGCGCAGATCGCCGGCATCGCCGATCGCCATGGCCGCCCGATCGTGGAAGGTGAGCCGGCAAACGTGACCATCGTCGACCCGAACGAATCGTGGGTGATCTCGGGAAGTGCGATGGCAAGCAGGAGTCAGAACACACCCTACGAGGGGCGCAAGGTCACGGGCCGAGTGCTCCATACGATCGTTTTTGGTGAACACATGGTGCGAGAGGGAGTGGCAACACGATGAAGAACATTCGCGAAGCGGCGCTGGTGCTGCGAGACGGCACCGTGTTCGAGGGAGAGGCCATCGGCGCACGCGCTGTCGACGGCATCAGCACTGGCGAGGTCGTGTTCAACACGGTGATGACCGGCTACCAAGAAGTCATCACCGACCCCTCGTACGCAGGGCAGATCATCACGTTCACCTATCCGCTCATCGGGAACTACGGCGTGAACAGCAGCGATACGGAATCGCGCCGACCATTCTGCCGCGGGGTCATCATTCGAGACCTCGCGCGTCGAGCGAGCAACCATCGAAGTGAAGGTGAACTCGCCGACTACCTGATCGCGAACGGCATCGCAGGGATCGCCGGGCTCGACACACGACGGCTCACTCGACACATCCGAGACCTCGGGGCAATGCCTGGCGCGTTCGGCACCGCCGACGAAGATCTGCTCCACGCCGCAGCACGAAACGAACCGGGCACCGACGGGCTCGACCTCGTCGCGACCGTCACGTGCGACGCTCCGTACACGGTGAGCTCCAATGGCCCACGGCGCATCGTCGCGATGGACTTCGGCATCAAGACGTCGATCCTGGAGCAGCTGAAACGTCTGGGTACCGTGGAGGTCGTTCCAGCGCACACGTCGGCTGCGGACATTCTGGCGCTTGAACCCGACGGCGTGTTCTTGTCGAACGGGCCCGGCGACCCCGAGCCGCTCGGGCACATTCGTGACACGATCGGTTCCTTGCTCGGCGAGGTTCCGATATTCGGGATCTGCCTCGGGCATCAGCTTCTTGCGGGGACACTCGGCGCGACGACCTTCAAGCTCCCGTTCGGTCATCACGGCGGAAACCAACCAGTGCAGCGCGTGCGCGATGGCAAGGTAGAGATCACGTCGCAGAACCACAACTATGCGGTGGCCATGGACTCGCTGGCGAACGCCGAACTCACCCATGTGAATCTCAACGACAACACCGTGCAGGGACTTCGATCGACCTCGGTCCCCGCGTTCAGCGTGCAATATCACCCCGAAGCGGGACCAGGTCCACACGACAGCAGATATTTGTTCGATGACTTCGAGCAGCTCATGGACGCCAACTCATCGGAGACCACCAATGCCTAAGCGCACCGACATCACCTCGATTCTGGTGATCGGATCTGGCCCGATCGTGATCGGACAAGCCTGCGAGTTCGACTATTCGGGCACTCAGGCGTGCCGTGTGCTGCGAGAGGAGGGCTATCGCGTCGTCTTGGCCAACTCGAATCCCGCAACGATCATGACCGATCCTGATTTCGCTGACGCGACCTATATCGAGCCACTCGACGTCGCAGTCCTCGAAGCGATCATCGCCAAGGAACGTCCCGACGCGCTGTTGCCAACCCTCGGTGGACAAACAGCACTCAACCTCGCCATGGATCTCGAGGCCGCAGGTGTATTGAAGTCCTACGACGTCGAACTCATCGGTGCAGACGCGACCGCGATCGACACCGCCGAAAATCGCGAAACGTTCAAGAAGGCAATGATCGAAATCGGCCTCGACGTTCCCGATTCGGGCACGGCGCACAACATGGAAGAAGCTCGAACGATCGTCGCCGACCTGGGTCTCCCGGTCATCATCCGACCCGCGTACATCCTCGGAGGAAAGGGAACCGGCATCGCCGAGACCGACGAGGAGTTCGAACTTGTGGCGTCGAACGGCATCTCGGCAAGTCCGATCGGCGAAATTCTCATCGAGGAATCGATCCTCGGTTGGAAAGAGTACGAACTCGAGGTGATGCGCGATCATGCAGACAACCAAGTCGTCGTCTGCTCGATCGAGAATCTCGATCCGATGGGCATCCACACCGGTGACTCGATCACCGTCGCCCCCATCCAGACGCTGAGTGACGTCGAGCTTCAGACGATGCGTGATGCGGCCTTCGCCGTCATGCGTCGGGTTGGTGTCGAAACCGGAGGCTCGAATGTGCAGTTCGCGGTCGACCCCGAGACCGGTCGACAAGTGGTCATCGAGATGAACCCTCGGGTATCGCGCTCATCTGCGCTCGCGTCGAAAGCGACAGGTTTCCCGATCGCCAAGATTGCCGCACGACTGGCTGTCGGATACACGCTCGACGAGATCCCCAATGACATCACTCGAGAGACGCCTGCGAGTTTCGAGCCGAGCATCGACTACGTGGTGACGAAGATTCCACGTTGGGCTTTCGAGAAATTTCCCGGATCTGGCAACGTGCTCGGCACACAGATGCAGTCCGTCGGTGAAGCAATGGCCATCGGCCGCACATTCCCCGAATCCCTCCAGAAGTGTCTCCGGAGCCTCGAGCTTGGCCGTCATGGCCTGAACGCCGACCCCGGAGAGGCAGAGTACGACGACACGCCACTCGATCAGTTGCTGCGCGAAGCGAACAATGCAACACCAGACCGGATTTTCAGGCTCGAGGCATGTCTTCGTCGAGGCGCCTCGGTCGATGAGGTGCACGAGGCCACCGGCGTGGATCCATGGTTTCTCGACCAGATGTTGCGGGTCACCGAGGAACGCCAGGCGCTCGAGGACGAGTCGATCTCCACGATGACTCGTCGTTCGTGGAAACGCGCGAAACAACACGGATTCTCCGATGCGCAGCTTGGGTATCTGTGGTCGGTCCCAGAGTCCGAGGTTCGTGCAGCACGCCAGGAGGCAGGTGTGTTTCCGACGTACAAAACCGTCGACACATGCGGCGCGGAGTTCGATGCGGTAACGCCGTACCACTATTCGACGTGGGAAGACACGAGCGAGATCACGAGCAGCGACCGTCCAAAGGTGCTGATTCTGGGTTCGGGTCCAAACCGTATTGGTCAGGGCATCGAATTCGACTACTGCTGTGTCCATGCCAGCTTTGCGCTGTCCGATGCTGGGTATGAGACGATCATGGTCAACTGCAATCCCGAGACCGTGTCCACCGACTACGACACGAGTGACCGGCTGTATTTCGAGCCGCTCACACACGAAGACGTGTTGAACATCATCGAGGCGGAAAACCCTGTCGGGATCATCGTGTCGCTCGGCGGTCAAACGCCGCTGAAACTCGCCAACGAATTGCCGGGCGAATTGATTGCCGGGACCTCGCCAACTTCGATCGACCTCGCCGAAGACCGAGAGCGCTGGAATGCGCTCTGCGAGGCAATGTCGATACCACAGCCGCCCGGCGGCACTGCGACGACCACCGAGCGAGCCCTAGAGATCATCGAGACCATCGGGTATCCCGCGCTGATGCGCCCGTCCTACGTCCTCGGTGGCCGAGCGATGGAGATCGTCTACGACGATGATGGTTTGCGCGCTGCGATGGACCAGCTCGCCAGTTTCGGCACGCTTGGTCGAGAGGGTGGCCTGTCTGCGGAGCGACCGGTGCTCATCGATCGTTTCCTCGAGGACGCAACCGAAGTCGACGTCGACGCTATACGAGACCACACCGGCGAGGTACTCATCGGAGCGGTCATGGAACACGTCGAGGAGGCCGGCGTGCACTCCGGTGACAGTGCATGTGTCATTCCGCCGCCGTACCTCTCCGAACAAACCATCGCCACGCTCATCGAGTACACCAGTCGAATCGCGACCGAACTCGAGGTCAAGGGCCTCGTCAACGTCCAGTTCGCAGTCAAGGACGACGAAGTGTTCGTCATCGAAGCAAATCCGCGGGCATCACGAACAGTTCCCTTCGTCGCGAAAGCGACCGGCGTTCCGCTGGCAAAGATCGCCGCCCGCGTGATGATGGGCGCAACCCTCGAGGAGCTGCGTCGCGAAGGGCTCGTCCGACCGCCGGTCACCGGACACGTGGCGGTCAAAGAGGCCGTCCTGCCCTTCAACCGCTTCCCTGACGCCGATCCGTTGCTCGGCCCCGAGATGCGCTCGACCGGAGAGGTGATGGGTATCGACGACACGACCGGACTCGCCTTCACCAAGAGCCAAATGGCGGCCGGAGGAACCCTGCCCGAGGACGGCGTAATTTTCATGTCGCTCGCCGATCGAGACAAATCACTGGGTATCGATGCCGCCCGGCGTTTCGTCGGATTGGGATTCACGATCGTCGCGACCTCGGGAACCGCCGACGCGCTCGAAGCTGCCGGAATCGATGTGCAGAAACGGCTCGCGAAGGTCACCGAGGATGGTGCGCAGGACGGGCCGGGGGAGACGGCGATCGATCTCATCGACGCGGGTGGGATCCAGCTTGTGATCAACAGCCCTCGAGGTCGGGGCCCACGCGCTGACGGCGCGTACATTCGCGCTGCTGCGGGCGTCAAGGGTATTCCATTGCTCACGACCGGTTCGGCGGCCGTTGCCGCATCACGCGGCATGGAGGAATGGTTGGCACGGCCCCTTCAGGTCAAATCGATTCAGGAGTTCCACGCTGCAGGGTCGACAAAATGACGGTCGACATGTCGACGCAAGTCGGTGAGACCGCTCTGCGGTCACCGGTGATGACCGCGTCGGGCACTGCGGGCCATGGAGCCGAACTCAGCAAATATTTCGATCTTGCGTCGATCGGCGCCGTCGTGGTGAAGTCGCTGTCGATCATGCCCTGGGCTGGAAATCCCGCCCCCCGAGTCATCGAGTTGCCAGGCGGCATGATGAACAGCGTTGGGTTGCAGGGACCCGGCATTGCTGGCTGGATCGCTGACGAACTTCCCGCGCTTCGAAACTCCGGCGCACAGGTCGTCGCCAGTATCTGGGGACGCACGGTCGACGAGTATCGCCAGGCCGCCGAAGCCTTGGTCCCCATTCAGGATTCGCTGACCGCCGTCGAGATCAACGTGTCGTGCCCAAACATCGAGGATCGGCGCAAGATGTTCGCCCACTCGTGTGAGTCCGCCGCCATGGTGATCCACGCGACCGAGTCTCTCGGCGTCCCTCGCTGGGCCAAACTGAGCCCCAATGTTTCCGACATCGCCGAGATCGCCGGAGCGGCCCAGGACGCGGGTGCGTCGGCGGTGACGCTCACGAACACCCTGCTCGGTCTGGTGCTCGACCCAGCGACGGGCCGACCGGTCCTGGGCGGGGGAGGCGGTGGTGTCTCGGGCCCTGCGATGCGCGCCGTTGCGTTGCGGGCCGTCTTCGATGTTGCTGCCATGCACCCAGATTTTCCGATCATTGGCGTCGGGGGTATCGCGCACGGGCAGGACGCTGTGCAGTACCTTCGAGCCGGTGCCTCGGCGGTGCAGGTCGGAACAGCAACGTTCGCAGATCCTCGCTCGACGGCCCGAGTATCCAACGAACTGAAGACCTGGTGTCACGACGCTGGCATCGATCGAGTCACCGATCTGATCGGGACTGCCCACAACTGACCAGCCCGGATGGAGCAATACGAATGCACGAGATTCCCGATGAACTTCGCAACAAACTCTGCGTGGCCCTCGACGTGGATGACCTCGTCGAAGCGGTCCGTCTCGGGAAGGCGCTCTCGCCATGGTTCGGTGCAGCAAAGGTCGGTCTCGAGCTCTACACGGCCGCGGGCACCGATGCGATCGGAACGCTGATCGGCCTTGGGTATGACGTCTTTCTCGATCTGAAGATGTACGACATCCCAACGACGGTCGAGCGTGCTTCCCGAGTCCTCGGAGCGCTTGGTGTGACATACGCGACCTACCACGCACAAGGCGGACTTGATGTCTTGAAAGCAGGAGCTGAGGGTCTCCGCGCCGGTGCATCCGATGCGGGTCTGCCAGAACCCAAACCGTTGGCGATCACCGTGTTGACATCAGATGCGCACGCGCCCGACCACATCATGCCCAAACGTGTCATGACCGCTGTCGAGGCGGGTATGGCGGGCCTGGTTTGTAGCCCCCAGGACGTCAAGGACGCAAAACAGTACGCACCGCGACTCCTCGGTGTCACGCCAGGTATCCGACCCGACGGAGCCGATCCTCACGATCAGGTACGTGTTGCCTCTCCCAAAACTGCGCTCGACAACGGCTCAGATCTCTTGGTGATTGGACGGGCGGTCACGCTCGCCGACGATCGTGAGGCTGCAGCCGAAGCCATCGTGAACAGCTGTTTGTCGTAGGTCGACACGGCAACGGCGTAGCGCACGATCCGTAGTCCGGTAGCGTTTCGTCATGTTCGAGACAGATGCGTACGAAACCTTGTTCGAACGGATCGCAGCGGTGCGCGTGCACCGCGACGAGTTTCTGGCGGCCGTGAAAACCGGAGCCGTGAGCCTCGAAGAGATCGCTTCACGGGGAGCGGCGGACCCGAACATCGGCTCGTTGAAGATGCTCACGGCCGTGGAAGCGATGCCGGATTCGGGAAAGGTGCAAACTCGCCGAGCTTTTGCCGACGTCGGAATTGCCGAAGACGAACACGTCGACGACGTTTCGCCATCGCAGATCGCCGACATGCCACGAGCCATGGAGTGCCACGCTCGATGAGTGGCAAGGTCGTCGTCGTCTCAGGCCCAGGCGGGGTGGGGAAAGGAACCGTCGTCGATCAGCTCGTCGCTGATGTCGAGACACTGACCCTGTCGAGGAGTTGGACGACGAGGCCACCTCGTCCCAGCGAAGATTCCGATGCGTACACCTTCGTCTCCGAGGATGAGTTCCTCGCGGCGATCGACCGTGGCGGCTTTCTCGAATGGGACCATCACTTTCTCGCCTACTACGGCTCTCCGATTCCCGATCCCGATGACTCGAACGACCTCGTCCTCGAGATCGATGTGAACGGAGCTGCGCAGATCTTCGAAACCCTTCCCGATGCACTATTCGTCTTCGTGGATGCCCCGTCGCTGGACGCGCAACGAGAACGACTCGTTGGGCGTGGCGACACCGACGAACAGGTCGAACGTCGAATGAACGCAGGTGAAGACGAACGGGACAAGGCCAAATCGTTGCCCTACGTGTACGTGGTCAATGACGACGTCGAACGAGCGGCTCGCGAAATTGCCGAACTGATCGAACGACAGGGAATCGACGGCACTTCACCTGCCTGCTGCTAACCTGATCTGTCGGCGCTGCGCCGAATTGCTGAGGAGTTCTGATGTCAGAAAACACGTCGATGATCGAACCGCAGGTCGAGATCCTGCTCGAGGCTGCCGGATCGAAGTTTCGCCTGGTGCAACTCGGTTCGAAGCGAGCACGTCAGATCAACGCCTATTTCGGTCAGCTCGGAGAGGGACTCGGATCGAGTGTCCCACCGCAGGTGACGTCGACGGCGCGTAAGCCGCTGTCGATCGCGTTCGAGGAGATTGCCGCAAAAAAGATCGTCCCGGTAGAACGCGACTTCGAAGCCGAAGCACTCGCTGAGGCAGCCGCTGCTGCCGACGCCGCTGCGTTGGCCGCCGAGCAGGCCAAGTCCAACAACGCCAGCTGACCACCCCCCGCCCGATGACGTCGCTCGATCAGGCCCGAGTTGTTCTCGGTGTCACTGGGGGAATTGCAGCGTACAAAGCCATCGAGGTCAGTCGCCGTCTCGTTGACGCGGGAGCACATGTCATACCGATCCTCACCGAAGGTGCCGAACACTTCGTGGGCCGCACGACGTTCGATGCGTTGGCTTCGGAAAAGGTCCAGTCGACGCTGTGGGATGAACGCAGTCCAATTCCGCACACCCAGCTCGGACAGGGAGCCGACCTCATCATCGTTGCGCCAGCGACTGCTCGTCTCTTGGCCGACTATCGAATGGGCCGGTCAGACGACCTCTTGACGGCGACGTTGATCGCCACTCGGGCGCCGGTACTGATCGCGCCGGCCATGCACACCGAGATGTGGGAACACCCTGCTGTTCAGGAAAATCTCGAGGTCCTGAGGTCGCGTGGTGTCCACGTTGTCGAGCCAGAATCTGGCCGTCTCGCGGGCGGCGACATCGGCCAAGGGCGACTCAGTGCTCCTGCGACGATCGTTGCCCATGCCGAGCGCGTGCTGTCCCCGGCCGATCTTGCCGGTCAACATGTGGTGATTACCGCTGGCGGGACTCGAGAACCGATCGATCCGGTTCGGGTGATCTCGAACCGATCGACGGGCAAGCAAGGGTATGCACTGGCCGAGGCCGCATGGGCTCGAGGCGCCGAGGTGACACTGATCTCCACCGTCGATCGACCGACGCCGGTCGGGGTGACCAAGGTGGCTGTCGAGACCGCAGCGCAAATGCACGCGGCGGTGCTCGAAGTGGCCAACGCCGACGTGATCATCATGGCAGCGGCAGTTGCAGATTTTCGACCAGCCGACCCTGCAGACCACAAGATCAAGAAGGGCGAAGGCGACGCTCCTCAGATCCATCTCGAGAAGACCCACGACTTCTTGGTTGATCTCGGCGCATCGAAACCTGCCGGACAAGTCCTCGTCGGGTTCGCCGCCGAGACCCAGAATCTCCTCGAAAACGCCAGAGGAAAACTCGCCCGAAAGAATCTTGACCTCATCGTGGCCAACGACGTGTCGGCACCAGACGCAGGGTTTGGGCATGACACGAACAAGGTGACCATTCTTTTCGCGAACGGCGCCGACCGGGATGTCCCGCTCGGCTCGAAGCGTCTCGTCGCCGATGCCGTGCTCGATGGCATCGTGGATGTCAGGACTGCATCCACCTAGTTCCAGATGTACCTCACGAGCTGGCTGTAAGGTACGGCCGTCCATACCGAGGAGAGTTGCAAGTGCCGAAGAAATTCAGTTTTACGTCGGAATCGGTGACCGAGGGTCACCCGGACAAGATGGCTGACCAGATCTCTGACTCGATTCTCGACGCCTTCATCGAACAAGACCCCATGGCGCGAGTGGCCTGCGAGACCCTGGTGACCACGGGGTTGGCAATGGTCGCCGGTGAGATCACCACGAGTGGCGATTACGTCGACATACCGTCCATCGTCCGCGAGACCATCAACGGTATTGGCTATGACCGCGAGTCGTTTGGGTTCGACGGGAACACCTGTGGGGTCATGGTGGCGATCGACGAGCAGTCGGTCGACATCGCGCAGGGTGTCGACGATTCTGAAGAGGTTCGTTCGGGTACCGCCGGAGAAGAGGACGACCTCGACAAACAAGGCGCCGGCGATCAGGGAATGATGTTTGGCTACGCGTCGGACGAGACCGATGTGTTGATGCCGATGCCGATTCACGTGGCACATCGAATGGCCGAGCGGCTCGCTGCGGTTCGCAAATCTGGGACCGTTCCGTATCTTCGCCCGGATGGCAAGGTGCAGGTCACCTTCGAGTACGAGAACCACCGGCCGGTTCGCCTCAGTACGGTGCTCGTGTCGACCCAACACAACGATGGGATCGATCGGGATTCGATGATCCGCCCCGACTTGATCGAAAACGTCATCAAACCCGTCATTCCCAAACAATTCGCCGACGACGACTACACGGTCCATGTGAACCCGACCGGTCGTTTCGTCATCGGCGGGCCGGTCGGTGACGCAGGTCTGACCGGGCGCAAGATCATCGTGGACACCTATGGGGGCATGGGCCGTCATGGTGGCGGTGCGTTCTCGGGCAAGGATCCTTCCAAGGTCGACCGCTCTGCGGCTTATGCAACGCGCTGGGTCGCCAAGAACGTCGTGGCATCCGGAGCGGCAAGTCGCTGTGAGGTACAGGTGGCCTACGCGATCGGAATGGCTCGTCCCCTCTCCGTTTTTGTCGAAACCTTCGGTACCGAAAACGTGGATCCCGAGAAGATCGCGGAGGCAATTGATCAGATCTTCGATCTTCGACCGGCCGCGATCGTGCGCGATCTCAACCTTCGTCGTCCGATCTTCAAGACCACGGCTGCGTACGGCCACTTCGGTCGCAGCGGAGACAGCTTCACGTGGGAGAACACCGATCGCGCCGCCGACCTCAAGAGCGCACTTGGTCTCTGATCTCTCCGAGTTCTGAGCCCTTGGGTAACGAACTTGGTACCTGAGCGAGGAAGAACCGTGACTGAGCCACTTCCAGGATTCGAACGACCCGCTGCCGTGCAGCGGGTCGTGTCGCGTCCGGAGGGGCGTTTGGTTCGGGTGCAACCCGACATCACGTCGATCCAACGCAGTTTTGACTACGAGGTTCCGACATCGTGGGAGGAGGATGGTCGAGCCGACAAGATCGCCGTCGGTTCGCTTGTACGCGTCGACTTCGGCGGACGTCGGACGGCGGGGTGGGTGACCGAGGTCGACGTGCCGTTCGATGGCTCTGTCGAGGTCAGGCCGTTGGCGAAGTGGTCGAGTCATGGACCGTCGTCGTCTGTCGTCGAGCTGGCTCGGTGGGCGGCCTGGCGTTGGGCCGGTCGACTGCCGCATTTGCTTCGCGCAGCGTCGCCCCCGCGAATGGTCACGTCCCAGCGGCCACCGAGTCCCGAACACGTCGTGCAGGTCGCGGCCTCGAATGACGCGGCGTTCAACGCTCCGACGACACATGTACGAACCACCCCGAGTGACGACGCCGCGCAGCTCTGCCTCGCCGCAGTTTCACGTGGCCAAGCGCTGATTCTCGTTCCCACGATCGCGCAGCGACATGCACTGGTTCGAACACTCCGGTCGGCCGGTGCTTCGATTGCCGAGTACGACGACCAATGGGACCGATCCGCAGCTGGTTGGTCGACGGTTGGAACCCGCACCGCGGCGTTCGCTCCGCTCGATCGAGTCGATGCGGTCGTGGTGATCGATGAGCACGATTCGGCCTACAAGGAAGAACGAACGCCGGCGTGGAATGCACGTGATGTCGCTCTCGAACGAGCCCGCCGTGACGGCGCACCTTGTGTGCTCACCTCCCCAGCACCTTCTCTCGAGGGTTTGAGAGCCACCGAACGCCACCTCGTTCCCGACCGATCCACCGAGCGGAACTCTTGGCCTCTTGTCGAGGTGATCGACATGCGGGAGCAAGACCTGCCGGGGTTGCTCACCGAACGAATCGTCGATTTGATCCGCGGCGAAGGTCCGGTCGCGTGCATCCTCAACCGCAAGGGACGAGCGCGAATGTTGGCGTGTGCTCGGTGTTCGTCGCTCGCTGCGTGTACCGAGTGTGGGGGTGCCCTCCGTGAAGACGAGAACGGCCGGCTGGTGTGTCCTCGCGACGCAACGGTGCGGCCGATGGTGTGCAGCGAATGCGGCGGCACCCACATGAAACAGCTGCGCTTGGGAATCTCTCGACTGGCTGAAGACCTGGCGGTTCTCGCCAAACGTGATGTCATCGAGGTTTCTGCCGAGACACCACAGCGTGTCCTTCAGGGCGACCAGTTGTTCATCGGAACCGAGGCGCTCCTGCATCGTCTGGAATCGGCCAGTTCGGTGATCTTCCTCGACTTCGATCAGGAGCTGGCCGTACCACGGGTTCGAGCGTCTGAGGATGCCTTCGAACTGCTCGCGCTCGCTGCACGACGAGTCGGTCCACGCTCGGCCGGTGGGCGCATCGTGATACAGACTCGTCGCCCCGACGACGTCGTCGTCCAGGCAGCACTGCACGCCGACCCCGCTCGCGTTGCGACGGCACAACGCGACATCCGACAGGTCTTTCGCCAGCCCCCGTACGGGGCGTGGGCGCTCATTTCAGGCCTCGGCGCAGATGCGTTCGTCGCGAAGGTGCCCGACACCGGAATCCAGAAAAACAAACTTGGCAATCGATGGCGCCTTGCAGCTGGCAGTCACGAGGTGCTTCTCGACGCGGTCAATGCCACGGAGCGCCCCGCAGAGCGAGTTCGCGTCGAGATCGACCCTCGCGACATCTAGAATCGAAAAATGACCACGATCGAAGTGCTTGGAACCTGCCATCACGACTGTCCCGACAGCTGCGGGTGGATTGCGTCATCGACCGATGGTGTGCTGACGTCGATCAAGGGAAACCCCGCCCATCCGTACTCGACTGGCGAACTCTGCCCAAAGATCAACAAGTTCGTCGGGCGGGTCAACCACGAAGATCGACTGCTCACCCCGCTGATCCGAACCGGTCCCAAAGGAAGTGGTGAGTATCGAGAGGCCTCGTGGCACGAAGCGCTCACCCGGGTGGTCGACGAGTTCACTCGAGTTCGCGACACGTTTGGGGGCCAGGCGATCATGCCCTGGTGGTCGGCGGGAACGCAGGGCCTCATACAGAACGCCGGGACGAGCAATGCACTGTTCGCCCTGCTCGGCGCGTGTCGCCAAGACGGCAATGTCTGCGGGATGGCATCGGGCTTCGGGATGGCCAGCGTCTATGGGAACAGGCTTGGTACGGACCCACTCCAGGCCGCACACTCCGACCAGATCATTCTGTGGGGCACGAATACCAGACTGACGAACAGGCATCTCTGGCCGACGATCGAAGCAGCCCATAGACGCGGCGCCAAGATCGTCGTCGTCGATCCGATTCGAACGATCACCGCCGACAAGGCCGACCAGCACATACAGCCGCTGCCGGGAACCGACGTTGCCATGTTGTTGGCGATGATCAACGTGTTGATCACCGAAGACCGAATCGATCATGACTATGTCGCGGAGCACTCGACCGGATTCGATGAGCTCGCTGCGTACGTGGGCGAAAAGTCGCCCGAGTGGGCGGCGCCCCTGTGCGGGGTCGACGCCACGGTGATTCGTGACCTCGCTCGATCTCTGTCGGCAACCCCCGCCACGATGCTCCGAGCTCTCATCGGCGCCGAACACCACTACAGCGGCCCCACGATCTATCGGCTGTTGTCGATGATTCCGGTGCTGACCGGTTCACACAAGGTCCTCGGTGGGGGCTTCGCCCGAAGCGTCGGCTCGTGGGCAGAGGTCGCCGATGTCGACTCGAACGCAGTCAGCGGATTGGCCGATGTCGTGGCGCCAGGGGTTGAGCGGCGGGTCATGTATCAGCCCCGGCTCGGGGACGCCTTGACCAAACTCGCCGAGCCGGTGCACGCACTCTTCATCTGGAACGGCAACCCGTTGCTCACGATGCCGAACTCGGGAGCGATCCGTCGAGGGCTCGAACGAGACGACCTTTTCACGGTCGTCTCCGAGCAGTTCATGACCGACACGGCTCGATATGGCGATGTCATCTTCCCCGCCGCCATGGAAACCGAGCAGCTCGACGTCATGCCGTCATGGGGTCACCTGTGGCTGGGATGGAACGAACCGGCCACCGAGCCGCTCGGCCAGGCTGTCTCGAACACCGAGCTCTTTCGACGTCTAGCCACCGCGTTTGGGTTCGACCAACCCGAGTTGCATCTGTCCGACACCGAACAGATCGAGCGAGGCGTGTCCGACGACGTCGACCTCGAAGAACTTCGATCCCACGGGTTCGTGCGTGTGAGTTCGTTCCCGATCGATCACCTTCCGTATGCACACGGCGGGTACCGGACGGCATCGGGCAAGGCGGAGTTCGTCGCCGAGTCGTTCGGCGCAGCAGGTATGAGCAGGCTGCCCGAATGGGTTCCGCTCGAGGAGGGTCCAGGGAGTCCAGCCGTCGAATCGACTCCGTTGTTCCTGCAGACGCCCAAGAGGGCGACGCGGTTTCTCAACACGTCCTACAGCGACCTCTCCGCACACGCCGACCGTGAGTCGGTTCCGCACATCGAACTCGACCCGGTCGATGCAGCCGAACGAGACCTCGCTCCGGGCGATCGTGCGCGCATCTTCAATGCCCGCGGATCGCTGACACTGCCTGTGGCGCTCAGCGATCGCCTCCGGCCCGGCGTCGTGAGTGTGCCCTGGGGTTTCGTCGACTCGGCCTACGGCGACGATGTCGGTTCGATCAACGACCTGACCAACGCAGCGGACACCGAGTTCGGTCACGGCTCGAGCTACGGCGACACACTCGTGCAGGTGGAAAAGCTGATCTAACGAGCAGGACTTTGAGCGGTCCAGCCCTGACGTCGAGCTTCTGCGACCGCAATCGACGCGGCGACGCCCACGTTGAGGGAGCCGACCTTTCCGAGCTGGGGAATGTAGCCAACGGCATCACACAAGGCGAGCGCCTCCTTGCTGAGTCCCCGATCCTCATGGCCGACAATCAGACAGACATCGCCGGCGAGGTCGACCTCATGAAGTGGAAGTGCGTCGTCAGCGAGTTCGATGCCAACGACGGCGTAACCGGTGGCCCGTACCGCCTCGATGGCCTCGGTTGGGGTGTCGACTGCCGTCCATGTGACGTACCGCTGCGTCCCCAAGGCGGTCTTGTTCGTCTTTGCGTGAGTTGGTGATTCGGTGGCGCCGACGAGCCAGAGGTGTTCGACGCCGAGTGCAGCCGAGGTGCGGATGATAGTGCCGACGTTGTACGGCGTCTGCACGCTGTCGAGAATCAGTGTGATCTTCTGGGTCGTGCTGCGTCTCCAGTCTCGATGGAGGCGTTTCAGTCCGGTTGGGTCGAGGTTTTTCATGACGACACCGAGGTTATTCGTCAGCGGCTGTTTGGCGCCGTGTTTCGAGCAGTCGAAAACCTTTGCGGGAAGCCAGGCGAGACGTTGGCCAACCTTGGTTGGTGAGCCACGTGGCCAGCGAATCACTCCCGAGGTGTTTCTGTACGACCATCCAGGCCACACCGGTTGGCGTGAGTCGGCTCAACCACACAAGGAGAAGCTCGTGCAGCGCCGTCTTCCCGATACGAATTGGTGGATTCGACAGAATCAGATCGAAGCTCACCTGGGTCGGAATGTCACCTGCGGTACCAAACGTGGCATTGGTGAGGCCGTGTGCGACTGCATTTCGTTCGGCGAGGTTCAATGCCCGATTGTTGACGTCGACCCCCCAGACAGTGGCTTGTGGAGCACGTGACGCAGCGGTGAGCGCAATCGCGCCGTAGCCGCAACCGAGATCGAGAATCGTTTTCGCGGTTTCAGAAATCGGCGGATGTTCCTGGAGAAGGAAACGAGTACCAGCATCGATTTTGTCGCCGGAGAACACGCCGGTGTCGGTGCGAAGGGACAGGTAGACGTCTGGCAGGACGAGTTCGATCGTCTTGGGCCTCGACGCCACGGTCGGGTCAGCGTCAAAGTACTGGGCGTCGCCGTCTGAAGTCACCGCGCAACCGTACCCAAGCCAGGCGGTATCCTGGGTGGGTGAGTGCTCCGTACCGAATTCGACAGTATGGCGACCCTGTGCTCAAACAGGTCGCGAAAGACGTGGACGACATCGACGGGGCGCTGGTTCGTCTGGTCGAAGACATGCTCGAGACGATGTACGAAGAACCAGGGCTTGGTCTCGCAGCGCCCCAGGTCGGCGTTCGGAAACGTCTCTTCGTGTATGACCTCCTCGCTGGTGAAGATCCCCATGCCTTGATCAACCCCGAGATCGTCGAGTCCGACGGTGAATGGGAATATGACGAAGGCTGTCTTTCGGTCCCTGGCCTCTCGTGGAACATCGTGCGACCGAAACTCGTGCACGTGCGCGGCGTCGACCTCGACGGCAACGAAGTCAACATCGAAGCTGACGAACTCGAGGCTCGGCTCTTTCAGCATGAGCTCGATCACCTCAATGGTGTCCTGCTCGTCGAACACCTCGACGACGAACAGAAACGCGATGCAAAACGAATTCTGCGTCAGCGAGCTGAGGACGGTGACTCGTCGGCCGCCGCAATGAGTTCCGAGCTCGGCATTCGGTTGCCGGACAACTCCGGTCTGTCGCTGCCGTAGTTGCGATGACCCTCCCGTTGCCGCCGTCCGACCCGGACGATATTCGACGCATTGCCTTTCTCGGTACCCCTGGCATTGCGGTTCCGGCACTTCAGTCCATCCACCGAGCTGGATATGAGATCCCAATGGTGGTGTCCGGCGCCGACAAGAGGCGCGGTCGAGGGAACGACGTGTCCCCGACACCGGTCAAGGCGGCAGCACACAGCTTGGGTTTGCGTGTCGCCACCGACATCGATGTGCTTGTGCACGTCCACGCCGAGTCGCCGATTGATCTTGGTGTCGTCGTGGCCTTCGGACAGATCATCCGACCGCGCGTTCTGGTCGAGATCCCGATGGTCAACATCCACTTCTCACCGCTGCCGCGTTGGCGGGGGGCGGCTCCTGTCGAGCGGGCGCTCCTCTCGGGAGACTCAGCGACCGCGATCTGCCTGATGACCGTCGCCGAGGGGCTCGACGAGGGAGACATCTGGGCGCAGGTCGAGGTGCCCATCAGTAGCGATGACACGTTGCTTTCGTTGTGGGAGTCGATGAGTGTTCGAGGCGCCGATTTGCTCCTCGAGACGCTGGCCTCCGGTTTCACAGATCCACGTCCACAGATTGGCGAGCCCGTCTATGCCCGGAAGGTGCACAACGAGGACCTTCGGCTCGATTGGACCCTCCCGGCCACCGATCTGCTCCGCGTCATTCGCGTCGGGAATGCTTGGACGATGCTCGCTGGAGATCGATTCAAGATCCACGACGCCGACCTCGTCGAGAGCACGCTGCCCCCAGGCGAGATCGATGATCTCATCGTGGGAACCGGCGATGGCGGGCTTCGGCTCGTCACGGTGCAGCCGGCGAACAAACCGCGGCTCGAGGCGCGGGCATGGGCCAACGGTGCCCGACCCGACGGCATGACCTTCAGTGGCTGAGATCGGAACCACCGATGGTGTCAGCGCTCGGCGCGTCGCCGTCGAGGCGCTCGAGCGGATCGAGAAGGACGGCGCGTTCGCCAATCTGTTGCTGCCCACACTTCTGGCCGAGTCCGATCTCGATGAACGAGATCGTGGGTTCGTCACCGAACTGGTCTATGGCACCACGCGTATGAAACGTGCGGTCGACTACTTGGTCGACAGGTTCGTCGATCGCAACGATGTGGACTCTCGTGTCCGGGCTTCGTTGCGCGTTGGTGCATACCAAATTCAGTTCATGCGAGTTCCAGCACACGCGGCGGTTGACGCCACCGTGGCGGCCACACCGAAACGCGGTCGCGGTTTCGTGAATGCGGTGCTCCGCAAGGTCGCAAAGGCATCGGACGACACGACCTGGCCGACCGAGGGCATCCGGCTCAGCTACCCCGACTGGATTCTCGACCGGTTGGCGTCAGACCTCGGCGAACGGTCCACCCCGGTGCTCGAGGCGATGAACCGCGCCGCGACGACACATGTCAGAGATGATGGGTACCGCCAAGATCTTGCCTCTCAACAGGTCGCTGCGCTCGTCTCAGCGTCGGGTCTGATCCTCGATCTGTGTGCCGCGCCCGGAGGTAAGGCCACGTTCGTCGCAGGGGATGAAGGTGGAGGTGGACCGACGGTCATTGGCTTGGATCTCCATGCGCACCGGGCCGGGCTGGTCAAGACCGCAGCCGAGGAGACCGGTACCGCCGTCCACGCAGTCGTCGCCGATTCGACCTCGGCGCCGTTTCGACCGCAGTCCGCCGATGCCGTTCTCGTCGATGCACCGTGCTCGGGGCTGGGGTCACTGCGGCGTCGAGCCGACGCTCGGTGGCGAATTCAGCCGGGCGACGTCGACAAACTCGCCACCCTGCAGTTCGCCCTCATCGGTGCAGCAGCCGAACTCGTCAAACCCGGCGGGCAGATCGTGTTCTCGGTGTGCACGCTGACCCGGTCCGAATCGACCGATGTCGACGATCGAATTGCTGCTGAACTGCCACAACTCGTCCCGCAGAAGTTTCCCGAACCGTGGGAGCCCTGGGGTCGGGGCGGACGTTTGTTGCCCGATGCCTTCGAGGGCGACGGTATGGCGGCGTTCGTCTATCGGCGCGACTGAGTCAGCGCAGGAGCTCTCTCACGTCTGAGTCGCCATCGAGCGCAGATCCGGCGAGCACGGCAAACAGGACGGGAAGCGCCGGAAGGTGCCAGAGGTAGTCGAAGCCCGAATGGATCAGGAACGCAGCGATGACGAATAGTCCGGACAGTTCCGCAGATGTCGATTTCCGGAAGCGGCGAAACAGCACTGCGGAGAGGACGAGCGCGAACAATCCCACGATGCCATGGGTGACTGCGAGTTCAAGATATTCGTTGTGGACGAAGACCGCTCGAAAACTTCGCCCCTCTTCGAGCCAGCGGAGCTCGACGACCCCTGGCCCATGTCCCACGAGCGGTCTGTCGACAAGCTGATCCCATGCTGTGGACCACTCCTTGGCTCGATCGCCGAACAACACCGCTGCATCAGCGCCTTGTGCCGTCGTTCCAGATCGGAGGGTGAATCGTTCATCCAGCGAGGTCGCTGCGCTGCCGAGCACGACCGCCGCAATCGACGCGGCAAGCAAGACTCCGAGAACAGCGACCGGATTGGTCAGATGCACCCTCAGCGGATACAACACCGCGGTCATTCCGAGACCGATGACGATGGCGGAGATGACCAAGACGGCCTGCGCCTCCCGGTTCGTCGACGCGTAGACGAGTAGCAGCGGCAAGCCGATCATCGCTCCGGCCAAAATTGGGAGCGCCGTCTCGGCAAATAGTCGAACGCCGAGCTTCCACATCAGCCACACCCCGACGACCAGGGTTGCTGCAACGCCAGCGCGGCTCTGTGTGGACGCGAGTCCGATGCTCAGAACACAAGCGACAACCGGATACACGCGACTCGTACGACGGGCTGCGTGAACGAACGCAAGAAGCGCTCCAGGCCCGATGACGGCCGCTGCAGCGTTGGCATAGGTGAGCGAACTCGAACCACGCCATACGCCCGAGGTGATGCGTCCCCACGGTGTTGTGTGGGTCGCCACACCGAAGATGGCGGTGACCGCCACGACGACGGCGATGAGTAGCACGACGTGGATCAGTGCGCCGCGTTGACGCGGCGGAACTGCGGCGCCCGCAGCGAGGCCGATGCCAACCAAACCAATCTCGAGAAACGTCGACCGAGCATCGGACCGATCGGCAGCGAGTGCCGTGCTGATGAGCGAACTGACGAACAATGGACTGACGATGATCGCCGACATGAGCAGCGCTCGTCGGCCTAGGTTCTCGATGGCCAACAACAGCCCCGCGCCAATTGCCAGCCACGCGAAGACCTGGTGTTGCCATTCGTGATACGCGCCCTGTCGTAGCACGGCAAAAAGCAGCGCAGCCACGAGCACGGTGGTCCCGATTGGAAGTATCCGTTCACCGGTCGTGGCATCGCTGGTGGGTGACGAGGGACTCACCGCTCCAGTATCAACGGTCGGACGGCTCAGACGTAGGAACGTTTGGCAACCTCTTCGAGCATGACCTCGGTGGCGCCTCCGCCGATCGGGAGGATTCGGGCATCGCGCGACATCCGTTCGATCGCTGATTCACGCATGTACCCCATGCCACCATGGAACTGCACGCAGTCGTACATGACTTCCTGGACGATTTCACATCCCCAGGCCTTCACCCCAGACATCGCCTTCACGTTGTCCTCGCCCTGATCGCCGAGCCATGCCGCGTGGTACATCGATGCCCGTGCTGCGTCGACCTTGGCCTGGTTCATGGCCATCCGCTGTCGGATTGCACCGAGGTCGAAAAGTTTCCCTCCGAAGGCGGACCGTTCTTGGGTATACGAGTTCGTCAAGTCGATGGCGGCCTGCGCGGCGCCGACACCCATTCCGACCAGAACCATCCGTTCATTCTGGAAGTTTTTCATCGTTTCGTAGAAACCTCGATGTTCGGTGCCGAGCAGGTTTTCCTGGGAAACCCACACGTCCTGCAGGATCAGCTCTGCGGTGTCGGAGCAGCGCCATCCGTGTTTGTCGAGTTTCGTCCCAACCGAGAAACCTTCTGTTCCTTGGTCGACGAGGAACATCGAGATGCCGTATTTGTTGGCGTTGTCGGTGCGAGCAGCGACGATCACGGTGTCGCCATAAACACCATTTGTGATGAACATCTTGGTGCCATTGATTCGCCAGCCGTCACCATCGCGAACTGCCGTGGTTCGGATACCGGCAACGTCGGAACCCGCGTCGGGTTCGGAGACGCCGATCGCCATGATGTGTGAACCATCGATGATGCCCGGAAGGTACCGAGCGAATTGTTCGTCATTGCCGGCGTTCACGAGATGGGGAGAGGCCATGTCGGTGTGGACCAACACCGTCACGTCGAAACCGGCATACGTCGAGGACCCGAGCGCTTCGGAAAAGACGGCACTCGCCAGATAGCCCATACCGAGACCTCCGTGTTCTTCGGGAATTCGGAGGGAGAACATGCCCAGCTCGCCCATCTTCTGGAGCACCTGACGGGGAACTTTGCCGTCTTGTTCCCACGTGTCACCGTGTGGCATCACCTCTCTGCATACGAACTCGACCGTCTGGTCGTAGATCGCTTCGAGTTCGTCGGTCATGTAGGCGTTGCGCAGCGTCATGTCGTTTCACTTTCATCAGTCGTTGAGTCAGGGTGTGGCAAGAAGGTCATGAGCACGTGGTCGGTGTCGACCTGCTCGCCTGGGGAGACGTCGATCGTGGCGATCGTCGTCGGGCCGGCGACCGGAATGGGATGGAGCATCTTCATTGCTTCGATCGTCAGCAGGGTTTGACCGGCGATCACGGCGTCGCCGACCTCGACCGCTATTTCGGTGATGAGCCCAGGAAAGGGTGCCACGACTCGTTCACCCGCGTGCCCATGCGTCGATGTCTGATGCCAACGGTCATCGCGGCTTCCGCTGTCGAATGCGAATGCCGAGCGGTGTGGCGTCAGTCGTCGGCCGGTTCGGTCGTGCCAGGGCGAGATCTGCTCGGCTCCATGAAACGGCGACGACGTGGGAAGGGGTGTCTCATCGAGGAATCGTGTGGTGATTCGGCCAGCACGAAATTCGGGTTGTTGGATGAGCCAACGATGGAAGTCGACATTTGTCGTCACCCCTCGCACGTCGAGTTGTTCGAGCGCAGCTTCCAGCCGCGAGAGTGCGTCGAGGCGTGTGACGCCCGAGACGATCAGCTTTCCGATCATCGAGTCATAGAACGGCGTGATCTCGGATCCGTCAACGATTGCGGCATCCCATCGGATGTGCGGACTTTCAGGTACGTGGAGGTGCTCGACTGTGCCCGTTTGTGGAAGATGACCGTGCCAGGCATCTTCGGCGTTCACTCGGGCCTCGAACGTATGGGCTGGACGCTCGAGGAGTGCACGGTCGAAGTGGTCTGCATCGAGCGCGAGCGGAACGCCGCAGGCAGCGCTGGTCTGGAGTGCAATCAAATCGACACCGGTGACCTCCTCGGTCACGGTGTGTTCAACCTGGATGCGAGTGTTCATCTCGAGGAAGAAGTACTCGTTGGTCGCTGCGTCGACGATGAACTCGACGGTACCCACCGAGTCATAACCGATCGATTTGGCGAGGGTCACCGCTGCCCGACGCATCGATGTTGCGACCGAGCTCGGGAGATTGGGTGCGGGAGCTTCCTCGATGACCTTTTGATACCGACGCTGCACCGAACACTCACGGGTACCCAGATCGATCACATTCTCGTGTTTGTCGGCGACGATCTGTACTTCGATGTGACGTGGTCGGGTGATGTAGCGCTCGACGATGACGTCGTCATCGCCGAACGATCGCATCGATTCTGTGCGGGCGTCCGAAAGGGCCGTGTCGAACTCGTCGCTGGAATTAGCGATCCGAATCCCTTTGCCGCCACCACCCGCCGAGGCCTTGACGAGTATCGGATAGCCGATCTTTTCCGCAGCACGACGGAGGTCGGCGGGATCTTGGCTGTCGTTGAAACCCGGGATGACCGGCACCGACGACTCGATCGCGACCTTGCGCGCTTCGATCTTCGAACCCATCGAGGCAACGGCGTCGGGCGATGGGCCAATCCAGATGAAGCCCGCTTCGACGACTGCGGTGGCGAAGTCTGTTCGTTCGGACAAGAAGCCGTATCCGGGGTGGACGTGGGTCGCTCCGGCCCGTTTGGCCGCACCGAGCACAGCGTCGATCGACAGGTACGACTCGTCGAGAGCAGCGGGACCGATCCGTTCAGCGATCGAGGCTTCTGCCACGTGTGGTGCATGTTCGTCGGGGTCGGCGTAGACCGCGATGCTTTCGACGCCCCAGTCGTTCATCGTTCGAATCACGCGACGGGCAATCTCGCCGCGATTCGCGACGAGTACTCGCATCGCGGGATCGGGACAGGGGATTTCGATCATTATTCCTCGATCACATCCGGTAGACAATGCGGTCAGCGGTTTCTGGTACATCTTGTCGTGCGGCGAGCGCAAGGCAGGATCCGAGTACGTCGCGAGTGTCGAGCGGACTGATCAACCCGTCGTCCCAGAGTCGGGACGTGGCGTAGTACGGGTCGGATTGTTCCTCGTATTGCGCCCGAATCGTCGCCTTGATCTCGGCGATCTCTTCGTCGGAGGTCTCGGCGCCCTTCATTCCAGCCAGCCGTATGTCGGAAAGTACGGTTTCGGCGGTGTCGGCGGCCATCGTGGCGATGCGGCTGTTCGGCCACGTGAACAAGAATCGCGGGTTGAATCCCCGGCCACACATGCCGTAGTTGCCCGCCCCGTACGAGCCGCCGACGAGAACGGTGAACTTGGGGACCTTGGAGTTGGCGACGGCGGTGACCATCTTGGCGCCGTTCTTCGCAATGCCGCCGATCTCACTGTCGCGGCCGACCATGTATCCGGACGTGTTTTGCAAGAACAACAACGGCACCTGGCGTTGATTACAGAGTTCGATGAAATGTGTCGCCTTCAAGGCGTCTTCGCTGAAGATAATGCCGTTGTTCGCAATGATGCCGACTTGGTGGCCCCAGATCCGGGCAAATCCGACGACGATCGATCTGCCCCATTCGGGTTTGAACTCGTGGAACTCGCTGCCGTCGACGATCCGCGCCACAACTTCGCGAGCGTCGTAGGGGATGCGCGTATCTGCATTGATGATCCCGAGCAACTCTTCGGCCGGGTACGCCGGGGGATCAGGCTCGACCCACGACAGCCATCCGCTGCGGTGATCGACCGCTCGTTGATTGGTGTTGGCGCAGAGCTCTCGGAGGAGGCCGTAGGCTTCGACCTCGCTTTGGACCATGTAGTCCGAGACACCAGAGTGGCGGGTGTGCAGTACGGCGCCACCGAGATCGTCGGGGTCGACGATTTCGCCGAGCGCTGCCTTCACGATCGGCGGCCCGCCGAGAAAGATGCGTCCGATTCCCTCGACCATGATCACTTCGTCGGAGAGCGCCGGCACATATGCGCCGCCTGCGGTGCACCCGCCGAGAACGACCGACATCTGGGGTAGGCCCGCAGCAGACATCCGCGCCTGTCGATAGAAGGTGCCGCCGAAGTGGTCTTGATCGGGAAACACTTCGTCCTGCATAGGAAGGTAGGCACCGCCGGAATCCACGAGGTAGATGCAGCCCAACCCTTGTTCGTGAGCGATGTCTTGTGCCCGGACATGTTTCTTGATTCCAGCGGGGAAGAGTGAGCCACCCTTCACGGTGGCGTCGTTGGCGATGAACATCCACGGCACACCATTGACGACCCCGATGCCGGTGATGATCCCGGCGCCCGGAAATGCGTCCTCGACCTGACCGAAGCCGGCAAGGCTCGAGAGCTCTAAGAATGGCGTGCCTTCATCGATGACCATGTCGATTCGATCGCGGGTCATGACCTTTCCGCGCGAATGATGTCGCTCGATCGACCTGGCTCGACCTCGCCCGCCGTCGATCACGAACTGCATCCGGTCGCGCAGGGTGTCGAGATCAGCGCGATATGCCGACGTGTTCTCGGCGTACAACGTCGACGACGTGTCGATCTTTGAAACGATCTGTCTCATCCAGCTGCTCCTAGGCCATCCCACAGTGTGTTCACGATTGCCTCGGCCAACTCGTCGACCGAACCTTCCGATGCATCAAACCAGTGCACCGATGAGTTCATGGCACCGAACAACGCGAGACGCACGAGCCGAGTCTCTTCCGGCGTCAGGCGCGGGGCAACCGACATCAAGAGTTGGGTCCATTGTGATTCGTAGGCATCACGTTCGGAGACGGCGGCTCGTCGGACCTCGGTTGGTGCGAACGGAAAAACGGTCACGTGAGCTGCGGTGAACGCATGATTCGCGAACAGCGCGTGCAGGTGTGCTGCCACGTGCCTTTCGAGCTGACTTCGGGGAGCCTCGGCCGGCGTTGTCTTCGCCATGTCGAATGCCGCGGTGACGGCGTCCATCCCGATCGAGAGAATCTCCGCGAGGAGTGCATCCTTGGAAACGAAGTGGTGATAGATCGACGCCGGACGGATGTGTGCTGCATCGGCAATCGAGCGCATTGACGTTTCTGCGTACCCACGTGTCAGAAACAAGTGTGCGGCTTCGTGAAGTATCCGATCGCGCCCGGTCGCATCGTTGCGGGGTGGCGGCGCGGTCGTGGCGGTCATGAGTGTCGATAGACTACCGAACGATCGTTAGGTTGTCCAGCCTCCCAATATGGGCGGAATTCCAAGACCGCAGCGTCTTCTCCCGCGACAGTTGCCGAAAGGTATGGGTGGCTTTGACCAGCGCGCAACTGGAGTCGGATCGATGGGTGGCTGACCCACTCGCGCTCCTGAATCGAATCACCGGACGAATCGATGAACGCCTCGAAGTCGTCGAGGAAGCTGTGGTGTTGCTGCTTGCGCGCGAGTTGCGAGCGAGTGAGATCACCGATTGTGTCGACTCGTGCGAACACATCGCCCGCTGGGTTTTTGCGCTCGACGTACCCGTAGCCGGACGGATCATTCGAGCCATCGGCGCCGAACTGAGCTCCGAAGACTTGTCGAGTCGGGCTGCGACGGGACTCGCTGCTCAAATCGACGACTTCCAGCGCGTGATTCGGACCTCTGGAGACGATTGGATCGACCGTGTTCCCGTACATGGGCATGTCCACGTCGTCAGCGCGGTCGATGCACAATCCGATCTGATGATGTGGCACCTTCGCCGGCGCGGCATGTTCGTCACCTACACCAGCCGTTTTTCTGGGTCGCCAGCACACCCCGACGTCATGGTTCTGGTGTGGCCCGGTGACGCGCGAGATGCGTCGGCCGCCTTGGAAGAAGTACGTCGGCGTTCGACCACGACCCGTCGTGTGCTTCTCCACGGTCGAGACGAATCGGTCGATCACCTGGCCGAGGTGGCGGCAAACACCGATCTGATGCTTTCGTCGGCACTCTCGGGCTCCGAGTTGGCCGAAGACGTCCGTTCTGTGGCTTTGCCCGATGCAGTCTGGGTGAACCGGGTGGTGCTGCTCGGTGCGGAGAACGAAGCTGCTGGACTCGGGTCCTACGGCTTTCGCCCGCAGGTTGCGCCTGACCTCACAACCGCTGTAGCGATGATGAGCTCGACCGACCAGACGATCGTGCTCGGTCCTGGGGTGCCGAACCCGGCATCGGTTGTCGCTCTTCTTCGCTCATCACGCGACGTGCGTGATGGCGTGGTCGTCGTGCGCACTTCTGACTCGCTCGTGGCGTCAAAGTGCAGACAGCTCGGAGCAGACATCGTCGTGGGGACCGATGTAGACATCGATTCTTGGGGCCTGCATCTCCGAGGAATGGTCTCCCGTCGCAACACGTCTCGCGAATTCGAGGTCAGTCAGAACGTCGAGATTGCCTCGTGGTCCAGCACGGTTGTGGTTTTCGAACGGGCGTTGGCCACGCTTGGGCGCTCGGCTGGCACAGCTGCACTTGCGATGATCGATCTGCCCGATGAACTCTCTGGCGATGGGTTGAAGACGCTCTGGCAAGCGATGAGCAGGGAGTTCCGAACCGTCGACCTCGTCGGCCAGTCCGAAGATGGCCTGCTGATGGTGTTGTTGCGTGGAGCGACTCGGGAAGCGGCAGCATCGCGCATACAACTCGCACTCGATCACCATGACATACCGACGAGCTCGGGCCGAGCAGGGGTGGCCGAGTTCCCGATCGACGGTTACGCCCTCGGGGAGATGATGTTGTCGGCGGTCCAAGCTGCTGATCGCGCCAAGGCCGCAGACGGTCCCGCTGTCGCCGCGAGTGACTGGTACAGCGACACCGCAGATCAAGCCGACGTGGTCCTCGTCGAATCCGATCACACACTGGCGTCCATTCTCACTCAGCTGCTCGATCAAATCGGTCTCACGACCACTCATGTGCTGACGGGTTCGGATGCGCTCCGACTGTTCTCTGGAGGATCGTCGGCGAAGCTCCCGAAGCTGATCATCGTCGAACTCGATGCCATGGGAGCTGATGGCCTGATGATCCTGCGGTCGTTGGCGCGCCACGGCGTGATGAGCCGGACCAAGGTGATCGTCACGTGCGCGCGCATTCGCGACGGTGAACTCCGTGAGGCGTTCGAACTCGGTGCCGATGATGTCGTGGTGAAACCGTTCTCGGCGGTCGTGTTGTCGAATCGAATTCGCCAGGTGCTGAACGAACGATGATCATCTTCGCCCTGGGTTCAACCTGCATTGCGCTGCTGCTCTACCTGGGTTTCGGCGCTGCCATCGACGTGATCGAGACGACACGACGACGCGAAGCTGCGCAGGCAATGCATGTATTGTCACGTGCGCTCTATGCCGACAAGGAGGCGCTCGGCCCAATGTTGGTCGAATTGCGGTCGATCTCGAATCGGGTGCTGTTCGGCCTGGCGCTGACGATTCCGCTGCACTTCGACGATCTCCTCTCGAACCGGCTGCTCGAGATCATCGGAGCCACCACCGCGCGCCAAAAGGTTCGTCGAATGAGCCGTAGCCGTTTTTGGCATCGACGGGTTCGAGCAGCCCGATTGTCGCTCATCCTGCCCGACGCCGAACACGTGACGGACCGGCTTCTCGTCGACTCGAGCAGTCCTGTTCGGGCCGCGGTGATCGAGTCGTTTGGCGTTGACCGAATTGCACAGCACGCGCCCCAGCTGCTCATTGCTCTCCAGGACCGCAACAAGTCGGTTCGGTTCACCGCACAACAGGCGCTCCTTCGCGGTGATGGCCGACTCGTCGGTCCGGTGGCACGAGCGCTTCCAGACCTCGACGAGGACAGTCTCGTTCGTTGTCTCGAGGTGGCGGCGAACCTTCGCGATCCGCGCCTTCTTTCACTGATACGACAACACGGAGACTCGCCGAATCCAGTTGCCCGCCGCCTCGTCGCACATGCCGCGCCCTTCGGGGTGCCCGATCATGAGTTGTACTTTCTTGTGGCGATGCTCGACGACGAGCACCCGAGTGTTCGAATAGCCGCGATCGAAGCCATTTCACGTCTCCGTGCTGACTGGCTCGCCAATCATCTCGGTGATGCACTGAGTGATTCATCGTGGGAGGTCCGGCGGTCTGCTGGTGAGGCGCTTGGTCGACTCGGCCACGTCGGGATGCTCGTCTTGCGCCAGACGTTGCGTGGCCCCGATCCGTTCGCTCACGACATGGCCCGCCAGGTGCTCGACGGACTGGCGATAGACGGTGTTGTTCGACGCGAGGACCTACTGGTCGTCGATGGCGAGCTCGACCTGCTCACCGATTGGGTGTCGGCATGAGTGACGTTCTTCAGATTGCACCGATGTTGCTGGCCACAGTGGTTATCGGGTCGATCGTGTTCGAGGTGTGTTTGTACGTGAGCGCAGTGATCGAGATGCGAGAGAATCGATCGAGAGATCAACATCAATTGTGGCGTCGAGTTCTCGCCTCACCACTGGTTCCACGAATTTCGGTCCTCGTCCCCGCGCACAACGAAGAAATCTGGATCGCAGAGTCGGTTGGGCGAACGTTGGCGCTGCGATATCCCGACATCGAGGTCATCGTCGTGAACGACGGTTCGACCGACCTGACGATGAGAAAGCTGTACGACGGTTTTGGTCTGTCGCCAGTCCTTCCCGCATATCGCCGGCAGCTCGAGACCGCCCACGTGCGCTCGATCTATCGTTCGAAGATCGAACCAAGTCTGGTCGTGATCGACAAGGACAATGGCGGCAAAGCCGATGCGCTCAACGTCGCTCTCAATGTTGCGTCTGGTGATCTGGTCTGCGCGATCGATGCGGACACCATCGTCACGTCGGACTCGTTGTTGCAGCTCGTCGCACCATTTCTGTCCCATCCGGACACCGAGGCGGTGGGAGGCACGATTCGGCTCATCGACGGTCGCGTGCCAGATGACGCCCGCGACCTCCATGAGGCACCGCGTAGTTTCTTGCTCGGGACCCAGACGGTGGAGTATCTCCGTTCATTTCTGATCGGCAGGCTCGGGTGGAACGCCCTGGGCGGGTCGCTGGTCATCAGCGGTGCCTTTGGTCTTTTCGATCGAAACCGCCTCATCGACATCGGCGGCTACGACGCGAACTCGATTGGTGAAGACATGGAGCTCGTCGTTCGCCTTCGTCGCAAGGCCTACGACGAAAACCGGCGTGCCCGGGTGGTTTTTGCTCCGAAACCGATCGCGTGGACAGAAGCGCCTTCGTCGTGGCGCACGCTCGGTCGGCAGCGAAATCGATGGTTTCGCGGACTTCTGGACGTGCTCGTTCGCCACAAGGGAATGGTGCTTCGTCCCAAGTATGGAACTGCAGGGATGATCGCCCTCCCATACTTCATTCTCGTCGAGGCGCTGTCACCGATCCTCGAAGCGCTCGGACTCGTTCTCGTCGCGATTGGGTTGTTCACCGGGTCGTACAGCTCGGAGCAATGGGGATTGCTGGCGCTGGCCTATGGCTTCGGGATCACGAGGACCGTGGGTGTCCTCATGCTTAGCGATCTCGTCTATCGCACCCACGCAGGATTCCGATCGCGGCTTCGCATGACGTGGTTCATCGTGATGGAGGTTCTCGTGATGCGCCCGGCCACGATTGTCTGGCGACTTTGGGGACTGTGGCTGTATGTGCGCGGCGACCAGAGTTGGGGCGAACAGGAACGCCGTGGCCTTCTCGTGTCCGACGCGAGTTAACCCTTTGCGTTGTTGTGATGGTGGATCACTTCGTCCACGATGAATCGCAAGAACTTCTCGCTGAAGGTGGGGTCGAGCCCTGCCGTGTCGGCCAGCGCCCGAAGCCGGGCGATCTGTACCGATTCGCGATCGGGGTCGGCGGGGGCAAAACCAACCGCGGCCTTGTGTTCGCCGACACGTTTGGTGATCTTGAACCGTTCAGCAAGCATATGGATGAGCGCCGCATCGATGTTGTCGATGCTGTCTCTGCACTCACGGAGTACCTGATCGTCGTCCACCCGACGAAGCGTAGCGAGCTTGTGCCCAGAGATACCATTGACGACCATGAGCAATCACAATGACCACGGGACCCTGGCGAAGATCATCACGGTGTCCGACGGTGTCGTCCACGGCGCCCGCGAGGACCGATCGGGCGCGGTGCTCGAGCAACATCTCACGAGCCTCGGGTTCGACGTGGTCGACCGTGTGGTCACCGAGGATGGGATCGATCCGGTTCGGTCGACGCTCGAACGCCTCGCGGCACGGTTCCATGGCGTGATCGTCACCACTGGTGGCACCGGCTTCGGGCCACGCGATCTGACGCCTGAGGGCACCCGACTGGCGATCGATCGTGAAGCTCCCGGACTCGCCGAGGCAATGCGTTTGGTCAATCCCCTCGGTCGCCTCTCACGTGGTGTGTGTGGGACGATCGGGCAGGCGCTTGTCTTGAACACCCCGGGCTCGACAAAAGGGTGTGTCGAAACCTTCGATGCGGTTGCCGATGTGGTTCCACACGCGGTGCGGCTCATGGTCGACAACACCGACCCCCATCCGCACGCAGAAAAGGCATCCGATCCTGCCCACGAGCACACGTCGACCTGATGGCCGATCACACGACGCCGGGAACAGCCGAGAGTGATGCGTTTCGAACCTCGATGATGCTGCGAGCGGTCGCGAACGCCGAGACAGCCCGGTTACGAACATCGCCGAATCCGTGGGTTGGTTCGGTCATCGTCGATCGGCATGGCTCGATGTTCGATGGCGCAACCGAACCGCCAGGCTCCGCCCATGCTGAGCGAGTGGCCTTACTCGCAGCGGGGGAGTGCGCTCACGGGTCGACCCTCTTCACGACGTTGGAGCCGTGTGGTCATCACGGGCGAACGTCGCCGTGTACCGAGGCGATCATCGAGGCCGGCGTCGAGCGAGTGATCATCTCGATCCTCGATCCCGACCCGTTGGTCCGAGGTGAGGGGATGGCAACGCTCATCGCGGCTGGCATAGACGTGACGCTCGGTGTCGAGGCTGCGGTTGTCACCGAACAGCTCGCCGCATACCTCACCCATCGGACCACCGGTCGCCCGCGTGTCATCGTGAAGCTGGCGATGACCCTCGATGGGTTCATCGCTGCACCGGACGGATCGAGCAAGTGGATCACCGGTCCCGAGGCTCGCAGCGATGCGCATCGACTTCGTGCACAGTCCGATGCGATTCTCGTCGGCACTGGCACGGTTGTCGTCGACGACCCGTCGTTGACGGTGCGCGACTATCGGCCACCACACGGCACTGACCCAGCAGCATCGATGGACCCATGGAGGATCGTGCTGGGACGTCGAGCGGCCGGCATGCACGACGGAGCGAGCGCTGCACCGTTCGAATCATGGGACGGGTCGCCCGAGGATCTTCTCGACGACCTGGGCGCTCGAGGGATGCTGCAGCTACTCGTCGAAGGCGGGGCAAAGACGGCGGGTGCGTTTCACCTGGCTGGCCTCGTCGACGAATATTGGATCTACGTGGCTCCGGCCATCATGGGCGGTAGCGCTGGTCGTCCGTTGTTCGAGGGCAGCGGAGCGCTGACGGTGGACTCCATCCAGCGAGGCACCTTTGCCGGGGTCACGCCACTCGGTGATGATCTGCGCCTCGTGTATCGCGCGATCTGACCAGCACTCGCAATCCGTCGCCCGGCGGCTCCTTTGCTTGTAATACTATAATATTCCTCGGGCTGTCGATCGGCATGACGCAATTCGCTCTTGCTCGAATCGCAACGAGAGGTAGTACGGCACGATGGAGAACGGGTTCCTCACTCTGGGCTATGACGAATCAAAGAATGCGTATGAGCGCGCCTCACACGTCATCGCCGGTGGTGTGAACAGCAACGTCCGACTCCAGTCGAGTCCGTGCCCGCTGACGTTCGACAGCGCCCTCGGCTCACGGATCACCGACGTCGATGGCAATGAATACGTCGACTATGCAATGGGCATGGGGCCACACATCCTTGGCCACAGCCCAGCTTCGGTGCTTGACGCTGTCCGTGATTCCCTCAAACAGGGTCAGCTCTTCGCCGGCCAGCACCGCCATGAGGCGGAATTTGCTGAGCTGGTTGTGTCGACGATTCCGTGGGTTCGACAGGTCCGCATTGGATTGAGCGGTACCGAGATGAATCTCCTCGCATTGCGGGTGTGTCGGGCCATCACCGGACGTCAGAAGTTTGTTCGGTTCGAGGGGCACTACCACGGGTGGCTCGATCCGCTCTTCGTGGTTCCACAGTCGGGCATCGGAACACCGAGGCGCCAACCTCAGCTCAGCCCCGGCCAATCTGCAGCGTCCGCAACCGATGTCGTCGTGCTGCCTTGGAACGATCTCGAGGCCCTTGAAGACGCGCTGTCCACGGGGGAGATCGGTGCGGTCCTCATGGAGCCGATCATGTGCAACACCGGCGTTATCGAGGCCGATGATGGTTACGTCGGGCGGGCGCGTCAACTCTGTGAGAAAAACGGCGCCTTGTTGATCGTCGATGAGGTCATAACCGGCTTTCGGATCGGTTTTCTGGGGGCCCAGGGGAAGTTGGGTGTGAATGGCCATTTCACCGTCTTCGCCAAGGCAATCGCTTCGGGTTTCCCCGTCGCGGTCCTCGGTGCAGAGGACGGTCTACTCGACGAGGTCGGTACCGGAGCGATCAATCATTCCGGCACCTACAACACCGGCGTCTCCTCGATCGTGGCAGGGATTGCGACAATCCGAGAACTCCTCGCAAACCCTCCGTACGACCACATGGACAGGTTGGGTCAGTCTCTTGCGACAGGGCTCGCTGACGTGGGAGAGAGCCGTCGATGGCCCCTCGCTGTAGACGGTGGGGGATCGGTATGTCAAGTGCGATTCGGGGTACGAGAATCACCGCGAACGTTGGAAGAGTTCTATCGCCGATCGGACAAACCGCCCCTCGAGGAATTCATTCGTCTGATGCAGGACTCTGGGGTGAGAATGACATCGCGAGGACTGATGTTCTTGTCCGCCGCACATACAGTCGAAGACGTTGATCGCACACTCTCCGCTGCCGATTCGGCTCTCGAACGGATGTCGGCCCAATGAGCTGCTCGGTGTGGGTTTCGCATCGATGGGTGGCCGAATCAACGGTCGCAGTACATGGAAGGGTTTCTCACGATGAAACAATTTGGGTTTGATGATCTCAAGTTCGTGTATTCATCAGAGCACGAGCCCATCGGTTCGGTCGCTCCCGGAGAGCGGTTCGTGGTCGATACCGAGGACTGTTTCACCGGACGATTCAGAACGCAGGAAGGTTTCACCGAGGAGAATCTCTCGTGGGTGCTCGACAACCTCGACGGGGTCACGGGCCCAATCCACGTGGAGGGTGCGATCGTTGGGCAGGTGGTGGCCATCACACTGCACGAGGTCGAGATTCTAGGGGTGGGTTCTGTTGCTTGGAGCAAGTGCGAGGCTGCCTCGACGAAGGACTGGTGGCAAGAGTGGTACGCAGTTGACGGCTTGAAAATCGTTGATGGTTGCGTGGTCTTTCACGAAGTGTCCATCCCGGTCGCCCCCCTCGTCGGGTGCGTGGCCACCGCCCCAGAGCGAGAGACGATCTTGTCGAAGATGCAGGGGTACTACGGCGGCAATCTCGATTGCAGCGAAGTTTCTGAGGGGGCAACCATCATCCTGCCCGTGTCGGTCGACGGAGCGCTGCTCTATTTTGGCGACAGCAAGGCTCGAATGGGTGATGGCGAGATCGTGCAGGCCCCTGAGGTCAGTACGCGACTGACCGTGTCGGTCGATGTGCGAGATCGGCCGTCAGGAATGAACTGGCCGAGAATCGAGTCGGACACTCATCTGACCACCGTCGTCTCGGCGCGGACGATCGATGACGCCGCAGGGATCGCTTTCGCCGAGATGTTGGCGTGGTCAGAGGAGGCGTCGGGCATGTCGCGCCAGGACACCGCGATGATCCTTGGGATGATCGCCGATGTCGGGATCTGTCAAACAGCGAACTCTCTTCCGACCGCGAAGTGCAAGGTTGATCGCTCGTTGCTCCCGTGGGGCAGCCACTGAATTATTGCAGGATTGCGTCGGTGTTGAGCGCGACGATGCCCGTGGCACCCATCTCGCGGAGTTCGCCGAGTTTCGTCCACAGATTCGCCCGTTGGACCACGATGTGTGCCGCGACGAGGTCGTCGCGTCCAGCCAATGGCAGCACCGTTGGTGCAGCGAGCCCAGGAAACACCTTGCTCAGGTCGCCGACCTTTTCGACCGGGAGGTGCAACATGACGTATTGGGTGAGGCGCGCAGCGAGTGCTGCCTCGAGTCGCAAGATCAAGCCGTGGACTTCGTCTGGGGCCGAGGTCGACCAGGAGAACGTCGCCTGACAGCTTCGACCATCGGCAAGGACGCGTAAACGATTTCGTTGGAGGCTCGCGCCCGTTTCACGCAAATCGACGATGGCATCGGCCATCCCGACCGAACACACACCCTCGAGCGAACCCCCCATATGGACGACGTGGGCGTCGACGTTTTCGGCTGCCATCCAACGTCTTGTCCAGCCCGGAAGGTGTGTTGCAATCGTGTGCCCAGAGAGATCGGCAAGCTTGGAGAACGGTGCGTCGTCCTTGCAGGCGACGATCAGATCTGATCTGGAGAAGCCGAGGTCGATGGTCGGCCAGTCCTCGATTTCGTTCTCGAGAGCGGTGTCGGTCGACACGAATGCTGCGTCCAAACGACCCTCTGCCAACCACGCAGCGGCATCTCGCGGTCGCATTTCGATGAACTCGATGTCTTCGACGATTGCGGACGCATTCATCCTGTCGAAGGCTCGCCTCGAATACCCGGCGTGAGACAACAAGTCGAGGACCGAATCGCGTAAGCGTCCCTTCGACGGCACGGCGATACGCGCCGATTCTGCGGTCACTGGCTGTTGGCCGCCACGAAGGCTTGTTGTAGTTGTGTGCGTGCGTCGCGCAGAGTTGGCTCGTTCTCTCCGAGGCGGCCTTCGAGGCCATCGACGATCGCGCTCAGCGCGTCGATTGCCAGCGAGGCCTCGTTGAGGTTTGGAGGGTTCTGACGCAGATGAATCGCTGCCAGCTCGTACATTCCCATGACGTGGTTGGCAATGACGACCTCTGGGGGAGTTGTCGCCATCTGCCGTTCGGTCTCGGCCATCTGTGCCACGGCCGCCTCGAGTTGGGCGCGCTCCTCGTCGCTCAGCTCATCGAGTGAGGGAATTCCGAGCGCCGCTGCGAGCTGGGCGTCATCCATCTGGGCGGGACTCACCGGGCCGTCGGTGTCCGCTGTCGGTGCGGCGGCTGGTTCCTGGGAGGGGCTATCGCGGGGAACTTCATGTTCGCCGCCTGGTGTCCACAAACTCATGTCGTACTGTTCCGATCGTCGTTCATCCAGCGCGTCTGCCCCGTCCGCGGACTACGCAGCGAGGGGAATGACTGGTTTTGGTCCCCCACAGCCTATGCTTGGCCGTTGACAATTTGTTCTGAAAGCGGTTCGGTCCCGTCACATCGACACTTCCGAACCCGCCCAGCCACTTGCGGGTGCGCTGGGTCTGCGAAATACCTGCACGTTGACGCGCGTGGGTGATGTTCGTTGACCCGGTTCCCTCGTGGCACAGAGCTCGATGGAAAGGATCTGCCATTGCGCAGTGAGCAGTCATAGCTGAGAAAGCCGAAGCCAGGATCAACGAACGGATTCGCTCGCGCGAAGTTCTGCTCGTCGGTCCAGATGGCGAGAAGCTGGGAGTTCGTCCCACCCCCGAAGCCCTCCGGATGGCGGCCGACATGGATCTCGATCTTGTCGAGGTCGCAAGCAAGGCAAACCCGCCGGTTTGTCGAATCATGGACTACGGGAAGTGGAAGTACGAACAATCTCAACGGGACAAGGAATCTCGAAAGAAAAGCACCAACGTCACCGTCAAGGAGATGAAGTACCGGCCAAAAATTGGCCAAGGCGACTTCGACACCAAGACGAAGAAGGTGGAGAAGTTCCTCGGCGAGGGTTCGAAGGTGAAGGTCACGATCATGTTCCGTGGTCGCGAAATGCAGCACCCAGAACTCGGTCGGCGAATCCTCGATCAGGTGGCCGATGTCGTTGATCACATTGCGAACGTCGAATTCGGACCGAATCTCGAGGGTCGCAACATGATCATGGTGCTCGGACCAGACAAGAAGAAGATTGCAGCCGTGAACAAGGCCAAGGAAGAAGCTGCTGCAGCCGAAGCGGCCATCGCAGCAGCAGCGGAAGAAGAAGAGCTGGCAGAAGTCAGCTCCGACGCTCCAGCAAGCGAAAACACATCGACTGAAGAAGAGTGAAAGTAGGGAGTCCTCATGCCAAAGATGAAGACGCACCGAGGTGCTGCAAAGCGCTTCAAGAAGACCGGAACAGGCAGGCTCCGTCGCAACAAGGCGGGGCGTAACCACATGCTCGAGAAGAAGAGCACGAAGCACAAGCAGCGGTTTCTCGGCGACGCAGATGTCGCCAAGGCCGATGCAAAGAACATCGACAAGATGCTCGGTAACTGAGCGTAGAGACGTAGGAAGGAATTTGTATGGCACGCGTCAAGCGTTCGGTAAGCGGTCGTAAGAGCCGCAAAGCAACACTCAAGAAGGCCAAGGGTCATTACGGAAACAGGAGCCGGTCATTCCGCTCGGCAAATGAATCCGTCATGCATGCGGGAGCGTATGCGTTTCGTGATCGCAGGGCCCGCAAGGGAGAAATGCGCCGTCTCTGGGTGCAGCGGATCAACGCTGCATGCCGTGAGAACGGCACGACATACAGCCGTTTCATCTTCGGATTGAAAGAGGCTGGCATAGAGGTCGATCGCAAGGTCCTCGCCGACCTCGCAGTGACCGATGCATCGGCGTTTAGCGCTCTCGTGCAGTCAGCCAACGCGGCTGCTGAGGCCGCAAAGAGCGAAGAAGCAGCGGCCTGATCCTCGAGCTCTCCGCTCGAAACCCACGGGTTGCAGACGTCCGGCGTCTGCTGCGACAGAAGTCGCAGCGACGCCGGTCGTCTCGTTTTGTCGTCGAGACGCCAAAACTTGTGCTCGAGGCGTTCGCAAGCGGCCTGGCCGCCGATTTTGTCATCGTTCCAGGCGACGAACACCCCGACCCCGAGATCGCAGAGCTGTGTGAATCGCGTGGCGTTCGACTCTTCGGGTTGGCGCCCGAGGCGTTTGCCAGCCTGTCGGATGCTCGGACGCCGCAACCGGCGCTCGCCGTCGTTGCATCGCCGCCACTCACTGTCGACGACCGATTTCGTCGAAGTGAGGGAATGGTTCTCGTTCTGGTCGACATCGCCGATCCTGGCAATGTCGGAACCTTGCTCCGCACCGCTGAAGCAACCGGGTGTTTCGGCGTAATCGTTACCAGCGAGACTGCAGATGTCCTGTCACCCAAAGTGGTGCGAGCTTCGGCGGGTAGCGTGCTTCGCGTGCCCGTCGGCGAGGTGTCGCTCGACGCGCTTGCCGGAGTGCTCGAGCAGTTGGGTCTGGCCACTGCGGCGACGGCGATGAATGGCACGCCATATGACGAGATTGACCACGATTTTTCGCGTCCCTTGGCACTTCTGCTCGGAAATGAAGCCCACGGGCTTGCGCAGAACCAACTCGCAGCTGTCGATCACATCCTGTCCATTCCAATGGCAGGAAATGTCGAATCTCTTAATGTTGCCACCGCTGGTGCCGTTTTGAGCTTTGACCATGCCAGACGGCTCCGGGGACGCTCCCCAGATGGCCAGGCATAGAGGTAAAGAGAATGAAACTGCGACGATCCCTGACCGCTGTAGGACTGCTGCTCACGCTGACCGCAACCGCGTGTGGAGGGGCGACCCGCGATGGCGCCATCGACGAGCTGGTCTCGCAGGGCATCCAAGAAACGACGGCGAACTGCATTATGGACACGGTGGAGGACGCTGGCTTCACGTCCGAGGATGTGGCCGATCCCATCACGCCAGAAGTCGAACCAATTGTCGAAGACGCGATGTCGGCATGTATCACCGATGCTGACGTGCCCGGACTGCTCGGACTCGACTCGATCGATGATGTCGAAGCGATGCTCGCCAGCCAGATTGCCGACACGGGCGCAATGACGGGTGACCAGGCTGCGTGTGTGATCGACAGCGTTCTCGAGGCCGGCTTTGCGTTGACCGACATCGCTGGATTGGGTGCCGGAGCTGCAGAGAGTGGTGTGAGCGCTGCGCTCGCAGATGCTGGAGCCGCCTGCATCAGCTGATGGTTCCACACGATCGGCAGGTCGATCGGGCAGAATGTGGTGGTGGAACTGCACGCACTCGTTCAACGCGCCCAATCTGACGTCGACGGAGCTTCGAGCCTCGACGATCTCGAGGAGATCGAACGCACGTTCATCGGGAAAAAGGGTGAGCTGACCCAGCTGAAGAAGACGCTTGGTCAGCTCGCCCCCGATGAACGTCGTGCTGCTGGACAATCGCTGAACGAAGCGGTCTCCGACATCGCCAACACAGTGCGCGTTCGCCGGATTACTCTCGCCGCTGCAGCCGAGGCCGAACAGCTCCGCGCAGAACGGCTCGACCTGACCGAGGCGGTGAGCGATCTGAAACGAGGCCATCTCCATCTTGTCACGCAGGCACGCGACCGTCTCGAAGATGTCTTCGTTGGCATGGGTTTCACCGTTGCCGAGGGTCCCGAGGTCGAGACTGCTTGGTACAACTTCGAAGCGCTCAACATTCCCGAATGGCATCCGGCTCGCGGCACATTCGACACGATCTTCGTCGACCTGGGAGAACCCGAAGAAGTGATGATGCGGGCACACACGTCGCCGGTTCAGATTCGGACGATGGAGAACCAGGAACCCCCAATCTACATCGTCGCTCCGGGTCGAACATTCCGTACCGACACCGCCGACGCAACGCACTTGCCAGCCTTCAACCAGATCGAGGGTCTCGTCATCGATCGAGGAATTGGTCTCGGCGATCTGGCTGGCACGATCGACAGTTTCGTGAAAGCGTTCTTTGGCCATGAGGTGAAGACGCGGCTTCGACCGAGCTACTTTCCCTTCACCGAACCGTCCGCAGAATTCGACATCAGCACGCCGTCGGGCGACTGGCTCGAACTCGGTGGGTGTGGTGTGGTGCATCCTGCGGTGCTGCAGAACTGCGGCATCGACCCCGAGGAGTGGCAGGGGTTCGCGTTTGGTTTCGGCATCGATCGACTTGCCGTCATGCGATATCAACTCGACGACATCCGCGAACTCGTGAACAACGACGTTCGTTTCCTGTCACAGTTCTAGATCAGAGGGAACAGAATCATGAAAGTACTTCTCTCGTGGCTGCAAGAGTTCGCCCCTGGTATCGATGGTGACCCTGTCGAACTCGGCGAGAAACTCAGCGCGCTCGGGCTCGCAGTTGAGGAGATGACCGTCACCGGCCAAGGACTCGATGGCATCGTCCTCGCAAAGGTAGTCGAACTCGCGCCGCACCCCGACGCCGACAAAATCCAACTCGTCCAGGTCGATTCGGGAGACGGCGAGGCGCTGCAGGTCTGCTGCGGCGCGTTCAACATGTCTGTCGGCGATCTGATTCCGTTTGCCACGGTCGGCACGGTGATGCCCAACGGTATGGAGATCGGGCAGCGCAAGATGCGGGGTCAGCTGAGCAACGGGATGTGCTGTTCGGCCGCCGAGATGGGTCTCGGCGACGATCACGATGGCATCATGATTCTCACCGACACCGCGTCGGTCACGAAGGTGGGGCAGCCGATCGCTGAGGTGCTCGGACTCGAAACTGACGTGCTCTGGGACCTCGAGGTCAACGCCAACCGGCCCGATGCAATGTCGGTGGCTGGCGTTGCACGAGACCTGGCGGCGAGCCTTGGCGTGCCTTTCTCGTTCCCGTCCTACGACGTCGAGCGAGCCGGGGATGCCGCCGAGTCGCAGGTGACCGTTGAGATCCTCGACCCCACGCTGTGCGGAAGATTCACCGCCCGGGTCATCCGCAATGTCACCGTCGGCGAATCGCCACAATGGATCCAGCGCCGTCTGAGCGCTCTGGGCATGCGTCCGATCAACTCCGTGGTCGACATTTCGAACTACGTCATGCTCGAACTCGGTCAGCCAAATCACACCTTCGATCTCGACCTCGTGCCCGATGGTCATCTCCGCGTTCGTCGGGCGGTCGACGGCGAGACGATCACCACACTCGACGATGTCGACCGCACGCTCACGACCAACGATGGTGTCATCACAACAGCCGCCGACGCACCGATCAGCATCGCTGGTGTCATGGGTGGTGACTCGACGGAGATCTCTTTGGCGACGGCCAATGTCCTGCTCGAGATGGCCTGGTGGGACCCACCGTCCATTTCTCGCACGGTGAAACGACTGAACCTCCCCAGCGAAGCGTCGACACGGTTCCGTCGTGGCGCCGACTGGGGCGAAAATGTCGACCGCGCAATGGACCGCTTCTGCCAACTCATCGCGCAGACCGGAGCGGTCATCGCTCCCGGGCAGATCGACGTCGTTGGCGAGCTTCCCGATGTCAGCGCAGCGCCAGTTCGTCCATCGAAGATCAACAGCCTGCTCGGGACCGACCTCTCGGCCGAAGAAATGGCAGCATTGCTTATCCCTATCGGATTTGGCGCGGTTCGGAGTGGGGACGTGCTCGATGTGTCGGTTCCGACGTGGCGATGGGACACCGTCGCGTCGAGCTCAGCCGAGTTCGAGGCCAACATTGCCGAAGAGGTGGGGCGAATGCACGGCTACGAAGTGATCGCCAAGACCGTGCCGAAGGGTGAACAAGCCGGACACCTGTCGGAGTATCAACTGAGCCGGCGTGCTGTTCGAAACATTCTCGTCGGTGCCGGGTGCAGCGAGACACAACCGATGCCTTTCCTCGCTCCAGGAGATCTCGAGAACGTCGGGCTCGACGACGATGGCGTGGTCCTGTCGAATCCGCTCGATGCATCGGAGTCCGTGCTTCGAACATCATTGTTACCAGGCCAGCTCAAGTCGATTGCCTACAACCAGTCGCACCGAATCCCCCATCCGTGGTTCTTCGAGTTGGGCACGGTCTTTCTTCCGCCGCCCGAGGGTGCGCTCCTTCCCGATGAGCACGAATACCTCGCCGTGGCGCTGGCTGGAGAAGAGGCGCCCGCTGCGGTCGCCATTCTGCAGCTCCTCGGCGACACGCTGGCGCTTCCCAACGTGCAGCTTCGTTCGGGAGACCACCTTCCAGGAATGCACCCGACCCGTTCGGCCGAAGTGGTGATCGCTGGACGTTCGCGCGGCGTGGTGGGCGAGGTCGCACCATCGGTGCTCGAACGGTTCTCGATCGACGGCCGAGTCGCCTGGCTGCAGCTCGATCTGAGCGCAATACTCAATGGCCCATACGGCAAGCGCAGTTATCGTCGAGTCAGTAAATTCCCCTCGAGTGATATGGATTTGGCGTTTGTCGTCTCCGACGATGTTGGCGCCGACAAGGTTCAAAACACGATCTCCAAGGCTGCTGGAGACCTCTTGGTCGACCTGTCTCTTGTCGATACGTACCGCGGTCCCGGACTCGACGACGACACACGTAGCCTCGCATTTCGACTTCGCCTACAGGCTGACGATCGCACACTCACCGATGTCGATCTCACCAGTGCCCGAGACGCAGTGGTCGCGGCGGTCGCGAAGCACAACAAGGGAGTGCTTCGGGGCTGAACGTGAGTCGATTCGGCCAGCGTGACGACGAGCTA
>RCMY010000337.1_pt1 | contig 44187 bp, 47 predicted proteins | sample 2041341 | NCBI WGS metagenome assembly RCMY01 (sample SAMN09708234, study PRJNA481090) | Marine sediment metagenome, whole genome shotgun sequencing project. | reverse complement strand
CGACCACCCCGGGACCCGGATCGCGGTCGACGAGTTCTCGGCAGCCTGGCGCGAGGCCTACGGCAGGGACACCTTCGCCGCGGAGTAGGAGGTCCGCTCGACCTGCCAAAGGGCGTTGGCACCTTTGGCAGGCTCACGTTGAGGGCTGCCCGCGTAGCTGAAAAACGCTACACGAGCGGCCCTCAACGTGCACATAGCGATGTTATTTAGCCCTTCTTGTAGCGTCGTTCAGCTTTGACGGCAGCGGATGAGACCTGCCATGGTCGATCTCCGACGTCGTCGAGGCCTACTACGACCTCATCTGCGACTACATGCACTTCCAGGACTGCAGCCGCGTGGTCGATGGCGGCTGTGGCGCGCCCGCGATGACGCGCGGGACGCGCTTTCCGAAGGAGGCCTACGAGCTCGGCAGGTCGGTGTAGGATCGCTGGCCTGAAAAGCCGTCGTCCTACTCGCTTGTGGCGGACTGGGCCTTTCGTGTCCCAATGCTCGTCGCCGAACGGTCCGCCACGGTCTGAGCGCCTGCCGCGCCAAATGGGTCAAGGCGCTCGATGAGCATCGTCATGACGCGCTCCCCGGCGACGCTTGCGATGGCAAGCGCCGCGAACAGGGCAAATGTGATTCCCTCGGGCGATGCCACGCCGAGCGTGCCGTGGAACAGGGCGACTGCGGCAAAGAAGGACACCGTCATCGTGACGCAGAGGAAGACGCGCAGCGGGTTGAAGGGCCAGCTCGCCTTGAGGACCGCCTGAATGCCCACCGTCCCCACGAGCAGGTAGAGGAGCGTCCGCTCCTGACTCTCGGGAAGTCCGAGGAAGGTCGACAGGGGAAGTACCATGAGGAAGCACGACATGAACGAGACGGCGTTGGGGATGGCGCGTTCCAGCGCACTCGGCAGGAAGTGCCCCACCACCTTGGCGGTATCAGGCTCGAACGACATGAAGAACGCCGGATACCCCTCGATGACGAGGTCGATGAGGGTGATCTGAAGCGGTGCGAACGGGAACGGCACGTTGAGCACCAGGCACGTGAGCGACAGCAGCACCGAGTAGACGGTCTTCACGAAGAACACGCCGGCGATACGCGTGATGGTATTGACCACGCGTCGACCTTGTCCGAGAACGTCAGGCAGTGCCGAGAAGTCCGAGTCGAGAAGCACTACCTGCGAGACCTGGCGTGCGGCATCGGTCCCGCCGCCCATGGCGATGCTGCAGTCTGCTTCTCGCAGGGCGAGCAGGTCGTTCACTCCGTCTCCCGTCATCGCCACCGTATGGCCGTCGGTACGGAGGGCGCGTACGAGCCGCTGCTTCTGCTGTGGGGAGACTCGGCCGAAGATCGAACGGGTGCGTGCGAGCCGTGCGATCTCGTCCTCGTCGGTCACCCCTGTCATGTCGACGGGGCGCGAGTCGGAGGGAAATCCCGCTTGCATAGCGAGGGACGAGACGGTCGTGGGGTCATCGCCGGAGATGAGCTTGAGATCGATGCCCTCCTGCTTGAAGTAGGCGAGGGTGTCGGAAGCCGTGTTACGGATCGGGTCGGCAATCACGACGGCAGCGAGCGGGTCGACCTTGGGAAGCGCATATTCCTCGCTGACTGGTCCTCGGGCAATACCTACGAGAAGAACGCGCTTACCGGAGCTCTGCGCAGAGGAGATGACGTCGTCGCACTCACTGCCCTGGGGCGCGAGACGGTCGGGCGCACCAGCCACGACCATGACTCCCTCGCATTCCACGGAGCTCCACTTCCGCTCTGACGAGAAGGGCACGCTCCGTGGGGAAGTCTCGGTCTCCACTGCCGCAAAACGCTCGCGCAGGGCGTCGAACGTTGCGTTGTCGTCGACGCTCCCACCCATGAAGATTCCCATGAGCCGTTCGAAGGGGACGGTCCTCCCCAGTTCGGTGAGGCGCACGTCCTCGACGCGCATCCGCCCCTCGGTGAGGGTCCCGGTCTTGTCAAGGCAGAGTGTGTCCACGTGGGCGAGGTTCTCGAGGGAGTAGAGCTCCTGGACCAGAACGCGCCTTCTCGCCAGCGTCGCCACGCCGGCAGCAAGGCTCATGCTCATGAGCAGCACGAGTCCCTTGGGGAGCATTCCCAAGAGCCCCGCGGAGGTGGAGATCACCGAACTCGCCGCTCCTCCGCTCCGAAGCAAGAACGACTCCGCAAACAGAAGGAGACCCAGCGGCACGATGAAGTACCCGGTGAAGCGTGTGACCCGCTCCATCGACCAGAGGAGCTCGGAATGCGTCGGTCGGATCTTCTTTGATTCTTGGGCGATGCGCGTGGCGTAGTTCTCGTCACCCACGTGCTCCACGAGCGCCCGACACCTCCCGCTCACGACGAAGCTCCCCGAGAGCAGGTGGGCTTCGACGGTCTTGCGTACCGGGTCGGACTCGCCAGTAAGAAGCGACTCGTTGACCTCGACCGCACCCGTGAGGATGACGCAGTCGGCGCAGACCTGGTGGCCCGTGTCGAGCTCGCATACGTCGTCGATGACGAGCTCGCCGGCACCTAGCTCCGCTGCGACGCCTTCGCGAATGACTTTGACCGTGGGCGCCGAGAGCAGCGAGAGCTCGTCGACGAGATGCTTGGCATGGAGCTCCTGCGCGATGCCGATGAGCACGTTCGCGACGATGATGACGATGAACAGCATGTTCGACCAGGCCCCCACGAGGGCGAGGGCAAGCGCGATGACCGCGTTGAACAGGTTGAAGAGCGTGCAGACGTTGTCGGCAACGATCCTGCCCGTGCTCTTAGCGACCCTCTCGGTCGTGACGTTTGTGAGGCCGATCGCCTTCCTGCGCGCCACCTCGCAGGCATCAAGGCCATACGAAGGGTCCGAGCGATACTGCTCTGCTTTTCTATGCGTCTCCATGTGTTGCCTCCAGTGTCGATTCGTATGGAGACGAGTCTAGGGGGCAGGGGTAAACCCAGGATAAAGCAGGGTTAAACAAAGCCTAAACCAAGGGCTGCGATGGTGAGCGTCCCGTGACATCGCTCGCTCTGACTCACCGTGTGGCGTCGACCTGAAGAGCGGCGAGAGTTTAACGCCCGTTTAAGAATCCGCCTCAGTCATGTGGTCAAATGGAATCATCTGCGCAGGGAGGGCCATGAACATCCGAACCCGTCTTCACATCTCGAACGTCGTCATGATCGTCGTCCCGGTCGTCATCGCGGTCGTCGTCGGTCTGGCGTGCGTGGGAATCGTCTGGTCGCTCGTCACCGGATTCGCCCCTCTCGGTTCGGAGGCGCTCGAGGAGCGCTTTGGGCTGGCTGGCATCTCGGCGCAGGACGAACGGAGCATCAAGGTCATCGTCTCCCTGACCGCCCTCGCGTTGGTCGTTGCGATCGTGGTCGCCGTGGTGCTCACTGACAGGTTCATGACGCGCTTCGTCCTCGGCCACGTCACGGGGCCTCTGGGCCAGCTCTCACAGGGTGTCGATCAGGTTCGCTCGGGCAACCTCTCCCATCGCATCGGCTATGACGGCGATGACGAGTTCAAGCCCGTATGTGACGCCTTCGATGAGATGGCGTCCCGGCTCGCGGACTCGGTGGAGAGGGACCGACGTCTCGAGGAGGCCAGGAAGGACTTGATCGCGGGGATGTCGCATGACCTGCGAGGACCGCTCACGTCGATACGAGGCTATGCGGAGGGGCTGCGTGACGGGGTGGCGGCTGACGAGGAGTCGAGGCGTCGATACACGGGGGTCATCCTGGAGAAGACGGCCGACATGGAACACAAGGTGTCCGAGCTCCTCGCGCTGACGAGGCTCGACATGGACGGCTATGTGCTGGAGACCAGAAGCCTCGAGCTCGACTCGTATGCCCGTGACTTCGTCAGCCGTGACCGTGACGATTTCGCTGCTCAGGGCATGTCGGTCACGTGCAACCTCACGCCCGTCACGGTCGAGGCGGACCCGGCGGAGCTCGACAGGATTCTGGGGAATCTTCTCGACAACAGCCTGAGGTACCGCAAGCGAGACGAGGTCTCCGTTGAGATAGGCGTTGCTTCCGTGGGAGGGTGTGCGGTGCTCTCGGTCTCGGACGATGGCCCCGGAGTTGCCGAGAGGGACCTCGCGAGGATATTCGAGCCGCTCTACCGCGGTGATGCCGCACGCAGCGGATCACGGGAGGGGAGTGGCCTTGGTCTTTCCATCGTCGCGGCCTCCGCCTCCCGGATGGGAGGGTCGGCGAGTGCGGGCCGCTCCGATGCCGGGGGTCTCTCCGTCGAAGTCCGCCTTCCCCTTGCCCAGAGCCGGGGGGAGGTGTCGGAATGAGCAGCATCCTCGTCGTCGAGGACGATGACGCGATCGCGCAGCTTGAGAGGGACTACCTCCACATGAGCGGCTTCGAGGTCGATATTGCGTCCGACGGGCCATCGGGTCTCGAAGCTGCCCTCCATGGGGGATATGAACTGGTGATTCTTGACGTGATGCTTCCGGGCATGGACGGGTTCGAGGTCTGTCGCTGCCTGAGGGAGGTGACAGACGTACCCATCGTCATGGTCACCGCGAGACGAGAGGACATGGACAAGATTCGCGGTCTTGGGATGGGCGCGGACGACTATGTCGAGAAGCCCTTCTCGCCGAGCGTTCTCGTGGCGAGGGTGAGGGCGCACCTCTCACGATACGAGCGTCTCACGGGTTCCGCCGGGAAGAGGTCCGTCGTGACCCTCGGGGACCTCGAGCTCGACACCGCAGCAAGGAGGTTGCGCGTTCGCGGGGAGGAGGTCGACCTCAAGAATCGTGAGTACGAGCTCCTCGAGTTCCTGATGCTCCACCCTGACGTCGTGTTCAGCCGCGAGCAGCTCTACGAGAGGGTGTGGGGGATGGATGCCCTCGGGGACAGCGCAACGGTCGCAGTGCACGTCAACCGCCTCAGGGAGAAGATCGAGGAGAGCCCGTCCTTCCCGAGGCACATCCTGACGGTCTGGGGTGCAGGGTATCGTCTCATGCCCTGAATGCTCCCCCGGCTGTTTAACGTCTGTTTATCCCCGGTTCAAGGGTGGTTTAGATACCTGGCCCAAGATGTTTCCCAACAACGGTGGCGCCCGCCGTCTGTCGTGACGTGCCGAGCGGAAACGAAAGGGAAGCATCGCATGGCTGGTACAGAGCTTGTCCTCCTGGAGTTCATCCAGGACAACCTTCGATCGGGCTTCATGGACCTCTTCATGGTCTTCGTGACGGACATGGGAAACCTGGGTGCCATCTGGCTCGTCGTGGCAGCAGCGCTCCTGCTGAGGGGAGAGGAGCGTAAGACGGGGATTGCAATCGCCGCCGCCCTCGTCCTTGCCTTCGTGGCTGGCGGCATCGTTATCAAGCCGCTCGTGGCGCGCATCAGGCCCTGCGACATAGACACGACGGTGCGACTGCTCATCGATCGACCAAGGGACTTCTCGTTTCCCTCGGGACATGCGTCGTCCTCGTTCGCTGCGGTGACGGTTCTCTTCCTCGCTGGCAGCACGTGGCGCAGGCCGGCAGCAGTGCTCGCTGCACTTATCGCCTTCTCAAGGCTCTACCTGTTTGTTCACTATCCTTCCGACGTAATCGCCGGAATCCTGCTCGGGATGCTCTGCGGGTATGTTGCCTGGCAGGTTAGCGGTCCCCTCAACAGATGGATCAGCGCCCGTAGGGGTTCGGATGCCCCAGCCCTGTCCAAAGGCCGACGGAAGAGTGAATCCGCTGATGTGGACGGTCGGGGGTCGATATGATCGGCGTGTCCATGCCCTATCGTGGGCTTGAACGCCGATCTCGGCACTATGGCGGCTTCGTTCCGCTCCGGCGTCATTGGAAGCGCTGGTGTCGGAGTGGCCCGCGTCATCGTCGCTGCGCTCAACCGTCCCCTCTTCGAATGCTCGTCCTCATGCTGGCATACGTTCTCTTTGCCGCGACGATCTGCGCGGGCTACTACGAGGTCAACTACGTCATTCCACATAGTCTGGATGTCGGACAGGAGGTCGTCACCGATTCCGAGGTCACCCCTGCCGCATCGACGTCAGTCTCGAGCGAGCTCTCTGCTGACACCTCGGCCGGAGTGACTTCGACAAGTTCCGTCTATCACAGCTCTGACGTCTCTGTCACGCTGAAGCACGTCTCCTATGACTCGGGGGTCTTCGACAACAGCGCGTCTGGCGCGAACGCGCACTACGGGTCAAAGATCTCCTACACCCTGGCTGATGTCCACGTGAAGGACGCGAGCAACATCCGCACGGCCTTTGCCCAGGATACCTACGGCGTGGGATTCAGCGAGCTTCTCTCCAGCATGTCAGCGAGGATGGGCTCCGTCGTGGGCGTCAACGGGGACTCGTACAGCAACAACCGGCATGCCAATAACGGCACCATCGTTCGCAACGGAGTCATCTATCGTGCCCGGTCTTCGACTGAGGAGACGTGCGTGCTCTATCGAGACGGGACCATGCGGGTGTTCCCGCCTGGAAGTATCGACGAATCCCAGCTCGTCGCCGACGGGGCGTGGCAGAGCTGGGTGTTCGGCCCGAGCCTTCTCGACGAGGGCGGGGATTCGAAGACGAAGTTCACGACCTGGGACTACATCACCGAGAGCCATCCGAGGACGGCAATCGGCTACTACGGACCCGGCCACTATTGCCTGCTCGTCGTCGATGGCAGGGAGCCCGGTCGTTCTCGAGGGATGTTCCTCAGCGAGATGTCAAAGCTCTTTTCGGACCTTGGGTGCAGGATCGCTTACAACCTCGACGGGGGACATTGCTCGTCGATGACAAAGGGGACGACCGTGGTGAGCAATCCCTACAAGCCCAGCAAGGAGATAAGTGACGGGCTGTTCATCTGCGAGACGGGAGGCACGTCATGAGACTCATCGGGTTGGTGATTGCCGCCGCCAGGCATGCGACGATCGTCCTGGCTCTCGTGTTCCTGGCGTTTTCGGTCCTCGACTGGTTCAATCCCCTGATGGGCTTCGCGTCAAGTCCAGCCGCCGCCCCGCTCCTCGTGACGTTCTGCCTTTCGGCGCTCGTCACGGCGAGCCTTCGAGGAAGCCGTCAAGGAGGACGGCGATAGCGAGGGGCGTGACGTGCGTGGAGAGTGGCAGCGCGGTCGTTGCTGCTCGCCCTCAGAGGAAGTAGCGCTCCAGAACCTCGGTCGCTCCGTCGTGGTCGCTGTCTGCCACCGTGAGGTCACACCAGTCCTTCACCGACCTCACGGCTCCGCCCATCGCGATGGAGCAGCCGGCGATCTTGCAGACCTGCTCGTCGTTGACCGAGTAGCCAACGGCCATGACGTCATCCATCGAGATGCCCAGCTGCCAGGCAAGCCCGCACAGCCCCGAGCTCTTGCTCACGCCATAGGGGCTCACGTGAAGCCCGGTCGCGTGGTAGTAGGCCAGGCTCAGCGGGTAGTCCTTGAGGCGGTTGTTGGTGTCCGCGCACTCCTCGAACGAGGTGTGGTAGATCACGATGCGCTCGATCTGGTCGATGTTTGCGCTGAGGAACTGGCGGAGGTCGTCGTCGCGCGAGACGATGTGGTCGAAGACGCGGGCCTTGTGGTCGAGGTGGAACCTCTCGAGACGCTCGGGGCTCAGGTCGACGGACGACCCGTTGAAGACGCTGTTCTTGACGGCGTGCATGATGACGTCGCGGCCGGAGGTGACCTCGAGGACCTTCCGGACCATGGTCGAGGGCAGGAGGTGCCGACGAACGACCTCGCCCTTCTTGAAGTCGTAGAGCTCCGTGCCCATGGAGAGAATCGCGTAGGGGAGACAGCCCAGACCGTCGTCCCCGCAGTAGTCCATGATCTCCCACATGACGCGTCCCGAGCTGAGAACCACGTACTTGCCCTTGTCGAGCGCCTGACGGATGAGGGGGACGGCGCTCCTCCTCAGCTCCTTGTCCGAGCCGAGCAGCGTTCCGTCGAGGCCGAGCACGAGCATCCGGTAATCGCGGGCGGGATCATACAAGGCGGGCCTCCTGGTCTTATGTGGGCGTCGGATGAGGCAGGCGCTTGCCGCATTCTAGCATGACGGAGAATCGCAGAACTCATCGGGCGGGCAGGCGAGAAGGTGCGGAATCAAACGTGGACAGAAAGAGGGCGACGCACCGTCGAGGCGCGTCGCCCTCTCCGAGGAGTCCTATTTCAGGGTCTAGCCCTCGAACTTGTCCATCATGTCCTTGAACTTCTCGAGCTCGGTCGGGTCCATGTGATAGCCGTGCTTCTCCTCCGGATACACGCCGTCGCGAACGTCGTCCGCCCAGTCGCCGTATGCGTCGCATAGGAACGGCAGCAGCTGAGCATAGGTCTTGGAGTGCGATGCGGGCTTGGGCATGACGCCGAAGGTGTCCATGTCGACCATCTCGGAGCCGTCGCAGGGTGCGCCGCCGGCGATGGAAACCACGGGCACGCGCAGCTTCTCGGCGATTGCCTGGGAGACCTCCATGGGGGTGAGCTCGATGGTCATGCCGCCCATGCCGTTCTCCTGGTACTCGTAGCCCCACTTGAAGACGCGGAACGCGTCCTCGGCGGTCTTGCCCACGCGCTTGTAGCCGGTGGCGTTGGTCTGCCATCCGGAGATGGCACCGATGTGGCCGTAGACGGGCACGTAGTTATCGGTCATGTGCTTGAGGACGTCGTTGGTGATGCCCATGGGCAGCATCGAGTCGGCGCCGTCAAAGACCCATTCGGCCGCCCAACGAACCGCCTTGTCCTTGGTGGCATAGGTCGGGGTGGGCATGTAGAAGTTGATGTGAATGATCTTGGTGTACTCGCGGAACTTCTGGATGGTGAGACTGCAGGCGACCATCTCCTCGTCGAGACGAGAGGAGGAGCGCAGGCTCAGCATCGAGGGGATGCGGCAGATGTCACAGCCCACCATCTCGGCGGCCATCGCGAAGAACGGCCCGAGCTCTGCGGGGCACATCTGCACGATCTTCTCGCCGTTGTCCTTCATCTTCTGCAGGTACGCGAGGTTCTTGCGGGACTTCGAAGCGGTAGACATCTTGATGTCTGCATGCTCATTGTCTGCCATGGGGTGCTCCTTCTTATGGCTAGCTGGGTTGCTGGTACGAGACGTACGTGCTACTGGGCGTCGAGGGCGTCGAGACGGGCGATGATCTCCTTGATGGTGTCATGGGGAAGACCGACCTGCGGGAACTTGAGCAGGGTCTTCATCTTCATGCTGGCGACGGGGCCGAGCTCGGGGTTTGACGTGAATCCGGGGACGTACTCCTCGATGATCGCCACGGCGCGCGGGTCCTCCAGAATCTCCGCGAGCGTGCTCTTGCTGCTGGTGGCCATGTTCGTTCCTCTCTTGTCCTTCGTGCCTGATAGTTGACTCGCCTACGAGATGCTCCTGCTGTCGTGAGGCCTACGCGTGAAGACCGCCCTCCATCGTGTAGCTCCACGGCTTCTCCTGGAAGCTGAGGTCGCTGCCTCCGTCGACCTCGACGACCTTGCCGTACATGAAGTCCGAGACGCTCGTGCAGAGGGTGAGAATCATGCGCGCCATGTCGTCGGGACTCGTGGCAACCGGGGTCGCGGATCCGCCTCCCATCTGGTCGCGCTGCCACTCCGCCCCGTACCTCTCGACCGTCTCGACGCAGTTCTCGATGGCTCCGGGGGTCACCATGCCACCGGGGGCGACGCAGTTGACGTTGATGCCATACTGCTTGAGCTCCTTGGCAATGCCCTTGGTCATGCCGACGACGCCAGCCTTGGCGGCGTTGTACGGAGTCATCATCGCGATCTTGTAGATGTCGTCGCCGCGATAGGCGACTGAGGCGATCGTGACGACCTTGCCGCCATGCTTGGCCTTGACCATCGAGCGCGCCGCAGCCTGAATCAGGAAGTACTGGCCCTTCATGTCGGTGTCGACGACCTCGTCATAGAGCTCCTCGTCCATGTCGAGAAACGCGCGGGCCTGCCAGGTCGCGGCAACGGGGACCACGATGTCGACGGGACCATAGGTCTTCTCGGCGAAGTCGACGAGGGCACGGCAGTCCTCGATCGTGCGGACGTCGGTCTGCTTGAAAGCGACGTTCGTGTGGCCGAGGTCCTTCAGAGCGTCCACGGCCATGTCGCCCCACTCCTGCGTACGGGCGCCAAATACTACCTTCGCGCCGCACTCTGCCAGGCGATTGATTACGTAGAGGGCGAGACCGACGCTGCCCGAGACCATCGCGACCTTCCCGGACAGGTCGAAGACCTCCTTGATGGGCATCACGTCCTCGAGGCCGTCGGCAGACATGTCAAACAGATCTTCCTTGTCCATCGGGATCTCCTTTTGTCGCAGTGGAGACTCGAATCCGAGCCCCTGACAACCACGAATGTAGAGCCGCGCGAGGAGATGTTCGATGGAGACGAATGCGTATCTTTCATGCCTAGAAATGGGTATGCGCGAAGCCGAACGGCGCAGCTAGAAGCGTTGCGGGTCCAGGTGGCTCACTCGCTGTGAGCCACTGCCCAGTCAATCGCCTTGCGCTCGAGCACGTCTCGCCTGAGCATCGTGAGATCGTCGCCGAAGAACGACCTGAGCGCCTCGACCGTCGTCTGCTGGCTATCGGCGATCGTCCTGGCCTCCGCCTCGAGTTCCGCTGGCGTGACCTCGAGACCCAGCCGAGATGCGAGCTCGCGTACCACGATGGGCTCCTTCGCCTCAAAGGTCGCCGCCGCGAGAAGCTCGTCTTCCTGTTCGGCGAGCTCCTGCCCTGGAAAGAGGTGAGCTCCTCCGCCCGACAGTCGGTCGTACTGCATGCGATGGCGCAGATCGAGCTCGATGAAGGCTCGCTCGTTCTCGATGGCTTCCTCGGACACCTCGACGCCGTACTCCATGACGTAGCGCCGCCACAGCTCGTCTCGCGTCATCATCGTCTGCCCCCCACGTGAAAGGCCTCGGCGAGGTTCGGCAGCTTACCTTGGGTGCTCGTCACGCTGGCCTCGGTGACGAGCGTGGTCTCCGCCATGGAGCACGCGGCCTCGAGGGCGCATCTCACCACGTGCAACGGGTCGGCGATACCAGCCCTGACCATGTCGACATATCGACCAGAGGCGGCGTCATAACCCCAGCCCCGTTCGAGCTCGGACGTATGCGCGAGGACCTCGTCCCCGCATGCACCGGCATTCTCGGCTATCTGCCAGAGCGGTGCGCGCAAGGCGTCTGCGGCAATCCTCGCGCCCAAGCGCTCGTCGCCATCGAGGCTGCCGGCGAGCGCGTCCAGGCTCATCGCCGCGTCAAAGAGCGCCACGCCTCCGCCACAGACCACGCCGCTCTCGAAAGCCGCGCGTGCGGCGTTCACGGCATCCTCCACGCGCATCTTGCGCTCGGCCTGCTCAGCTTCCGTGATGCCTCCCACCTTGATGGTCGCGACACCCGAGACGAACTTCGCGAGCCGCTCCGCATGACGCTTGCGGTTGAACTCGTACGCGGTGTTCTCGGCGTAGAAGCGCAGCTCCTTCACGCGGGCTTCGATGGCAGCGGGGTCGCCTGCTCCGTCCACGATCGTCGTGCGGTGACGCGTTACCTTCACGCTTCGTGCACTGCCGAGCATCTCTCGATTCACGTCTCGCAGCGAGAGCCCCATCTCCTCGGAGACGAACACGCCTCCCGTCTGCACGGCGAGGTCGTCCATGCGCCACCGGCGCCCCTCACCGTACTCGGGAGCGAGCACGCAGCCCACGTTCATGTCGCCCTCGCGCTTGTTCTGGACGAGCAGTGCCAAGGCGTCGCCTTCGATGCCATCGCAGATGATAAGGGCGTCGCGTCCGTCTTCCGCCGCGCAGATGAGCGTGGGGATGAGGTCCTGACCGTTCGTGAGCCTCTTGTCGGTGAGCAGGATGTAGGGGTTGTCAAGCGTCACCGAGCAGGCGGCCTGATCGCTTGCCAGATAGGGCGAGAGAAGACCGCGGTCGAAGACGATGCCCTCCGCGATGTCGAGTGTCGTCTCGGTTCGCTGTGAGTCGTCGATGCTGAGGACGCCCTCGAGGCCGACCGTCTTGAGGGCGTGGGCGATCAGGGGGCCGAGCTTGTCGTCTTGGCAGGAGATGGTGGCAACGTGCGCGATGTCCGTCTCCTCGGTAATGGGGAGGGCGGCGCCCTCGAGGCATTCGATGGCGGCGGCGCTCGCCTTCTTCATGCCCCTTCGCAGCGCCAGAGGGTCGGAACCTGCGGCTATCGCACGAAAGGAGCCCGTGATCAGCGCCTGCGCGAGCACGATGGCCGTCGTCGTTCCGTCTCCCGCGGCCTCGTCGGCCGTGGCGGCGGCATCTCTCAGGAGCTGCGCTCCCATGTTCTCATTGGGATTCGCCAGAACGATCGACTGAGCGATAGTCACCCCGTCGTTGGTCATGAGCACCGGGGCGTCCCGAGGTGCCCGGTCGGAGTACTTCGAGTCGCGGATGTTGGCCTTCTGATACATGGCAACGTTGCGGCCGCGCGGTCCCAAGGTGACCTTCACCGCGTCTGCCAGCTTGTTCGCTCCGGCGAGAAGTGACTCCCGTGACGCGCTTCCGATGATGACGGCCATAAGGCTGACCCCTATTTCCCGAGCAGAAGGACGAGCAGCTCCTGTCTGGTGCTGACCTCGAGCTTCTTGTAGATATGGCTGATGTGCTTGTTGGCGGTTCCCAGCGAGATGTGCAGCTCACGCGAGATGTTGCTCGGCGTGACGCCCTCGCAGAGAAGCTCGCAGATCTCGCGCTCGCGAGCGGTGAGATCCTCGGCGCCGTGACCGTCCCACAGGCGAACCTGTCCCGAGGGGCGCACGAACATGTTCTTGTACAGGTTGTTGAGATGCGGGGTCACGGTGTTCGCGACTCGGACGTCCCTCTCGCTAAACCGCTCCTCACGGGTGCGGTCGAGGGAGAAGGCCGTTGCCGGTGAGCCCTTGAGGTCGAAGAGCACGAAGGTGAGGGATTCCTTGAGCCCGCGTGGCTGGATGTAGTCCGCCATGAGGTCATCGCCCTCCCAGTAGTATTTGCCCCAGTCAATGACCCTGACGAGCGGAGAGGACGCAGGTTCGAATACCTCCGAGTCGAGTCCGAAATCAGGATCGGAGAGACGCGAGTAGTATTCGAGATAGATTGAGATCCATCGAGGGGGTATGTTCTTCGCATACTTCCGTACGATTCGACGGTTGCCATCGAGCATCAGGAACAGCCCCTCATCGAATTCGACGAGGCCACCGATGCCTTCAAGCACCGACACGCAGAACTTGTACGGCTCATGCACGTTGCCGCACTTGAGCAGGAACTCATTTACCTTGTCATGCGGAACCTCGGTGCTCGCACCCACGGTACCCCCCCTCGCGGCAATCGTAGATGACTCGCTTGACTGGATTATCAAGGCACATGATGAGGATTAGGTATACCTAGAACTACCCATTTTGTGGCGTACGGTCGGCATTGGCAGGCTGTCCTGCATGGTACTGTCGATGTGCTGACGGAATCAACCAGGAGTCGTACCATCGTGTCAGGCACTCGGAATCAAACGAGCAGGAGGTACGGAGCATGCCGAACGAGATTCGCGAGCTGCGCTGCGGTCAGACGAGGTGCTATCTCGTGGGCGGAGTGCTGCTGGTTGACACGGGCTGGGCCGGTACCCTGCGTGAGCTCTTTGCGAGCCTCAAGCTTGAGAACGTGCCGCTCACCGACGTGCGCTATCTGATCGTCACGCACTACCATCCCGACCACATGGGAATCGCCCAGGACCTGGCAGAGCTGGGCGTCCGGCTCGTGGTTCTCGACGTCCAGCAGGGCTTTCTCCACTCGTCGGACGCCATCTTCGCCAAGGATCCGCGGACGCGATTCAAGCCGATCGTCGAGAAGGACGCGCTCGTCGCTCCCTGTTCCGAGAGCCGAGTCTTCCTGGCGAGCCTTGGCATATCCGGAGAGGTGCTCCACACGCCTGGGCACAGCGATGACAGCGTCTCGGTCGTGTTGGATGACGGGACGGCGATCGTGGGAGACCTTCCGCCTCTGTGTCTCGTGTCTGGCTACGAGAGCCCCGTGCTAGAGGCGAGCTGGGATGACCTGCTGGCCCATGGTGTGACGCGGGCTCTTCACGCGCATGCGCCGGAGGAGCGGGTGGAAAGCGCGGGTATTAGGAAAACAAGAGCATAGTAACGCGCTGTATGGAGCGGGAAAAGGCAGAGGAGGAGAGCGCCTGCCCTCTCCTCCTCTGCTTCATGGTTCGCGAGCTCGCCCCACGGCGTGGACGTTACCGCGGCGCCTCGCGTCTAGAGGCGCATCTGCCAGGGGTTACCGTGCTTCCAGCCGGCGTCGTACTTGTTGTCAACAAAGAGGATCTTGATGTCGCAGTCGTTCTGGTCGTCGGTCCAGAATACCTTGACCGTCGCGTCGTACTTGTCGTCCACGAAGAGCCAGTGCTCGTCGCAGTCCGCGTCGTACTTGTTGTCGACCACCTGAACGCAGAGGTCGGCGTCATACTGCGAGTCCACCTTCGCCAGTACGACATCTGCGTCGTACCTGTTGTCCATGACCATTACCTTTGCCATCGTCAGTCTTCCCTTCTCCTGTCATTGTCGTTCATGTCAGTTCATTGCCCGCGACCGCTAGTCGATACCCGGCGGCGGCTTTCGGTCGCAGGAATCCGTCGTCGGGACAAGGTCCTCACCTCTCTCCCACAAGCCTCGGTGCCCATCCAGCTCGTGGCTCAGTGGAGGGCACGCGCGATCTCGACGGCCATGAGCGCCTGATGCGATAGCCGCTCCACTCCGCTCGCTGCAATTGCTCCTCTGAATGACGTCTCCAGCAGGTCATAGTCATGGCCCTTGCTTTCCACGAGATAGTCGATGGAACCGCGCGCGACGCGTCTGCCGTTGGCGAAGAGGCTCCAGTCAGAAAGCGATTGAGAAGGACTCTCCCACTCGAATCTGAGGAACCATCCTCCCATCGGATCGTGATCATAGCAGTCCTGCAGGTACTTCACGATCAACTCGGCAGCCTCACAAACCCCTCGCCTGCGTTCGAGTCGCTCGCGCCGCTCGTCCTCAAGCATTTTGGGAGGCAGCGAGCTTTCGTCACGTGCGCGGTCGAACAGCAGGACGGTACAGGTGTCCTCCCGCTCGATTCCCTGGCTATACCCGTCATCGGGGTTCGAATCCCGCGATGACGTGCCCCCTAACTTCTTGGCATCCGCATCAATCTCGTTCATGTGGTGCTCCTTTCATCCGTTCGACTGATTGCTCCTTCTCGCCCTTGGTGCTTGGCGAGAATAATGTACAATTGCCACAGGACATCAATACGACTGGGGAGCGGACATGCGAATCGGAGACATGGGGGACTGCAGGATCATCATGGGCAGCCCGCTCCGACGCTACGAGGCGGTTGGCGGACGCGCGGCAAAAGGGTCGCATCGCATCCTGCTTCCCTCGGCCATTAGCGGCGGAACGATTAACGAGAAGCTTGTCGAGATACGGCCGTTCTTTACGGAGCCTTCGGGTGACTGCTTTACCAACCGATACGACGTGGCCCTCGAGCTGACGGCTCCCTTCTCGGCGGCTTTCGTTCCGGTTGGCCTCGAGGGGCTGTTTGTCACGAGCTCCCTGTGCCTTCTTCGCTTTCGCGGCGATCCCCTGAAGGCTCATGACCCGGGATTTGTCGCCGGCTACCTCAACCTCGCGCCGGTCTCTGCGCTCCTGCGAGCCCAGGCATCGGGAATGGCCATGCCGACTCTCAATCGATCGCAGGTCGAGGCCATCGACCTGCCCGAGGTTCCGATTGGTGAGCAGGAACGCATTGGGGCAGTCGCTCAGGCGGCGGCGAGAGCGTTTGCCTTACGCCGTGAGCTCGACGAGCTCGAGCGGGAGACGGTCGAGTCGGCCTATGCCACGGTGTTTGGGGAGACGAGATAGATGGAGCCCATGGACCTCGGAGGCCTGCTGACCGTCGACACCAAGAGGGCTGCCACGTTGAACCAAGGTGATGCTGACGCGGCACGAATCGCCCTTTTTCTCGCGTACGCCAGGGACAACGCGCAGCTGCTCGGGCTGACCGACGCGTTTGGCAACGAACCGATCGATGTCGCGCATGCTGGGAAGCTTGCCGTCCGAGTGGCCGATGGCCTCGGGATGGATGAGAGGGCATTCGGGAAGTACGTCGAAACCATAGCGGCAAAGGACCTGAAGAGGGCTCTCGCGTCGGAGTACATCAATCCTGGCGTTCTTGAGGTGACGGGCGACCCAGGGTCGGACGGTCGCGTTTCGCGCGCGCTCGACCTGCTCGAAGACATCAGTTCCGACAGAAATCACCAGATCTTCCTCGCGGAGGCCGAACTTGCCAGGAGCGTGTTGCTCGGCGCGAGGGACGGGAGACCCATACGCAGTGTGTGCGACCCGACGTGTGGCCATGGCGGCCTGCTCGTGCGATTTCACCGAGCGGCTGGAGGAGCTTGGCCGTTAGTCACCGCGACCGACACGGATGCCGCAAGCGTCGCGATTACGTCGATGAGGTTGCTCGCGGACGGGTATCGGGGTGGCTTTGAGCATGTGAGGCAGGCAGACTCGCTCGCTGTAGGCTCTGTGCCAGGCGTTGGTTTCGATGCCGTACTCTGCGAGGCACCCCATGGCTCCGCGAAGCGAGAAGCCGCTCGGACAGAGGTTGATCCTCGGATTCTTGACGGGATGGATGGCCGAAAGTGGGTCAAGGGCGACGTCGAGGGGCTCTCGCTGCTCCGTGCCGCTGACCTTCTCGCCGAGGGCGGGACGGCGGTGGTCATTACCGCCACTGGCGACTCTTATGCCTTGCCGCAAGTAGGGCTCCGCCAGCGACTCGTGGAGGACGAGCTGGTGGAGGCCTGCATCGAGATTCCACGGCGTCTGCCGTATTCATGGCAGACGGGACTTACGATGTGGGTCCTCTCGCGTCGTGGTGTCGACGGGACCCTTCTCGCGGTGCTCGATGGCGATGGCTTCCAAGCAGAGTGTCCGGACTTCTATTCGTCGCTGGATTCTCTCGAGTCTTCCTCCCGCTGGCTCGCCGATCTTGTCACGAGCAGGCGAGAAGTACCGTTCATGAGCACGGTCATCTCGCGCGAGAAGATCCTCGAGACTCCTGGCTCGCCCCTGAGGTTCTCGGGATACGCGACCAGCATCGACGTGGCGGGAAGGTTGAGAGAGGGCCCGAACGCTGACGAGATTGCCGCGCGCCACGCCGAGGTGCTTGCTGGGCTCGCCGCGGCGGAGAAGGAGCTGGACGAGACGTTCTCGCGCGTAGTGCGTCCGCCGCGGTGATGGCGGGAAGGGCGCCCGGAATATGACGAGGACGTAGATGCCGCAAGTACAAAGCTCACTATACGGCTTCCACGGTTAGGAAAGAAGGCATTGCCAGCGCTCCAACCTGCGGTTCTTCGGAACTCGGTGCCATCTTTGTCTAGATTGGATAACAAATTCTTCTCACGTGTTATTTTCTTTTCGCGGTTCAGCGTCATCAGCCTTTTCTGACGACTGACGAGATTGAAGGGAACCGTAGGAGACTTGACGTGACGAAGAATGCCCTTTCGGGCCGCTCGAGAGCGGTAACGGGTCTTTTCGCAAGCATCCTCGTGGCGCTTGCGATGTGCCTTACGGGGGCGACCGAGGCCCGTGCGATGGATCGGTATCCGATAACGATAGACACGCTTGCTAAGGCCACGGCTACGTCCGTGCCAGCGACTGGTGACACGACGAGCATGACGCTGATTATCATCCTGCTTGTGGTGGCTGTTGTTGCGTGCGTCCTCGGTCTCTACCTGAAGCGCAAGAACAGGGACAAGTAGTATCAGCTGTCATCGCCTTGAGAAATCGCGCGGGGCCTTGGATCATCCAGGGTCCCGCGTTTGCTGTCCAGAAGGACGTGCTTCCAACCTGACTCTGTACTCAGGCCAGCTCCTCACCAAAGCCGTCCTCGACTGCGGCACCCACGGCCTCGCAAGCGGGGCGCGCATCGGTCCCCACGGCAGTGACGTGCACCGTGCAACCAGCCTTGGCATCAAGTGCGATGACGCCCATGACGTCTCTCGCGTTCGCTTCCTTGCCTTCGCAGGTGAGCCGGACATCGGCCTGGAATTCCGCCGCGAGCGCCGCCAGGGCTGCTGCCGGGCGAGCGTGGATGCCCGCAGCGTTGCGGACGAGGACGTCGGCCTCCGCCACTGGTTCGGTGTTGGCTGCTGGTGGAATGTCGCTTCCCGACAAAGACCTTTCGACATCCGTGACCTCTCCGACCTGGTCTCGCTTTGATGCGAGAGCGCCCTCCGCCCGTGCGCAGACCTCATCGAGGGTGTCACCACCTGCCGCGGAGACCGCTGCGACGACGAGACCCTCGACGAAGGGGGCGGCAACGACTCGTGCGTCCGTATCGGGCACGAGCTCGCAGGCAAACTGCGCGTTCATGACTGCGGACCCGAGGTCGGTGATGACGATGACCCCGTCGCCACTGTCGACCGAGGAGATGGCAGACGCTATTGCCGTGGCGTCCGTGCCCAGACTCCCGTCAGGAAGACCCGCGGCGCACTCTATGGCAGGTGGGCACGAGCGAACCATCTGCATCGCGAGCTCGACGGCGGCATGTGCGAGCACGGCCGAATGGGAGACAGCCACTATCCCGACTCGGGGTGTCATCCTAGGCACACGCCTTCGCGAGCGCCCTTATCAGCAGGGCCGCCGAGGCGGAACCAGGGTCGATATGTCCGATGCTCCTGTCTCCGAGATAGCTGGCGCGTCCCTTGAGCGCTTTGAGGGGAGCGGTGGCATCGCGTCCGGCTGCTGCCGCCTCTGCCGCGCCGGCACTCGCCGCGGCGATTGACAGCCCCTCTGTCCCGTCGAAGGAGTCGAGGGCGGGGGAGAGGGCGTCGAGCATCGTCTTGTCGCCCAGCTGTGCCTTGCCCCTGTCGATGACTCCCTTGATGCCTGCCCTCAGCGCAGAGGAGAGGTCGGCCTTGTCGCATTCGCTCTTATCGCCAAGGGCAGCCCCCATACGCAGGAAGAACGTCCCGTACAGGGGGCCGCTCGCGCCGCCCACGGTCGAGACGAGCGCCATGCCCACGGTCTTGAAGACGGACCCGAGCGTCGCCGGATCGGCCGCGGCGAGCTTCTCCTCGACTGCCCTCATGCCTCGGTCCATGTTCGTGCCGTGATCGGCATCGCCGATGGCTGAGTCAAGCTCGGTGAGGTACTCCTGGTTCTCAGACACCGCTTTCCCGAAGGCGGTCATCCACGCTCTCGCGTCCTCGACGGAAAAGGTCTCGGTTGCCATGGTCTCTCCTCCTATCGTCCCCACCTGAGGGCCGCCGTCTGGACGGGCGCATCCCACAGCCTGAGCATCTCGTCATCGGCAGCGAGCAGGGTGAGGGAGCACCCGGCCATGTCGAGCGAGGTGATGTAGTTTCCGACGAGGTTCCTGGCGATGCTGACCCCGTTCTTCTGGAGCAGCGCCGCCACCTCGCCGTACATGAGGTAGAGCTCGATGAGCGGCGAGGCTCCCATTCCGTTGAGCATCGCGATGACGGGGCTGGACGAGAAGTCCATGTCGCCGAGAATCGGGTTGACGAGCTTGGCCGCGATCTCCCTCGCGCTCGCCATCTTCTCGCGCTGGCGCCCCGGCTCTCCGTGGATGCCAATGCCGATCTCCATCTCGTCGTCGGGCAGGTCGAAGGTGGGCCTGCCAGCGGTCGGGACGGTGCAGCTCGTGAGAGCCATGCCCATCGAGCGGCCCCTTGAGTTGACCCGCTGCGCGATGTCCCGAACGTCGACGAGCGAGCGCCCCTCCTCGGCCGCCGCGCCGGCGATCTTCTCAAGAAGGACCGTGACGCCGACGCCCCTGCGGCCTGCCGTGTAGAGCGAGTCCTCGACTGCTACGTCGTCGTTGGTGACGACCGTCTCGACCTCGATGCCCGACTCGGCGGCGACGAGCTCCGCTGCCATGTCGAAGTTCATGACGTCGCCCGTGTAGTTCTTGACGATGTGGAGCACGCCGGCGCCTGCATCGACGGCCAAGGTGGCAGCCTCGATGCGGTCGGGGGTCGGAGACGTGAACACCTCGCCTGCACAGGCGGCGTCGAGCATGCCATAACCCACGTAGCCGCTGTGCAGGGGCTCATGGCCTGAGCCGCCGCCCGAGACGAGCGCGACCTTCCCATGGTCTTTCGGCTGCGCGCGGAGCACCACACGGTGCTCGTGGTCGACCCTCACGTTGTGGTTGCTCGCCTCGATGCCGACCAACGCCTCGTCGACCACGTTCTCAGGATCGTTGATGAGCTTCTTCATGACCGGGCTCTCTTCTCATCCGTGCCGTCCGCCAGTCCCATGCCGGTGGGAGACCCTCTCGTCTCGTGTCACGCGATCGTGCCCCGCGTTCTTCTCGCCCTGCTGGTTCCAGAAATGGGCTGAAGAAGAGGGCTTGTATTATTAAACGTTATGTCAAGCAAGGCGTTCGACAATAACCGCGTGGTGTTGCTCCTGGTCGACAAGCGGATGCCATGGGACATGCCGAGATTTCATAGGGTCCTCCGCCGTCAGGGAAGCATCCCGACGGCTGCTTTCCTGTGAACTCTGGTTTGTTGCTGTGCGGAACGCCTGAAATATTTCCGCGCCTTACGGCCTTCGGTTAATGATGCCGAGCATCACCGAGTAGCACGCAATTGGCTCGTCATCCCTTATCTTTGTGAGCATGGTGGGTTGCGTGTGATGTCGGCGCACAGTATCCTTCATTGAGAGAATTGACGTGCAATGTATATACAATGTAACGCAACGAGGTAAAGAGGAGATACCCATGGCAAAGACCGCTGTCATCAACGCGCGCATTGACCCTGTGGTGAAGGAGCGTGCAGAGGGAATTTTGTCGGAGCTTGGCATCTCCGCTTCGGGTGCGATTACCATTTTTTATACCCAGGTCGTCCTGCATGGGGGACTTCCCTTTGCAGTCGCGCTTCCGCCAAACGACGTGCGTACGATGAGCGCCGCTCAGCTGGATGATGAGCTTGCGCTTGGATATTCCGATGCTGTGTCCGGAAATGTGAAGGATGCGGAGGAGGTCTTCTCGGACATTTTGGGAGCTGATGCTCGATGACCTATCAGGTGCTTTTGACCTCCCGTGCCGAGACTGACCTTCATGGAATCTATTCATACATTGGCTCGGCGCTCCTCTCACCAGAGAATGTTGCCGGACAGATAAGTCGCATCCGAAAGTCCATTGAGGGGCTTGCCGTGTTCCCGCTTCGCTTCCGGCTCTATGATCGCGAACCGTGGCGCACTCGTGGGCTGCGAATCCTGCGGGTAGACAACTACCTCGTGTTCTATGTTGTGGATGAAATGAAGACCGTCGTAACCGTTATCAGGGTGATGTACGGGGGCATGGATCTAGACTCCGAGCTCGCGGCGGAGACGCCCCCTTCCTCGGAGTAGCCGCTGGGGTTCAGGCTGGCTGGGCAGCGACTGCGCTTTGACGAAACGCCTCCCGTGTCAACCCCTCGTGTTCGTCGAATGTTGTCACACGACAAGCATATACGCGCCGCGTCATGGGTAGTATCATGGACAAGGTTCCGGGATGGTCACGCGTCCATCTCGGGCGAGAAATCTGACGTTGAAAGTCAATTGAGACGGAAGAGGAATCCATGAAGACGCGCGTTGCAGCACTGAGCATCATCGTCGACGACCCAGAGTCTGTCGAGAAGATCAACGACGAGCTTCACAAGGTGAGGTCCTACGTCGTCGGGCGCATGGGCATTCCCTACTCCAGGCGAGGCATCAGCATCATCAGCCTGGTCATCGATGCCCCCCAAGACGTCATCAGCTCCGTCGCCGGCAAGGTCGGCGCGCTCGACGGAGTGAGCGTCAAGGTGGCGTACTCCGCCTATGAGTTCGAAGACGGTGCCGACGGCGAATAGCCGTCCCCCTTCCAGGCAACAGGCCTCTCCGAAACCATGGACACGACACGTGACCTGTTGGTCCGTCTCGAGGCGGAGCATGAGCTCTCCCGCGAGGAGTGGATCAACCTCATCGACAACCGAACGAACGAGGACGAGTCGTACGCGGCGGCCCGCGCGCGCGACGTTGCGCGCGGCATCTTCGGCGATGCCGTCTACCTGCGGGGCATCGTCGAGTTCACCAACATCTGCAAGAACGACTGCCTCTACTGCGGGCTTCGCCGCTCGAACGCCGGCCAGCATCGCTACCGCCTCTCCCCGGAACGGATCCTCGACTGCTGCGAGAGCGGCTACGAGCTCGGCTTTAGGACCTTCGTCCTCCAGGGCGGAGAGGACGCGTGGTTTGCCGACGAGCACATGGTGCCCATCGTGGCGTCCATCAGGGAGCGGTTCCCCGACTGCGCGGTGACCCTCTCCCTCGGCGAGCGCTCCCACGAGAGCTACCAGGCGCTCTTCGACGCCGGCGCGGACCGCTACCTGCTGCGCCACGAGACGGCCTCGGCCGACCACTACGCTCGCCTGCACCCCGCCGACATGAGCTTCGAGAACCGCATGCGCTGCCTCGTCGACCTCCGCGAGATCGGCTACCAGGTGGGTGCCGGCATGATGGTGGGGAGCCCCTTCCAGACCACCGCCGACCTCGCTGCCGATATGCTGTTCATGGCCGAGTTCCGCCCGCAGATGGTGGGCATGGGTCCCTTCATCCCCCATCACGCCACCCCCTTCGCCGACCGGCAGCCCGGTACCCTCGCTGACACGCTCTTCCTTCTCAGCTGCGTTCGCCTCATGCTGCCGAACGTGCTGCTCCCCGCCACCACCGCATTGGGCACGATCGCTCCCGGCGGCCGCGAGCGGGGGGTGCTTGCCGGCGCGAACGTGATCATGCCCACGCTCACCCCGACGGAGAACCGCAGCGACTACCTGCTCTACGACAACAAGATCTGCATCACCGACCGTGCCGAGACCTGCATCGGCTGCATGAGCCGATGCATGGCGTCCATCGGCTATCGCGTGGTGGTCGGACGTGGTGACGCGCCGGGCTTCGGCCCTCATGGCGACGTCTCGAGGAAGGGGAACTGACATGGGACTGACTGACACGCCCTCGAGCGAGAGGGTCCACATCGGGTTCTTCGGTCTGCGGAACGCGGGCAAGTCGAGCCTGGTCAACGCAGTGACGGGTCAGGACCTCTCTGTGGTCTCGGACACGCTCGGCACGACGACCGACCCCGTCTCGAAGGCGATGGAGATCTTGCCCCTGGGGCCGGTGGTCGTCATCGACACCCCGGGCTTCGACGACACGGGGGCGCTCGGCGAGCAGCGCGTGGCGCGGGCGCGGCGCGTGCTCGACCGCACCGACGTGGCCGTCCTCGTGACCGACGCGACGAGGCCACTCGCCCCCTCCGAGGCCGAGCTCGTCGGCCTGTTCGAGCGCCGTGGCCTGCCCTACCTCGTCGTTCGCAACAAGTGCGACCTTCTCGCCAAGGACAGCCGGCCCGCCCCGGGTGCGCACGAGGCCTATGCGAGCGCCGTCACCCTCGAGGGAATCCAGGAGCTCAAGGAGCGTCTCGCCCGTCTCACCACCAACGAGGCGCTCGACTCGCGCATCGTGGGCGACCTGCTCTCGCCGGGCGACGTGGTCGTGCTCGTGACCCCCATCGACACGGCCGCCCCCAAGGGCAGGATGATCCTCCCGCAGCAGCAGACGATCCGCGACGTGCTCGACGCGCAGGCGGTGAACCTCGTCACCCGCGAGGACCAGCTCGCCGGGGCGCTCGCCTCGCTCGTCACGCCGCCCCGCATGGTCGTCACCGACAGCCAGGCCTTCGGGTTCGTCTCGAAGGTCGTGCCGCTCTCGGTGCCTTTGACCTCCTTCTCCATCCTCATGGCACGCCACAAGGGATTCCTTCGCGACGCCGTCGCCGGGGCGTCGGCGCTCGGTCGCCTGACCGACGGGTCGCGCGTCCTCATCTCGGAGGGCTGCACGCACCACCGTCAGTGCAAGGACATCGGGACCGTGAAGCTCCCCAAGTGGCTGCACGACTACACCGGCGCGGACCTCGACCTCCGCTACACCTCGGGAGGGGAGTTCCCGACCGACCTCACGGGCATCGACCTGGTGCTTCACTGCGGCGCCTGCATGCTCAACGAGGCCGAGGTCACGAGCAGGCGGGACCGCGCGCGGGAGCAGGGCGTCCCCTTCACCAACTACGGCATCGCCATCGCGCAGATGCACGGCATCCTGCGCCGGAGCCTCGAGCTGTTCCCCGACGTCCTCGCAGAGCTGGGGTGATCGCATGCTGAAGATCGCCATCTATGGCAAGGGCGGCATCGGCAAGTCGACCGTCACGGCCAACCTCGCGGCCGCGTTCGCCCTCTCTGGCCTGCGGGTCATTCAGATCGGCTGCGACCCCAAGGCCGACTCGACCATCAACCTCCTCGGCGGCATGCCGCTTCAGCCGGTCATGGACTTCATGCGCGAGCACGACGCCGACCCCGAGCTCGACGACATCATGCGTGTGGGCTTCGGCGGCGTGCGCTGCATCGAGACGGGCGGGCCCACGCCCGGCCTGGGCTGCGCGGGACGCGGCATCGTGACGACCTTCAGCCTGCTCGAGGACCTCGACCTCTTTGGGCGCGAGAAGCCCGACGTGGTCCTCTTCGACGTGCTCGGCGACGTCGTGTGCGGCGGCTTCGCGGCCCCCATCCGCGAGGGCTATGCCGACGAGATCCTGATCGTGACCTCGGGCGAGAAGATGTCGCTCTATGCCGCGGAGAACATCTCCAAGGCGGTCGACAACTTCTCGGACCGAAACTACGCGCAGGTGAGAGGCATCGTCTTCAACCGGAGGAACGTGCCTGGCGAGGAGGACAAGGTCCGTGCCTTCGCCGACGCCCACGGCTTCGAGATCGTCGCCGACATCCCGCGGAGCGATGACATCAACCGCTTCGAGGAGGAGGGCACAACCGTCGTCGAGGGTGACGCCAGCCTTCCTCTGAGCCACAAGTTCGCCGAGCTCGCTGTCCTTCTCGCGCAAGACGCCGGTCGGGGTGGCGAGCCGTCGCGCTCGACCCTCGCCTGCGCGGCATGCGGGGAGGTGGGCTAGACGATGGCCGGAGAGCCCTTCAGCATCACGGTGGGCGAGCTCGCGCGGCGGGGGAGGACCGACATCCCCGACCACTTCGTGCCCGCGTGCCACCTCATCTACAGCTCGCCCGCGACGATCTCGTACAACTCGCCCGGTGCGCTCGGCTTCGGCGTGAAGCGTGCCGCCCTCGTCATCCCCGAGTCGGTCATGCTGCTCGTCTCGCCCGACGGCTGCGCGCGCAACTCCACGGTGCTCAGCAGCGAGGAGGGCTACGCCGACCGCCTCTTCTACCTGCTCATGAGCGAGAGCGACCTCGTGACGGGCAACCACCTCTCGAAGATTCCCGAGGCCATCGAGGAGATCCTCGCGGTGTGCGAGCCGGCGCCGAAGGTCGTCGTGGTCTGCATCACCTGCGTGGACGCCCTCATGGGCACCGACCTCGAGCGGGTGTGCCGCGCCGCTCAGGAGCGCTGCGGCGTGCTCGTGGTCCCGAGCTACATGTACGCCCTCGAGCGCGAGGGGCGGCGCCCGCCCATGTCGGCGATCAGGACCACGATCTACTCGCTGCTCGAACGGCTCGAGGTCGAGCCGACCACCGTGAACCTCATGGGCTTCTTCACGCCCCTCGAACCCCGGAGCGAGCTCTTCTCGCTCCTGGCGGCGGCTGGCGTGCGCCGCGTGAACCAGGTCTCGGCGGCTCGGACCCTCGAGGAGTACCGCGCGATGGGCGCGGCGAACTTCAACCTCGTCCTCGACCCCGAGTCGCGGGCCGCCGCCGAGGACCTGCGCGTGCGGCTCGGCATGCCCTATGTCGAGCTCGCGCGCCTCTACGACCCCGAACGCATCCATCACCAGTACCATCTCTTCTTCGGAGGAATCGGCCTGCGCTTTGACGACGCGTCCTACCTCGAAGAGGCTCGTCTCGCCTGCCGGCGCTTCTCCGAGCGTCATGCGGGCACCAGCTTCGCCGTGGGCGAGATGTGCAACGCGAACCCCTTCGAGCTCTCGGCGCTTCTCGTCTCGCTCGGCATGGAGGTGCGCGCCGTCTACTCCAACGTGACGGCCGACCAGTACCCCCTCCTCGAGCGGCTCGCCGCCGTGTCCCCGCAGACGCGGGTCTACGCAGGCATCTCGCCGACGATGGTCGGCTATGCCGAGGACGTCCACGTCGACGCGAGCATCGGCAAGGACGCGGGCGTGTACTGCCCCGACTCGGTGAACGTGGCGCGGAACGGCGAGAACCAGCCCTTCGGCTACCAGGGCGTCATCGACCTTCTCGCCGAGCTGGCCCGTGCGCTCGAGGGAGGTGCGGCATGAGGGGACTCTATCGCTACCTCTCGCCCTTCTCGCCCGACCAGTCGGGTGCCGTCTCGGTGCTCTACGAGCTCGGCGGCCTGATCGTGGTCCTCGACGCGGGCGGTTGCGCGGGCAACGTCTGCGGCTTCGACGAGCCGCGGTGGCTCCACACGAAGAGCGCCGTCTTCTCGGCGGGCCTGCGCGACATGGACGCCATCCTCGGGCGAGACGATCGTCTGCTCGGAAAGCTCGGCGATGCCATCGAGGCGACCTCGCCCGCGTTCGTCGCGCTCGTGGGCACCCCGGTGCCTGCGGTCATCGCGACCGACTACCAGGCGCTCTGCCACACCGTCGAGCGGCGCTTCGGGCTTCCCGCCGTCTACGTCCCGACGACGGGCATGGACTTCTACGAGCGCGGCGAGCTGAAGGCGTATGAGGCCGTCGTCTCGCTCGTCGACCGCGGACGGCGCGACCTCGGGAACGCAGCGAACACACCGGCTGCCGCCCTGGTCGCGCACCTCTCCTACGAGGAGGGCGAGACGGAGGGCGGCGTTCCCGACGTGGGCGTCTGGGGTGCCACGCCCCTGAGCCTGCCCGCGCCCGACAGCGCCCGGGCGATTCGCGCGCGCCTCGCTGCCCGTGGGCTGAGTTCGGTGACGTACGGGATGGGCGGCGGCCTTCGCGACTTCCTCCACGCGTACGGCACGAGAAAGCTGCTCGCGGTTTCGCCCGCGGGACATGCCATCGCCGAGAGGATCGCCGCGACCAACGGCGCCGAGCTCGAGACGGGCTTCGCGTTCGGTGACGAGCCCGACGATGTCTTCTCGACCTCTCTCGACTCCCTCGCGAGCGAACTCCCGCTCGGCGGCCGCGTGCTCGTCGTCCACCAGCAGGTCCTCGCGGACGAGATCCGCGCTGGTCTCGAGGGGCGCGTGGAAGGTCCCGTCGACGTGGCCTCGTTCTTCCGCATGGAGAAGGAGCTCATGCGCCCCGATGACGTCTTCCTCAAGGGGGAGAGCGAGTTCATCGAGGTCGTGCGGTCACGCGGCTACCGTGCGATCGTCGCCGACCGCCTCTACGGTCGCGCCCTGCGCCACACCAGCGTGCGCGTCCTGGCGCCGCTCCCGCACTTCGCACTCTCCGGCGAGGTCTACGCCCCCGCCACCGAGGCGGACTTCCTTCGCGGCATGGCGGAGGTGATCGAGGTATGAGGCGTCGGCTCCGCGTCTACGGCATCGTGCAGGGCGTGGGCTTTCGGCCCTTCGTCGACCGCGTCGCGACGGGTCTGGGCATAGCTGGCACCGTGAGCAACAAGGGTCCCTACGTCGAGATATTCGCGGACGCGGAGCCATCTGCGCTCGACGCCTTCCATCATGCGCTCACCTGCGAGGCGCCGGAGCGCTCCTCCGTGCTCAAGGTGGAGTCGGTCGAGCTCTCCGACTCCGACCCGTGGCCGGCGGACGCCGGCACCGCCGCGGGCATCGACGCGGGCGGGCGCTCCTTCCGCATCGTCGAGAGCGAGAAGACCAAGGGAGCCATCTTCGTCTCGCCCGACATCGCCATCTGCGACGCGTGCAAGCGGGAGCTCTTTGACCCGCGCAACAGACGTTACCTGCATCCCTTCATCAACTGCACCGCCTGCGGCCCCCGCGTCACGATCCTCGACTCGATGCCCTACGACCGCGAGCGCACGAGCATGGCGGAGTTTCCGATGTGCCCGGACTGCGCGCGCGAGTACACCGACCCCGCCTCGAGGCGCTACGACGCCCAGCCCGTCTGCTGCAACGACTGCGGCCCCGAGGTCTTCACGCTGCCCCTCTCCGAGGGCGAGGCGAGTCTGCGCGGTGCCGACGCGATCATCCGCACGAGGGACGTGATCAGGGACGGCGGCATCGCCGCGATCAAGGGCATCGGCGGCTTCCACCTGTGCTGCGACGCCACGAACGAGAAGGCCGTCGCCCGACTGCGCACCCTCAAGGACCGGCCGTTCAAGCCCTTCGCGGTCATGCTCGCCGACCTCGCCACCGTCCGCCGCGAGTGCGTGGTGCTTCCCGGGCAGGAGGAGGTCCTCGACGGTCCCAACAAGCCGATCCTCCTCCTCGAGCGGCGTGGCGAGAAGGATGGCGGGCCCGCCCCGAGGATGGCGGCGTCGGTCGCCCCCGACAACCCGCGGGTCGGCGTCATGCTGCCCTACGCCCCGGCCCAGCTCCTCATCTTTGGCTACCCGGACGGGAGGCCGATGAGCGACTGCCTCGTGATGACGAGCGCGAACCCCAAGGGCGCCCCGATCTGCCGCGATGACCAGGACGTCATCGAGAACCTCGGGAGCATGTGCGACGTCGTGCTCACGCACGACCGGAAGATCCGCCTTCGGGCGGACGACTCGGTCATGGCCTGGTACGACGGTGGCCCCTACATGGTGCGGCGCTCGCGTGGCTATGCGCCGCTGCCCCTCATGACCGACGGCCCCTTCGATGACGTGGCGTCGGTCCTCGCCATCGGCGGCGAGCTCAAGAACACGTTCTGCCTCACGAGCGGCGGCCTCATGTACATGGCCCCCTACGTGGGCGATCTCTCCGACGTGCGGAGCGTCGACGCGCTCGAGCAGGCGGTCGCCCGCATGACGGAGCTTCTCGAGCTCTCGCCCGAGCTCGTCGTCTGCGACGCGCATCCGCTCTACAACTCGCGCGCTCTCGCCCACGAGCTCGCGACCAGGGCTGGCATCCCCGTGGTCGAGATCCAGCACCACTACGCGCACATCCTCTCCTGCATGGCGGAGAACGACTGCTTTGACCCCGTGATCGGCGTTTCCTTCGACGGCACGGGCTACGGAGCCGACGGCACCGTGTGGGGTGGGGAGTTCCTTCTCGCCGACACGAGGTCGTACCAGCGGCTGGGGCACATCGCCACGTTCGTCCAGGCAGGAGGGGACCTTGCCGCCAGGGAGGGCTGGAGGGTCGCCGTGGCGCTCCTTCTCGACGCGTGCGAGAGGCCCGACGAGGCGCGGGAGCTCGCGCTCGCCGCGCAGGTCTGCAGCGGAGCCGAGTTCGACCTGGTGGCGTCGATGGTCGAGCACGGCATCAACGCCGTGACGTCGAGCAGCGCGGGTCGCGTCTTCGACGCGGCGTCGGCGGCGCTCGGCCTGAGGCGTCGCTCCACCTGCGAGGGCGAGGCGGCGATGGTGCTCGAGTTCGCCGCGGAGCGCTTCGCGGCAAGGGGCGAGACGCCCGTCCTTCAGCTCTCGCCGCTTCTGCTCGAGCGTGACGCCGACGGTGGCTTTGCCGTTCACGTGGCGGGCCTCGTCGCCGAGCTCGCGCGGGCGCAGGCGGCGGGCGAGGACACGGACCGTCTCGCCTTCGAGTTTCACCAGGTCATGGCAGGCGCGGTCGTGGACGGATGCGTGGAGAGCCGGAAGGCGAGCGGCTGCGGGACCGTCGCGCTGAGCGGGGGAGTGCTGCAGAACGCGCTCCTCCTCGACCTCTGCGCGAAGGGGCTCGAGTGCGAGGGCTTCAGGGTGCTCAGGCACCGAATGTACCCTCCCAACGATGGTGGAATCGCGCTCGGACAGGCGCTCTACGGAATGGCCCTCGTCGCGGGCGACGCGGGCGGACAACAGACAAGCGAACGACAAGGATAGGGGTGGCGCGAGATGTGCGTTGGACTTCCGGCTCGTGTGAGGCAGGTCAAGGACGGCGTGGCGATCGTGGATGCCACGGGTGCTCAGCGCGAGGTCTCGGCTGAGCTCATCGAGGACCTGGAACCAGGCGACTACGTGATGATCCACGCGGGAGCCGCGATAGCGAGGATCACGTCGGACGACGAGACGGAGGCCGACGACATCCTCGGCGACCTTCTCGGCAACTAGCCTCCATGCGAGGGGATACGGGGTGGTGTGATGAACGATAGCGTGAAGAGGGCGGCTGAGCTGGTGCGCTCCTACGACGGCAAGCAGCTGCGCGTCATGGAGGTGTGCGGCACCCACACGCATGAGAACTTCCGGCTGGGAATCAGGGGCATGCTTCCCGAGGAGATCCGCCTCATCTCGGGCCCCGGGTGCCCGGTGTGCGTGACGCCCGTGGGCTACATCGACCAGGCGATGTTCCTCGCCCGGGAGCGCGGGTGCACGGTTTGCACCTTCGGCGACCTCATCAGGGTCCCGGGGACCGACGGCAGCCTCGCCTCCGCGCGCGCCGAGGGAGCCAAGGTGCAGATGGTCTACTCGCCGATCGATGCCCAGGACTTCGCGGGCACCCATCCTGACGAGCAGGTCGTCTTCCTCTCCGTGGGATTCGAGACCACGACGCCGGCGAGCTGCATCGCGGTGAGGAAGGCGCGCGAGCGGGGCATGACGAACTTCTCGCTGCTCACGGCCAACAAGACCATGGACAATGCCTACCGGGCGCTCAAGGGCTCGGCGGACGCCTTCCTCTACCCAGGCCACGTGAGCACCATGACCGGGACGGCGATCTACCGCGAGCTCCTCGCCGAGGGGGTCTCGGGCGTCGTCGCGGGCTTCACCGCGCCAGAGCTCGTCTGCGCGCTCGCCGTGATCGTGCGGATGAGCGAGAAGGGCGAGCCGTTCTTCGTCAACTGCTACCCGCGCGTGGTGACCGACGAGGGCAGTCCCTCGGCGAGGCGTATCGTCTCCGAGACGATGGAGCCGGTCGACTCCGAGTGGAGGGGACTCGGCATCATCGAGGGCTCCGGGCTCAGGCTGCGAGACGAGTTCTCCGACTTCGACGCCCGCATCAAGTACGACGTCCCCCAGATCCAGGGGAGGGCGAACCCCGGCTGCCGCTGCGGCGACGTGCTCCAGGGAAGGATCAACCCGAGCGAGTGCCCGCTCTTTGGGCGCGTCTGCACTCCCGAGCACCCCGTCGGGGCCTGCATGGTCTCGAGCGAGGGCGCCTGCTCGGCATTCTTCAAGTACGACAGCACACGATAGGAGGACGGCATGCAGCAGGGATACGTAACGCTCGCCCACGGGGCGGGTGGCAGGCAGTCGGCGCGGCTCATCCACGACGTCTTCAGGGGCTATCTCGACAACCCCCACTTCACGGCAGACGACGCCGCGGTGATGGAGGTACCGGCGGGCAGGATCGCCATGAGCACGGACGGATTCATCGTGTCGCCGGCGGAGTTCCCCGGCGGCAACGTGGGCAAGCTCTCGGTCTGCGGGACGGTGAACGACCTCTCGTGCATGGGCGCGCGACCGCTGTACCTGACCTGCTCCTTCGTGCTCGAGGAGGGCTTCTCGCTCGAGACGCTCGACCGCATCGTGGCGGCCATGGGGAAGACCGCGCGCGAGGTGGGCGTCGAGGTCGTGGCCGGCGACACCAAGGTCGCGGGCAAGGGCCAGGTCGACGGGTGCTTCATCACGACGGCGGGCGTCGGACGGGTGCTCGACGGCGTGGCTCCCGCGGGCGACAAGGCCGCCCCGGGCGACGCCGTCATCGTGACCGGCGACATCGGCCGCCACGGCTGCGCCATCCTTCTCGCCAGGAACGACTTCAAGATCGCGGCCGACGTCACGAGCGACTGCGCCCCGCTCTGGGAGGGCGTCGAGCGGCTGCTCACGGCGGTGCCCGGCACCCACGTGATTCGCGACGCCACGCGAGGCGGCGTGGGGACGGTGCTCTACGAGCTCTGCGACGAGAGCGGCGTGGGCATCCGTCTTGACCAGGAGGACATCCCCGTGGACGACGCGGTCGCAGGGGTCTGCGGCATGCTCGGTCTCGACCCCCTCTACCTGGCCTGCGAGGGTCGCATGGTCGTCATCGTGCCCCAGGGCGAGGAGGACGCCGCGCTCGAGGCGCTCCGGTCGAGCGAGAATACCGCCGGTGCCACCCTCATCGGCCGCGTCACGGACACCCATCCGGGCAAGGTCGTCATCCACACGGCCATCGGCAGCGAGGCGATTCTCCCCGAGCCCACGGGAGAGCTCCTGCCGCGCATCTGCTAGACGGGACGAGACGAGGGACGAAGATGTACAAGCTGGCGTTCTATGGCAAGGGCGGCATCGGCAAGTCGACGACGGTTTCCAACATCGCGGTGGCCCTCGCGCAGGCGGGCCTCACCGTGATGCAGATCGGCTGCGACCCCAAGGCGGACTCGACGCTCAACCTCCTCGACGGCGCCCCCAAGGAGCCGGTGATCGACGCGCTCCGCACCCGCGGGAGGGACGTCCCGCTCGAGGAGCTCGTGACCCCGGGCTACGCGGGCGTGCTCTGCGTGGAGGCGGGCGGCCCGAAGCCCGGGCTGGGCTGCGCCGGCCGCGGCATCATCGCGGCGCTCGAGCTGCTCGACGACAAGCATGCCTATGACGTCTACAAGCCTGACGTCGTCCTCTTTGACGTCCTCGGCGACGTGGTCTGCGGGGGCTTCTCGATGCCCATCCGCGAGGGCTATGCCGACCAGGTGTTCATCATCACCTCGGGCGAGGCGATGGCCATACACGCGGCGATGAACATCGCCCTGGCCGTCGACACGTTCCAGGAGCGCGGCTACGCGACGCTCGGCGGCGTCATCGTGAACCGCAGGGACGTCAAGCACGAGGACGAGAACGTCGAGAAGCTCTGCGAGGACATCCACTCCCGGGTAGTGGGGACGCTTGACCGCTCCGAGACGGTGCAGGACGCCGACGAGCTCCACAAGACGGTGCTCGAGGCCTTCCCCGAGAGCGAGGCGGCCGAGATGTACCGCCGGCTCGCGACGCAGGTGCTCGCCGTCGCGAAGGAAGCCGAGTCCCATGCGTGAGCTTCTCCACGACCGCCGCGAGCCCGTCGACCTCGCGGAGAGGCGCATCGGCGACGTCGAGGGCACGAGCCTCTTCAAGGCGGGCATCGAGTACACCCCGCCCGCCCGCGGCACCTGGACCATCGCCCACACACCGATGCTCGTCCCCGGCGCCCATGAGGTCTACGTGTGCCCGGGCAACTGCCTGCGCGGCGTGGTCCTCTCGGCCGCGGAGGGAGGCTTCACCGACCGCTTCTCGACCGTCGAGGTGCACGAGGAGAACCTCTACGACAGCTCGATGGAGGACCTCCTCGTCGAGGGCGTCACCGACTGCCTCTCCCGCCTGGGCACGAGGCCGAGCTGCGTGTTCGTGACCTCGTCGTGCATCCACGAGCTCATGGCGCTCGACTTCGGACACCTCATGGACGAGCTCCGGCGTCGCTTCCCCGACATCGACTTCGTCGAGTCGTTCATGAACTGCACGATGCGCAAGTCCAAGATCGGCTACGAGGACGTCCAGTGGCGGCAGAACTACGCGGCGCTTCGGAAGGTCCCCAAGGACCCGCGCTCCGTCAACACCATCGGGAGCTACTTCGCGCTCGACCCCGGCTCCGAGGTGGCGTCGATGCTCGCCTCGGGCGGCTACCGCCTGCGCGACCTCTGCCGCGTGCGCAGCTATGACGAGTACCAGGCCATGGCGACGAGCTGGCTCAACCTCTATCACTGGCCCGTGGCCGCCGAGGCCGCCCGCGACCTGCGGGACCGTCTTGGCCAGGAGTCGCTCTACCTTCCCTACAGCTGGGATGCGGCGGAGATCCGCGCGTCGCTCGCCGCCCTCGCCGAGACCTGCGGGCTCGCGCTGCCCGACCTCGACGAGCTCGAGCGACAGGCCGATGAGGACCTCTCCCGTGCGCGCGACGTGGTCGGCTCAGCGGAGCTGCGTGTCGACGCCGCCTCGACGCCCCGCCCGTTCGGGCTCGCCCGCCTCCTCCTCGAGCACGGCTTCGAGGTCACCGAGGTCTACTCTGACGCCGTCATGGCCGGCGACGAGCAGGCGTTCTCCTGGGTGCGCGAGCACCGTCCCGACCTGCTCGTGAGCGCGATGGTCGACTTCAGGCTGCGCCTGCGCGACCGCGACGCCGAGGAGCGGGCTCGTGCGAGGGGCGAGAAGGTCATCGCCGTCGGGCAGAAGGCCGCCTACTTCACGGGCACGGACCACTTCGTCAACATGATCGCCAACGACGGGCTTCTCGGCTTCTCTGGCATCGCGAGGCTCGCCGACCTTCTCGTCGACGCATCACGCACCGAGAAGGATGCCCGCACCGTCATCCAGGTCAAGGCACGAGGCATCGAGGGATACCCGCTTCCGCTCGACGCCCCGGCAGGGGAGGAGGCGAGCCGCGCATGAGGGAAGTTCGCGTGAAGACGCCCAACTACGCCTGCGACCTCTCGGGCATCTGCTCCGCCCTCTACGAGCTGGGCGGGCTCATCGTCATGCACGACGCGTCGGGATGCAACTCGACCTTTGCCACGCACGACGAGCCCCGCTGGTACGACGTCGACAGCATGGTCTACATCTCGGGGCTCACCGAGTACGACGCCGTGCTCGGCAACGACGACGCCTACATCGACGACGTCGTGGAGATTGCGCTCGAGCGCCACCCCAGGTTCGTGGCCGTGTTCGGCTCGCCGGTCGCGCTGCTCATGGGCACGGACTTCCGCGGCGTCGCGCGCATCATCGAGCGGCGCTGCGGCATCCCCACCTTCTGGTTCAAGACGAGCGGCATGGAGAGCTACATCGCCGGGGCGAGCCAGGCCCTCGCGGGTGTTGCGAGTCGGCTCTGCCCCGACAGAACACCTGACACCCGCCCGGCGCGTGGCGACCGTCTGCGGGTGAACCTCCTCGGCGTCACCCCGCTCGACTTCTCCGTTGCCGGCAACGCCGAGGCGCTCGTGCGCTTCTGCGACGAGAGCGGCTTCGAGGTCGTGAGCTCATGGGCGATGGGTGACACCCTCGACGACCTTCTGCGCGCGGGCGAGGCGGACGTCAACCTCGTGGTCTCCTCGCTGGGACTCGCCTGCGCGGAGACCCTTGCCGAGAAGTACGGCACGCCCTGCGTCGTGGGCTGCCCGATCGGCACGTCGGCCTCGGTCGAGCTCGCGCGTCTGGTGCGGGAGACCGCCGACGACGGCAGGACGAGGACGCTCGGCAGCGGCTCGGGCACGCGCGGCTCGGGCAGGCTCGTCACGGTGATCGGCGAGGCCGTCTTTGCCGCGTCGCTCCGCCAGTGCCTGGTAGGCGATCTGGGGGAGGACAACGTGCGGATAGCCTGCCCCCTCGAGGACCCCTGTGGCATGCTCGGCCCCGATGACGTCTCGCTTCGGGGCGAGGAGGACGCTGCCCGCGTGATGCGCGATTCGGACCTGGTCATCGCCGACCCGCTCTACGAGGTGCTTCTCGACGGCAAGCGGTCGGACGGCGCTGGCACGACGTTCGTCCGGTTCCCGCACGAGGCCTTCTCGGGTCGCATGTTCAGAGACGAGATCCCCTGCTTCGTGGGGCGCGGCTTCGAGGGGACGCTCCGGCGCAGTCTCGCGGGAGCCGGGCGGTAGTCGCGCCCGTATTGGCGATGCATTATCAACTGATGCCTTTGATGCCACGATTTCAGGTGCGGGCAAGCTGAGAAGTGTGTACCATTTTCAGCAACGTGATGCGTACTGCTCTCGTGGCGCGCGCTCGTCATGGCGATGGAGCCTGCCCTCGTGCCACTCGCCATTCGCCGAGATGTGATTGGGGACGAACATGTATTGCCAAAACTGCGGCGCCTGGATGTCCGACGACAGTCAATTCTGCATGAAGTGCGGGGCGAAGGTCACGGATCTCGAGGAGACGACCGTCTCCTCGGAGCCCACGCCAGAGCCGACGCCCGAGCCCACGATGGCGACACCCGTCACGGTCGCGAGCGTCACGAAGCCAGTGCCGCGGCAGAAGTCCGTGCAGCAGGGCAGGAACGACTCGCAGGTCGCCATCATCGCCTGTCTGTCCGTCCTCGTCGTCGCCCTGGTAGCGGTGCTCGTCTACACCCAGCTGCTCGCGCGTCCGAACTCGGCCGACAGCTCCTCGAGCGCTGCATCGAAGACCGTATCCACGACTTCGTCGAATTCCGACAGCTCGGGGAAGTCCGGCACCACGATCGGCACGACCACCCCGACTGACACGAAGACTACGACCACCACGGACACCAAGAGCACGAGCGAGACCAGCACGAGCTCCGGCTACGTCCTTCCCGACAGCGGCACGCACCTCTACACCCGCGACGAGCTCGAATCGCTGAGCGACCAGCAGCTGTTCTATGCGCGCAACGAGATCTACGCGCGGCACGGGCGCGGCTTTGACAGCGACGAGCTGCAGACCTACTTCGACTCAAAGTCCTGGTACACGCGGCAGTACGACCCCGCCGACTTCCCGGACTCGCTCCTGAACTCCACCGAGAAGGCCAACGCCGGCCTGATGCTCGAGGTCGAGAAGGACAGGAACTCGCCGTATGTCCAATAGCGGACTCGAGCTCGTGTGCTCGAGGCGAGCGTTCGGCGCGATCGCCCTGCTCGTCGCCAGTGGTCTGACCGCCTGTGCATCGGGTGGCAGTGACGTACAGGTGGATGCGAGCGTCTCGGCGAGCGCGTCCGCGACCGATGACGCGAGCTCGTCTGAGGCGTCGAGCTCGCCGGAGCCCGTCGTCCCCGCATCGCCCACCGCCGCCGAGCTGCGAGCCGGGCTCGATCTCGCGGAGACCTACTATCCCGACCTGCAGCATGGCGACAAGGGCTTCGCGTACCAGAGCTACATCGTCCTGCATGACACCGAGGGCGACTCCACCCCCGAGAACACGCTCGACTGGTGGGAGGGCAACGGCAACTTCGTGGCGGCCCACTTCATCGTCGCGCGGGACGGGCACATCCTGCAGTGCGTCCCTCTCGACCGCATCGCGCACCATGCCGGCCATGGCGACACGGGAAACAACGAGAAGTACGGGGTCGTCGAGGACGGCCGCGACGACATGATCGGCAGCTCTCCCATCGGGGATTGGGCGCAGGACTACGGCATGAACGCCTGGTCGGTGGGCATCGAGATGACGCACGTCGGCGGAACGGAGGAATACCCCGAGGAGCAGCTCACGGCTCTCGACGGGCTTATCGCCTACATCGACGCGTACTTCGCCGAGGAGGGCAAGCAGGACGAGAGCGCCATCATCGACCACAAGGCGTGGCGCACGGGAAATTCCGACACCTCTGCCGAGTTCGCGGACTTTCTCGCCAACTACCAGGACCATCGCAGTCATCTCGACGTAGCTGCCAGCTGAGCTCTCGGAAGACCTTTGCACGAATCGACTGGTAGGATGTCATCCATACGAGGCAATCGAGTGATCTCTGCGTTCGACCGAGAGGGAAGTGTGCATGGGAATCTGGAGTCTCGTGATCGTGTTCGGTGCGCTGTTCGTCATTTCGTTTCTCATCGAGAAGCGACGCATCAGGAACGCCATCTACCTCTTTCTCTTCATCTGCACGCTCGTCATCGGACTGCTGACGCTCAAGGGGACCACGCCGGTGTTCGGCATGTACCTGTCCGCGATCGTGATCCTCTCGGTCCCGCTGCTGATGATCGTGGCGACCGCGCTCTTCATCGCGGCGGGTGTGACGGCAATACGGAAGGAGGGGCTGCGCCTTCCCAACATGCTGTCCATCGCCTTCCCGCTGGTGATGTGGGCGGCGCTCGTCCTCTGCATCTGGTCGCTCGCCTATCCTGAGGGAATGCCGCAGTGGGTACTGTACCTGGGCATGCTCGTGGGGTTTCTCGGGCTGTACGTCATCATCACGTTCACCGCGCTGCTCCTCTACTCGACCCTCTATCGAATCATCCCCAAGCGGCGCGACTTCGACTTCATCATCATTCATGGAGCCGGGCTCATGCCCGACGGCTCGGTGACTCCGCTTCTTGCCGGCAGGTGCGACAAGGCCCTCGAGGTCTTCGAACGGGGCGGCCGCACGGCGCGCTTCATCGCCTCCGGCGGGCAGGGTGCTGACGAGGCGAACTCCGAGGCGCAGGCCATGTGCGACTACCTCGTCTCGAAGGGCGTCCCCCGCGAGCAGGTCCTGCTCGAGGACAAGTCGACGACCACGTTCGAGAACATGCAGAACTCGAAGGCGATCATAGACCGGGTCTCTGCCGAGGAGGGCATCGCACGCCCTCACTGCGTCTTCGTCACGAGCGACTATCACGTGCTGCGCACGGCGACCTACGCGATGCGCGTGAGGCTCAAGGCGGACGGCGTGGGCAGCAAGACCGCCCACTACTACTTCCCCAACGCCTTCATCCGCGAATACGTGGCGATCATGCTGCGCCACAAGGGGCCGATCATCTTCATCGTGCTCCTCTGGGTCCTCGGGGTCATCATCTCCGAGATGTAGGATCGGCTCGGAGGGGCAAGAGGCACGACCGTCAATGGATACCTGGGGGGATTCGTGGATCGGATCGCACTCTTCTGGCTGCTGTACTGCTGGGCGTTCGCGCTCGCCCTGTTCCTGGTAGCGCGGAGCTTCTTCAAGTATCTCCTGATGCCCACGAGGTGCACGGCCCAGACGACGGGCACGGTCATCGGCTACTCCCACTTCGTGATGGGTGCCAGCGGATATGCGCCTCCTCGCGTCCAGTACGAGGTGAACGGCGTCACGTACGTGGTGCGCGGGCCCCTGTACTCCAGCTATCGTACGGTGACGCGCTCTGCGCCGTGGCTCCACAACCGCACGAGGCGTCCCGTGGACGACGAGCTCGGGAACGACCAGGTCTTTCGCATGGACTACGACACCAACGGCGCCGTGAGCGTCAAGGCGCCGGCGCTGGAGATGTTCCCGATCGGCGGCACAATCCCGGTGTTCTACGACCCAAAGCGGCCGAAGCTCGCCTACGTCGAGCGCTTTCCCCACCTGAGGTGGGTGTTCTGGCTCTCCTTCTCGTTTGCGGTGGCGTGCTTCGTCACGGGCATCGTCCTCGGTGTCGCCTTCAACGGGAACGCGACGTACGTCTCGCCGACCGGCGAGTCCGTCCGCGTGGAGAACGACTTCTTCGCGAACGACAAGCTGAGGAAGGTGGGGGAGTCGTCCTTCGTGGTCGAGTGCTACGGGGATGGCGTCGCCCAGGGCGACGTCATCACGGCGGAGGAATACGAGAGCGACATGAGCTTGAAGGGTCTCGTGGCTACCACCGAGGACACGTGCGTCAGGTATGGGATCGAGCTGTACCAGGGGGAGCTCTTCGGTGAGCCGAGCGGCTCGGGCGTGTGGTACGGCAGGTCGGGGGACTCCTACGTGAGGATCTCGGCGGACGAGTGGTACCGCCTCTACGTCATTCTGGGCGAGATCGAGCTCGACGGACAGCGGGTCGCGAAGACCGATGCCGTCTAGGACGGACTTGCCGTGACGGCGTTGGCTGTCTCGGCTTGAGGGGATTTTGGCTCATGGTTCACGTTCTTATCGACTGGCTTACCTGCGGAAACGCTGGGAGCCAAAATCGAAAGTAAGGTGCGATATTGGCTCCCGCAGGTCAGAGCCTTGCTGAAAAGAGCCAAAATCGTCGCGAGCCATTCTCGATGGTCGGAGGCGAGAATGGCTCGCGGATGCCTGGCTAGATGCCGTGGTCGGCGAGCCTCTCGAGGATGCCCCTGAGGATGAGCCGGTTCGCGAAGAGCTGCTGGTAGGTCGCCGTCTTGGTCTTCCCCGTGGCTTTGAGGTCGCGCAGCTGGCCTTCGGTGCTCGCGAGCTCCGCCACGACGTCGCACCGGAATGCCTCGTATCGCCCGAGGCGAGCCAAGTCCTCGTTCTCGTCGCCCATATTCGTTCACGTCCTCTGCTCTTCGCCCGAATCCGTCCAACCCGCCTGCCCGAGTGTATAGCGGCAGCTATCGCTGCGCGCCGGTCAGCTCGAACCAGTTGCGACGGTAGGTCACGATTCCCTCCTCGCGCATGCGCGAGAGCTCCGCCGAGAGGGCGCTTCGGTTCACGGAGAGGTAGTCGGCGAGCTGCTGCCGGTCGAGGGGGATCTCGAAGCGAGACGAGCCGGCCTGCCGTGACTGCTCGTCGAGGTAGCTGAGCACCTTCTCGCGCGTGGTGCGCTGCGCGAGGTGGCCGAGCTTCTCGTTGAGGGCGACGTTCTTCTCGGCGACGTCGGACACGAGGTTCTCGATGAGCTGCGTGTGGAACGTGCAGGCGGAGCGGCAGGTCTTGAGGAGCCTCCCCGCGTCGAGCGACAGGACGGTGCAGTCGGTCTGCGCGATGACGTTGACGAGAAGGGGCTGCGTCGCGCACGCGAAGCTCTCGGCAAAGGTGCTGCCCGCCGAGGCCATGCCCACGACGCTGCGATTTCCCCAGACGTCCTCCCTCGTCATGATGACCGAACCCGTCACGACGAGACCGAACTGCCTGGTCTCGTCGCCGGCGAGAAGAACGTACTCTCCCTTGGAGAACGTCTGCTCGTGTGCGCCGAGGCAGCCGAGCAGCGCCGTCAGGTCGCGTTCGCAGATGCCGGCGAACAGCGGGCAGGCCAGGCATGCTCGGGTCGTCTCTGCCGTGATTCCCATGATTGTGGGTCGACTTCTCTCGTTTGTTGGAAATACAACAGACTTCGTGTGATAGAAGGAGTCTACTCTTCTCAAGAAATATTACCGACGAGAGGGGTCGATGATGGGCGAGATGTTCTGCTTCCAGTGCGAACAGACTGCAGGATGCGTGGGGTGCACGGGGAGGGCAGGGGTGTGCGGGAAGCCCGCCGCCGTGGCCGGCCTCCAGGACGAGCTCACGGGTGCGCTCGTGGGTCTCGCCCGCGCGACCGAGCTGACGCCTCCCGACGCCCAGACGGACAAGGTCCTGTTCGAGGGCCTCTTCACGACCATCACCAACGTCGACTTCGATCCGGTGGCCGTGCGTGCCGTCATCGACCGCGTCCATGCGGAGGCCGCCCGGCTCGCACCTGACTGCTTCGGCTGCACGTCCGACTGCGGCCGCGTGGATGACTACGACCTCAACGAGCTCTGGAGCGCCGACGAGGACCTGCGCTCGGTGAAGTCGATCGTGCTCTTCGCGATTCGCGGCATGTCCGCGTACGCGTACCACGCCCTCGTGCTCGGCCGCAGGGATGCGTCCATCGGCGCGTTCATGTACCGTGCCCTCTTCGCGATCGGCTACGAGACCCAGTTCGAGCGCGTGCTTCCCCTCGTGGAGGAGGCCGGTCGCGTGAACCTCACGTGCATGGCACTTCTCGACGAGGCGAACACGACCACGTACGGCAACCCCGTCCCCACGACCGTGCCGCTGACCGTCGAGCCCGGCCCCTTCATCGTGGTTACGGGCCACGACCTGCGCGACCTCGAGCTCCTGCTCGAGCAGACCGACGGGCGCGGCGTGAACGTCTACACGCACGGCGAGATGCTCCCCGCGCACGGATATCCCACGCTCAAGGCGCATCCGCAGCTCAAGGGCAACTTCGGGACCGCCTGGCAGAACCAGCGCGTCGAGTTTGATGGAATCCCTGCACCCATCCTGTTCACCACCAACTGCCTCATGCCGCCCAAGGCGAGCTACGCCGACCGCGTGTTCACCACGGAGGTCGTCGCCTATCCGGGACTTATCCACGTCGACGAGGTCGCAGGGACGAAGGACTTCTCGGCCGTCATCGAGCGTGCCATCGATCTGGGCGGCTATCCCGAAACGCACGAGATGCACGGCATCAACGGCGGTGTCGAGGTCACGACGGGCTTCGGTCGCGGGTTCGTGCTCGACCACGCGGGCGACATCGTCGCGGCGGTCAAGGCTGGCAAGATCAGCCACTTCTTCCTCGTGGGCGGCTGCGACGGAGCCCGTCCCGGTCGCAACTACTTCACCGACTTCGTGAAGCAGACCCCGGCCGACTCCATCGTGCTGACGCTCGCCTGCGGCAAGTATCGCTTTAACGACCTCGAGCTGGGCGAGGTCGCGGGGCTGCCGCGCATCCTCGACATGGGTCAGTGCAACGACGCGTACGGTGCCGTGCAGGTGGCGCTCGCCCTGGCTGGTGCTTTTGGGTGCGGCGTCAACGACCTGCCGCTCTCGTTCGTGCTGTCCTGGTACGAGCAGAAGGCTGTCGCGGTCCTGCTCACGCTGCTTGCCCTCGGCGTCCACAACATCAAGCTCGGGCCGACGCTCCCGGCGTTCGTCTCGCCTAACGTCCTCGAGTATCTCGTGAAGACCTACGGCCTCGCCCCCACGACCACGCCCGAAGACGACCTCGCCGACTTTCTCGGCTAGAAACCTGGAAAAGGGGACAGGTTCATTTTCCAGGTAATGCGTTTTACCTGGAAAAGCAACCTGTCCCCTTTTCCATGAGAGGAGAAGTTCATGAAGAGGAAGATCATCGTCATCGACAAGGACGCGTGCACGGGCTGCGGACTGTGCGCCGACGCCTGCCACGAGGGAGCCATCGGCATGGTCGACGGCAAGGCGCAGCTCCTGCGCGACGACTACTGCGACGGCCTCGGAGACTGCCTTCCCGCCTGCCCCGCCGGCGCCATCACCTTCGAGGAGCGTGAGGCCGAGGCCTATGACGCGGGTGCCGTGGAGGTCCACAAGGCCGAGCGCGCCGCGCAGGGCAGGCCCGTGATCGACCGCCGCTCGCCGGAGCATCCCGTGAACCACGTGCCGTTCTCTGGCTGCCCGGGAAGCAGGGTGAGGACGATGGACCGGAGCGCCGCCGCCCCCGCTCCGTCTCCGGCGCCCGCACCTGCGTACGTCTCGGCGTCCGAGCTCACCCAGTGGCCGGTCCAGATCAAGCTCGCACCCACGAAGGCCCCCTTCTACGACGGTGCTCGGCTGCTCGTGGCTGCGGACTGCACGGCCTTCTCGCGCACGGACTTCCACCAGCGCTTCATTCGCGGCCGCATCTGCCTCATCGGATGCCCGAAGCTCGACTCGGTGGACTACTCCGAGAAGCTCACCGAGATCATCCGCGACAATGACGTGCGCGACGTCACGGTCGTCCGCATGGAGGTGCCCTGCTGCGGCGGGATTCAGCATGCGGTCCAGCAGGCGCTTCTCGCGAGCGGAAAGATGATTCCCTGGCAGGTCGTCACGCTCTCGACCAGCGGCGAGATTCTGGAGTAGTCAGACGAGGGGAGATGCTTGGTCATGAGCGAGCAGGGCGTCATGGTCGTGAGTGCCTACGAGACGAGTGCCGAGCGGTTCTTCGAGACGTTGCGGGAGCGGGGCGTCGACCTCGTGCTGGACGTGCGGCTGAGAAACACGAACCAGCTCTGCGGGTTCACGAAGCGAGACGACCTTGCGTACTTGGTGCCCGCACTCACGGGGGCTGCGTATGTCCATGACGTGCAGTTCGCGCCTTCGGAGGAGCTTCTCGGCCGCTACGTGCACGGGAAGATCGGCTGGGACGAGTACGCTCGGGGCTATCGGCAGCTCATGGACGAGCACGGCTCCGTCGAGGCGTTCCATGCGAAGTACGGTTCGTACAAGATGGTCGCCCTGCTTGGGACTGGGACGCGGAAGCGTCGGTCCCACGCGGAGGCGCTCGAGAAGATGCTGTAGGCATGGAATAGGGGACAGGTTCATATTCCATGTTCACTGAATGACATGGAATATGAACCTGTCCCCTATTCCATGTGACAAGGAGAGGATTGAGATGGCATACGTAAAGAACTTCCCTCAGGATGAGGTCGTCGGACTTGCCGGCCAGGTCAAGGTGCGTGCTGGCGAGGAGCGTGTCGTGCATGCAGGCGAGGCGCTCGTGATGCCTGCGAAGGTCCCGCACTCGCTCCACGCTGACCAGTCGTTCAAGATGCTGCTCACGGTCGTCTTCCCGCGCTAGGGTCGCGGTATCGTTTTTTACATATATATCGTTAATTTTGACAAATGATGGCTGTCCGTTGAGAGGACAGCAACATGTTTTATATCATGAATGGAAGGAAGGTGCTGTCGGCTCCGAAACAGCCGAGCAATTAAAAGAGAAAGCCGCACATGGACGCGAGCGTCGTCATCCCCACAAAGAACGGTGGTCAGCGACTCGCGTCGGTTGTGTGCTGAACGTTGGTGTCAGGGTCCTTCGCTCTGGGAGGCAGCCGCGCCCCAACCGTTGCCCCTACACTACACCTTTCCCCTC